>WNGE01004327.1_pt1 | contig 23021 bp, 14 predicted proteins | sample 5400651 | NCBI WGS metagenome assembly WNGE01 (sample SAMN13153370, study PRJNA577476) | soil metagenome | isolation source: 60 cm soil or saprolite under grassland replicate 2 | place: USA:California | collected 2016-06-15
TTTCTCCGGAAAATGTGGCCGCCCAAAGTAATTTAGCATGGCTGCTGGCAACGTCCTCCGACGCGTCGCTCAGAAATGGATCAGAGGCTGTCCTGCTGGCTGAACGGGCAGAATCTGAAAGCTCCCGGAGCGAGAATCGCTCGATTGTTCTACGCATCCTAGCTGCGACTTATGCTGAAAGTGGCCGCTTTGCTGAGGCTAAAAAAACTGCTCAACAGGCGTTGCAAGCGGCTGAGATCGAAGGCAACTCCACTTTGGCCAACGCTGTCCGGGACGAAATCGCGCTTTACGACTTAGGTTTGCCGTATCATAAACAACGGTAGGGGAGCAGCGCGATCATCGCTGCCATTCGGATTCCCGCTCACGAGATTACTCCTAATTCACAGGATAGATTTCGCGGATCGGAACGTGCTCCCGGTAAAGAGCGATGTCCCCTTGAAGAAGGTTCGCAAAGCGGAAATTGCCTTGGCTGGTGGCTATCTCCATACCTTGTTTGGCTGCTTCGATGGCCTCAGAAAATCGGCCGGTCTCCGCGTAAGCAGCCGCCAGCGTCCGGAGAAACTTTGGATCTCCACTATTTGAAAGCTCCACTGCTTTCCGTGCGAACTCGACCGCTCTGGCGCCGTCGCGGATTGAGGCATCAGAAGATGTCGCGAGCACCCAGGCAATGTTGATGCGAGAATGGGGATCTTTGGGAGCTAATGCCAATGCCTTTTCGTAATGAGCGATCGCTTCCTTGAGCGAACCCTGCCGCAGAAGAGCGTTACCAAGGCCGGTGTGGGCATCCGCGTCATTGGGTTGTATTTGGAGAGTTTTCTCCCAATCCGCGATTGCTTCGTCGATTCGGCCTTTTGCAAAAAGAACGTTTCCGCGGTTGTAATAGGCATCTGCATAATTCGGTTCCAATTTTATTGCCTCCTCGTAGTGAACCATCGCTTCATCGGATTGTCCTTTTCGGGCCAGAGCGTCGGCGAGGTTCATTTGCACAAAAGCTGAACCCACGTTGTAGTGCGTATCCATCCTACTAGACCTAATCCTTAACGCGGTCTCAAAGTGCGAGATCGCTTTGTCCAGTTCACCGCGGTCGACGCACAGGTACCCGAGATTATTGTGGGCAAAGTCGTTGTCAGAAGTCACGGCAAGAGCATGGGTCCAAAGAGTTTCGCTGTTGCGCCAGTAGGAAGTCTGAATGAATGCCGCCCATCCCAGGGCAACGATGATTACTACCGCGGTGGCTACAGCAAATCGTGAAGTCGACTGGCGGACTGCTGTCACGTCAGCAGCGAGCCAAACTGCGAGCAGAAACAGACCGATATGGGGGAGATAGGTATAGCGGTCGGCATGGCCTTGTTCTCCAACCTGAACGAGGCCAATCACTGGGACGAGCATACCGAGATACCAGAACCAGCCGGTGAACAGGTAAGGTCGTTCACGTCGGAAAACGATTGCTGCCACAGTGATGGCGAGCAGGAATCCGATCGCGAGAATGACTTCCCAAATTGCCAGGGTGTTATTTGGATGAGGATAGAAAACTGCGAGACGTGTCGGCCACAATGTTTTCCAGACGTAAATCACGTAACTCGCGAATGCGTTTTGCACGCGCCAGAGGACCGGCAACGGCGGGATCGCGCCAGTGGCGCGTTTTTGAAGGACAAATGTGATGACACAGAAGCCCGCGGAGAGAACGAGCAAGGGAATCTTTTCCAGGAAGAGGTGTCGTATTACGCGCCCTTGATTAGCGGACTTTAAGATTTTGGCCTTTCCCCTTGTTGAGGAGGGTTGTTCAAAACGACGTAGTGGCCAGTAATCCAGAAGGAGAAGGACGACGGGTGCGCTTACCAGCATTGGCTTGGACATGAGCGCGGCCGCGAACAGGACAGCGACCGCAAGATAGCGCGTCATAGACGCTGCGCGTGCATAACGAACGTATGCGCCCAGCATGAGTAAAAAGAACACTGCGCTCAGAACGTCTTTTCGCTCGCTCACCCATGCCACTGATTCGACATGGAGCGGGTGAACCGCGAATAATACTGCGACAACCACACTCTTCCATACTGCGCCGGTCATTTGCCGCAGCACCCGAAACAGCAGGAGCACTGCGATGGTATGCAAGACGATGTTGGTAGCATGATGGCCCCCAGCGTTCAAACCGTATAGCTGGCAGTCCAGCATGTGCGAAATAGTCACTAGCGGGTGCCAGTTGCGTGCGTGTGGGCTAGTAAAGGCAAGCGCTATCCCTTTTATCGTTAATCCAGCCTGAATAGCCGGAGCATTATAGACGTATACATCGTCGTCGAAATTAACGAAATCATAGCGGATTGTTTGACCGAATACGGCCAGGCTGATTGCGGCAAGAAACAGGTATATAGCGATAGTTATGCTACGACTGCGAACGCCTCTTGGTAATCCGCTTGGACGGGCGCCAAACTGCCGCTTGTTGTTATTCACTGTGGGGCGACAAACTGCCAGTTGCCAGGCTAGGATCGCGCAGCGGCCTTCCGGCTTGGTAAAGAGCAATGTTGCTTTGGAGATCGGCGGCCAAACCAGAGTTGCCCTGGCCATTAGCTAGTTCAATGCCGCGTTGCGCAGTTTGAATCGCCTGGGAGAACATGCCTTTCTCTGCGTAGGCGGCTGCTAGGGTGCGAAAGATCAGCGGGATTCGTCTCCCAGAAATTCGCAGTGCCTCCTCTGCCAACTGAACCGCTTGTGCACCGTCTCGAAGCGATTCGTCTGGCGACGTTGCAAATACCCACGCGAGGTTGCTCATGGCATTTCCGTTGTCCGGTTGAATCACCAACACCTTCTGCCATTCTTCGACACCCTCTCTAATGTGGCCCTGCTGGATCAGGACCGTGCCCACAATGTTGTGCACCTCTATGTTATCGGGCTGTAGCTCGAGTAATTTGCGATAGTGAACCAGCGCATCGGCCACTTGACCCTTTTGAAGGAGAGCCTTGGCAAGATTCTCATGGGCAGGGCTATTTTCGGGTCGAAGATCCACGGCTGCCTGGAGCAGAGAAATCGCGTCGTCCAATTTGCCTTTTCGCAAAAAGACAATACCGAGGTTATTTTCAGCAACGTCGTTGTTTGAGGTTACTGCAAGGGCATGCATAAAGAGTGTTTCGCTATCGCGCCAATAAGAGGTTTGGACCCAGGCGCGCCAGCTTAAAACGGCGATCGTCAGTATCGCAGCAGCGCTCAAAATCGTGCGTTGACGGCGCCACAAGGCAGTCAAATCGGATACCGCCCACGCGGCCACGATGTATAGACCGATCTGCGGCAAATAAGTGTATCGGTCTGCCCGGCTCTGCCATCCGACCTGCACCAATCCGATCACCGGCACAAGCATCCCCAGATACCACAACCAACCGGTGATGAAGTAGGGCCGCTGTTTTCGCAGAGCGATTGCTGCTGCCGTAATGCCAAGTAGAAGTAAAAGGGACAGGATGATTTCCCAAGGCTGCAGCCGGTTCTCCGGATGCGGGTAGAACACGGCGAGCTTCACCGGCCAGAGCATCTGCCAGATGTAGGCAACATAGCTAACCACTGCATTGTTGATTCGTGCCAATACCGGCAACTGTTCGGTCCAGCCGACCGCACCTCGCTGGGCGAGAAACGTGACGACGCTTGAAACAGCGGAGAGAGCGATCAGTGGAATCTTTTCTACGACCAGCGTTAACAACCGACGTCTGATGTCGGAGGACGGATCTCTGATCCTACTGAGCGGCCAGTAATCCAGGAGCAACAACAAAAACGGAAGCGTCACGAGCATCGGCTTGGACATGAGGCTAAAAGCAAATACGACTGCTACGAACAGATAACGCCCGATCGAGGGCGCGCGCACGTAATGGACATAGGCGAGCAGTGTCAGCATGAAACAGACGCCGCTGAGCACATCCTTTCGCTCCGCTATCCAGGCAACCGATTCCACTCGCAACGGGTGAATGGCAAACACCGCCGCCACGAAAGCGCTTCGCCAAAACGCTCCAGTCATATATTGGAGAGTGAGAAAAAGAAGGATCGCTGCGATCGAGTGCAGCAGGGCATTGGTGAAGTGATGGCCTCCCGCCTTTAGCCCATATAACTGGCAGTCGAGCATGTGCGAGATTGTCGTCAGTGGGTGCCAATTTTCGGAATGAATATGAGTGAACGCCCACGCAATGCCGGTCATGCTCAGACCGCTGGTTATCTTCGTATTTTCATAGACGTACTTCGGATCATCGTAATTAACGAAGTCATGGCCGAGGGTCTGACCGAAAACAACCCAGGTAAGTGCCGCGAGAAAAATGCAGACACCGATGGTCAGGCAGCGGCGGTTGGTTTTAGGAGGAGCAATTGATCGAGAGCCGACAGCGCGCACGTGCGTCATGCGATTTTGGGAGGTGAAAGATCTTCCTATTTCAGGAGCTGGAACACGCGCGCTCGAAAACGGATTGGATGGGCAGGGATCAGTTACGATTTCCTTTCGTAAATCAAAATATAAGCTCCCAACTGTGGCACCGATTGCGGGAGCTCTCCAAAATAATAATCGGTCCGATCGGGCGCGACGAGATTGACGAAACCTGCCACGGCATAGTTTTGCGCGGTATACTCATTTGCCCAAGTGAAGATCAGCGGCTCAGACGCAGGTAGCCGTGACCAGGAGTAAGTCACCACGACGGATACCAGATATTTTGGACGCGCGAGTTCAATCTCGCGAATCATCTCCTGTTGCATCTGGTGCGCATATTTTTGCGGTTCCATTAAGCCGTATGTGTAAATGTAGCCGGTCGCAGAATGCCGTTTCGCATAAAAGTAAATCTGAGGCTCGGAGCCTAATACTGCGATCGTATCATTCGGGTTTGTATGCTGGCGCACATATTCTGCAACCCTGATGGACTCCGGGAATGGGTTCACTTGGTAAATCATTCGGCAAGCGTCATCTGGAGAAGCCCGAAAGAAGAAGCTGCTTTCCCAAAGAATTGGCAAACCTAGGGCCGCGCCAAGCAGAAAGAAGGTGATAAACGAAAGCACGCTCAAATGATCGCGCAAGAAGTCCGAGACCTTGCTGATCGCAACGCCGACGAGCAGCGAAACCGCTGGAAGAACCAGAATAAAATAGTGCCGCCGAAAATAAAATCCAGGACACAACGCCAACGTTGAGAAAACGAGCAGGCCAAGCAGAAACCCCGTGCTGGCGCGTGTTCGCTTGTCCCACAGCCCGACCATCAGTCCGAGGCCAGCCAGCATCCAGAGCGCCCAGCCAGGCCCGATTACTTCCTTTACACTGTACATAAAAACCTGCGGTGCAGCGGAGATGGGAATTAAGCTGCCATATTGGCGCGCGTAGTTGATCGTCCAAAACCAAAACTTATTGAATACGCCCGCGTACCAGAGAACGAAACATGTAAGCCCGAAGGGGGTAATTACACCACCACCGAAGGTCAGATTTCGCAGGAAGATTCTTTTGAGCCCTAATCGACGACGGATATCCGTGGAGACGAGATAGATCGCTCCAAATAAAATGAAAAAAACCGCAGGCTGCTTCATCAGTAGTCCAACACCGAAAAGTAATCCGCTCGCAAATAGACGCCCGAACGTTTGCCGATCTGAAGGGTTGAGCAAAAGCAGAGTTCCACCGACCACAGGCAGCATTACGAAATGTGTGGCATGACCAGCGAAGCCCAGCACAGAAGGGCTCACAGAAAGAACCGCATAACTTGCTGCCGCGGCAATCCCTGCGGTCGAATTCATCAGTTTTCGACCCAGAAGAAAAACGAGCGCCACAGTTGCGGCGTTTACCAAAAGCAAGCCCAAATGAATTCCAGTGATTGTTTGTCCGAAGATCGACATGATCAAAGCGTAAGCAGCATAAGTCCCAGGAAACTTCATGTTGTAAGCCAGTTTGTACGGGGGGATACCTTGCAACATGAGTTGGCCCGCATACGCGTATTCGCCTTCGTCGCGCTCCAGCGGAACACCCAGGAGTCGAATTCGGATAGCGAGTGTCAGGCCAAAAACGATCGCCGCTAAAACCCACCACGCGACGCGCACGAGTTTGTCAGGATTGAAGATCGTGTTTGTCACTTGAATGCGCTATCGAACGCAAAGACTGCGCTCGCAGGTAAGCGATTTGCACCACACTGCATTTTCGTCAAATGACACCATATGTAAATATGGCAGCCCAGGGAAAGCGCCGCGTTACAAAACTTAAACTAACATCGTCTGATTCGTGCCGTTTGCCCATTGGGATTGGAAATTGTCTGACTAAAATCAATCGTGCAGAAAATCGCTGAACGCCCGTTATCATCGCGTACTCGCGCCTGGCTTTTCGGCCTGCTCTTGGCCGCTCGCGTACTCGCGCCTGGCTTTTCGGCCTGCTCTTGGCCGCAGTGACGATCTTCATGTACCAGCCTGCGTGGAATGGCGGATTTCTGTGGGATGACGATGCTTATGTGACAAATAACGAGCTGCTGACTGCGCCCAATGGTTTACGACGGATTTGGTTTTCGCTGGACTCGCCTTCTCAATATTTCCCGCTGGTTTATACTACGTTTCGCATCGAGCACGCGCTCTGGGGACTAAACCCTTCCGGCTACCATTGGATCAATCTTCTGCTTCATGTTGCCAATGCGCTGCTGGTGTGGCGAGTGCTGGTGCGTTTGAAGGTGCCAGGCGCGTGGCTTGCGGGAGCGATTTTCGCTCTGCATCCCGTGCACGTGGAATCAGTTGCCTGGATCACGGAACGCAAAAATGTGCTGATGGGCTTTTTCTTCCTGCTGACGCTGCTTGCATGGATCGCGTTTCTTGACGAACGGACCAAGCGGCGCATTGATCCTTTACGTGCTGGCGCTTTCGGCCAAGACAACGGCCTGCACGCTGCCGGCGGCGTTGCTCTTGATTCTTTGGTTGCAGAAAAAGCCGATTAATAAGAGGCGTCTGAGCCAGGTCGTTCCGTTTCTTATCCTCGGCATCGGCATGGGCTTACTGGCAGTCTGGTGGGAACGCTACCATCAGGGTACACGCGGGGCGCTTTTTGCTCTGGGTCCGATTGAGCGCATCCTCATCGCGAGTCGCGCGGTTTGGTTTTATCTGAGCAAACTCATCTGGCCATCCAATTTAACTTTCATTTATCCAAAATGGAACATCTCGCCCGCGCATCCGCTGGATTACGCATGGTTGCTGGCGGGAGTCGTGCTATGTGCGGTGATCTACTTCGCGAGGCGTTACGTGGGGCGGGGCGTCGAGGTCGCGGCCGCATTTTTCGTGGCGACGCTCAGTCCAGTCCTCGGCTTTATCATGCTCTACACATTTCGCTACACGTTTGTGGCAGACCATTACCAGTATTTGGCGAGCATTGGACCAATTGCGTTGGCTTCGGCGGGTGTGGCCACGCTAGCTGGCACTTTTAAGAGGAGTCGCCCTCTGATTTTGAGCGCGGCGGGGTGTGTGACCGTAACTTTAGCGCTACTGACGTGGCGACAAGCCGCGATGTATGCTGACATTGAAGCCCTCTGGTGGACGACGCTAAAAGGAAATCCAGAATGCTGGATGGCTCACAATAATTTGGGCATTGCACTTTTCCAGAAAGGTGACACCGACGAGGCCGTCGCTCATTACCGGACAACCTTGGAGATGCAGCCGGATTTTTGGGATGCGGAGTACAATCTTGGCATTGCTCTTCTGAGCAAAGGGCAAGTGGACGAGGCAATCGCCCATTGTAGCAATGCGGTAAGGATCGCGCCAAATGATCCAGATGCTTTGGTCTCTCTTGGCAACGCACTTCTTCAAAAAGAGCGAATCGATGACGCGATTGTTTATTACCAAAAGGCGTTGTCAATACGACCTGATTACTTTCTTGCCCACCACAGTCTTGGCCATGCCTTTCTTGAGAAGGGCGAAATCGACGCTGCGATCTCCCATTGCCGCGCTGCGTTGTTGATCCAATCTGAAAATGCAGATGCTCACACAAACCTGGCCATTGCCCTCGATGAAAAAGGCCAGGCAGCGGAGGCCATTCAACATTACCAAAAAGCGTTGGAGATTTCTCCACAGTCCATTTCCGCCTTGACTAATCTGGCGTGGCTACTGGCCACGTGTTCCAACGCGTCGTTCCGGAACGGGACCAAAGCGATTGAGCTTGCCAGGGAAGCTGATCAACTTTCAGGCGGTAGCAACACGCTTGTGCTGCGCGCATTGGCAGCCGCGTATGCGGAGAGTGGGCAATTTGGAAAAGCGATTGAAATTGCGCGAGCTGCGATGCAATTAGCACGGACGCAAGGCGACAACTCCTTGGCAGGGGCGCTTCAGCAAGAAATTGCGCTTTATGAGTTGGCGTTGCCCTATCGCGAAATGCCGAAGTAGCTTGAGCAGTGACTAACTTTTATCGATATGCGACAAAAGCTTGCGTGCGATGTGGCAGTGGCTTCGAGCCAATCTCTTATCGGCAGAGCTATCGGCCCTCAGAGCTCGTCGCGCAGGATGTTGAAAACGGTTGTGTTATCGAGCACGCCTTGCAATGCCTCTGTTCCAGGCCCGCTGCCAAACGCAACGACGTCTTCGACAGTGCCCAACGCGGATTTCGTATAGAATGCGGCTGGCTCTGGCTGTTCTGCTTCGGGTTGTTCGCCATTGTCTCCGTTCAGCTTGCCAGGTATTTTCGCCGCTCCGTACGATTTTGTGCCATTCGGACCGGTCGCCCATGTAATCCACGGCTGGCCGGCCGAGTTAAATCCCAACAAGGCGATGCCGCTGTCTTTCCGAAATGGAAATCCATTTAAGCTCAATCCGGCGATTGCGGCATCGCCGGAGACAATGATGGTCGATTTGGGCCCGGCATAATTTCGTGCAACGGCGACTGCGCGATCCAATTCAACCATTTGGCCGAGCGTTCTTTCACCATTGTTTTCCTGCGCCGCCTTGCGCATTAGTCCTGCATCGACCACGAGCATGTATCCGCCAGCGTTATATTGAAGTAATTCGATCGCCCGACGTACCATATCCGAAAGACTTGGTTGCTGGCTTCGCTCTTCGACTTGGTTCACGAATGCAAGGTCCACTTTGCTAAAAGCGCCGAAAAGTTTCGGCCGACGCCATGCGGGAATCGCTTCCAACTCGGCTCGCGTTCGAACAATGTCGAAACCGTTGCTACGAAGCTCGAGTAAGAGATCGCGCCGGTCCTGTCTCTCTCCGCCCTTTGCAGTGGGAAGAAATTGTGCCGCACCGCCACCCATTGCGATGTCGATCTTTCCTCCAGCAACGAACTCAGTTGCAATCTTCTCGACGTCGCTCGGATCGGCCGGGTGCGCGTAAAAAGCTGCGCTCGTCGGGTCAGTTAGTTTCACGTCTGTCACCAGACCGGTGGCTCGTCCGTGTTCGCGTGCCAATTCAATGATGCTCGTGATCGGTTTCCCATCGCCATTGATCGCGATCGCGCGATTGATCGCTCTGACGCCTGTTGCAATTGCAGTTGCGGCCGCCGCTTGATCCGGAGCGGCGAAATCTTTCGAGTAGTTCGTTAGCAAAGCTGCACGAGGCATGGAATCCAAGCTCAGGTGCGTACCTGACCCACCGGCGTACGCACGCGTCGGGGCAAGCCGTGCCGGCGTAAGGCCTTCTCCAACAAACAAGATAATTCCGAAAGGTTTTCGAATGACCCAGTGCTGAAAATAAAGGACGCCAAGTCCGGCAAAGGCGAGCAAACAGAAAAGCGCCAGCAACTGGTTGCGCCATTTCATTTCCTTCCCTGTAGCGGCGGTCCGTGACCGTCGCAAATATCGCCCGGCAAATAATGCAACCCTGAACGCTTTCGGGCTTTGGAATGAGGCGATACGTCGGACAAGATAGTGTCACATAGGTAACATCAATCTGTCCTGCGCGTTGCCGCTGTCGAAGAAACAGAAACGGCCAATAGGGCCCTCCCTACAGAAGAAAGAACCGCTTGTCGATCTTCGCAATCGTCGGCAAAGTGCCCTGCATATGGCCGGCCCCGTTATGCTCATTATTCGCGATGGCTGGGGCATTAATCCCGGTGGTCGGGAAAAACGGGAAGAAAACAGTGACGCAACGCTTCTTGCGCGAACGCCGTTTCACAACCAGCTCTACCAGGAGTATCCGGGCGCTAAATTGAGCGCCAGCGGCGCCGATGTCGGTTTACCTAAGGGCCAAATGGGCAACTCCGAAGTTGGCCATCTTAACTTGGGAGCCGGCAGGATCGTTTATCAGGATCTGACGCGAATTAACAAGGCCATAGCGGACGGCGAATTGACGCGCAACGCCGTACTGCGGGAAACTCTTGCCGACGCGCGCGGCCACCGGCTTCACTTGCTCGGGCTGGTTTCCGATGGTGGCGTTCACAGCCATTACTCGCACATGATCGCGCTTGCGAATGCTGCGCGGGAATCGGGCGTTGCGGAGATTTTAATCCACGCGTTCACGGATGGGCGGGATACGTCTCCTACCGGCGGGGCCGGGTTTTTGAAAAAGTGCGAGGAGGAACTTGAGAAGAGCGGCGGGCGGATCGTAACCGTCGTGGGACGCTACTTCGCGATGGATCGCGATCGGCGTTGGGACCGCACGAAAAAGGCATGGGACGCGATCGTTCTTGGACGCGGCCAAATCTGCAAATCGTCCCCCTCTAGCGCTGTGGATCGGCACTATAAAAATGGCGAAACCGATGAGTTCATGCCGCCGCTGATTTTTTCTTATGCAAATGAACAGCGCGTGCGCGATGGCGACTCCGTATTGTTTTTTAATTTCCGTGCAGATCGGGCGCGGCAATTGTCCCAGGCGTTTTTGCTGAAGGACTTCGATGGTTTTGATCGCGAAGTGTGGCCGCAAGTCCATTTCGTCACTCTCACGCAATACGACGTGACTTATCCTTCGCCGTTCATTTTTGAGCCCGCCAAGCTCGCGCACATTTTGGGCGAAGTCGTAAGCGCCGCAGGCAAATCACAATTGCGCATCGCCGAGACGGAAAAGTATGCGCATGTGACTTACTTTTTTAACGGTGGGATCGAACGCCCTTTTCCCGGCGAAGACCGAAAACTTGTGCCTTCGCCAAAAGTCGCGACCTACGATCTTGAGCCGGAGATGAGCGCGCGCGAGATTACCGACGAAGTCCTCGCGCGCATGGCAAATTACGATTTGATCGTTCTTAATTTCGCCAATCCGGACATGGTCGGCCATACCGGAATTCTGGACGCCGGAATCAACGCCGTCGAAACCGTGGACGATTGCATTGCCCGCATTATTCCCAAGCTTCTCGATCTCGACGGCAAATGCATCGTCACGGCGGACCACGGAAATTGCGAGCAAATGCGCAACCCTGATGGGTCGCCGAACACTGCGCATACGAGTAACCTTGTGCATTTCATTTACGTCGCCAATGATGCCGGAAGGTTTCGCTGCGAAGACGGAATCCTCGCCGATGTGGCGCCCACGCTCCTATTTCTACTTGGGCTGGCGCAACCAAGGGAAATGACCGGGCACAATTTGCTCGTGCCGGCGTAAGAGCAGCTACAGGGAGGGCCTGGATCAACGATCCCGGCTACAGGTAGATCTGCAACGTTCGATGGCTATGTCGTCAAATGTGATTTCCAATTGCCGATTCCACAGTCGCGTCCCCGCCGCGGCGATTCGCTGCAAAACGCGAGTGCGATTTTCGGTGGTTGTTTCGTGCCAATCCGGGTTGCGCATGAGCGTAAGCACGCCATCCGATTCCACAAGAGCACCCCATCCAACTGGAATTTCTGAATCACGGAATAGCTCGGCAGGCAGGACGAGAAAAAACAAATTGGCGTAGCGGTAGCGGATCAGTTTGTCGAACTTCGTGCAATCATAGAGGCGATTTTGCAGCGCGTTCAGCTCACGCAAAACGCGCGCATAACCGCGGTGCCCGATCGCCGTGAAATCATATGAATCGAATTCCGGAAAGAGCGAATCGGTAATCCGCAAATTTGGATAGTGCACACGCAAGCGTGCTTCGAGAATTTGGCGGCGTTGGCAGATTGTTTCGAGGCGTTGGCGCGCTGCCTCGCTGCGGCAATTATCCCTTCGCAAATCAGAGAGCGCTTGCTTGCATTCAAAAATCGCTGTCGATCCGATCGTTTTTGGATGTGGCCGATAAGCGGCCACGTCGGCGCGATATTGGCATTGAGGCAACCCGACTTCCATCGCGCAAGCGGAATAGCCGTGCGCTTGAGCCCAGAGAAAGGCAAGACGTTTCAGCCGGGCATGTCTCACGGTTTCCCCCCGCGCGTTCGTTACTCCGACACCCATGTCGCGAGTTCGCATGCCCAATAGGTGACGATAATGTCCGCGCCCGCGCGTTTCAGCGCAGTCGTGATCTCAAGAACAGCAGCGCGCTCGTCAACGATCCCTTTTTCGACGGCCGCTTTGATCATCGCGTATTCGCCGCTGACATGATAAACGGCGGTCGGTTTACCAAAACGTTCATGCACCCGCCAGAGAATGTCGATGTACGGCAGAGCCGGTTTCACCATCAGGATGTCCGCTCCCTCATCGACATCCAGAGCCACCTCACGCAGCGCTTCGTCTGCGTTCGCGTAGTCCATTTGGTAAGAACGACGATCGCCAAATTGCGGTGGGCTCTCGGCGGCCTCGCGAAAAGGGCCATAAAAAGCCGACGCAAACTTGGCCGCATAACTCATAATCCCAGTTTGATCGAAGCCATTCGCATCGAGCGCTTCGCGGATAGCGCCAATGCGACCGTCCATCATGTCGCTCGGCGCTACCATGTCCGCGCCTGCTGCCGCGTGGGAGAGCGCAGTTTTGACCAGAAGCTCGATGGTCTCGTCATTAAGAACATGGAAATGATTTCCATCGATGCGCGTGACGCCGCAGTGGCCGTGGCTCATGTATTCGCACAGGCAGACATCGGTGATGGTAACGAGCTCTGGGCACTTTGCTTTGATGGCTCGTAGCGCTTTCTGAACAATCCCCGTTTCCACATACGCGCCGCTGGCTTGTTCGTCTTTGTGCTCCGGAATCCCGAAAAGCAGGACAGCTTGCAGCTCGAGATCCTGAGCGCGCTGGGCTTCATCGACAATTTCCTCCAAAGAGAGCTGAAAAACCCCTGGCATGCTCGCAATCGGACGGCGCTGTTTCAATTTTTCGCTTACAAAAAGCGGGAGAATAAAATCGTGGGCGCTTAATTGTGTCTCGCGGACAAGATTTCGCAGGGCAGGGGAGCGCCGCAAACGGCGCGGGCGATGCACCAATTTTCTCACGGATGAAGGTACCCGGTTGAGGGAAGCGTCGCAAGCCCGCCGCGGGACTTGACGGGTGTGGAGCGTTCTATATAGCGCGTGTGTGGAGAACTCTCGCTCTGTATGATTGGCCGGCGCAGCAGTGACTTTTTTTGTCATTCCGAGCGGAGTTTCGCGACTGCCAAACGGAGTCAAAGACCCTCTCGCCATTGAAAGAATAATGAGCGGATAACAATGAGAGCTGTCGCGACTCCGCTCGACATGATAACAACTTCTACAAGAATGACCGATTACCTGTTAGTCGATATCAGTAATTCATACACCAAGCTAGCGTTTGCGTCGGCAACGCGGATTTCGACCCCTGCGCGGATCACGACGAGCAAGCTTTCAAGCAGCGTTGTTGCGAGATTTCTGAGAAAGCGAGAGGTGCGAAAAGTGGTCGTTTCCTCGGTTGTGCCGGCAAAAAACCCGGCGATTTCAAAGGCCGCCCGAAAAGTGGACGTGCTCTGGCTGGATTCGACGCGAAAACTGGGAGTAGGAATTGATTATCCCAAGCCGAAATCGATTGGCGCAGACCGGCTGGCGAACGCCGCGGCAGTTACAGCTCTTTACGGATTTCCCGCTATAGTAGTCGATTTCGGCACGGCGGTGACTTTCGACATTGTTTCCGATCGCCGCACCTACATTGGCGGAGTGATTGCGCCGGGGCTCGAAGCAATGACGAATTTTCTTTATCAACGAACGGCACTCTTGCCGCAGCTCTCTTTGAAAGAGCCGCGACGCGCGATTGGTAAATCGACAATCGAGGCGATGTTATCCGGCGCCGTTTTTGGTTACAGGGGGTTGGTCCGGGAAATTGTTGCGCGGATCAGAGCAGAACAGTTTCCGCGAAAAAAAATTTACACCGTAGCAACAGGCGGTTACGCGCGGCTGATCGCGGCACGGTTGCCGGAGATCGGCGCGGTTCGCCCGCATCTGACTCTGGAAGGATTGCGGATCGTCGCGAATCTGAATTGATCAATCCGAGGGCGGGTCCGACTTGGCCTCCCATTTTTCCGAAGCGGGCTGAAAATCACCGCATCTCATATAACTTTGGACTTGTCAGGAGATGCGATCGAAGCTTCACTCCCTACTTCATGAGAATCTGGAAGATTGCTGCGATCGCGGGGTTGGCCCTCACGTCTCTCGCAGCGGATAATGTCGCTCCGACCAAATCTGAACTGGAGGAAATGTACAATAAAGCGTTCCGGGCGTTTGACGGGAACAATTTTCCGGAAGCGTTAAAGGAACTTGACTCGATCGATGCCCGCCAGCCCGATCTTGCTGCGTCGAAAAATTTGCGGGGTGTCATCCTGATGCGGCAGGGCGAGTATGATAAGGCGGAAGGAGCATTGCTCGACGCGGGCCGGATCGATCCCAAGTTTTGGAATGCACGGTTCAACCTGGCGGAAATCCCCTTTCTCAAAAAAGATTGGGCGGAGGCGCGGAACCGTTTTCAGCAGCTGCTTTCCCGCAGTGAATCCGATCTGGCCAGCGAAGCTTCGCAGCTTATTCAGTACAAGATTCTTTTGACTTATCTGCTCGAGGGGAAAGAAAACATGGTCGATTCCATGCTGGCGAAGTTGGAACTTTCGCGCGATACGCCTGCTGTTGACTATGTGAAAGCAGCCGTCGCGCTCCAACACAAGAATCAAAAAGAAGCAAAAGATTGGATGGCCGTAGCGGAAAAGAATTTTTCACCGCAACTGAACAAGCTTTTCGCAGAATCGCTATACGAAGTCGGGTGGCTGGAAAAACGAGCTGGCGAGGCGCGACCTTCATTGCCGCTGATGACGACTGCCGAGCGCTTGGAAAAAACGAAGGCGCTGGCTCATTCGAAATTCGAGCAAGCGCAGCAGGCATTGCGGCAGCGCGATTTGGCGGCGGCTCGTAAATTAATCGATGAAGCGGATCAGGCGGAGCCGAACCAGTCGGCGACTCTTAATTTACGGGGCGAGATCCTGATGGAGCAGAAGGATTTTGACGGCGCTGAAGGGGCCTTCAAAAAAGCAGCTAAGGCCGATCCGAAGTTCCGCGAGGCGCAATACAACCTTGCGCAAATTCCATTTAAGAAGAAAGACTACGCGAAGGCGCGGGAGCGTTTCGAAGCGCTGTATGATCGAACTCCAGGGGGCGATAAGAATCAGGCGGCAGAGCTCATTAAATTCAAAATTTACATGACCCTTTTGCTGGAAGGAAAGGAGAGTCGCGCGCAGGCGATGATGGAGCAGTTCCAGTTCACGGGCGATACGCCCGCGCTCTATTATGCCCAGGCCGCGTGGGAGTTCAAACATAACAATCCGGAGAAGGCAACCGACTGGACCGCCTCAGCGACGAAGATTTATTCGCCAGCGCTCAACAGCGTTTTCGCCGATGCTTTTTATGACGTTGGCTGGATGAAAAGCCCAGAGGCTGCGCCGGCGCCGGCACCCGCGTTTGACACAGGCAGTGTCATTGCGTCGCAAGCAGGGAGCAGCCCAGCCGTTGAACCAAGTCCTATTCCCGACAGTGTTTTTGCTGCAAACAAACAGGCAGACACATCGACGGGCCAATCTTTTGCTCCTTTGGCCCCAGCGGCGAACTTGCCTGTTACTGGGATGGAATCTACAAGTGAGGGGAAAGGAACCGCTCAACAGCCTCCCGTTTCCGCGTCGAACGAGTCGGCGACGCCGGGATCAAGTGGTCAGCCTGAGAAAGAACCTGCAGGTGGTGCGGTTTCGGGATCGTCGTCTAGCGCGGACTCGACGTCTGTAGCAGCCGCCCCCTCTAAAGCCCCAATCGCTTCAACTGCTCCACCCGGACAAAATGAGCAGGCAGCAGCGGGCGAAACAAAATCATCCGGCGCGCCCGCTGTCGCCGCAACCCCCAACGGGTCCAACATCTCACAGCCTGACGCTGCCGGGATAGCGAGTCGGCGAACGTGGCTTGTCGGTGGATTCCTGTTAGCCGGTATCTTTCTCTTGGCTTGGGTGGTCGTTCCCGGGCTTCGCCGCTACGTATTTAATGCCTCGACGTCCTGGAAGACCAGGTCCACCGCCAGCTCCCGCGTGTTTAAACCAAGCGTGACGCCGAGCGTGGCACTGGCGAAAAGGAACGGTCGTCAGGGCAACGGCTTTTTTGGCGGCCCCCGTCAGGTCTCGCTACGACTAATGGCATCGAAACCCTCATTGGGTCGCACCGTCCTGCCTTCAACAAAACCGAGCGGTGCTCCTGACAAGCTGGTGGATGTGGAAGGCAAAGCGTCACAAACGCCCGCGTACCACAGAGGGGAACCAGATCGCGAATTGACGCCTGTCACTGAGCCGGTTTTTGAGTCATCTGTAAAGCCAGTTGTCGAGCAAATGGCGGAGACCTTGCGGCCGAGCCTCCCGGAATTCCCGCTTGCTAAGCCGATCTTTGAGTCATCGGTAGAAGCAGTCGTCGAGCAAACAGCAGAGAGCTTCCGGCCTGGAGTTCCGCAGACGCCTGAAATTGCCGAAGTTTCGGCAATCCGGGAACCGGCCGAGCTTTCTGTGATCACGGCGAAAGAGCCGAGTGAGATTCCCACAGGTGCGAAAGTCGCACGGACTGCCGAGGCAAAGGCAGCCCCGAACGGAGAGGTTGAACCGATCGAGCAAGAGCAGCCTGTTTCGTACGAGCCAACTGCGATCAAATCCTCCGTTGCCGAAGCGGTCACGAAACCCGCGTCTAATTTGCCTGCTGCGATTTCCACTGAGCCCGTATTTCCGCAAACAACCACACCCGCAACCATGCCTGAAACAACCGAAATCCCGACCGCTCCAGCAAACAAACCTTCCCCTGCCACCGTGGCCAAACCGCAACCCGCCGCTACGATGCAGACATCCGTGCAGCTCACATTTTCTTTCGAGATCGCAGCCGTGCAGTTGACCTCGAGCTTCAAAATGGGTGTCCTAAAGGTGCGTCCCATATCCAAGCTTGTCACAATGCGTTTGCCTGCGTCTCAGCAGCCTCAGCTTGGTGTGAATTTGCAGGTCAGTTTTGAAATCGCAAAGGTTCAGCCCTCGGGAGGCGCCCTCGGCACGATTCGGATGATTCCGTCTCAACAGAGGCCAACTACGACCGGTTCGCCCTCATTTGCAGTCGCCGGATTGCAAGTCGTCCCTAATTTCGAGACCGCGCCGGTCCAACTAACGCCATCGCAGCAGGGCCGGGCTTCTGTTTTCGTTACAGTCCCGTTCCAAATTACGACGATCGAGTTTTCGCCGTCGCTCGAAATTGCGGCTGTAGTCCTAAATTCGAATTCAAAACAGGTTCGCGTTCAGTTGCCTGGCGCGGGACCGAATCAATCTGAAGGACCGGCGATGTTCGAGATTGCGAATTTGGAGCTTAACGAAAGTGGCGACATCGGAACGATGCAGCTGAATCTCCTCGGCCAGGGACCGAAGCGAGCGTAATTCATTACGCTCATCGACGGGATAGGAGCAGCCCAGGTTATCGCCTTCGCCCAGCGCCGTGAGGGGCGCTGTTCGCTCAGTTTGCTTAGGCGTGTCCGCCTACTCGGCCCCGATTTAGGGAACTCAGTTGCTTCGGCAGAAACTCGCCATCGCGGCGAATCAATTTCCCGTCGAAGTAGATTTCCCCACCGCCGTATTCGGGTCGCTGGATGCTTACCATGTCCCAGTGGACCTGGCTCCGATTCCCATTGTCCGCTTCTTCGTACGCTTGTCCCGGAGTAAGATGAAACGAGCCGGCAATTTTCTCATCGAACAATATGTCCCGCATCGGCTGCAGGACGCGGGGATTAAATCCGAGAGAAAATTCGCCGATGTAGCGGGCCCCGGGATCCGAATCGAGGATCTTGTTCAGCTTTCTTGTTTCGTTGCTCGTCGCATCGACGATCTTTCCATTCTTGAACTCGAGACGAATGCCATCGAATCCGATGCCCTGATAAATACTCGGCGCGTTGAACGTCACCTGGCCTTCCACGGAATCCTTCACCGGGCAGCTGAAAACTTCGCCATCGGGAATATTGCGATCGCCACCGCAGATCACGGCCGGAATTCCCTTGATACTGAAACGCAGATCAGTACCGGGCCCTTTGATTTCGACGCGATCTGTCTTCTCCATTAATCGCTTAAGCGCCTTCATGCCCGGCTGGAGTTTGCGATAATCCAGCGTGCAGACTTCGAAATAAAAGTCTTCAAAGGCTTCCGTGCTCATTCCGGCAAGTTGTGCCATTGACGGCGTCGGCCAGCGCAAGACCACCCATTTGGTTTTTTTCACTCGTTGGTCCTGCACCGGACGCATTTTCTTGGCGAGCAATTTCATCTTTTCGGGTGGCACGTCAGATAATTCGGTGATGTTGTTGCTTCCACGCACGGCGATGTACGCATCCATTTTCTTCATCCGCGCCAGTTCATGGCTTGCCAAGAGATTCAGCTGTCGATCGGATGCTTCGAGCGCGAGCGCGCGGTTGACTCTGGCGTGCTGAGTCTGTACAAACGAGATGCCTTCGGCCTTCCGTACCGCTCGAATGAGTGCAATCGTCATTTCGTCCGGGGTGTCAAATGCTTCAATCAACACGGCTTCGTTCCGTTTGAGCCGGATGGAATATTCCACAAGAAGTTGGGCGAGATTGTCAAAACGTGCGTCGTGCATAGACGCTTATGATTCCACTCACCACACGAGATGCAACTGAGGTTATAACGCTCTGTTGAGCGGCTCTTGGCCCGAAATGACGGAGCACGAATGTCGAATGACGAAAGGGATAAGCCGAGTTTTTTCGGCATTCGGTTTCGTCATTCGCCATTTCGGCCGCGCAGCCTTTCAACAAAGCCAGATGCCTTGTGGTTTTGGACTTGGTAGGTATTGATGAGGCGCGCGGCAAATGCGCCATCGAAATGATCTCGAAGCGGCAGGCAGAACTTTTCGTCCGCAAGCTGCAGCCGTGGAAATTTATTTAGCAAACGCTCGACAAGCTGCTCATTTTCCTCTGGTTCGAGGCTGCACGTGGAGTAAACGAGAACGCCGCCCGGTTTTAATAAGCTGATCGCGGAGCGCGTAATCTCAAATTGTTCGTCTGGCATTCGGGTCAGATCTCCGGGCCGCAGTCGCCACCGCACGTCCACCCGGCGTCGCATCACTCCGGTATTGCTGCAGGGCGCGTCAACCAGGACGCGATCAAATGGCGCGATCGAACCGATCTCTTTTGGAAGGCAGCTGTGCATCCAATCGTGATGCAAACTGCGGACAATCCGGGCGCCGAGGCGCGTCATGTTGTTTTTCAGGATTTGAAGCCGGTCTGGATCGCGATCGCATGCCACGATTGTTCCCCGGTTTTTCATGAGCTGAGCGACGTAGCTGGCTTTGCCCCCTGGCGCGGCGCATGCATCGAGGATTTTTTCTGTGGGTTTGGGATCAAGAAGCTGGCAGGCGATCACTGTGCTCGGATCTTGAACATAGCAATGGCCATAATTGAGAGCGTTCTCAGGCAATCCATCCAATTCTACGAACTCAGCATTGCGTACCAGCGGCCGCGACTCTGGATACTGTTGGAGGAATTTTCCGCGATCGATTTTTAGCTGATTAACTCGCCCATAAACTGGCGACGGCAGATTATTCCATCTGCATAACTCTTCCGCAGCTTTGGCGCCGAAGTGCCGTTCCCAGCGGTCGATTAGAAACTGCGGATGCGAGGTTCGAACGAATAGAGGCTGCGCGCCCCCTCGCGCAAGCAGTTCATCCCGCCGCCGTGCAGCATTGCGAAGCACGCCATTGGTTACCGCTCGTTGCCTCTTCGGCGCCAGTTCGACGGTTTCATAAACGGTCGCGTGCGGGGCTGTCTTGAGGAAGAAAAGTTGATACAAGCCAAGTCGCAAAACCTCACGAAGGTCAACCTCTACTCGGGAAGCGCGCAGGCAGCTGATCCAAAAGTCAAGCAACGTTAAGTTGCGTAGCACGCCGTAAAACAGTTCGAGAGCAAATGCCCGATCTGACTGAGTAAGCTTCGCCTTTGCAAGAAATTCCGAGATGACGGAATCGGCAAAGTGTTTTTCTCTTCGCCACCTGCGCAGCGCAGCCAGCGCAATTCGGCGAGCAGAGAGCTGCGCCATAAAATCCCCGGGTAAAGTTTATCCCGGCTTTACGCTGGCCCGCCCAATCGAATGGTAATGAAAGCCCAAGTGTCTCATCGTTTCAGGATCCAACAGGTTTCGCCCGTCAAAGACGATTGGTGTCATCATTTTTTCCTTCACAACAGCCAGATCGACATTAGCGAATTCATTCCATTCGGTGGCGAGGATCAGCGCTTCGGCATTGTGCACCGCCTCGAGAGCGGACGGAGCGAATTCGGTGCCGGCGATCATTTTTACGGCCTGGGCCTTTTCCATTCCTTTCGGATCATAGGCAACCACATGCGCTCCTTCGCGCAGCAAGTGTGCGACCAGCTCTATCGCGACAGACGAACGAACATCGTCTGTATCGGGCTTAAACGTGAGTCCCCAGACTGCAATTCGTTTTTCTCGCAAAACCCAAAGCGTTTCTCGAATCGTCTTCAGAAAACGCTCTTTTTGGGAGGTATTTATTCGTTGCACTTCCTTCAGCAAATTGAATGGAACACCGAGCCGTTCGCTGATTGTGATGAATGCGGCAATGTCTTTCGGAAAACACGAGCCGCCGTATCCGATCCCCACATTGAGAAAATCGCGGCCAATGCGGTGATCCATCCCAATCCCATCCGCGACTCTTTCGACATCTGCACCGCTCGCCTCGCAAATCGCTGAGACCGCGTTGATGTATGAAATCTTCAGCGCGAGGAAAGAGTTTGCGCAATGTTTGATCAGTTCGGCGCTGTTAATATCAGTCACGAGGATCGGCGCCATGAATGGCTCATAGACTTTCTTCATGAGATCAATGGCGTGCTCGCTTTGCGCTCCAATCACGATGCGATCCGGATGCATCAGATCGGCAACCGCACAGCCTTCACGCAAAAACTCAGGATTGCTAACAACGTCGAACTTTGCGCCGTGGCGATTGTATCTCTTGATCGATTCAGCCACTTTTTCGCCCGTCTTTACAGGCACCGTGCTCTTGTCGACAATTACTCGATAGTCAGTCAATACCCCCGCGATTTCCCGCGCGACTTTCTCGAGAAAACTAAGATCGACATCGCCATCTGGCTGCTGGGGAGTGGGAACGGCGATAAAAATGATTTGCGAGTTGTCCACGCCTTCCTTAATGCTGCCGGTGAAACGCAATCGCTGCGCGGAGACATTGCGATGAATTACTTCTTCAAGGCCGGGCTCATATATCGGCACATCGCCGCCTTGCAGCAGTTTGATCTTCTGCGCGTCGTTATCGACGCAAATGACGTTATGGCCGACATCGGCGAAGCACGCGCCGGTCACAAGACCAACGTAACCCGAACCGATAATTGCAAGATCCATAAGCGATGGAACGTCGCGGCGACTCAATCGCAACGCGAGGGGCGTAATGAACTCAATGAGCTTAACATTGTTTGCGCAATTTTGTTCATTGTCCCTCGGAGGTGGGATCGAAATTCAAATCGAACCCAAATTTCGGGAATGCCTTGAGCGTTACGGTAAATAGGACACCGTATTCTTTCACGCCGGCGTTGTCGCGAATCACTCCCCCGAACGATGCGACCCAGCTCGTCAGATCGCGGTAAATAGCATAGCGCTGCTGCTCCAGAGTGTCGGTCGCGGCTTCATATTGTTCCTCGATTCCAACCCCCCAGTTATCATTGATGCGATAATATCCGCCGACGACAAACAAGCTGCTGTTGTCGAAGAAGGGATTGTTGTTCAAATAGCGATGCCCGAGGTTCAATTGCAGATTGGCCATCGGTTGAATACTCGTGATCGTATCGACTTCAGTAAAACCCTTGGCGAAAGCCGGTACTTGAGAGTTGATCGAAATCGACATCCATGGCAGCGGTGAAAAGCGGATATTATTAAAGAAGTTTGAGTAATCCGTGCGGTCATACGGATTGTCGAAGTTCACGTCAAAGAAGGTATCGAGTTCAAACCAGGTGATCGTTTTGTCATCACGCCGCGTATCCAGCCGGTTGCGAACACCGAGTCGCCAGACTGTCCAACTATCGATTGAATCGATCGGGGTGAACTGTGGAAAGTCGATCGCCCGCAGTTGCGTGGACGGTTCAAATCGATCGAACCCCAAAATTGACGTCGGGTTCGGCCCGTTTTCTGAGACATAGGAAAAGTTCGTGAATGGTTGGATAACGTGCATCAGTCCATCCAACCCAAGCGCGCGGCTTTGTACATTCTCCCATGTACGCGAGAACTTGAAAGAGGCTTCTGCACCTGTGTCAAAAACCGTGCGAAATGTGTCTCCGTCGAACTTGACTGGGTTAGCCAACGTCGGGGGCGGGAGAATAAAGTCAGGCACGAGCGGATTTGAGGGTGGCACGAAGGTTGTCGACCCCAGGTCAAATGTCTTACCATAATAGGTCTCGCGAAAGCCGACCCGCGGCACGATGGAGAGCCATCCAAAGTATGTGTTTGGATAAGTTAGTTGATGGAAGGTGTCGAAACGATCCGTGCCGTAGTTCTCGAAACCTGCGCCCTGAGGGAATTGTAGCCGCAAATTAGCAAAGCCAGTCTCGCCTTCATAAAAAATGGGTCCCCCGAAAAGCGCGTGACGCTTAACGTCCAATACCACTTCTGGCAAACGTTCTGTTGTGGTGAAGAACTGGTTAGCCTGAAAGCGCGCGATCCCCGTCAGAGTGTAAAAAGGGTCCGTCTTCGTCAGTGCAATCACATTGTCCGGAACAGG
>WNGE01004753.1_pt1 | contig 23010 bp, 15 predicted proteins | sample 5400651 | NCBI WGS metagenome assembly WNGE01 (sample SAMN13153370, study PRJNA577476) | soil metagenome | isolation source: 60 cm soil or saprolite under grassland replicate 2 | place: USA:California | collected 2016-06-15
GGGTATCCCCAACACTCCTTTCCCTCCTCTCGCGCCGCCTGCGGCGGCGCGCAAAAAAGGGGAAAAAGAGTTGTTCGGGGACGCCCCGAACCCCGGCAGGGACGCTGCGCTCCCTGCACCCTCGCTTTTGGAACTGTTGAAACAACAGTTCGGGATGACTCATGAAGCCATTTGCGTGTGGGGAGGGTACCTGAAGAGTTACGAAAGGGTGCAGAGATATTCAGATAAGAGGGGAAAGGGAGGTAGAGAAGCGGAGAAGACGGTAAGCGGCAGGTTCCCCGCTTCTAATTAATGCATGTGGAGTACAAGGGAGCCCATAATATCGAAGCCAAGCAGCATAAACATAAGAGCAAGGCAAGCAAAGATCATTACGCGTTGCCAACTATTTACCATAGGATGAGAGAATGTAGGTGAAGGCTTCAGTTGATCAGTAGGATGAGTAGCACGTACATGCCCTAGAGCAAGCGTAGCTGTTGTATTTTTTAATGAAGCACCCAGAGCAGGATCAGTATCATAGTGGAGATCCTGAGTGTTCGATAACGGCTTGCTGATACGATCAAGACGACTATGTAATGCAATTAAGCGATCGCTAATAGCCTCTTCAAACGAGGTATGCAGTTCTTCCTCATCAGGTTGTTGGTAGACAGGCTTTACTGCAACCATAGGTACTGTTGCATAAGCATTTTCAGCAACCGTCATAGTACCCTGAACAAAGTTTTCATTTAGCTCTGTGTCGGTTGGTCTACAAAGTGTACAGTTCATAATTGCTACCTCCTTACTAATCTATTCTCTACACGAGAAAGCGTACTGGAAATAAGACATTTACACATGGGTCAGATGGCCCATTTTGAGCTCAATGTAGCATCCCTAAGAAGAATCTAATGCCTCAACAAGCATGATTTAATACACTGAGAAGGTTCTAAGGGTCATGTCTCCCATAAGAGTGGCTCTACAAAGGTGGTATGTAAGGATAGCTCTACAAAGATAGTTCGTTCTGATTTTTATTTTCGACAGTATCTTTTAAAACTTAAGTCAGCCTGAAAAGCAAAAAATTTCTTCCTCTGGTATACTGGACTTACAGGTAATTTCTTGACATCCGTTCATGCTTGTGGTATATTCATGCTAGCTCCAGAGATATGTACTATACCGCCAGATATTTCCACGGTACACGATTGTACGAGGGTGTGTTGTGTAATGTCTTTGGTACCCTGGTTGGCACCTCTTACATTCATCAGAACTACCTGTTGCCACAAGTCTTTCAAGCAGGGTGTTTTTTCAAGACAACCCTACCTGTATAATTTAGATTCCCACCTTACTATCCTGGTTCATCGCAGAAAGGAGAATGGGCGTTTTCCTCACAAATGTGTTTCGCCCTACGCACCGTGAACATAGCTGAGTTAGAAACAAAAACCTTGCCGGAGCTTCGCGATCTTGCTCGCGACCTCGAACTCTCCGGCTACAGTGCCCTCAAAAAGCAAGACCTCGTCTTCAGACTTCTTCAGGCCAATACCGAACAGCAAGGAAATATCTTTAGCGCCGGTGTATTGGAGATTGTGGAGGATGGGTTTGGATTTCTACGGCAGGAACGTTTCCTGCCCGGAAATATGGATGTCTATGTCTCTCAATCGCAGATTCGCCGTTTCGGTCTGCGCACCGGGGACATGGTTTCGGGCCAGGTACGTCCTCCCAAGGATAACGAAAAGTACTACGGCCTGCTCCGCGTCGAGGCAATCAATGGAGTAGATCCCGAAGTTGCTAAACGTCGGCCCCATTTTGATAACCTTACGCCAATCTTCCCGCAAAAGATGTTTGATCTGGAGACGGGTCCGGCGAACATTTCTGGACGTATCATCAACCTGGTAGCTCCCATTGGGCGCGGACAGCGTGGTTTGATCGTCTCACCTCCGAAAGCTGGTAAAACCATGCTCCTCAAATCCATCGCTAACTCCATTACGGAAAACTACGATGATGTGCATCTGATGATCGCACTGATTGGTGAGCGACCGGAAGAAGTCACAGACATGAAGCGCTCCGTGAAGGCCGAAGTGATTAGCTCGACCTTTGACGAGCCAACCGAGGCGCATACACGCGTCGCAGAAATGGTGCTGGAACGCGCCAAACGCCTGGTCGAAGGCGGACGTGACGTGGTAGTGCTGCTATGATCCAAGCGCACTATTCCCTCCCAAGAGATTCTTCGGAGCCGCGCGTAAGATCGAAGATGGAGGTAGTTTAACCATTATCGCCACGGCCCTGGTGGAAACCAACAGCCGTATGGACGATGCGATCTACGAAGAGTTCAAAGGCACAGGCAATATGGAACTCGTCCTGAACCGCAAACTTGCTGAACGCCGTGTCTTCCCCGCTATCGATATCTCCCTCTCCAGCACCCGCCGCGAAGAATTGCTGCTCGACGAAAAGACGCTACGAGCCGTTGTTGTCATGCGCCGCATGTTCTCAACACTGGCCGATCAGCGTGGACTGGAGGCAATGGAGGCATTGTTGCAACACATGTCCAAGACGAGCAACAATATGGAGTTTTTAGCCACCCTGAACAAAACTATATTCTAGCAACTTGAAGTATATGTGCCCTGACAACGCTGCTGCACCCGCATATTGTGTGTATCGAGCGTCGCCTGGGCATATTGCTTGTAGAAGGAGGTTCTATGACCACGGCAGCGAAAGTCTTTCATAATTATATTGGAGGCAAGTGGCAAGGCGCGCAGAGTGGACAGACCTTCCCCAACTATAACCCCGCCACCGGCGAATTGCTAGGGTACTTTCCACTTTCTACACAGACTGATGTCGATGCAGCAGTTGCCGCAGCGCGTACAGCTTTCGAAAAATGGCGTCTTGTGCCAGCTCCTAAACGTGGTGAAATCCTTTATCGTCTAGGAGAATTGCTCATCAGCCACAAAGAAGAACTGGCACGCATCATGACGCAGGAGATGGGCAAGGTGCTCAAGGAGACGCGCGGCGATGTACAGGAGGGCATCGACATGGCCTATTATATGGCGGGCGAGGGGCGCCGACTTTTTGGCTACAGCGTTCCCGTCGAACTGCCAGACAAAAGTGGCGTCGCCTTGCGTGATCCTGTTGGCGTTGTCGCCTGCATTACACCCTGGAATTTCCCGGTCGCCATCCCCACCTGGAAGATGTTCCCAGCGCTGATCGCGGGCAATACCATCGTCTTCAAACCTGCGTCAGATACACCTCAGAGTGCATTGAGACTTGTCGAGCTACTCTACGAGGCCGGATTGCCTGAGGGTGTTGTCAATATCGTCTTTGGCTCGGGCAGCACAACTGGCGAAGCGCTATTACATCATCCCGACGTAGCCGTTATTTCGTTTACTGGCTCAACAGAATCAGGCCGTCATGTTGCCATTGAGGCTGCAAAGTCGCTCAAACGCGTCTCGCTAGAGATGGGCGGCAAGAATGCGGTGATTGTACTGGATGACGCCGACCTGGACCTGGCCGTCGAAGGACTGCTCTGGAGCGCCTACGGGACCACAGGACAGCGTTGTACCGCCTGTAGCCGCCTGATTGTACATAGAACCGTACAGGACGCTCTGCTGGCGAAACTGGTGCCTCGTATCGAGCAACTGCGCCTGGGCAACGGACTGGATGAACAGGTCGATGTTGGCCCTGTGATCAATAGCAAGCAGCTTGAGCAGATTCACCAGTACACAGAGATAGGCAAAGCCGAAGGAGCAACCCTTGTGACAGGTGGCGAGATTATACGTGAGGGCAAACTTGCAAAGGGTCACTTCTACCGTCCTACACTCTTCAAAGATGTACGACCAGATATGCGCATTGCACAGGAGGAGATCTTCGGGCCGACGCTTTCGGTTATCGCAGTAGATTCGTTCGATGAAGCTATTGCAGTGAATAATAATACGAAATACGGGTTGTCCAGCGCCATCTACACACAGAATATCAACCGTGTGCAACGTGCTATGCGCGATATCACGACCGGTATTCTCTATATTAACTCCGGTACGACGGGAGCAGAGATCCAGCTTCCGTTTGGCGGGACAAGAGGAACCGGCAACGGTCATCGCGAGGCAGGTATCGCGGGATTGGATGTCTTCACCGAGTGGAAGGTTGTATATACTGATTTCAGCGGCAGGTTGCAGAAGGCGCAGATCGACGAATAGCGTTCTCAGCCCTCAAAGCAAGAGATCCGATTAAAGCAAGCGCCCACGACCAACCCTCAACGCCAGCAGGACACCAAAAGAGACGGCAAGCAGCACAACGGAGATCGCAATGGCTTTATCAAGATCGCTCTCGGAGGCGATATAAACTGCGATGGGCATGGTCTGCGTCGTGCCGGGAAAATTTCCGGCAAAGGTAATGGTGGCTCCGAATTCGCCCAGGGCACGCGCCCAGGTGAGACCGATGCCGGATAGGAGCGCGGGACGAATCAATGGCAACACGATACGGCGGAAGGTATAGAAGGGTGAGGCGCGTAGAGTGTAAGCTGCCAGTTCATAACGGCGGTCTAATTGTTCCAGTCCAGCCTTCGCGCTATTGATGAAGAAAGGAGCAGCAACAAAGGTCTGGGCCATGACAACTGCTACGGTTGTGAAGGGAATGGTGATGCCAGACAGATCAAGATAGTGACCGAGCAGACCCGTGCGCCCAAAGGTGAGCAGGAGAGCGACGCCCGCAACAACAGGAGGTAGCACGGTTGGTATCGTCACCAGAGTTTCTAATAGCTGCCGGCCAGGGAAATCCATACGAGCCAGGACATAGGCAACAGGAAGACCAAAAAGGACGGACAGCAGGGTACTCAAGGTCGTGGTCAAGAGACTGAGCTGCAATGCCTGGAAGATATCGGGCTGCAGGATCTGGTCCCAGATCACGGCAGGAGGCTCACGAAAGAACAATGATGCCAGCGGCACAGCTACAAAGAGAAAAAAGATGGCCGCCAGGAAACCTACAAGTATCCTGGCAGGCCAGCGTGTCCAGAAGGTGCCTTTTTTGGATGTCTTGAAGCAACTATCGGATGAAGCTGTTGCGGATGACGATCTTTTTACAACATGTCCCATAAGCACCTATCAGTTCTGCTTTTAACAATTAACTACTCGTCGCTGTTGGAGAGATAAAACGATACTTCGTCAGCACTGCCTGCCCATCTGACGAAAGGATATACTGTACAAAGGTCTGGGCCTGAGTAGTATGGGCAGAGTTCTTCACCACTGCAATCGGGTACTGAGCAATCACGTTAAACTCGTCAGGAATATCAATAAGTTTAACCTTACTTGCATTGGCAGCCGTTACATCGGTGCGATAGACAATACCCGCATCGGCCTCATCCAATTGCACTTTATTGACCACATTCGTCACATTCTCTTCTTGTGAAACAAAATTCGCCTTCACAGCACTCTCGTAAGCAGCACCATACCCTGGCGATTTCCCTAACTTATCTAGAATCTGTAAAGCATACTTACCAACTGGTACAGCAGGAGCAGCGACAACAATCTTTATCCCTTTTTTCGCGAGGTCTTTCAGGGTATTGATATTGGCGGAATTGCTAATCGGCACCACGATCGCCAATCTGTTTTTGGCGAAGACCGACTGATCGCCAACCAGACCTGCATCGCTAACTTTCTTCATGTTTGCCAGGTCGGCGGAAGCAAATACATCGGCCTTTGCACCGCTGATTATCTGCTGTGCAAGAAGCTGTGATCCATTGAAATTATACGTTATCTTGATCGAGGGATTCCCCATCTGGTACTGTGTGGCAATTTCTTTAAACGATGCAGTAAGCGATGCCGCAGCGAAAATGTTTAGTGTGACTGGTGCGGCAGTTGGCGTAGCACTACTGGTCGTCGTTGTATTACTTTCACAGCCAGCAAAGAGCAGACACAGCGCAATAAATACAGGCAGAGCGCGTAATGGGTGTAACGAACGTAGCAAGTGTCTCAATATAAACCTCCTTATCCTGAGGGGAGAGGAAAAAATCATATAGGAGTAGGACAGGTATCCAATCTCCTATGGTTGTCCTGACTTGAAAATTGATTATTCATACATTGAGTATAAAGACGAAGAGTAATTAATGTCAAGACTAATTGATATGCAAAGCTAAAACTGTGAAGTGTTGCATTGACATTTGTAGCACCTCCCTGTACTATAGCTACAGATAGGGATGAGGTGGTTACACAAAAATAGTTGTTTCATATGGAGGAAAACAGATGCCAAGTGATCAGTATCAGACCCTGGGAGCATCAATCGGGGTAATTATTGCCGTCAGCTCCATTATTAGCCTGGCCGTTCTCGTCTTCGCTGTCATCATCTACTGGAAAATTTTCTCAAAAGCTGGTTATAGCGGAGCAATGGGCCTACTCATGTTCGTTCCTATTGCAAATATCATCGCACTTTGTATACTTGCCTTTGGTAACTGGCCTATCTACGAGGAATTGAATATGCTTCGCCAGCGAGCAGGAGGAGCACCACAATATCCTCCTTATCCTCAAAATCCGCAGAACCCGCAGAACCCACAATACCCACAATATCGTTAAGGACTCTAAAATCTCTACTCAGAAGAACCTGAGTGGCGAGGGCGCCCTCGCCACTCAGGTTAACCGTCTAATTTGAACATTTACACACAGGTGTATTATCCGGCGCTGCGGCGGGAAAGCAGATCCTTCTTCCTCCCGAAGCGCAAGTACAGGGCGGGAACGATGAACAGGTTGAGCACCGTCGAGGTGACCAGGCCTCCCAGAATAACTATGGCCATCGGGTGCTCGATCTCGTGGCCGGGGATATCGCCGGAGATCACCAGCGGCACGAGGGCCAGCCCCGCCGCCAACGCGGTCATCAGGATCGGCGCGAGCCGTTCCCGTGCGCCCCGCAGGACGAGTGCAGGACCGAACGGTTCGTCTTCGTGCCGCTCAAGATGCTGATAGTGGCTGATCTGCATGATGCCGTTGCGTGCCGCTATCCCGAACACCGTGAAGAATCCCACCAGCGAGCCGAGCGAGATGATGCCGCCAGTCGCGAAGGCTGCCAGCACCCCACCCACCAGGGCCGACGGCAGGGTGAAGAAGGCCAGAAGTGTCAGGCGCCAGCTTCCGAAGGCTGTATTCAGGATGAGGAGGCCCGCCAGCGCGGCGGCGGCCCCGAAGATGAGCAGGCGCCCCTGGGAGGTCTGCCGCTCCTCGTACGCCCCGAGCACCTCCGCGTGGTACTCAAGCGGGAACTTGATCCCCTGGAGGCGCTCTTTGACGTCTCTCACCACAGCGCCGAGATCGCGCCCGTGCGCGTTGAGGCTCACGTCAATGCGACGCGAGTTGTGTTCGCGCTCTATCAGGTTCGGAGTCGGCAGGATGCTCACGTCGGCCACATCCCTCAGGCGCACCGTGCCGCCATTGGGCGTGCTGATGAGAAGATCACGGACACTGTCCACGTTGTAGCGCGTGTTGGGTGTGCCCCATACCATCACATCATACACCTTCCCATCTCTGTGAATGTCGCTGACCTCGGTGCCAGCGATCAATGTGCCGGCTGCCCGGCGCACATCGCCCGGTTTGAGTCCATAGCGCTGGGCCCTGGCGAGATCCACCTTGACCTGTATGTGTGGCACGTCCACCTGGAGTTCCGTGTGCAGATCATCGGTCCCCTCGATCTGCGCGAGGGACTTCCTCACCTCCTCGGCCTTGCTGCGCAGGACGTCCAGATCAGGGCCATAGATGCGCACGACGACGTCAACATCCAGATTGGGACCATAGATGCGCACGACGACGTCATTGCTCGTTCCCACCAGCACCTCATTGATCCTCTCGTTCAGGTAGGTCTCCACATTGCGGAAGAGGCCGGGGTAGCCGTTGACCACCTTCTGGATGGCAGCCACCGTCTTGTCATAGTCGACGTCAGGATCAATGCTGATCCAGTTCTCGGCGAAATTGATACCGGAGACTTCCTCCCCCTGCACGGCGCGCCCTATATGGGACCCGAAGGTGCGGACTCCTGGAATCTGCCGCAGCTCGCGACTGAGCCGGGTCACGATGCGAACGACTTCATCATGGGTTGTGCCCGGCCTGGTCACCCAATGTATGAGAAAATCCCTCTCCTTGAAGGCAGGGAACAGCGACTCTCCGAGGAATGGCAACACCGAGAGGCCGAGCAACACGATGAGAACGACGGTAGCGAACGCCGGGTACGGCGTGCGGATGATCCGCCCGAGGACTGCGTTGTAGCCACGCTGAAGCCACCGCAGCAGAGGGGACTCGCGGCGTTCAAGCGGTGCTCTGGACAGCAGGAGCAGGCACAGCGCAGGCGTGATGGTCAGCGCCACTACCATCGACGCCAGCAGTGCCAGCGCATAGGAGAGGACGAGAGGCTGGAAGAATGAGCCGGACACGCCCTCCAGGAAGAAAACCGGCAACAAGACCATCACATCGATCAGTACCGCGTGGATGATGGCGCTGCGGACCTCAAGCGAGGCCTCAAGGACGATGCTCGCCGTTGACCTGTCGCTCCCCTCCCTGCGGTGCTGGCGCAGACGCCGCACGATGTTCTCCACGTCGATGATCGCGTCATCAACGACGCCGCCGACGGCGATCACCAGCCCGGCCAGGACCATCGTGTTGATCGTAGACCCGCGCAGGTAGAGCACGATGCCTGCTGTCACCAGCGACAACGGGATCGCCACCAGGCTGATCAGTGCTGTGCGCCACTCGAAGAGGAAAGCACTAAGGACCAGCACCACGAGCAGACAAGAGATGAGCAGTGCATTCCTGAGGTTGTTGAGCGCCATCTCGATGAAGCTATCTGGCCGGAAGATGGTGGACTCAATCTGGATACCGGGAAGACCGGGCTGCATCTCTTTGAGCGCTTCATCGAGCCCCCGAGTCACCTCCAGTGTGTTGGCCCAGGGGAACTTCTCAACGACGAGCAGAAGGCCGGGACTGCCGTTAATAACAGCATCGCCGACGAGCGGCTGATGTTCCCACACCACCTGGCCCAGGTCGCCCAGGGTCAGCGGCGTGCCGTCGCTCTTTTTTTTATCATGGACGGGCACCCTGGCGAGATCCTCCGGCCCTATGACGGGCAAGGTGTGCTGCAGCCCGAGCCTTTGATTAGGGGTGTCGATAAACCCGCCGACACGGGTCTTCGCTGCATTCGTATATTTCAATAACCCGTAGTCCAGGGCATCCGAGGTGACCTCATCGACTTCATCCAACGAAACATGGTAGGTTTGCAACTTTTGCGGATCGGCTTGCACCTGGAGCTGCTTCCAGCGGTCGCCCCATATGACCACATTCGCCACGCCGGGCACTTTCATCAAGCGCCACCTGACTGTCCAATAGGAAATCATCGACAGATCCGTCAGGGAATATGTGTTCGAGGTAAGGCCGATCTTCATGACCCGGCTCGTCGCCGACAGGGGCTGGAGCATCCAGGGTATGCCTGCCCAGGATGGCAAATTACGTGTCGCCACTGCAAGGCGCTCGCTCACCAACTGCCGTGCATGTATGATGTCGGTCCCGGGCTTGAAGATGAGAGTGATCGATGAGAGCCCCGGAACCGACTTGGAGCGCATGGTATCAAGCTCCGGGGTGCTGCTGAGCGAGTTCTCCAACTGGATGGTGACCAGGGATTCCACTTCGGAGGTGGACATCCCTAGCGCTTCGGTCTGAATCTCCACAAGTGGCGGCGCGAACTCGGGAAAGACGTCCACCGGCATGTCGCGAATTTGCTCAAGGCCAAAGAACATCATCGCCGCGGCGATAGCAACCACCAGGTAGCGAAAGCGTATGCTCGATCCGACGATCCAACGCATCATGGCTCAAGACCTCCTTCGCAGTTATTCCCCGACTCCGAACTCGGTGCCGTACAACTCGGGCGCTCCGACCGTCACCACCACGGTGCCGGAGGGTGGACCCTTCGACAGAACCGCCCGGTCACCATCGATGAAGTCGACACTGATCGTATCTCGAACGTAGGTTCGGGGTTCGGGGTTTGTGAACACCCAGGTTTCGCCATTCAGATCGTATATCACCGTAGAGTAAGGAACGACCTTGTGCTTCGCCCCGCGTACCTGTTCGTCCCGAATCTGCGTCGTCTCGATGCCGAGCCGTTTAACCGCTTCCTCGGTCAATATCACGCGACTCACGTCCTTTCCCTCGATATGCTCGACTTTGGCGGGAGAGGTGAGCTCCTCGTTACTGGGGGCTGACTGTTCACACGCCGAAAGTAGTAGACAGGCGATGATCAGTCCCGCAACCACCCATCGATTACTATTCCTCATCTGGCTTCCTCCTAATCGTGTCAGGTTCAGGGCTAGCTACTGGCTCTGTCCCATCTCGCTGTGCCGCATCTGGCTGTACCGTATCTGACTGCGCCCCATCTGGCCCTACCACACTCTCCCTCCTGGTCGTATCGGGTTCAGGGCTAGCTGCCTTCTTAGGCCCGAAGCGCAAGTAGAGGGAGGGGACGATGAACAGGCTGAGCACCGTTGAGGTGACCAGTCCTCCCAGGATGACGATCGCCATCGGACTCGCCATCTCTAGACCTGGGATGTTACCGAAGATCACCAGGGGCACAAGAGCCAGCCCCGCCCCCAGCGCGGTCATCAGGATCGGTGCGAGCCGCTCCCGCGCCCCGCGCAGGACGAGTTCGGGACCGAACGCTTCTCCTTCGTGTCGCTCAAGATGCTGATAGTGGCTGATCAGCATGATGCCGTTACGCGCCGCTACCCCGAATACAGCGAGCAATCCCACCAGCGCGCCGAGCGAGATGACGCTGCTGGTCGCGAAGGCTGCCAGCACCCCACCCACCAGGGCCGACGGCAGGGTGAAGAAGATCACAGACGCCAGGCCCCAGCTCCCGAAGGCTGCCTGTAAGAGGAGGAAGATCCCGATCGCGGCGGCGATCCCGAAGATGAGCAGGCGGCTCTGAGCGGCCTGTCGCTCCTCGTACTCCCCGAGCACCTCGGCGCGGTACTCAAGCGGAAACTTGATTGCCTGGAGGCGCTGTTTGACATCGTTCACCACAGCACCGGAATCTCGCCCACGCACGTCGAGGCTAACATCGATGCGGCGCGAGACGGTTTCATGTTGTATCAGGTTCGGAGTCGGCAGGATGCTCACATCGGCCACATCTCCCAGGCGCACCTGTTTGCCGTCGGGCGTGTCGATGAGCAAATTGCGGATACTGGTCAGGCTGCTGCGCGTCTCGGACGTACCCATCACCACTACCTGGAACACCTTCTGTTCCTCAAAGAGGCTACCAGCTTCAATACCCGCTACCAATGTAGACGCCGCCCGGCGCACATCGCCCGGCTTGAGTCCATAGCGCTGGGCTTTGGCGAGGTCTACCTTGACCCGCACCTGTGGCACCTCCACCTGGGACTCCGTGTGCACATCAGCAGTACCGCGGATCTGCGCGAGAGCCTGCCTCACCTCCTCGGCCTTGCTGCGCAGGACGCCCAGGTCGTTGCCGAAGATGCGGACGACAATATCGTCGCTCGATCCCGTCAGCGCCTGCCTGGTCTTCTCCTTCAGGTAGGTTTGCACAATGTGAAAGAACCCGGGGTAGCCGTTGACCACCTTCTGGATGGCGACCACCGTTGCGTCATAGTTGGCGGAAGGATCGACGCTGACCGCAAGCTGGGCGGAATTGACATCGACCACCTGATCCCCCAGTATAGCGCGCCCTATATCGGCTGCGACGTTGCGGACCCCTGGGATGGACCGCAGCTCGCGACTGGCCCGAGTCGTGATCCGGGTCATTTCCGGATAGGATGTGCCGGGCGGGCCCTGCCACTGGACTATGACGTCCGGCTCCTTGAACGAAGGCAGTAGTGGCGTCTCGCCGAGAGATGGCAACACCGCGAGGCCAACCAACCCCAGGAAACCAGTGGCGATGACACCGGTAGCGAGGAACGCCGGGCGCAGTATGCGGATGATCCGCCCGAGGATCGCGTTGTAGCCACGCTGAAGCCACCCCAGCAGGGGAGACTCGTGGTGTTCAACCGGTGCTCTGGACAGCAGGAGCAGGCACAGCGCTGGCGTGACGATCAGCGCCACCGCCATCGATGCCAGCAATGCCAGCGCATAGGAGAGGACAAGGGGCTGCAAGAATGCGCCGGTCACGCCCTGCAGGAGGAAGATCGGCAGCAAAGCCAGCAGGATGATCAGCGTCGCGTAGATCATGGCGCTGCGCGTCTGGAGCGAGGCTTCAAGGATGATGCTCGCCATCGACCTATCGCTCCCCTCCCTGCGGTGCTGGCGCAGACGCCGCACGATGTTCTCCACGTCGATGATCGCGTCGTCGACGATGACACCAATGGCGATCACCAGCCCCGCCAGGACCATGGTGTTGATCGTGGACCCGCGCAGGTAGAGCACAAGCCCCGCCGCCAGCAGGGATAACGGGATCGTCACCAGGCTGATCAGCGCGGTTCGCCAGTGGAAAAGAAAGGCGAAGAGAACCAGCGCCAGGAGAAGAAAGCCGATGAGCAGCGCATTGGTGAGATTACCAATCGCCATCTCGATGAAACTCGCCGGTCGGAAGACGGTAGTGTCGATCTGGATGCCGGAAAGACCGGGTTGTAACTCCTGGAGTTTTGCTTCGATCCCCCGAGTCACATCCAGCGTGTTGGCCCCCGGGAACTTCTCGACGACGAGTAGGAGGCCGGGGCCGTTGTTGAGGATGTCGTCCCCGATGAGCGGCTGGTGATCTTCCACCACTCTGGCTACGTCACCCAGGCGCTGCGTCGTGCCCTCGACGTTCACCTGGGCGAGATCGTCCGGAGTTGAGATGGGCAAGACATGCCGGACCTCGACTCTCTGTTGCGGGGTATCGATCCACCCTCCGCTACCAGGCGTTGATGCGTTCAAGAAGCTGAGTGGCGACACCCACAATGCATTCCCGGTGGTTGCGACGACTTGATCGAGCGTGACATGCTGATCCTGCAACCGTTGAGGATCGACGAGCACCTGCAACTGCCGATCCCGCATACCCCATATGGCCACATTCGCCACGCCAGGTACGGACAACAAGGCGGGCCGGATATTCCAACGGGCAAGCACCGACATCTCTATCGGGGACACCTGCTTCGAGGAAAGCCCGACCATCATAACCCGGCTCGTCGCCGAGAGGGGTTGGAGGATGACAGGCGGTTGCGCCACGTTTGGCAACGCAAACGCCAGACTCAGGCGCTCACTCACCAACTGCCGTGCGCGTATGATATCGGTTCCGGGCTGGAAGTAGAGGATGATCGACGAAAGTCCGGGAACCGACGAGGAGCGGATTGATTGAAGAAACGGCGTACCGTTAAGTAACTCCTCCAGGTTAAGGGTGACCAACTCTTCTATTTCGGAGGCCGAAAGTCCGAGGGCTTCGGTCTGAACCTCCACATACGGCGGCGCGAACTCGGGTAAGGCGTCTACTGGCATGGTGCGAAGTTGGGTGATGCCAACCAGGATCATTGCCAGGGCGAGAGCAACCACTAAAAGCCGGAATTTCAAGCTTAATCCAATGATCCAATGCATCATGGCTCGAGACCTCTCTTTGCTGACACGGTTCAGGTGAACGTGACAGTTGTTCAGAAAGCAAATGATATCAAAAGCTCTACCATTATCCTGTGATCGGTGAGCTTGTCTCTGTGGATTGAACGAGGATTTGGCTCAATCGACAGTCACGGCCACAACCTGATTCACAAATGCAGTCATGAATTTTTACAAGTCACAGTAGATTTGATCTGGACTGTTCAAACTGTCAAGTACGATTCGGTCAAACTCAGGGCGGTTGAAAAGTTCCCGTAGAGGCATGCCTTGCGTGTGCCTTGTGCGTGTGCCTTGTCGCTCAAGGGGATTGCTCCCGACCACAAGGCACACGCAAGGCATGCCTCTACGGACCCCTGGCAGCGACTTTTGGATATCCCTGGGTCAAACTGACCTTGCTTTATGAAGAATAGCTACTGAGGACAACAGAGCAAAATAGATATTTCTCACTCAACCTCTAGTATAGGAATCAGGGTGGGCAGAAGCTACCCCCATTAGGAGTGTTCTTGTTCCCTCTTTAGAGGGACGGGGGATCTCACTCGAAAGGGGGAAGGAAGTGACCGCTTTTCGAGGGCGTTCGCCTCTGGCGTTCGCCCTCCTGGAGAGCAGACCCGCGCTCGTCGTGGGTGGGAATGCACACACGGAGATATGTTCCTTGTGCCGGAGCGCTCTCCAGGGAGCAGATACCCCCAAGACAAGCTGCACGCTCCTGCATGGAGTGGAGCCCGAGGTGGCCGGGGAACGGTTCGGTCAGGTCAAAACCTCTGCCATCATCGCGGACTTCTAAGACGAACTCGTCGTCCTGCCTCGTGAGTCGGAGACGGACCGTGCTGGCGCGGGCATGTTTGACGATATTGTGCAGGGCTTCCTGGGCGATGCGGTAAAGCGCCTGTTTGCCCTCCAGGGAGAGATCCGGCTCCTCACCCAGTTGGGCATCAACCGTGAGTTTGTAGCGCGTGCGCAAGACGTTCACCTGTTTCGTGAGGGCGGCGATCACCCCCTCGGTGGCCAGGGATTCGGGGCGCAGCTCGAAGATCAGGGCACGCATTTCAGCCAGGCCTGCCTCGGCCAGCCCAAGCACGTACTCCAGCGGGGCGATCGCCTCACCTGGATCACTGTCGAGGGCTTCCCGGGCGGTGTGAGCCCCCAGGCTGATACCGTAGAGGGCCTGGGAGACCGAGTCGTGCAACTCGCGAGCGAGGCGTTGGCGTTCCTGGAGGGCGGCGAGTTCTTGCGCCTGTTGGGAGAGGAGGCGTGTTGCGCGCTCTCTGTGCCTCGCCTGCTCGGCATGATGGCGCAGTGCTGCGGTCAACTGCCCAGTAACGATGGCTGTTGTCAGGAAGACCACCGGATCGAGCAGGTCTTCTGGCCCGTTGAAGGCAAACGCCTCGGGCGGGGAAGCCAGAAAGAAGTCAAAGGAGAAACTGGCCAGCAGGGCCGCCAGGATTGCGGCATAGTGTCCCCGTGTACTGGCCAGTACGACGATCACGAGTAGATAAGTCAAAGCACTGCTCGGAAGGCGCGGGTACAACTGCGCGGCAGCGATGACGCTGGTGACCAGGGCGACTCCTGCTAGAGCCAACACGCTATCACTGGCAAAGCGTCGCCATCCTGGCCTTGCTTGCCATGAAGGGATGGGTTCGTCTTGCTCAGGCATTCTCCCACCCCCTCTGCTTGCATTCATGCTGCTGTCCCGATCCGGTTCGCGCATGGTCTGGTGCCTCCTCTTGCGCTCACGGCTGGGGGGAAACGATCCCTAACTGGATGGCTGCAAGCACGGCCTGAGTTCGGCTCTGGACACCGAGCTTAGCCAGGATATGACGTACATGGGATTTGACAGTCTCTTCGACGAGATGGAGGGTGCGGGAGATCTCTTTATTGGACTGTCCATGCGCAAGCAAGCGAAGCACGTCCATTTCACGCGGGGTCAAGGGTTCGGGCCGTTCTGGCATACGAAGGGCACCCAGCAGATACGAGGAGGCCTGCGCAGAGAGCTGCACCTGCCCCGCAGCGGCCGCTTTGATGGCAGTGCGCAGTTCGGCGGCCCGGGTATCCTTGAGCAGGTAGCCAATCGCCCCCACCCGAAGCGCCTCGGTGACCGAAGCGCTTTCCAGGACACTGGTGAGGGCGAGCACCTCGGTCTCCGGCAGTTCGCTACGGATCACCTGGGTCGCAGCAATGCCATCCAGGACTGGCATGAGCACGTCCATAATCACGACATCGGGCCGCAGGAGTCTGGCCTGCTGAATCGCCTCGGCTCCATCTGCCGCCTCTCCCACCACCTCCAGGTCCGGGTCGCGGGCCAGAAACATGCGCAAACCCTCGCGCACGACACTGTGGTCGTCCACGATCAGTACACGGATCGCCATCGCTGCTCCTCCTTTTGTGACGAGAGAGATACCTTCTAGACGTATCTACATTGCCGGGTTACACTGCAACAAGCCTTTCGCCGGATGCATCAGAATTGAATTTGCTACCCCTCATGAAATGAGAGCGGTGACTTTCAGACAAAGCTTGTACCTGAAGGAGGTCAGCTCATGGTTCCTATTGCTTGCCAAAGTCTTCGTCTGGCCTTACCAAAAAGAAATATATCTGGGTTTTCTAAGCTGAATATGTGAAAAGGCTGAGATGAAGCTGAGAACAGCGAAGCAGACTATTTTCAGAACCTCCACTCGTGTCTCCTGGAATACCACGCAGGTACAATTGTCGTTGGCACCCTCCGACAATTGTACCTCGAAAAATACGACGCAGCCCCCAGGGGACGAGCGCTCGTAAGGTGGACGAGAGGTATACTCCGAGCCTCCCGTCCAGTGGGGCTTTGACAGGCCTAAACACCATCATCCACTGGTTCATCCTGCGCCGCCAGCTCCTCCTCCTGCGCTTCAAGGGGGCGAAGATCCTCAGGAGTGGCTGGATTAATAAAACCGATTAGCAGCCTGACGATGCCGACGATTACAATGATTACGCCAAAACCTCCCACCAGGAATCCTGCCTGCGAATAGGATGCTGCATTGAGGAAAATGCCGACAATAATTGTTACAAAGCCAACGGCCATAAAGAGAAGACCACTTACAGTATATTTGCTCCACTTCCTCCACAGAGCACGATCGAAGATCCTGATTCTGCCAATCCGGGAGCGCCGAGGCGCGTTGACATTGACGTTCTGGTCTGCCACTTTGATCTTCCTTTCCCCTGATCAGGGACAGTATGGGTAGATACACAGTTATGATAACGACATATAATAATTATACGTTAGCAACTCTCAATGTTGCTACGAAGTGGGATAAGATCGCGGCTGGAGAAACGAGTATAGCCAGATTGGTAGTTATCTTCTACAGTCGCCACCTTGCGCTGGTAGTCATAAGTTTCGTAAGGCGGCGTTGACTGCATGCAAGGCACGAAATGGCGAAACATAAAAAATATCTTCATCTATTTTGCAGTAGATGAAGGTAAAAAATAGCGGCGACAGGATTCGAACCTGTGACACAAGGCTTATGAGTCCTTTGCTCTACCGACTGAGCTACGCCGCCATGAAGCCGCTTTATTCCTACAACCCATTACCCGAAATGTAACGAGTCTCTTTGTCCACACTCCCTGATCCCTTGCTCCACCTTTCCTATTTTATCACCCTTGTCAATACCTGTAATTAACATAATCATACTTCCCTAAACACAAGAGTTATGTTATATTGCATCTATTACGAGCGGCAAAGGGCAACCGCAAGGGATGCCATTCCCGATATATCGATACGCATCTATAACCTGTAAGGAGCGCGATTCATGGCAAGCGAGGCTGTTGGACTCTTCTACTCTTACGCGCGTGAGGACGAAGCCCTGCGTGACAAACTCAACGAGCACCTGGCATTATTAAAACGGCAAGGCATCATTAGCGATTGGCATGAGCGAGAGATTACGGCGGGCAGCCTGTGGGCAGAAGAACTCGGTAAACATTTGAAGGCCGCTCGTATCATATTGCTGCTTATCAGTCCTGCCTTCATCGCCTCTGATTACTACTATGGCGTTGAAATGCAGGAGGCGATGCAGAGGCACATAGCAGGTGAAGCAACCGTGATCCCCATTATTTTACGTCCTTGCGATTGGGAGGCCGCGCCTTTCGGAGCGCTCCAGGCTTTGCCGAAGAATGCCAAAGCTGTTACAATGTGGGCCAATCGTGATGCTGCGTTTACCAATATCGCTAAAGGTATCCGCAAGCTTGTCGAGGAAATAAATGGACACTCCCCACGAGTTTCATCTGAGGATACAACTTCCAGGAAGAAGAGTACGAAGAGTGGGGAGCCGACAGGGGATAAGCATATGTTGACCACGCCCGCACTCAGTACACCGGTGCTTAAGAAGGCTATTGACCGCTATTACAAGGCGCTTGAAGAATACAAAGGCAAAGCTGATTATGAGCTGGCACTGAGATCGGCCTTTCAGAACTTACTTGCCGACACCGCCCGCCAGGTGAGATGGACGCTGATACCAGAACAGACGATGGAAGGTGGCATACGTCCTGATGGAGTCCTGCGTGACACATTCGACCTGCGCCGAGGTTTTTGGGAAGCTAAAGGTCCGAAGAGCGACCTGGACAAAGAGATTGCAAAGAAGATCACCGACGGCTATCCGCTCACCAATACCATCTTCGAGAATACGCGCCGTGCAGTACTCTACCAGAACAAAAGACGTGTTCCTACTGAATATGACCTGCAAAGCCCGAACCATGTAAGCGACCTGCTCAGGCAATTCCTTACTTACACAGAACCAGACATTGAGAACTTTGAAACAGCCGTCCAGGAGTTCAAGGAGCGCATCCCTGAACTGGCAAAAGCGTTGCTTGCCATTATTGAACGAGAATACAAGGTCAACAAACGCTTCATCACCGCCTTCGATACCTTTACTGAACTCTGCCGCATGTCGCTCGATCCAAAGATCACCACAGACGTAATCAATGAAATGCTCATCCAGCACCTATTGACTGAACGTCTTTTCCGCACCATATTTGAAAATTCCGACTTTGTGCGCCGCAACGTCATCGCCTCTGAGATTGAGAAAGTGATTGAAGCCCTTGCCAGCCGCTCCTTCAACCGCAACGAGTTCCTCAAATCGCTTGATCGCTTCTACGTCGCCATTGAGGGTGCTGCGAAGGGCATTGATAGCTGGTCAGAGCGCCAGCACTTCCTGAACACCGTCTACGAGCGTTTCTTCCAGGGTTATTCCATCAAGCGAGCTGACACCTTCGGCATCGTCTACACACCGCAAGAGATTGTTGATTTCATGTGTGCCAGCGTAGAAGAGGTACTGCAACGCGAGTTTGGCACATCAATCTCCGAACCAGGCGTGCAGGTACTCGATCCTGCCACAGGCACAGGTAGTTTTATTGTTAATTTGCTGCACCGCATCCCACGCCACAGGCTAAAGTACAAATACCAGAACGATCTCTTCTGCAACGAAATTATGTTGCTACCATATTACATCTCGTCACTGAACATCGAGCATGAATACTATGCAAAGATGGGCGAATACGAGCCGTTTGAGGGTGTGTGTTTTGTGGATACGCTGGAGCTGGCGGAGGGGAAGCAATTGTCTCTATTTGTGGAAGAGAATACAGAACGGGTAAGGAGAGAGAAGGATGCACAGATTATGGTGGTGATTGGAAACCCACCGTACAATATCGGTCAGGTGAACGAGAATGATAATAACAAAAATCGTAAATATAAGGCAGGTGATGAGCATATCAATAGAACTTACGTGAGAGATTCCAGCGCTACTAATAAAAATAAGCTCTATGATGCATATGTAAGGTTTTTTCGTTGGGCAACAGATCGGCTTGGAGATCGTGATGGAATTGTTTGCTTAGTCACTAACAACTCTTTTGTTGACCAGGTGGCCTTTGATGGTATGCGCAAGCACCTTATGCAAGATTTCACACAGATATATCACCTCGACTTACACGGTAATGTGCGCAAAAATCCAAAGCTTTCTGGTACAACACATAACGTTTTCGGGATTCAGGTTGGTGTAGGAATTACTATAGCGGTAAGGAATGCAAAGCACTCTCAAAGGAAACTATACTACTATCGCGTGCCTGAATATTGGACACGAACAGAAAAGCTAGCACTCTTAGCAAAGAAAGGCAACGTAGCGGCGATTGAATGGCAAGTACTACAGCCTGATGAAAAGTATAACTGGATTACCGAAGGTTTGAGAACAGAGTTTGAAACATACTTGCCGTTAGGAAGTAAAGAAGCACGAGCCGTGCATCACGGAACTGTGGAAGAGGCTAAAGTTAAGACGCTCTTCAAAACGTATTCGCTCGGTATTCGTACAAATCGTGACGATTGGATGTATGATTTCAGCCGAGATGCTCTAATACAAAAAGTAATTCGTTTTGTGGAAACATACAATGGTGAAGTTGATCGCTGGCGTCGTCGTGGGAACGATACAACCTCAGTTGATGATTTCGTAACTTACAATAATACTAAAATCAAATGGAGTGAGAGCCTCAAGCTAGACCTTCAGCGCCATCAATATGCGGAGTTTTCAGAAACTAAAGTCCGTACATCAATGTACAGGCCATATTGCAAGCGATGGTTATTCTTTGATCGTAGGCTCAATGAACGTGTCTATCAGTTCCCTCAAATTTTTCCAACATCTGATAGTGAATTAGAAAATATGGTGATTTTGCTCAAAGTTGGATCGGAATGGCCTATGTTTGCCCTCGCAACCAATGTTATTCCTGATCTATTGCCTCAGGGTGGCTCCCAATCCTTCCCTTTCTATACATACTCAGAAGACTGCACCAACCGCCGCGAAAATATCACCAATTGGGCACTCTCACAATTCCAGACCAGATATAGCTCCGAAGTCACGAAATGGGATATCTTCCATTATGTCTACGCCATGCTGCACCATCCCCAATATCGTGAGCGTTATGCGGAAAATCTCAAGCGCGATCTTCCGCATATCCCGTTGCTGCACAACAAAGAAGCATTCGAGACCTGCGTGCACATCGGCAAGCAACTTATGGATATGCACATCAACTACGAGCAGGCCAGAGAATACAAGCTGGAATGGTTAGAAAAAGAAGACGTGCCTTTCTCATGGACTGTGGAGAAGATGCGCCTATCAACAGACAGGCGCGTCGTAGTCGTCAACGAGAGCCTGAGATTAGGGCCATTGCCGCCTGAATGCTTCGAGTACCGGCTCGGCAACCGCTCGGCCCTGGAATGGGTCATCGATCAGTACCAGGTCAGCAAAGATCCGCGCAGCGGCATTGAGAGCGATCCTAACCGCCTGGATGATCGAGAGTATATTGTGCGTCTGGTCGGTAGAGTGGTCACGGTAAGCGTTGAAACCGTGCGCCTGGTCAATGAGCTGGCCCAGGCTGTGAAAGTTGAAGACTGGATGGATGAGAGTGTGGAAAATAGCGTCAGTTGAACATGCAAGACAGAACACTACACCACCATGGAGGGACAGGCACAGTTATCAATGCTCTGAAACTCTGTCCAAACGTTTCACCCCCCGTACCAGAGCTGTGCCTCCTCGCTTTCTCAGTTAGCAATATATAGCTGGAAGATCTGTTTTTTTGAAGAGGCTCAAGCGCAGAAGTATGCTCAGAATGGTCTATGTAGTGGCGCTGTATTCTTTATAGAAGAGAAACTAAATCCATGCCCGAGTACGTATTGTATACAGACAAATTTTTCTACATACTTCACAGCGGTATCGGATGGGGAGGCAATTATGTTTGCCGATGCTCAAGCCTTGATAGGTCAAACAATTGCTGATTATCGCTTACTTCAGATCCTGGGGCAGGGGGGAATGGGAGCTGTCTTTCTGGCGCAGCATCCTGATGAGCCCGGACTCCAGGTGGCGATCAAAGTCCTCTTGCCCTCAAAGTATAGCCTGGCGCAGACCCGTACAGCATTTCAGGCTCGCTTCATGCGTGAAGCTCGTACGATGAGCCTGTTACAGCATCAACATATTATTCCGGTGCTGAGTTATGGGAACCTTGATGACCTGGCATATATCGTTATGCCCTATCTTCCGGGCGGCACGTTATCTGCCCGCTTGAAGATGCAGAGAGGATCGCTTCCCCTGCAAGAGGCTAACCGCTACCTGCATCAACTGGCGAATGCGCTGGATTATGCTCATCAACAGAGTATTGTACATCGTGATATTAAGCCTGCTAATGTTCTGCTCAGCGCCGATGGGGATGTCTCTCTCACCGATTTCGGTATTGCACGCTTTTTCGAGAGCGATCCTGATCTACTCAATACACTGCCTGTTGCGTTGACTGCTACAGGAGAAGTATTCGGCACGCCTTCTTATATGGCTCCAGAGATCTTCAATGGCGAACTGGCAGGACCTGCGGCGGATATCTATGCTCTAGGTGTGATGCTCTATCAACTCGTTACGGGGCGTCTTCCTTTTCAGGGGAAGGGACCTCTTGATATAGGTATCAAGCATCTTAGCGAAATCCCTTTACCACCACGTTCCTTACGACCAGAACTGCCCGAACCTGCTGAAGTTGCGCTGCTTCACGCTCTGGCTAAATCTCCTGCCGATCGTTTTACAAGTGCTGGTGCGTTTGCAGACGCTTTTGGAGCAGGACTCAAGGGACGATGGACGCCTGTAACATCTTTGTATGCACTTCAATTGGTAACTCCCGCGACGCAAGTACGACCACTAGAACAATCTCCCATGCTTCATCCCGCGCAGTCAGAAAGCGCCGGGCGGAAGAGATTGTCTGCACGTCCTCAGCGCAATGTAAAGGTAATGTTTGCGGGGCTTGTCATAGTTATGGTTATGCTGCAGGCTCTTGTGGCAGGTATGGTGTTGGGCGCGCGGAACCTGGGTACATCGTCGTCTTTGTCTGCATTGAGTACGGACACTCATAAAGTCGTGGCAAGGACTCCGATTGCAACGAATACTTCTCGCCATGCGACTACCACAGCAATCCCTGCGCCATCTCCATCACCGCCTTCAAATCCATCATCATATATCACAGTGTATAATGATCCGCCAGCCATTATGTTCGCAGTCAGTAACAATACGCTCTATGCATTGAACAAGGATAAGGGGACAGTCGTCTGGAACTACATAACCAATGGTCCAATCATTCCACAACCCGATGTAGTAGGCAGTGCTGTGTATGTGCTTGTTTTTTCTCTTCCTTGATGCTAGGATAAGACAAGTACCTGATTGGAACTCATTCTAAGAACCGGGTATGCTCAGAGGCGCAAAAGCTATGAGAAAATATAGAGAAGAGGTGCATCGTGACCATCAGTCCTGAGCGGTGTAGTCAGCTACGCAAGCTCCATGCTCAACTCACTACGCAGATACAGCTCCTGAGAGAAAACATGGAAAAAGAGGAGCGTGAGGGTGTTGATACCTCTTTGGAAGCACTCAACACCCTCAAAATATTGCAATCATCGTTGCGTAAGGTCACTTCTGAATTAGAACAATGTCCTTCTGATATAGTAGATACTGCATCATCGGCA
>WNGE01002393.1_pt1 | contig 23008 bp, 21 predicted proteins | sample 5400651 | NCBI WGS metagenome assembly WNGE01 (sample SAMN13153370, study PRJNA577476) | soil metagenome | isolation source: 60 cm soil or saprolite under grassland replicate 2 | place: USA:California | collected 2016-06-15
CATCGCGAGCACCGGAAGATCACGCTCGTCGGTCCAGAGGCCGTCTCCCGGCTCGCCGCGCGCGCCTGCACGCGCGCGATGCATCACCGCGGAGTGCACCTGGTAGTTGAGCGCGAGACGCTCGGCGTCGGTGCCGATCTCGGCGCACGCGCGGCGGCGGTTCTCGTCGACCCTCTCCACGTCGTCGCCGGTCTTGCGCCCGAGATTCAGCGACGCGTACGGCCCTTCGCTGACGCCGCCGACGCGCGTCGTGAACACGACCTCGTACGGACCCGGGACGTTCCAGCGCAGGTAGCTCACGCGAGCCGTTCCTTCGCGCGTTCGAGCAGCCACTCCTTGCGGTTTCGGCTCGGTTCCTCGACGACCGCGTCCAGGAGGCCCGAGAGAACGTCCCCGAGCTCGGGCCCTTCGCGGTAGCCGAGCGCGAGCAGGTCGGAGCCGTCGACAGCGAGATCCGCGAGCCGGTGCGGATGCACGCTCTCCTGCGCGAGCAGAGCACGGAGGCGCTTGACCGCTTCGATCTCCGGCTCGGGAATGTTCTTCGCGCGGATGTCGGCTTCCTTGTGGTCGACGAGGTCGCGTGCGAGCTGGTCGCCGTGCTCGCGGAGGAAGCGCCGCGCGAACAGTTCATCGACGTCGTCGAGGAAGAACGCGTGCGCCGCGATGAGCTCGACGACGTACCGGCGGAGCCGGGACGGGTAGCGGAGGCGGGCCAGGATCTCGTCGGCCATCCGCGCTCCCACCTGAGCGTGCGCCTGGACCGGCGCGTGCGGCTTGCCGAGATCGTGCAGCAGTGCGGCGAGGCGCACGGGCAGCGATCGCGGAGCGCATTGGACGACGCCGAAGATGTGCTCGTCCAGCGTCGCACCCTGACGCTCGCTCTGCGTGTCGAAGCCGAGAGCGGGCGCGAACTCGGGAATCAGCGCGACGAGGACGCCGGTGTCGCGCGCGAGGCGCAGCGCCTTCGCCGGCCGCGAACCGAGCAGGAGCTTCGACAGCTCGCCCATCCCGTCCGCCTCCAGGCCGCCGCCGATCCGCTCGCCGGAGACGAGCCGGACACCGGCCGCCTCGTCCTGCATCTGCTTCAGCGTCTCGTCGTCCGGGGCGAGATCGAGCTGGGAGACGAGGCGGAGGCCGCGGACGAGCCGCAGCGGGTCCTCGGCGAGCGAGCGCTCGGAGACGGTGCGCAGCACGCGGTTTTCGAGGTCCTCCTGCCCCCCGAACGGGTCAACGAGCTCGTCGTCGGCGAGCCGGCGCGCGATCGCATTCACTGTGAAGTCGCGTCGTGCGAGATCGTCCTCGACCGATGCGGAGGCGTCGACGACGATCTCGAAGTCGTGCCGCCCGGGACCGGTGCTGCGCTCGCGCCGCGGGGGCGCGAGCTCGATGCCGCTCCGTGCGAGCTTGCGGATCTGCTTGTCGCGCGGCCAGAGGCGCAGGCCGACTCGCTGCCCCGCGACCTCGAGGTCGTCGACGCGCCCGTGCGGCTCGAGCAGCGCGCGAAGCTCGTCGTGGTCGACGCCGAGCACGAGGAAGTCCGCGTCCTTCGAGTCGAGCCCGAGCACCTCGTCGCGGACGGCGCCGCCGACGAGGTACGCGTCGAGCCCGAGCGAGCTGACGTAGTCCTCGAGCTGCTTCTGCACTCAGGACGAAGCGGTTGCGATCGCTTCGATCTCGACGAGCGCGCCCGAGGGAAGGGCCGCGACTCCTACGGTCGAGCGCGCCGGCCGGTCCTCGCCGACGTGCGCGGCGTAGATCTCGTTCATGCCCTGGAAGTCGCCGAGGTCGATGAGGAAGACGGTCGTCTTGACGATCCGGTCGAGTGAGCTGCCGGCCGCCTCGAGGATCGCGCGGAGATTCTGGAAGATCTGCTCGGTCTGCTCCTGAATCGTCCCTGCGATCTGCGTGTCGCCCGGCTTCAGCCCGAGCTGGCCCGAAACGAAGACGAAGTCCCCGCTCTTGATCGCCTGGGAGTACGGAGCTCCCTGAAACGGGGCTGGGGCGTCGTCCGTCCGGATGACGATAGGTCTAGGCATGCGGCTCCTCCTTTCGGCGGCGCGGCCTGCACGCCTGGGCGAGCGCGGTACCGAGCGCCTTGAAGATCGCCTCGAGCACGTGGTGCGGGTCGGATCCGTCGATCAGCCGCACGTGCAGCGTCAGGGAGGCCGCGGCGACGAACTCCTCGAGAAACGCCGCGACGACGTCCGTCGCCATGCCGGCGAGACGGGCACCCGAGAGGTCGACGTGCGACACCAGCAGCGGCTCGTCACTCACCTCCAGGGCGACGTGGGCGAGCGCTTCGGCGGAGGGCACGACCGCGGATCCATGGCCGCGGAGGCCCTTCTCGCGCAGCGGTTGGGCAAGCGCCTCGCCGAACGCCCGGCCCGCGGCGCGCACTTCTTCCTCGGCGTCTCCGGGAGCGACCTCGAGCGCGAGATCGAACGATGCGTAGCCGGCGAGCAGGCCGAGCAGGTGGTCGAGCACGGAGACGCCCGTTGCGACGTTCGCGGCTCCGCTTCCGTCCACCGTCACGCGCACTTGCGTGCGCGCGTCCTGAGCACGATCGGCGGCGGTCACAGTCCCGCGAGCGTACCGCACCGCTTTATGGCTTCAAAAGATGGGCCGAACGGCCTTTGTCATTTGTGCCCGAGAGGAATAGCGTGGCCTCGGGGATGAAGGGCCGGGTCCTTGCTTCCTTCGCGTGCCTCGTCATGGTGCTGTGCGCCTCGGGGACGGCGTCGGCCTGTCGCGACGGCGCTGCGACGAACCGGGTGGGGGACTTCAGCGTCGGCTATGCATCGCCCGGTGCATTGCGGACTGCGGTCGCAGCGCAGCACACGCGCGTCGTGAGGGTTCTTCCTGCGCTGAGGATTGCGCAAATCCGCCTCGCCGTCAGCGCAGCGGCGCAGCTGTCGCGGCAACCCGGCATTCGCTTCGTCGAGCGCGTCGCGACGCGGACGGATGCTGCGGAGCCCGGCCTACAGGCCGTCACGGGAAAGAGCGCCGCGTTGGAGTGGCAGTTCACCGCGACGCACGAAGACGAAGTGCCCGACTGGGTGCTGCGTGCGGCGAGCTCGGTCACGATCGCGGTTGTCGACACCGGCGCCGACCTGAGCGCGCCCGACCTAGCAGCGAAGAGCCCGGTGTCGTTCAGCCCGCGCACGGGCACCGCCGACGTCCGCGACACCGTGGGTCACGGCACGTTCGTCGCGGCTCTCGCCGCGGGCTCCGTGACGAACGGCGAGGGTATCGCCGGCTTCGGCGGCGACGCCAAGCTGATGATCGTCAAGACGGGCGCGGGCGACGGCTCGATCGCGGACGTCGACGAGGCAGCCGCGATCGCGTACGCCGTCGACCACGGTGCGCGCATCCTCAATCTGAGCTTCGGCGGAACGACGACGTCCGCGACGGAGAAGAACGCGATCGAGTACGCGACAACTCGCGGCGTGCTCGTCGTCGCGGCGGCGGGAAACCACTTTCTCACCGGCAATCCCACCGTGTATCCGGCGGCGCTGGTCCAGCCGCTCGACTCGCGAGGTGTCGGTGGAACGGGCCTGTCGGTGGCTGCCTCCACCGAGTCCGGGGCGCGCGCCAGCTTCTCCAGCACTGGAGGGTACGTCTCACTCGCCGCGCCGGGGGACGGCGTCTTCTCGGCCGTAGCGTCCGCGTCTCCGGCGACGACCTTTCCGCGCGTGCCGCTGCCGGGGTCGCTCCGAGGCCTCTACGGCTACGGAAGCGGCACATCGTTTGCCGCGCCGGAGGTGGCCGGGGCCGCGGCGCTCGTGATGGCGGCGAACCCGCTTCTGAACGCGTTGGACGTCGCTCGCGTCCTCAAGGAAAGCGCATCCGGGGGACGATCGTGGACGCCCGAGCTCGGCTACGGCGTGCTCGACGTCGCCGCGGCCGTCGACGCCGCGCGCGAAGCGCAGCCGACCCTCGCACGCGCCGGCCTGAAGCTCGTCGCCCGCGTCGTGCACCGTCGGGTAAAGCTCGCCGCGAGCCTCGCCTCCGTCGTCCCCGGAGTCGCGACAGTCGGCCGCCGTGTCGCATTCGACCGCTACGACGCGGCGCGCAAGGTGTGGACGCCGATCGGCACCGCCGAGACGCGCACCGACGGCCGCGCAGTGTTCACGCTGTCCCTGGCGAAGGGGTCGCTCAAGCTCCGCGCGCGCTGGGCCGGCGCGGCCGACCTCGCTGCGGCGTCGAGCAAGGCGGTCACGGTCAGGGCACTCCGCAGCTAAGAAAATCGGGGGTCAGGTCTTTCATGTTCCACTTCTGAACATGAAACGTGGAAGACCTGACGCCACAAAAACTTACGCGGCGATCCGCTCGATGCGCGCGCCGAGGCCGCGCAGGCGCTCGTCGATCCGCTCGTATCCCTTGTCGATCTGGTAGACGGCGCCGATCGTCGACTGGCCCTCCGCGCAGAGGCTCGCGAGCAGCATCGACATCCCCGCGCGGATGTCGGGGCTCTCCATCCGCTGGCCGTACAGCTGCGCCGGGCCGGTCACGACGACGCGGTGCGGGTCGCAAAGGATGATCCGCGCGCCCATCGAGACCAGCTTGTCGGTGAAGAAGAGGCGGCTCTCGAACATCTTCTCGAAGATCAGCACGGTGCCGAACGACTGCGTTGCGACGGTGACCGCGATCGACGTCAGGTCGGCCGGGAACGCCGGCCAGGGGCCGTCCTCGATCTTCGCGATGTGCCCGCCGAGGTCGTCCTGGACGACGAGCTGCTGCCGGGCCGGCACGTGCACGCTCGCCTCCCCCACTTCGACGCGCACACCGAGGCGTGAGAACGGCGGCAGGATCGACGCGAGGTCCTTCGTCTCGACGCCTTCGATCGTGATCCCGCCCCCGGTGATTGCCGCGAGGCCGATGAACGACGCGACCTCGATGTGATCCGAGCCGATCCGCCACTCTCCTCCGCGCAACGATTCGACACCGCGGATGCGCAGCACGTTCGACTCGATCCCTTCGATGTCCGCGCCGAGCGAGACGAGGAAGCGGCAGAGGTCCTGCACGTGCGGCTCGCACGCCGCGTTGCCGACCACGGTCTCTCCCTGCGTCACCACCGCGGCCATGACGGTGTTCTCGGTCGCCATCACGCTCGCCTCGTCGAGGAAGACGTTCTTGCCGCGCAGACCGTTCGGTGCGCTCACGTCGAAGCGCGGGCCGATCTCGATCTCTGCGCCGAGCTCGGCGAAAGCGTGGATGTGTGGATCGAGCCTGCGCCGCCCGATCACATCGCCGCCCGGCGGCGGCACGCTTACCGAGCCGAGTCGCGACAGCAGCGGGCCTGCGAGCAGGAACGACGCGCGCATCCGGCTGCAGAGCTCCTCGTCGAGCTCGCGCTTGCGGACGCCGGCGGCCGTGACGCGGATCTCGTTCGCACCGGTCCACTCGACGTCGGCGCCGACATCCGCGAGCAGCGCGACCATCGTGTCGACGTCGCGGATGCGCGGCACGTTGGTCAACGTGATCGCGTCGTCGGTGAGCAGACACGCTGCGAGGATCGGCAGCGCACCGTTCTTGTTTCCCGAGGCGCGGACCGTGCCGGACAGCTCGGCGCCGCCTTCGATCACGAAGGACTCCGACACTGCGTTGGCGATTGCGGTGGTGGCCATAGGGTTAGCTCTCCGGAACCAATTCTCCTCCGGAAGGCGGCTATCCTACCCCCGCACGTGGATCCAACACGTGACCGGGCCTGGGAGACGCTGACGCGCTACACGAAGAGCGAGTCGCTGCTGCGGCATGCGCTCGCCGTCGAGGCGTCGACGCGGTTCTACGCGCGGAAATTCGGTGAGGACGAGGAGCTCTGGGGCGTCGCCGCGCTTCTGCACGACTTCGACTACGAGATCCACCCGACGCTCGAGAAGCATCCGCAGGACGGCGCGCCGATCCTGCGCGAGGAGGGCTACCCGGAGGAGGTCGTCGAGACCGTGCTCTCGCACGCCGAGCATCTCGCGCTCCCGCGCGACACGCTGCTGAAGAAGACGCTCTTCGCCTGCGACGAGTTGAGCGGCTTCGTGCACGCGTGCGGTCTCGTCCGCCCGACGGGGCTCGAGGGCCTGGAACCGAAGTCCGTGCGGAAGAAGCTCAAGCAGCCGTCGTTCGCGGCAGGTGTGCACCGCGACGAGGTCTACCGCGGCGCCGAGGAGCTCGGCATCGAGCTCGACGAGCACATCCGCAACGTCGTCGCCGCGTTGCAGCCGATCGCCGGCGAGCTCGGGTTGCGCACGTCACAGAGCGCAGGCTAGGCGCTCGACGTCCTCGTCGTTCGTCCACCAGCCGCACGACGCACGCACCCACGGAGTGCCCGGCAGGTTGCGCACGACGACACGTTGCGCGAGGAGCTGCGCCGTGACCGCTTCCGCATCATCTTCAGGGCGGAACGTGACAAGTCCCGCCTGGTCCGGCGGCGTGATCACCTCGACGCGCTCGGCGAGCGCTTCGCGGCAGCGCGCCGCGATCTCACGGACGCGCTCGAAGCACCACGCCGGCGCAAGCGCGATCGCGGTCGCGAGGCCCTTGAGCGACCCGGGCGGGAGCCAGCCCGGGTCAAACCGCTGCGCGCCCGGCCGGGGCACGTACCTCCCGCCGGGCTCGAACGACTCCTGCGCGAAATAGCTCGGCCGTGCAACGCGCAGCCCTTCGACATCGGCGACGTAGAGCGCGCCGGTCGAGTCGGGGCCGCACAGCCACTTCTGCCCCGACACGGTGTAGTAGTCGAGCGCGCCGACCTCCACCGGGACCGCGCCCACCGACTGGGCCCCGTCGACGAGGACAGGCAGTCTCGTCCGCTCCTTGAGGGCGTGCACGTCGAGCCGGATGCCCGTCGTCCAAAGGACGTGCGACACGGCGAGCAAGCGGGTTCGCGGCGTCACCTCCGCGACGATCGCCTCGAGCGTCTCCTCCGGGCCGAGATCCCGAACGCGCGCCACGCGCACGGTCGCGCCCGAGGCGAACACGGGACCGGCAAGGCCGAAGTGCTCGGCGTCCGTCGTGACGATCTCGTCCTCCGGCCGCAACCCCAGGCCGGCGAGGACGATGTTGCACCCATCGGTCGTCGAGTTCGTGAGCGAGACGCGGTCGGGCGCGGCGGCGAGAAGCTCTGCGACCAGCCCACGGAGTGCCGTCCGCGCAGCTGCCATGTCGTCGATGTATGGCTTGCCGCTTCGCCCGTGCTCGAGGTCGTGTCTCAGTTGCCCGGCGATCGCATCCGCCGTCGGCCGCGCGAGCGGGCCGAACGTGCCGGCGTTGAGGTACGCAACGCGCTCGAGCAGGGGAAACAGCGCCCTGGCTTCGTCGAAGTTCACTTGACGACCACGTCGACCGGAGCGTGATCGGAGAGGAGCGCACCGCGATGCGCGCGACGCCCCGCCTCCCAGCGTGTCGGGCCGGACGTGATCTCGAGCCCGCGCACGAGCACGTGGTCGATTCCCGGTCCCGGGCGGGAGAATCCCCACTCGTCCGACGACACGTCCAGGAGCGTGCGCGAACGGTCGAACGTCACGTTGAGGTCACCCGCGACGATCACCGGCTCTCCGGGCTGGGCGAGCCCGTCGACGTACACGAACGCGCGTAGGAGCTCGGCGTCGGCCAGGCGCTCGTCGGGCGGAAAGCTCGTCGCATGCACGTTCGCCACGAGCAGCGACCGCGAGCCTTCGTGGAGTCGGACGGCCTGGCACACGCGCCGCTCCTTCGCCCACGCAAGACGCGCGAGCGGCCCGAGCGAGAGCCATTCGGCCTGGGCCCGCCGGAAGCGCCGTGGGTTGAGGACGCAGACGTGCTCCTCGAGAAGTTGCAGCCTCGGCGAGACGAGGATCGCGTTTCCCTGGCCCGAGAACGCCGAGCGCAGCAGCCCGGCATTGAGCGACGTGAGCACCCGTCCGATCTCCGCCGTCGACGGCAGCGGCCCGAGCGAGGGAGGCTCTGCGAGAGCCTGCGCCACCGCGTAGGTCGTCCACGACGCAAGCCTCGGGAGCGACCAGGCGGGCAGCTCCTGGAGGCAGACCACGTCCGGCTCGTCGCTCACCGCGAGGTCCACCGTCTCGCGCAGCAACGCCCGGCGCTGCGGCGGCTGCGAGTTCCCGTGGAACACGTTCCAGGTGCGGATCAGCACGGCGGTCTACCTTAAGGCGTCGTGTTCCGCCGCCGCCGCTTCCGCGAGGTGATCGAGCGCCAGCTCGCGTTCTTCGAGCAGGACGACTTCGACCTGCTCACGGACGTCGACCGCGCGCTCGAGAAGTACGACCGTGCCGAGCGCGACGAGGCGGAGGAGCTCTACGGCGACTACCAGCTCACGATCGAGGCTGCGACGGACCGGCTTGCCGAGCTGCGCGACACGTACGCGCGGACGCTGGACGAACGTGAGGCCGAGCGCTACGTGCGCGAGTTCAACGACGCCGTTGTCGAGCGCTGGCGCGACCTGGCGCTGACGATCGAGGAGAGCTAGAGGCCTCGGCGACGGCCACCGCCGCCTGCGCGAGCGCGAGGTGGCTCAGGCCCTGCGGGAAGTTGCCGAGGAAGTCCCCTGACGCCGGGTCGATCTCCTCGGAGTAGAGACCGACGTCGTTCGCGAGCGCAACCGTTCCGTCCATCACCTCCGCCGCCTCGTCGACGCGATCGGCCCGTGCAAGCGCGTCGGCAAGCCAGAACGAGCTCGCCACGAACGCGCCTTCCTGCTCGACGGCGTCGCTGTGACGGTAGAGCAGCGGACCTCCCGCTCCGAGGTCGCGGCGGATCGTCGCGATCGTCGCCTCGAGCCGCTCGGTCGCACGCTGCGGAACCTCTCGCCGGTACGCGAGAAGCGTCGTCGTGTCGAGCTTGTCGTCGTCGGCGTAGAAGCGGTAGGCGCGGAGTTGCTCGGACCAGCAGCGCGACTCGACGAAGCTCTGGATCTCGTCGTTTGCCCGCACCCACCGCGGTGCGTCGTCGTTCGGAAGCTGCCCGGCCCGCGCGAGCCGGAGCGCACGGTCGAATGCGATCTGCGCCGAGAGCTTCGAGTGCGTGTAGTGCCGCGCACCGCCGCGAATCTCCCAGAAGCCGCAGTCCGGCTCGCGCCACACCGACGCGAGCCTCCCGAGGACCGACACGAGCAGCGAGCGTGTGGTCTCGTCGAGGGAGTTGCCCTCGTCGACGTAGCGCCACGCCGTGTCGAGGAGGTCTCCATAGACGCCGAGCTGCGTCTGGCGCGCGGCGGCGTTGCCGACGCGTACGGGTTGCGACCCGCGGTATCCCTCGAGGGGAACCGTCCGCTCCTCGACCGGCGGACCGCCGGCGAGTGGATAGAGCGGCTTGATGTCGGGCGCCGTCGTCGCGATACGTTCGAGGAGCCACGACAGCGACGCGTGCGCGTCCTCGCGCCTCCCGAGCGCGAGCAGCGCGTCGAGCGTGTACGCGGCGTCTCGCACCCAGCAGAACCGGTAGTCCCAGTTCTGGTCGCCGCCGAGCCGTTCCGGCAGGGAGGTCGTCGCTGCGGCCGCGATCCCGCCCTCGGGCTCGTACGTGAGCAGCTTCAGCACGAGCGCCGACCGCGTCACGGCCTCGTCCCACGGTCCCTCGTAATCGTGATCGCGGATCCAGGTGCGCCACGCGTCCGTCGTCTCGTCGAGCCGACGCTCGATCTCGTCGCGCGTCGGACGGGGAAGCGGCTCGTCCTCCACCGCGACAAGGGCGAGAAGCGCACGCGTCCCCTCGCGCACGACGAACGGGCTCTCGCCGTCCTCGATGCCGAAGGTCAGCAGCTCGATGTTCGTCCGCTCCCGTCCACCGATCGGAAAGCGAACGTCGAGCTCCCAGCGAAGGCTCAGCTCACCCGACAGCCCCTCCACGCGGCGGACGAGCTCGAACCACGGCAGCGTGCCGCGTGTTTGCGTCGTCACCGCGTCCGTGACGCGTGCCACGCCCGTGGCCGAGCGGAACGTCGTCTCGAGGACGTTCGTCTCGGGGACGTATCGGCGCTCCACGTCGAAGCGCTCCTCCGGCTGAAGCAGGAACCGCCCTCCGCGCCGCGCATCGAGCAATCCGCCGAGCGCGGGCGGCGATGCGAGCGTCGGCAGCGGGAGCCAGTCGATGCTCCCGTCTCTTGCCACCAGCGCGAGCGTGCGTTGATCGCCGATCACCGCGTAGTCGCGGATCGGCGCGTACCCGTCTGCGCGAGTTGCTTGTCGGAATCCCACCACGATGCGAGAGACTCCACTTGATGCCCCTTCGCATCGAGGAGTACGCACTGCTCGGCGACCTGCAGACTGCGGCGCTCGTCGGAAGCGACGGCTCGGTCGACTGGTTCTGCACGCCGCGCTTCGACTCCGCCGCCTGCTTTGCGGCGCTGCTCGGCGACGAGAGCAACGGGCGCTGGCTGCTGGCGCCCGCCGCTCCGGACGCCAGGGCGACGCGCCGCTACCTCGACGACACGCTGATCCTCGAGACGACGTGGGAGACGGACGACGGCGTCGTTCGCGTGCTCGACTTCATGCCTCCGCGCGGCGAGGCGCCGGACATCGTGCGAATCGTCGAGGGGGTGAGCGGCCGTGTCGAGATGAGGACCGAGCTCGTCATCCGCTTCGATTACGGACGCATCGTTCCCTGGGTGCGGCGGCTCGACGGCGATACGCGGCTCGCGATCGCGGGCCCGGACGCGCTCTGTCTGCGCACTCCGATCGACGTCGGCGGCGAGGACCTGAAGACGGTCGGGACATTCACGGTCGCCGAGGGCCGGCGCGTCCCGTTCGTCCTCACGTGGTATCCGTCGTTCGACGAGCTCCCGGAGAAGGTGGACGCGGAGGACGCTCTCGAGTACACCACCACGTTCTGGCGCGAGTGGATCGCCGGGTGCGAGTACGAAGGCGACGGGCACGACGTCGTGCACCGGTCGCTGATCGTCCTGAAGGCCCTCACGTTCGCACCGACCGGCGGCATCGTCGCGGCGCCGACGACGTCGCTGCCGGAGGAGATCGGGAGCGTGAGGAATTGGGACTACCGGTTCTGCTGGGTGCGCGACGCGACGCTGACGTTGATCGCACTCCTCTCCGCCGGCTATGCCGAAGAGGCGGCCGCGTGGCGCACGTGGCTGCTGCGCGCGGCGGCAGGGAACCCCGAGGACCTGCAGATCATGTACGGCGTCGCCGGCGAGCAACGCCTTGTCGAGCTCGAGCTCCCATGGCTACCCGGGTACGAGGGATCGGCTCCGGTGCGAACGGGAAACCTCGCCAGCGAACAGGTCCAGCTCGACGTCTACGGCGAGTTGATGGACGCGCTGTACGTCGCGCGCACGCACGGGCTCGAGGCGAGCGAGTACGCGTGGTCGCTGCAGCGCGTGCTGCTGAGGAATCTGGAGACGCGCTGGCGCGAGCCGGACAACGGCATCTGGGAGATTCGCGGCGAGCCGCAGCACTTCACGCATTCAAAGGTGATGGCATGGGTTGCATTCGACCGCGCCGTGCGCACGATCGAGGAGTTCGGGCTGCGCGGCGACCACGAGCGGTGGCGCTCGGTGCGGGACGAGATCCACGAGGAGGTCTGCCGCGAGGGCTTCGACGAGAAGCTCGGCACCTTCACGCAGTTCTACGGCTCGGGGACGCTGGATGCGAGCCTGCTGCTGATCCCGCTCGTCGGGTTTCTGCGGTGCCGGGATCCGCGCGTGCGGGGCACGATCGCGGCCGTACGGCGCGACCTGACCGAGGACGGGCTCGTGCTGCGCTACCGGAGCGAGGACGACGTCGACGGGCTGCCTCCCGGCGAGGGCGTTTTCCTTCCCTGTTCATTCTGGCTCGTCGACTGTCTCGAGCTGATCGGCGACCATGAGGCTGCGCACGCGCTCTTCGACCGGCTGCTCGGGCTCTGCAACGACCTCGGGCTGATCGCGGAGGAGTACGACCCGGTGGCGGAGCGCATGCTCGGGAACTTCCCGCAGGCGTTCACGCACCTTGCGCTGGTGAACAGCGCCTTCAACCTCGCGCGCCGGCACGAGCGGCCCCTGGAACTGCGGCACGCGCGCGCGTAGACGATAGGGCCTTCTTGCACTGTCCGAACGAGACGCGCGTGGTATCAGCCACCCGCACGCGAGTGTCACGGCCGTGTGCCTCAATGCAGGAATCGCTGATCGCGCCTGGCTTTCACCCCTTGTCCGAACAAAACATGTTTGGTGGCAGCCGCCGATACGCGGGTGTGCCGGGGTCGTGACGCGATTTAGCGGTGGCCGAAGTGGTGCGCTCGCGGGAGCGACTCGCCGACGCTGATGTCGGCGACCTCGCGCGCGAGCGGACCGAGCGACTCCACCTTGTCGACGAGCACGTTCATGTTGCGGTCACGCCGCTCGAAGCGGCCGTGCGCGAGCAGCAGCGGCTCTCCGCGCACGAGCGCGCGGTAGCGCTCGTACACCGGCGGCGGGACGATCAGGTTCATCTGCCCCAGCTCGTCCTCGAGCAGCATGAAGACGACGCCCTTCGCAGTCGACGGCCGCTGCCGCGCGACCGCCATTCCCGCGACGCGCACGCGCCGGCCGTCGCGGCAGCGCTCGAGCTCGGCACTCGACAGCACTCCGTCCGGCAGGTGCGGCCGCAGCAGCTCCAGTGGATGGACGCCGACGGACAGGCTCGTCGTCCGGTAGTCGGCGAGCATCAGCTCCCACGGCGTCTGCCCGCGCAACGCGGGCGTCTCCACCGTCGGATCGAGCGGCAACGCGAGCTGCCGTTCCTTGCCGCCCGAGCCTGGAACGTTCTCTGTCTGCGGGACGAGCCCGAGCTCCCAGAGCAGCACGCGCCGCGGGCTGCCGAAGCAGTCGCAGGCGCCGGAGGCGACGAGCGACTCGAGCGTGTCCTGCGACAGCTCGGTCCGCTGCGCGAGCTCGCGCACGTCCGCGACCGGCTGCACGGCGACGACCGCCGCCGCGTCGTCGTCCGAGACCTGCGCGACGTAGTTCAGCCCGACACGCACCGCGCCGTCCTCCATCCGCGCGTTTACCCCGGAGCGGTTCACGTCCGGCGGCAGCACCTCCACCCCACGCCGCTGCGCGTCCCGAACGAGAGACGCAGGCGGGTAGAAGCCCATCGGCTGCTCGTTCAGGAGCGCGCAGAGGAACTCGCCGGGATAGTGGTGGCGCAGCCACGCCGACTGGTATGCGAGCAGCGCGAACGCCGCCGAATGCGACTTCGGGAAGCCGAAGCCCGCGAACCCGGCCACCTTGTCGTAGATCTCGTGCGCGAGCTGCTCGACCAGTCCTTTGCTCATCGCTCCTTCGACGAACCGGCCGCGGAACGCCTCGATCGCGGCCTCGCTCCGCTTGCGCGAGAGCGCGCGCCGCAATCCTTCCGCCTCGCCGATCGAGAACCCCGCGACGGCCATCGCGACCTCGAGCACCTGGTCCTGGAAGATGATCGTGCCGAGCGTCTCGCGCAGCGGCTCCTCGAGCAGCGGATGCTCGAGCGGCGGGACGTAGCTCGGATCCTCCCGCAGCGCCTGCCGCCGGTCGATGAACGGGTGCACCGACTTCGACTGGATCGGCCCGGGGCGCATGATCGCGACCTGGATCGTCAGGTCGTCGAGGTTCTCGGGCCGCGTGCGCACGAGCGACTGCATCTGCGCGCGCGACTCGATCTGGAACGTGCCGATGGTGTCGGCTGCCTGGATCTCCGCGTACACGTCCGGGTCCTGCAGAGGAATGCGCGAGAGGTCGATCGTCTCGCCGTGCACGCGCGCGACCTGCTCGACGCAGTCCTCGACGGCGGAGAGCATCCCAAGCCCGAGCAGGTCGATCTTCAGGAAGCCCGCGTCGGAGCACGAGTCCTTGTCCCACTGCACCATCTGCCGGCCGGCCATCGCGCACGGCTGCACGGGGACGAGCTCGATCAGAGGCCGCGACGAGATCACCATCCCGCCCGGGTGCTGCGAGATGTGGCGCGGCAAGCCCGAGAGCTCGGTGCACAGCTCGGCGAACGCGCGCCAGCGCGGCGAGTGCAGCTTCGTCTCCGCATCCGGCAGCGACGCGAGCTCGTCGCGGACGCGCGTCGCGTTCCAGCCGTCGGTGATCCGTGCGAGCCGCTCGAGGTCGGCGAACGGCAGCCCGAGCGCCTTGCCGATGTCGCGGATCGCGCCGCGCGAGCGATACGTCGCAAACGACGCGACGAGCGCCGCATGCTCGCGCCCGTACTTCTCCGTCACGCCGACGATCAGCTTCTCGCGGATGTCACGCGGGAAGTCGAGGTCGATGTCCGGCACCGATGACAGCTCGTCGTTGAGGAAGCGGCCCAGCGAGAGGTCGGCTGCCACGGGATCGACGTGCGAGAGGCCGGTCAGGTAGCAGACGATCGAGCCGACGGACGAGCCGCGGCCGCGCCCGGGCGGCAGCACCTGCCGCGCGACCGACGCGCCGCGCACTTCGACGGCGACCTCGCGCGCCAGCTCGAGCACCTCCCAGTGCAGGAGGAAGAAACCCGCGAGCCCGATCCGCTCGATCAGGTCGAGTTCTTCCTCCAGACGCTTGCGCGCGCGCCGCTTGTGCTCGTTCAGGGATGCGTAGCGCTCACGGAACAGGCGATCGCAGAGCGTTCGGAGCTGCGCGATCGCCGGCTCGTCGCCGTCGGAGAAGTCCGGATAGCGGTAGCCGAGCTCCTGCGTCAGGTCGAACTCGAGCCGCTGCGCGAGCTCGCCCGACCGCGCGACCGCGTCTTTGTCGTCTGGAAAACGCTCGAGCATCTCGGCCGGCGCGAGCAGCACCGACTCGTGGTTCCCCCGACGCTCGCGCTCGCAGCCGTCCAGCGACGTGCGATGACGAATGGCGACGAGCGCATCTTGCAGGGTGGTCCGCGACGGTTGATGGGCATGCGGATCGCCGGTGACGACGGTCTCGACGCCCAGCGTCTCGGCGAGATTGCGCAGTGCGGCATTGCGGCGCACATCCCCGCGTTCGTACGGGCGCTGCAGCTCGACGAAGAAACGGTCGCGGCCGAAGGCCCGTGCGAGCCGCGCGGCGGCATTCGGATTGCGCACCGCAAGCCCGTCGCGCGCGCAGCCGGAGAGGCACACGAGCCCGTCGTGCAGTTCCTCGAGCAGCGCCTGGTCGAGGGCGGGCGGCACGGGCTCCCTGGCCATGTCCCCGGACCTGGTCCCGGGACGGGTGTCCTTGTGCGCCGCGGTGAGCAGCCGACAGAGATTGGAGTAGCCGCGCGGCGACTCGACGAGCAGCGTCACGTGCGAACCGCCCGCGAGGGTCACCTCGGCGCCCGTGATCGGCCGCACGCCGAACGCCTTCGCCGCATACGCGAATTCGAGCGAGCCGTAGATGCCGTCGTGATCGGTGAGCGCGAGCGCCTCGTACCCGAGCTCCGCCGCGCGAACGGCCATTTCCTCGGGCAGCGAGGCCCCGTCCAGGAAGGAATACGCAGAATGACTATGGAGTTCCGTGTACGTCACGACCCCGCTGTAGGGTGGCCCTGGTGGAGCGCACGGTCGCCGGGGTCTTTCGCTACGAGCTCGTCGCCGAGGGAGGCGAGCCGATCGGCGAACTCACGAGCGAGGAAGCCGCCTGGGAGATCGGCGATCTCGTCCCCTGCAACGGCCACGTCTTCGAGATCCGCATGATCGAGAACAGCACTCTGCACGTCCGTCGCGTGATCTAAGTGGGCGAGGTGCTCGAGCGCCCCGGTCGCCGTGCCGAGGTGAAGATCTCGCGCGACGAGATCGTCATGTTCGAATTCGAGATGGAGCCCGAGACGGACGGTGTGGGGCCGCACTTCCACAAGCAGCACGTGGACTCGTTCTACATCCTCGAGGGCGAGATCGAGATGACCGTGGCCGGTGAGACTATTCATGCCCATTCAGGCGAGCTCGTGCACGTCGAGCCGGGAGTCGTGCATTCCTTCAAGAACTCGAGCCGCGAGCGCGTGCGCTTCCTCAACATGCACACGCCGGGCATGCGCTTCGACGAATACATCCGGATGATGGACGCGGGTGAGAACCCTGAGCCCGAGCAGTACGACAGCTTCGAAGTCCACTAAGCCCGCTGCGTAAACCAACAGCAGCGTTCCTCGTCCCTGAAGACGACGCTGTTCTGACCCGAGTCGAGGACGAGCTCGAAGTAGCGGCGCGAGACCGGCTCCTCCGTCCACCAGCGGTCGACGACGCGCCACTCCTCGCGCACGAGCGCGACCGATTGCCGGTTGACGAGCAGCGGGACGCCCGAGGCGTTGGCCTCGACGATCGCCGGTCGAGGGGCGTTCAGCCGTCCCGCGGAACGAACAGCGCGCGTGCTTCCGGAATGCGAGACCACGGCGCCACCTCCACGACGGTGTTCACCGAGCCCGGCCCGGTGCTCGAGCGCACCTGGCGCAGGCCCTCGCTGAGACGTGTGTCGAGCTCTGCGCCCGCGACCTGCACGAGCTCGAGCTGCTGGCCGGTCGACTCGGTCAGCTCGACGAGCTCGAGCCGCAGCTCGAGGACCGGCGCCGGCAGCTCCGCGAGCTTCGGAGCGAGCGCCGAACGGAGCCGGTCGCGCTCGATCGTCGGGTCACGCAGCGTCAGCGTCCGCCGCCACGACGCGCCGCCGATGAGCCGCGCCGCGATCGCGACCTTGCGCGCGAAGCGCTGCTCCCGCTCCGGCCGCTGAAGCAACCGGTCGAGCAGGACGTTGAACGCACGGCGGAGCGTGAGCTCGTTGCCGACCGCTTCGGGGAACTCGAGCCGCTCGACGAGCTCCGAGGGCGGGCGGCGGCCTCGGACGCGTCGCCGCACGCCGCCTCTCGCCAGGCTCCAGGCACGCCGGCCGTCCGGCCCCAGACGTTCGGCAACGGCGCCGCCCGGGAGCCCGGCAAGCTCTCCAAGCCTTCGCACTCCCAGTTCCTTGAGCTCCTGTTGCTGCTCCGCCCGCAACGGGAGGAGCCCGAGCGGCAGCGGCGCGAGGAACTCGCGCGTGCTCTCGTCCGACACGACGAGCAGCTGCCCCGGTCCCGCGACGTTCGCCGCAGCGAGCGCCGCGAACTTCCGCTCGGCGGCGCCGATGCGTGCGTCCCACGCCGGGCCGACGGCGGCAAGCGCGCGCTTCAGCGCCGGCTCCACGCCGCCGTAGAGCCGCTCGACGCCGCGCGTCTCGAAGAACACGGTTCCCGGCTCCGCCGGCGAGACCGCGATCCCCGCGTCCTCGAGCCGGCGCAGGATCTCCTCCCACTCGCGCTCGGCAGCCTGCGGATCGGCCTCGACGAGGACGAGCGACGGGCAGAGCGCGAGCGCCTCCCCCAACCGCATGCCGGGCTTGACGCCGGCGGCCTCCGCAGCGGCCGTGACGGGCCCCAGGAGCGGCTCCGTCCCCTCGGCCGGGGAAAGAGCAGCCGGGAGCACGGTCAAGCGAGGCCGGCGGCGGAGCGCGGCCCTGAGCTGGAACCCTGGGATGGCGAGGCAGGCGATCATGGGAACGTATGTTCTACCAGAACACACGTTCCCCCTTCAAGCGGTTGTCAAACTGCCGCTAGTCTGCGCCACTTTCCACGATCCAAGGGGGGAATATGAAGAAGCCGATAGCCGCCGCAGCGGCTGTCCTGGTCGCCGCCGCAGTGGCCGCGTCCGCACTCGCGATCACGTACGGCCAGTTCGACGGAAACGGCCATCCGAACGTCGGCGCGATGATCATCCAGCGCCCCAGCGACGGGCAGTTCCGCCTGATCTGCTCCGGCTCGCTGATCTCGCCGACCGTGTTCCTCACCGCGTCGCACTGCACCGCATACGCGGAGTCGCTCGGACTGACGGACGCGTACGTCACGTTCGATTCGACGTTCGACTCGAAGTCGAAGCTCGTCCACGGGACGATGCACACGAACCCGGACTACAACCAGTCGCAGTCGGATCCCGAGGACATCGCCGTCATCGTGCTCGACAAGCCGGTGAACCTCACGCCGGTCGAGTTGCCGAAGGCAGGTCTCCTCGACCAGATGAAGGCCGCGGGCACGCTGAACGGAACGACGTTCACCTCGGTCGGCTACGGCGTACAGCAGCCGAACAACGGGCCGGGTGGCCACACCTACCCGTTCACGTCGCAGCGCTGGGTCGCGTCGGGCGAGTTCAACTCGCTGACCAACGTCTGGCTCCGGATCTCGCAGAACGGTTCGACGGGGGACGGGGGCACGTGCTATGGGGACTCGGGCGGCCCGCAGTTCCTCGGTTCGGGGCGGACCGAGACGCCAACACAGGTGTCGATCACGATCACCGGCGACGCCGTGTGCAAGGCGACGAACGTCGACTACCGGCTCGACACGCCGCAGGCACGCGCGTTCCTCGGCCAGTTCGTCTCGCTTCCCTGACGCGCGCGTGAGCTCTGGGCGGTCCGCACCACGCGGGCCGCCCACGCTCACGTCAAACTGTCCCCGTGGTCCTCGCAGCGCTGGCCACCGCGCTCGCCCTCACGCCGTCCGGCTTCAGCGCGCACGTCGACAATCCCTGGTTCCCGCTCCGGCCGGGAACGGTGTACGTCTACGAAGGCGTCAAGGACGGCAAGACGGCTCGCGACGTCCTCACGGTCACCCACCGGGTCGCAACGATCGGCGGCGCTCTCTGCGTCGTCGTCAAGGACCGCCTCTATCTCGACGGAAAGCTCGAAGAACGGACGACGGACTGGTACTCGCAGGACACACGCGGGAACGTCTGGTACTTCGGCGAGTCCACGGCCGAGCTCGACGCACACGGGCGAGTGACGAGCACCGAGGGGACGTGGCGCGCGGGCCGCGGCGGCGCGAAGCCGGGGATCTACATGCCCGCTCGAGCCACGCCGGGGCGTTCCGGCCGCCAGGAGTTCTACGCGGGCCACGCCGAGGACCACTTCCGCGTCCTCGACTTGCACGCCGGCGTTCACGTTCCGTACACGTCGTCGCGGAACGCGCTGCTCACAAAGGAGTGGACGCCGCTCGAGCCCGGCGTCGTCGATCACAAGTTCTACGTGCGCGGAATCGGCACCGTGCTCGAGCAGACCGTCAAGGGCGGCGACGAGCGCCTCGAGCTCGTCTCTCTCCGACGCGGTTAACGGACGACGAGGACGTAGCCGAACCTCCGGTCCCGCTCTGACCAGAGGCGGAACTTCGCGCCCGGCCCCGCACGAACGGTGCGCTGGAGGAAGCCGTGTTCGTTCGTCTGTTCCGTGCCGCCCAGCCAGTCCCAGCGGCCGGCGCGGAACTGCTGCAGCCGGTACGGGCGCTTGCCGTGGTGCGGGCGCACCTGGCCCCAGAGGACCGTCGACGTCCCCGTCCGGGAGGCCTGCGCGAGCGGCAGCGGAAAGGCCTGCACCGCAGGCTTCGCCAGCCCTCGCGCGGTGAAGAAGCCGCTCTGCCAGCCCGCCGGGCTCGGATCGTCCCGGACCATGAAGTGAATGAGCATGTCGACCCGTGCGGCCTGGTACGCGCGCAGCGCCGCGTCGGCCTCGTAGCGCGCCTGCTTCGTCCACGAGATGCCGCTGGCGCGGTCGGGCGGATTCGTCTGGTAGCCGTACTCGGTCAGCCAGAGCGGGATCGGCCCCCACGCCGCAAGCGTGGCCCGCTCGAGCCGGTCGAGCGTCGCCATCGTGATCGAGCGACAGTGGCCGCAGCCGCCGGACGTCGGGCTCTCGACGTGCGGGTCCTCCGGGTACGGATGGTGCGCGTACGCGTCGAGCTTCGCGCCGGCGGCGGCCATGCGGCGAATCCACGTCACCGGCGAGAGGTCGCCGCGCGGCGCGGTCATGCCGCCGCCGACCCGGTTGTGGCGATTCCAGGTGTGCAACGCCGTGTAGGCCGGGTTGAGGAGACGCTGCACGTAGACCTCCGGCGTCGTCGGCCGCAGGAACCGCGACTGGTTCGGCTCGTTCCAGATCACCCACCGGCGGACCCACGGGAACCGCTGCGCGGCGGCGTGCGCGAAGTCTCTCGTGAACTTCGCCTTCGTGGGCGCGAAGTTCGGGCCACGGCCGCCGTTCGCCCACGGAGGCGCGCCGTAGATGCCGACCACCGAGCGGATGTGGTGCCTGCGCAGCGCCTTCAGCACCCGGTCCGACGAGCCCCAGGTGTAGACGCGAGAGCGCGACCAGCGCGGATACCTGGGACGCCTCGTCGCGATCTCGTCCCAGCGCAGCGTGTAGCGGACGATCGACACGCCGAGCTGGTCGAGCTTGCGGACGCGCTGTTCCAGCGTGCCGGGACCGAACGCGAGCCAGGCGTCGTCCTTGATGCCGTACTGCACGTCCGGGGACGCGGATGCGCCGGGGATAGCGACGAGCGCGACCAACGCAACGGCGGCTGCAGACCATGTGCGTCCCATCACGTCAGGTGGAACGAATTTCGGCGGCAGACTCGTGGTTTCCGAAATACCGAGGAACAACGCCGAGCACGCTCTCACGCGCGCAGAAGCGGATGTCGTCCTCGAGCCCCGGCGGCCCGTACGTCCGCGCAGTCAGCCCGGCATGTGCATCGGGGAACGCGCGCGCGATGACGTCCGCGGCGATCGCCGCGTCGGAGGGCTCCCCGTCCAGCTCCTGCACGATCCGCCCGGCGCAGTACGCGTCGTCCAGCGCGAAGGCGCCCTTGAAGCCGGCGCAGAGAAGCGCCACGTCCCCGCCGCGCTCTCGCACCGCTCGCACGAGCGCATCGAGATTCAAGAGCGAGCCGAGGAAGACAGTGTCGCAACGCGCCGCTGCCTCGAAAATGGCGCTCGTGCCGTTGGTTGTTGAGAGGATCAGCGTCGATGCCCGCCGCTCGACGAACTCGCGCGGCGAGGCGCCGACGTCGAAGCCCTCGATGCGCACCGCGTTCCGCTCGCCGCCGACGAGGGCGTCGGGAATTCGCTCGCGCAGCTCGCGCGCCTCGTCGATCTCCTTGCAGCACAGGATCCGCTCGTAGCCGGAGGCCAGCGCCTGCGCGATCGTCGAGGTCGCGCGCAGGACGTCCACGACGATGCCGACGGGAGCGGCTGCTTCCTCGGCCGGCGTGAACGCGACGTGGACGCGCACGCGACTAGGCTAGTCGCATCTACTGCTACCGCCACCCGAACCGCGAGACCGGCCTCTCGTGCACCGAATGCGACCGGCCCATCTGCACCGAATGCCTGCGGATGACACCCGTCGGGCCGCGCTGTCCGGACCACGCGACGCAGGGACGGCCGTCGCTTCGCGCGCCGGCGGGGAAGCGGGCGGTACGGCGCCTCTCGTACCTGCGCAGCGAGCAGCCGTTCGTGACCTACGGGCTGATCGGGGTCAACGTGCTCATCTACCTGATCACGGTCGCGCAGGGCGTGGACATCAACCATCCGGGCGGAAGGCTCTTCGACCGTTGGGACCTCTACGCGTCAGCCGTCGCACACGGTGGCTGGTGGCGGTTGCTGACGGCCGCGTTCCTGCACGGGAGCGTCCTTCACATCGGCCTCAACATGCTCGCGATCGGCTGGCTCGGCGTGCCGGTCGAGCGTGTCGTGGGTCACCTGCGCTATTTCGCCTTGTACATCGTCTCGGGCCTCGCCGGCTCGGCAGGGGCGCTGATCTGGAGCCCCGACATCCCGACGGTCGGCGCGTCCGGCGCCATCTTCGGGATCCTCGGCGCCCTGCTGATCATGGAGTACGAGGCCACGGGGCAGCTCGCGGGACAGGCGTTCACCCTTATCGTCATCAACCTCGCCTTCTCGTTCGCCTTCAGCAGAGGCATCTCGGTCGGCGGCCACATCGGCGGGCTGATCGGCGGTGTGCTCGCCATGCTCGCGATGTCTCGCTTCGGCCGCGGGCACGTTGCGTACGGGAGGCCCGGGTTGCTCGGCGCCGCCGCACTCATCGGCGTAGGCGTCCTGAGTGTCGCCGTCTCCTACTGGAAGGTGCGCGGGTACGCGTGAGGGCGATCACGACCCACGCGTAGAGGAGTACCGGCCGGTCCCGTTGCGGTACGAGCGCCCGTCGCCGGACGTGTCGCTCGAGCGCTCGCGGGAGTTCCTCGACGTCATGCAGGCGCGCCGGTCGATCCGGCGCTTCCGTCGCGGGGACGGCGCCGTCGGGCGCTGTGGACGTTCGTTGGGACCAGGTCCGGGGACATGTCCGGTACCTGGTCCCGAAGCGGCGGCTCGCGGCCGGTCAGCCGCCCGCGGCGACGTACTCCGCCGCGCCCGACGCGGTGAGCGCCGCCTGCGCTGCGGCGAGCCGCGCAAGCGGCACGCGATAGGGCGAGCACGACACGTAGTCGAGCCCGAGCTCGTCGCAGAACGCGACCGACCTCGCCTCTCCCCCATGCTCGCCGCAGATGCCCAGCTTCAGGTCTTCCTTGACGCTCCGTCCCCGCTCGACGGCGACGCGCATCAGGTCGCCGACGCCTTCGCGGTCGAGCGTCTCGAACGGGTTCTCCTCGAGCACGTCGTGCTGAAGGTAGTACGTCAGGAACTTGCCCTCGGCATCGTCGCGGGAGAAGCCGAGCGCCGTCTGCGTCAGATCGTTCGTCCCGAAGGAGAAGAAGTCCGCGAACTCGGCGATCTCGTCGGCGCGCATGCACGCGCGGGGCAGCTCGATCATCGTGCCGCAGAGGTACTCGATCTGCCCCTCGTCCTCGATCGCGTGCACGGTCAGCTCGCGCAGCCGGCGCAGCTCCTCCGCGAAGCCGACGAGCGGATGCATGATCTCGACGAGCGGCGCCTCACCGGTCCTCTCGCTCACGGCGAGCGCGGCGCGCACGATCGCGCGCACCTGCATCTCGTAGATCTCTGGGTACATGACCCCGAGGCGGCAGCCGCGCGTGCCGAGCATCGGGTTCGACTCGCGCAGCGCGCGGATGCGCCGGCGCATCTTGTCGTCGCGAGCGTCCTCCTCCGCGGGGAGGAACTCGTGCAGCGGCGGGTCCAGGAGCCGGATCGTCACGGGCAGCCCCGCCATCGCCTCGAAGATCCCCTCGAAGTCGGACTGCTGCATCGGCAGGAGCCGCTCGAGCGCGGCCTGCCTGCCGGGCGTGTCCTCGGCCATGATCATCTCCTGCACGTCCGGCAGGCGCTCCTCGCCGAAGAACATGTGCTCGGTGCGGCAGAGGCCGAT
>WNGE01002394.1_pt1 | contig 23006 bp, 22 predicted proteins | sample 5400651 | NCBI WGS metagenome assembly WNGE01 (sample SAMN13153370, study PRJNA577476) | soil metagenome | isolation source: 60 cm soil or saprolite under grassland replicate 2 | place: USA:California | collected 2016-06-15
TTCTCCGCCACGTACGAGCGATCGGCTGTCATGGGGCGGGCGCCGGCTTGCCGCGGATCAGCGATTCGGGGTGCTGCTGGAGCATCTCCGCCAGCGCGCGGACCGCCGTGAGCGTGCGGCTGACCTCGCTCAGCGTCTGCTGCAGGTCCGCCTGCAAGGGCGAGACGGAGGACAGCGTGCCTTCCGCGCTCTTCAGCGTACCCTCCGCGCTCTTCAAGGTTTGGGAGGCGGTGTCGAGGGTCCGGCGAAGGTCGGGCACGAGGCCGGCATCCACGCTCTTCAGGAGCCCGTCGACCCCCTTGAGCGTTTCGTCGAGCGAGGCAAGCAACTTGCGCGTGTCCGCGCCGATCTCCTCGATCTGCAGCTTGTCGAGCTTCTTCACGATGCCCGTGAGATTCTCCTGCAGCTCCTCGAAGGTGCCCGGGATGGTCGGGATCTCGGGCGGGCGCTTCGCGAGATCGATCGTCGCCTTGGGCGTATCGGGAAAGAAATCGATGGCGACGTAGAGCTGGCCGGTAAGCAGGTTGCCGCTCCGCAACTGCGCGCGCAAGCCGCGATCGACGAGCAGCTTCATCCGGCCTCGCCGCGCGTCCTCGGACTCCAGCGGCGGCAGGGTGCCGCCGGTGAAATGTCGAGCGGCCAGGCGACGGGGGAAGAGCTTCACCTCGACCGGCATGTGAAAGGTGAGGGTCTTCGGATCGATGGACACGCCGATCCGGACGACCTCGCCGATGGTCACGCCGCGGAAATCCAGCGGCGCTCCGACCGAGAGTCCTCGCACCGACCCGTCGAAGACGAGCAGGTAGGTGTCCACCACGGTGTCCGCGCGCTTGAACGCCTGTGTCCGGTCGGCGAAGAGCGTGAACACCGTATTCGCGTCGGCCGGAGGCTCAGGCGGCGAGTCGTGCTCCACCTGGAACGCGATGCCGCCGACGAGGATCGACATCACCGACTCGGTCCGAACCTGGATCCCCATGGCGTCCAGCGAGACGTCGATGCCGCTCGCGTTCCAGAAGCGCGTTTCCTTCGTCACGTACTGATCGTAGGGCGCCTGGATGAAGATGGTGAACGTCACGCCCTTGCCGTCCTTGTTGAGCGCGGTGGCCACCACCTGCCCCACCGTCACCCGCCGGAAATACACCGGGGTGCCCACGTCGGTCGACCCGAGGTCGTCGGCGCGCAGCATGAACTGCCGCCCCGGCTCTTCGCCGGTGACGATCGGCGCCACCTCGAGGCCGACGAAGTCGCGCCGCGTCTCCCTCGATTTGCCGATGTCCATGCCGATATAGCCGCCCGATAACAGGGTCCCCAGTCCGGAGACCCCGCCCGCGGTGATGCGCGGCCGCACGACGAAGAACCGGGTGTCCTCCCGCAGGAACTCCTCGGACTGCTTGCTGAGCTCCGCGGTGACGACAATGCCCTTCCGGTTCGGGCTCAAGGTGATGGTCTTGACCAGGCCGATCTCGACGTCCTTGTACTTGATCTTCGTCTTGCCCGCCTCCAGACCCTCGGCAGTCTTGAAGGTGATGGTGATCGTCGGCCCACGCTCGAGGATCGCCTTGGCGGCCAGCCAGCCACCGACGAGCACGGCCACGATGGGGATGATCCAGATGAGCTGCGGCGTGAAGCGGCGCCTGGGCACCGCCACCGCTTCGGGAAGATCCTGCGCATCGGGCTCGTGCGGTCTATCGGCCACTCGTCGCCTCCACTGGGTCCCAGATCAAGCGCGGATCGAAGCTCTCCGCCGCGAACATCGTCAGCACCACCACGGCGCCGAACGCGATGGCGCCGGGGCCGGCCCGGATGGACATCAGCCCTCCGAACTGCACGAGCGCGGTGAGGAGAGCGGCGACATAGATGTCGATCATCGACCAGCGGCCGACGAATTCGAGCACCCGGTACAGCCGCGTGCGCTGTGCAGGCGCCAGAGTGGAGCGACGCTGCACGGACACGAGCAGGTAGGTCAGGGCGAGCAGCTTGGAGAACGGGACCGCGATGCTCGCGATGAAGAGGATGACTGCGAGCGGCCACGACCCGTCGATCCAGAGAAATACGACGCCGCTCATGATGGTGTCGGTCTCCGACCCGAAGAGCGAGCCGGAGATCATGACGGGCAGGAGGTTCGCGGGAATGATGAGAATGTACGCGGCGATCAGGAGCGCCCACGTCCGCTTGAGGCTGTCCGGCTTCCGGGCATGCAGGGCGGCGCCACAGCGCGTGCAGACGAGATCGTGGGCGGGGCCGACCGGGCGGTGCAGGAGCCCACAGGCGTGGCACGACATGAGTCCGGCCCGCGCGGCGGTCACCGTGGTCACCGCACTTCCTCGACCCGTTCCCAGAGAGCATGCGTATCGAACGAGGCGGCGGCAGCCGCCACCAAGAACATCAAGGCGCCGAACGACCACAGGGCGATTCCGGGCACGACGGAGGCGAGGGCCGCCAGCTTGGTGAGGGCCACGAGGGTGCCAAGCAAGAATACCTCGACCATGCCCCATGGGCGTACCGCGTGCACGAGACGGAACACCGCGGGCAAGCCGCGCGGTACGCGTCCGAGCTTGAGCGGCAGGAGCAGATAGAGCAGGGCGGCGATCTCGAGCCCGGGCATCAGGATGGTCGTGGTGAAGACCAGCCCGGCGACGCTCGTCATGTCGTCGTCATACAGTTGCCGTACCGCGCCGAACAGCGTGGTCGAACTGTGGTGACCCGCGGCTTCCAGCCCCACGATAGGAAACGCGTTGGCAATGAGGAAGAGCACGGCCGCCCCGAGGGAATACGCCAGGGTGCGGTCGAGGCCGTTGGGTTTGCGCCGGTAGAGGACGGCGCCGCAGCGGGGACAGCGCGCGGTGCCCCCCGGGGCCAGCGGAACCTCGCGCTGGAGCAGATCGCAGTCATGGCAGGCGTGCAACCGCAAGGCGTGCATCACGCGGACTATAGCGCGAGCCGATCGACGGGCGCAACCTGCGCCGCGTTCGCCGGTGGCCTGATATCGCTGGCCCCGCTCGCCGAGAACGCGCTCACTCCTGCCCGCGCTTGGAGCGGATGTACGTGAGCTCGGCGCCGAAGAAGACGATCAGCGACGCATAGAAGACCCACACCGTCATCACCACCAGGGAACCCGCGGCACCGTAGGGCGAGCCGATGCTCGCGCGCCCGAGGTAGAGCCCGATCAGGCTCTTGCCGACGCTGAACAGCGCCGCGGTGATGCCCGCCCCCACCCACACGTCGCGCCATGCCACGGGCACGTCCGGCAGGACCTTGAAGATGGTGGCGAACAGAAGCGTGATGACGATCAGGGACACGAGCGCGTTGAGCCCCCGGAGCACCACGGCGGCGTCCGTCAATCCGCCCAGGGCCGTCTCGCCGACGGCCGCCACGGCCGCGCTCACCACGAGGGAGACGAGGAGCAGAAATCCGATGGCGAGGACCATGGCCAGCGAGAGCAGGCGCTCCTTGACGAAGACCCACAGTACGCTCCCGTGGCCACTCTGATCGACCTTCCAGATGCGATTCAAGGAGCTCTGAAGCTGCGCGAACACGGTGGTCGCGCCAAAGAGCAGCACCACGGTGCCGATGATCACGGACAGCGCGCCCTTCTCCCGGTCGCGCGCGTGGCGCAGGACGGTTTGCACGACCTCGCTTCCCTCCGCGCCCACGAGGAGACGCATCTCGGTCACCATTCTGCCTTCCACGGTGGCCCGGTCGAAGACGAGCCCGGCCACCGCCACCACCATCAGGACGAGGGGAGCGAGGGAGAGGAGCGTGTAGTAGGAGAGCGCCGCGGCCAGCTCCATCGGCCGGTTGGACCAGTACTCGCGGGCGAGCTCCCTGAGGGCCGTCATGAGCGTCACATGGTAGCATCGCTCCGCCATGGACTTCGGGATCGTCACCGCCAAGGTGGACGAGATCGGCTACATCACTCACGCCGAGAACCTGGGCTTCAGCCACTGCTGGGTCACGGACAGCCAGATGATCCGCTCCAATTGCTGGGTCGTCCTCGCTTTGGCCGCCCGCGACACCCGCCGGATGCGGCTGGGCACCGGGGTGAACGTGCCCGGGCTCAGGCTCGCTCCCGTGGCCGCCAACGGCATCGCCACCATCAATCGCCTGGCCCCCGGGCGCTGCTTCATCAGCTTCGGCACCGGCCATACCGCCATGCGCACGCTCGGGCACAAGCCCATGCGTCTCGCCCCCTTTCGCGAGTACGTGAAAGTGGTGCGCGCGCTGCTCGCGGGCGAGGAGGTGGAGTACACGCTCGACGGGGAGACGCATCCCATCCGCTTCCAGATGCGCGAGCACCGGTTCATCGACCTCGAGCATCCGATCCCGCTCTACATCGCGGGCTTCGGGCCCAAGGCCCAGGCGCTGGCGGGCGAGCTCGGCGACGGCCTCGTCTCCGGCCTCCCGCGCGGGGGCAGCGTGCCCGCCATGCTCGCGCATGCGGGGCGCGGCGCCGCCCAGGCCGGGCGCGCGCTGCCCGCGGACTTCCTCACCGCGGCCATGGTGACGCTGGCCGTGCGCCGGCCCGGCGAGGCGCTCGCCTCGGAGCGCATCGTGGCCGAGTGCGGCCCCGCCATCCTGTCGGGACTACACTACCTGGTCGCGCGCCATCTGGAGACCGGTGAGGATCCGCCCGAATACGCGCGACCGATCTGGAAGGGCTACCTGGCCTGGCTCGAGGAGGCGCCGCCCGCCCAGCGGCATCAGCGTCTCCACGGCAGCCACTACAGCTTCCTCGACCCCGACGAGGCGCGCTTCATCACGCCTGGCCTCGTGGAGGCCGTCTGTCTCGCCGGCACCCCCGAGGAGATCGTGGAGCGCGTGGGCGCGCTCGAGAAGCAAGGCCTCAGACAGATCATGCTCTACCCGCCGCTGAACCGGCAGTACCGCGTCATCGAGGACTTCGCGGACTCCGTGATGTCCCGGCTCTGAGCGTGCTCGCCGGCATTCGCACGCCCGAAGGCCACTTCACCGCCGAGGTCGCGGGGGCGGCGGACGCTCCCCTGGTACTCCTGCTCCACGGCTATCCCCAGACGCGCCACACCTGGCGGGAGCAGGTGCCCGCGCTCGGCGCCGCGGGTTTTCACGCGGTGGCGCCAGATCAGCGCGGCTATTCCGCCGGCGTCCGGCCCGATCCGGCGGCGGGCCTGGCCGCCTACGGCATCGACCGGCTCGCCGGCGACGTGCTCGACCTCGCCGCGGCGAGCGGTCACGGCGCGACGCCCTTCCATCTGGTGGGCCACGACTGGGGCGGTCAAATCGCGTGGGTGGTCGCGCATCGCCATCCCGAGCGCGTGGCGTCGCTCACCGTCCTGTCGCGCCCCCATCCCGCGGCGTTTCGCCGCGCGTTCCGCGAGGACGCCGACAAGCAGAAGTACCGCTCCCGCCACCACAAGGCCTTTCACGATCCGGGTACGGCGACCCGGCTCCTCGAAGACGGCGGACGCCGCCTGCGACGGCAGCTCCGGGAGAGCCACGTGCCGGAGGCGGCCTGCGAGGAATACCTCTCGGTGCTCGGCGATGCCGGTGCGCTGGAAGCCGCGCTCGCCTGGTATCGCGCGGCGGGCGCGCTGGCGAGCATGGAGGTGGGTCCGGTAACGGTGCCCACGCTCTACGTCTGGGGCGAGAACGATCACAGCGTGGGTCGCGCGGCCGCCTCGTACACGGCCGCGCACGTGACGGGACCCTATCGCTTCGAGGTACTCCCGGGCATCGGCCATTTCGTCACGGATCAGATTCCCGCCGCCGTCACGAGGCTTCTGCTCTCACATCTCGCCGCTTCTTCCCGCTGACGCCGGGCTGGCCTTTGAGGTCGGCCCGGTCACGCCGAGGGCCACGCCGCCCGGGACGAGGACGATGGCGAGCGCGAGGGAGGCGGTCACGGGCTTGCCGAGCCAAAGGGCCGCCGTGATCACGCTCACCACCGCGTGGCGAGGAGACCAAGCGACGTGGTGACGGCAGGCAGGTGCCGGCTCGCCATGGCCACCGCCCAGTACGCCACGGCGGTACCCGGTATGCCCAGGTAGAGGAGGAGGAGAACGAAACTCGGGCTCCAGTCGACGCGGGGCAGCGGCGTGGTGGCGAGCGCGATCGGCGTCAGGAGCAGGGTGGTGAGGTGACTGGGGTCAGGTCTTGCAATCCGACAATCACCGCCGGCAGTCATCCCAGTGAACGTTCACCGAGTCCGAATGTAGGATTGCAAGACCTGACCCCGATGCTACGCGCCCGGAGGGCGGTAGCCGGCGCCTTGGGCGAGGAGGAGCGCGTCGAAGCCGTCATCGGCGCTCATCAGCGGCGTCGTGGTAATCGCCTTGACGGCGCCACCGGCCGCGACAGCCATGGAGGCCGCCGCCGCCTTGACGTTATCCGGGACGTCGATCAGCAGCATCACGTCGAACTCCCCGAACGAGTAGTACCAATCCAGAAGCCGTCCGCCCAGCGTCTCGATGACGGGCTTGAGCGCCTCCATTCGATTCTCCGGCCGCTGGACCAGCCTGCCCCACGCACCGCTCGTGTACGACGCCTGAATCATGTAGATCGACATAGAGCGCCTCCTTCCGGGTCAGGTCTGGTCTTGCGATGCGACATCCGTCCTTCCTGTGACGAGCGCATCTCCTGAGTACATCCTGAACCTCGGGCGGCTCGAACGCCAGCGTCGGGGCGTGGCACGGCCGCTGCGCATTCCGGGCGGTGCCCCCGTTCCTGACCGTGGGCTGGGTGCTGTCTCTCAGCCACTTCGCGGGAGCCAATGGTCTTGCCGGCGACGACTTTCGACAGCCAGTTTTTCAAGCTCACAACCTGTCCCAGGCGCCCACGCCCATGCAGAAGCCACACCCCCCGCTCTGGTTCGGTGCCCACCATCCCAATGCGCTCAAGCGCGCCGCCCGGCTGGGCGATGGCTTCATGGGCCAGGGTCGCTCTCGACGGCCAAGTTCGCCGATGAGGTCAAACACTCGGCAGGCTGCTGTCCGAGGGCGGCGCGATCCGGCGGCGTTTCCCAGCGCCAACCGCTTGTTCCGGCCAGCCGGCGCCGCGCTTCTTGGGCCTGCTCATGGGACGCAGCACCTTGACTATGACACGCCGGTTCGTCTCATCTACGCTTTCCTCTCCAGGCGGCTGCGGCCAGCCCGGCGCCGAGGAGTAGCGCGGTGCTCGGCTCAGGAACGGAATTCGGGACCGGATCTAGACCCGGGGGCGAGGGCGTAGATAACATAACGCCCCGTTCTCCGTCAGCGCTGGCCGAGGCTCAGGCGCTTGCCTTGGCCCAGCCTGCCGAGATTCCGATCAGCTCCTGACCGGCGAGACTGCTGGACCTCGCTCAACCAGACTCGGTCCTCCCCGCAAGATTGGCGACCGCCGCCACGAGCTCGGCCGCCTCCACGGGCTTGGTCACGTGCAGCTGGAAGCCGTGCAAGAGGGCGCGCGAGCGGTCCGCGACCTTCGCAAATGCCGTCAGGGCAATGGCCGGGATCTGTCCTCCCTCTTCGCGAGAGAGCGCCCGCACGTGGCGGATCAGGGCATACCCGTCCTCCTCCGGCATCGAGATATCGCTGACCAGCACGTCGGGGCGCCACGATCGAAAGATCTCGAGTGCCTCGCCGACCGAGGCTGACACTCGGACTTCGGCTCCGTACGGCGTGAGGATGAGGATGAGTAGCTCCCGCGTGTCGATGTCATCGTCCACCACGAGCACCCGAACGCCGCGCAATGCCTCATCATGGCCGAGCACGTCGCGGGCGGCGGCGAGAGACGCCTCGGCCAGACGGGTGGCGATGCGAACCGCCAAGACCGGAAGCGTCACGGTGAACGTCGCTCCCCTCCCTTCGCCGGGGCTGGCGGCCTCGACGGTTCCACCGTGCAGATCCACGATGTGCCGGACGATCGTCAACCCCAGGCCCAGCCCGCCGCCGCGCCGTCCACCGGGGGCCTGCTGAAAGCGCTCGAAGACATGGGGCAGGAAATCGGGGTGGATCCCCATCCCCTCATCGTGCACCGTGATCTGAATGCGCGAGTTGATGCGCTCGAGGCGGATGGTGACACGCCCACCCTGAGGGGTGAACTTGATCGCGTTCGACAGGAGGTTCCATACGACCTGTTGCAGGCGGCCTGGGTCGCCGGCGATCTGAGCCCCCGACGCCTCGAGCGCCGTCTCGAGGTGGATCTGCTTGGCATCGATCGCCGACCGCATGGCGTCGATGGCGGCCTCGACCACGGGCACGGAGTCCACGGGACGGATCTCCAGGGTAAGCTTGCCACTCTCGATGCGCGAGACATCGAGGAGATCCTCGATCAGATCCGTCTGGACCTTCGCGTTCCGCTCGATCACCTCAAGGGCACGGGCCACGCCGCCTTCCGGGACACTCCCCGCACGCAGTATGTGCGTCCAGCCCAAGATGGCAGAGAGAGGCGTCCGCAACTCGTGCGAGAGCATGGCCAGGAACTGGTCCTTGCTGCGATTGGCGGTCTCGGCCTCCCGGCGCGCGGCCTGCTCGCGCGTCAGGAGCTGGGCGCGCTCTTCCTCGGCGCGCCGCCGGGCGATGAACTGGCCGATCTGACTTCCGAGGTTGCTCATGATCGCGAGCAGCTCTTGGTCAGGTCGCCGGACAGCCCGGCAGAAGAACTCGATCACGCCGTGGACGTCGTCGCCGAACCGGATCGGCAAGGCGAAGGCCCCGTGAAGTCCCTCGCGGGCGGCCATGGGCGCGCGAGGAAAATTGTCGTCCGAGACGACGTCAGCGATCCACGCGGGCTCGCCGCTTTTCCACACCCGGCCGATGAGCCCGACGCCAGACGCGAAGGTCCACTCGCGGGTGACGGCCTCGAACTCGACCAAGGTCACCGATGGTCGATGCCACACGTCGACGCACCGCAGGACGCCCGCGTCCCGATCTACCGTCCACAGGGCACCCAGATCCCACTCGAGGTTCTCGCAGACCGCCTCGAGAATCGGAGCAGCGACGTCCTTGAGGCTCGCGGACTCGGCGAGAGCACGCGTCACGTCGAGCAGAGTGGCCTGACGCTGTTCCACTCGCTTGCGCTGGGTGATGTCCGCGATCGCGGCGAGGATGTAGAGACCCTCCGAAGACTTGAACGGGCTCAGGCCGATCTCGACAGGGACCTCGGTTCCGTCCTTGCGGAGCCCGTAAAGGTCTCGCCCGGCTCCCATCAGCCGCCGCCGCGGATCCAGAGAGAAGCTCGCCCGATCCTTCGGGTGCCCACCGCGGAACCGATGTGGAAGCAGCTGCTCGATGGAGGTTCCGAGGAGTTCGTGGCGCGGGTAGCCGAAGAGCTCTTCCGCCAGCCCGTTGACCAAGAGGATCGTGCCCCGCTGGTCGACCATCACCATGGCCGCGGGGGCGGCTTCGATGGCGAGCCGGAACCGTTCGTCGGTCTTCTTCCGGTCGGTGATATCGCGGAAGACCATGATGGCGCCCAGCAGGATGCCGTCGGCCGTCTTGATCGGTGCCGCGCTGTCGTCAATGGCAATTTCCCGGCCGTCCTTCGCAATCATGACGGTGTGATTTGCCAGACCGGTGATCACGTCGAGACGGAGGACCCGGTGGACAGGGTTCTCGGCGGGCTGGCGAGATTGCTCGTCGATGATGACGAAGACGTCCTCCAGCGGCCGGCCCACCGCCTCTGCCTCCGTCCACCCGGTCAGCGCCTCGCCGATCGCGTTGAGGAAGGTCACGCGACCCTGAGGGTCCGTGGCGATGACCGCGTCCCCGATGCTTGCGAGCGTGACGCGCAGGCGACCCTCGGACAGAGTGAGGGCTGCCGCCTGCGCCTGGGCCTCGACGCGCGTGGCGTCCGCTCGGGCGGCTCTGGTCAAAAGAATCGTGGCGGCCAGGACGAGGGCGAGCGCGAACGCCAGGCCGCCCACGGTGGTGGCAATGGCGGCGCGAGCGTCGCGTGCCTCGCGCGCTCTGCGCTCGGCGAGGAGACGGTCCTCTTCGGCCCGCATGGACTCGGCGACGGCCCGAATGCGGTCCATGAGATGCTTGCCTTCATCGGTCTGGACCATTCGACTGGCGGCGTCAAGCCCGCGGTTCTCGCGGGCATTGATGGTCGTTCTCAGCTCATTCAATTTCTCCTGGATGAGCTCATCGAGCGTCGCGAGACTCGCCTGCTGCTTCGGATTGTCGGCGGTCAGCCGCCGGAGCCGCTCGCGGTGCTGCCCGAGCGACGCGACCGCGGTGTTGTACGGCTCGAGGTAGGCCGCCGCCCCGGTGACAAGAAACCCTCGCTGCCCTGTCTCCGCATCCTTGAGAAGGGAGAGTGTGGTCTCGAGCTGGTTCCGAACCACAAGGGTATGTTCGACCCACCGCGTGGCGTCCTGCAGCCCGAGCAGGCGATGGTACGAGACCCATGCGACGAGGCCGAGGGACAGGCTGGCAAAAGCAAACCCTAACATGCCGAGGCGCCAGGCGTTAGACGGTCGCATCACGTGTGTCAGCCGAGAGGTACTGGCCTTCCCTCTCCGGCCACTCCCCCCCGGGGACTTCGGGGACTAACATTTCGCTCATGCCCTCCCCTCCGGAGCGGCCGCTAGCGAATCGGCCAGGTCGGCGATGCCGCAAGGCCCCCGGATAGTAACGCACTTCTGTCGTATCGGGAGCGTCAGGTCAACGGGTAGGGTTCACGGCCGCCTGGGGCAGATGTCGAGCACGTCAAGGGCGTGCGGAACGAGCTGCAGGTCGTGCCCGCCCCCAAGCGCGCCCAGATCAATACCGACGACAAGGCGATCACCACCATGGTCGAGAAGCGACCCAAGACCGATCCGCAGCTGAAGAGCGCGCACATCACCGCGCGCGTCGACGCCGGCGTCGTCACGCTCACCGGCCAGGTCAAGAACATCATGATCAGCTCGCGAGCTTCCGAAGTCCTGAGCGCCGTCCCGGGCGCCAAGGCCGTGAGAAATGATCTGACCTACCAGCCGCGCAACAGCAGCGCAGCGCCGGCGACGCAGAAATAGCATGGTTACCAGGCACCGTAGGGGAGCGCGCCGAGGCGACCAAGGCGCGGCGAATCGTCCAGCGGGGAAGGTTCCGCCCGGATCGAGAACGCCGACATGGCGCGCATGAACGATTTCGTGCACAACTATGGCGGCGTCAACGTCGCTGCCGGTGAGCTGTCCGTGTTCACCGAGCTCAAAGTGACCAACGGTGCGATCACGGGATACGTCAAGCCTCTCTTCCGCGACGTCAAGATGGGCACGCCCCCCGGGGAGCCCAAGGCAAGCAAGACGCTCGGTCAGCGGATGTACCAAGGCGCCCTCGGGATTGCCGCGAAGATCCTGAAGAACCGCCCCCGAGGCGAGGTGGCGACCGTGGTCACCATTTCCGGCCGGACCGATCAACCCGTGTACAGCAATGTGGTCGGTCGTGGGTCATCTCCTCCAGAGCGCTTTCATTAAGGCGATCCTTCCTGGCTTCGATCCGGAACGGAAGCAGAAACTCGAGCAGTCGTCGGAGAGTCAGGGACGACATGTCGATGACTACCGCGACACTTCGGTGCGAGAGCGCTCATGAGGACAGGAGGGCCGAACCGGTGGGCTGAAGTGTCAGAACCGGCACGATGGTCACCGATAGCTGGAGGGGAGCGGCGAGACAAATCGTCGCAGGCCCTGAACCAGAATCGATGCTCAAAGCGAAACCCTTCCGCGTTCTACGAGGGTCCTAGAGCGGGTTTAGAAGGCTTAGGCCCAGAGTTTCGATTTGAAGGCTGAAGGGCCAGCCCATAACGCGTAAGAGCTGCCGACAGCCACGCAAGGCTAACTTGGCATGCGAAAAGAAAAGACCTGCATCCTCTTGGGGGATGGAGCCATGAGAACAAAAGGCCCTTCGGCGACCTTCTTCGCGACTTCCTCCTGTGGCACGGGCGATGCGATTATTTTTGCTTCATGAGGTGTATATTACCGAGACGATTAGAGGCTTACGGCGCGTGATTGCCATGTCACGTGAGATGCTTGACTTGTAGCCAGTGCTCATCAATCAAAAGGAAGGGAACACAAAAGGAAGGGAACATCGAGGAGGAGAACCATGCAAGACGTGCTCGATAAGTTTCTGACGGCCTCCGTGCTCTTCATGCCCCGGGTGATTGGAAGCCTGGTGATCCTGGCGGCGTTCTGGATCGCATCCATCGTGCTGCAGGCGCTCGTCGTCAAGATCGGGACGGCGCGTCGGTTTCACACCGAAATCGTGACGATACTCCGTCAGCTCGTGAAAGGAGCGGCCCTCGCATTCGGCGTGGTCACAGCGCTGGGGACGAGCGGATTCAACGTGTCTGCGCTCGTTGCCGGTCTCGGCCTCTCAGGTTTCGTGCTCGGCTTTGCGCTGAAAGACGTCTTCGCCAACGTCGTGGCCGGTGCCCTGATTCTGAGCTACCGGCCGTTCCGGACCGACGACCATGTCTCCGTCGCCGGCTTCGACGGTCTCGTCACCGAGATCGACATGCGCTACACGACTATCCAGGCTGACGATCGTCGGATTCTCGTTCCCAACTCGACGGTCATGACTAGCCCGGTGAGCGTGTTCAAGAAATAGCCTCTGACAAGGTTGCCGGCACCCCACAAGGCAAACAGGAAGCCCGGGGAAACGATGAGGCTGACGTGGTTGCATCAGCTCCTCCAATCTAAGAGCGCGGGCGAATTAACGCGGGGGAGCCAGCGCGAGAGTCGACGCCCGCCACGATCACGTCGTCAACCTTTGAGGGCCACAAGCTCCCGCGCGAGCTCCGAAAGTCGTTCGACTCTGGCCTCGGTGTAGCGAACATCCAGGACGAAAGTCTTCCCATCGAGGGAGTCAAGCTCGCGCAACCCGTGCCTGAACGCTTTGATGAATCGGGCCGCCTCCCACAGCCGCCCGGCAGGCTCTGAGCCCACGTGCATTCTGAAAAACGCGCAAATGGCAGTATCGGGGGCCGTAGGCCCCGCCGGTGGGGTTCAAAGGGGCAGTTTGAAGGAGGTGGTCAAACGTTGGGTGGCGCAGCGCTGATGTCGGCCAGAGCCGCCCGGCGATCCCGCTTAACCGCCAGATCCCCGAGGGAGATGATGCCGACCACCCGGCCACTCTCGTCAACGACGGGAAGCCGTCGGATGGCCTTGTCACGCATGGGGCTCGACTAGGAAACTCCTACCCGTTCTGCCTCACACGGCACCGGCCCATCCCGTCTCCGGTGGCACATAAGTTGCGTTCTTTCTTGAGAGCAGTAGGCCGTGACCAAGGGCCGTGCACGATGGGGAGGAAATCGATGAGTCGAGCGTGGTTGCTGGTTTGCAACCGTGACGGTGGCGCTCGGCGCGGGCACGGCACGGCCCGCCGCGGGACAATCGGTCCAGGATCAGACGGAGCTACCCTGGAGAGCCGGATCGTCAGCGTGAACGAAGAGTTGATCCAGCTCTCTGATGAGACGGTGGTGCGCGTTCGCCAGGGAGTGGAGTGGCTCTCCAGGCCGACCTCCGATAACGGGACGTCATGAGATCACTCCTCAAGGTCACCTTTAATGACTGGTATGAGGACCGGGCCCAGCGCATGGGTGCCGCCCTCGCCTATTACACGATCTTCGCACTGACCCCGGGTCTCGTCATTCTCATGGCGCTGGCGGGGTTGTTGCTCGGCCCGGGGGCGGAGAGTCAGATTATCGAACAGATCCGCGAGCTGATCGGGAAGCAGGGCGCCACGGCAATCGAGGCGACGATCAGGAGTGCGCGGAAGGAAACCCTGGGTGCGACGGGTACCGCGCTCGCCCTGATCCCACTCGTGTTCGGGCTCTGGGGCGTTTTCGGCGAGCTTCAGGACGGGCTCAACACGATCTGGGGTGTGACACCGAAGCCGGGCCGGCGCCTGAGGGATATCCTGCGGGAGCGCTTCCTGTCCTTTACGATGGTAGTCGGCACCGGCTTCCTGCTCCTCGTCTCCCTCGTGCTGAGCGCTTGGTTCGCCGCGGTGAGCAGCTATGTGAGCACGCTTCTGCCTGCTCCGGCCGAAGTGCTCGAAGCCGTGAACTTCGTGATCTCCTTCGCCGCAATCACCGGTTCGTTCGCCCTGATCTTCAAGCTCCTACCCGACGTAAAGATGGCCTGGAGCGATGTCTGGCTGGGCGCCGCAGCTACCTCGTTCTTCTTCACCATCGGCAAGCTCCTCATCGGCCTCTACCTCGGGAAGAGCGCGGTAGCCTCGGCGTATGGCGCGGCCGGCTCGCTGGTCGTCATCGTGGTTTGGGTTTACTACTCGGCCCAAATCCTGCTGTTCGGCGCGGAGTTCACCAAGGTGTGGACAAGGCGGCACGGCTCGGGGTTCGTGCCCGAGAAGACGGCGATGCCGGTGACGCAAGAAGCCCGTGCCGAGCAGGGCATGGGCCCTCGGACTCCGTCAGCGTAGGTGTCGTCACGGCGTCGGCTCAGTCTAGACCAATCCCGTCCGCGTGCCTCATCCATTCCGCGGCAGCACTGCGCGACGGGGGAGCGGAAGGACGGAACATCAACCTCGAAATCCGGGGGGCGCAGGAGAAGTTAGAGAGACTCCCTGCAACGGCCACTCGGCTCGTATGCGCGAACTAAATCGCCTCGATCCACAAGGTGTACCGCGGTTGGAGCGCAGGAAGTATCGCGTTATGACGACTGGAAGAAGGTGCACTTCACCGGCCTCTTCTTCAGTGTAGGAGGCGCCTTCTTCGCGTTCGTCGTTGGCAGATGGGCGGCCGCTCGGGTCGCCGCTATTCTGCGCGCGAGCCGGCGATGCTCCACGGCGCGATCGTGTGGCTCACGGCCGTGCCTATTCTCATCGGGCTTGCCGCCTTCGGCATGAGCGGACAGACCGGAGGATGGTACGGCGGTCTCTCGCGCGTGCCGGTCTGGGCCGCGGCCGTCTCACCGGTCGATCCCGCGCTCGCGAAGGCCATTCGGAACACAGCTCTCGCCACCGCGGTCGCGCTATTGATTGGTCTCGTGGGGTTCCGTGCTCGGGGGCTGGATGGCCTCGGGCGAACCCATGACGTTGACTTATTACCGTCGTCGGGATCTGACGACCCGCCGCGTTAGCGTCTAGTCTGTACAGACTCGAAATGGTGTTGACACGTTGATCGTCCCAGAGTGGTCCATGGTCTTAGGCCTTGGCGGCGCCCCAGAACAGGGTGGCTGGGGTTTGGCCGCAAGACGGTTCACTATGTCCTGGACCAGACTCTCCACCTTGCCTATGGCGCAGCCCTGGGAGCGATCAGCGCGCCCATTCTCTCGGCGTGCAAGGAACGTCGGGGCCTGTAGGCAGTCGCGACCAGGCGTCGGAGCCCTCGTGCTAGCCGAGCCAACTGGATGAGCCCTAAGCTCCAGGCTCAAACCTAGACCACGGCCAGGTTTTGCGCTGCCAACCAGTCGGCGACCTCGGCCCAGGCATCCGGCGCTCGACGGTCCTAGGATCTAACGGCCTGATCAGGGATCATTACATACGGAAGTCCGTCACGAACCACGGCTTCAGCGATGTGGGCGAGATCAGTCGCGGAGCTGCGGAGATCGTTCAGCAACACGTTCGTCACTCGATTCTGGCCCATCTGCCCGATCACTTGTCGCTGCGACTAGCCTTGTCCTTCGACCGGGACAGCTTCAGGAGCGGATTGTTCTTGAGCTTGCCGGTCACTTCGCCGACGTCCGTCACGACCTTCTTGGTCTGATCCTCGATGGCAGAGAATTTCTCGATCACCTTCGGCAGCTGGTCGATGGCGGAGGCGAGGCGGCTTTTTTCGGAAGCAATTTCCGGAATCGCGCCTTCGGCCGTGGCGGCGACAAGACTCTGCGCGTTCGGGCTCCCTCCATTCAAGTCAATAAAGACCACACCAGTGATGCCCTTCAACTGGAGGCTGGCCTTGGTGTCGGTCTTGACGGGGGCGTCCTTGCGCAGCCTGACATCTACCTGCACCCGACGCGGGTCTTCCGGATCGATGGCCATCGCCTTGACCGTTCCGACATCGACACCGCGGAACTTGACCGGATCGCCGAGGGCGAGTCCGCTAATGGACTCGGTGAAATGGATGCGGTAGATCACGTCGTCGCGGTGGCCGGGGTTCGCCAACCAGACGAGGAACAACGCGGCGGCCACCGAAAGACCGATGATGAAGAGGCCCTCTAGGAAATAGTGCCTATCCGTTTCCATGGTTATGTGCCCTCGCGGTGCGCGCGCCTCGCGCCCGAGGCCCGTGCAGGAACTCGTGGATCCAGGGCTGACTGGATCGCATCAGTTTGTCCACCGTGCCAACCGTGATTTTCTTGTCGACCAGGATGGCAAGGCGACTGCAGACGGTAAGGAGCGTCGTCAGGTCGTGGGTCACGACGACGACGGTGATGCCGAGGCTCCGGTTCAATTGCGCGATGAGGGCATCGATGCCCCCGGCGGTGAGCGGATCGAGGTCGGAGGTCGGCTCGTCAAGGAAGAGAATCCGCGGGTCCAACGCGAGCGCCCGCGCAAATGCAGCACGCTTGACCATGCCTCCGGACAACTCGGCGGGAGACTTGAGGCCGGTAGCGGCCGGCAGACCGGCAAGCTCGAGTTTCATCGCCGCCAGCCGCTCCTGCTCCTCTGGCGGCAGATCGGTGTGTTCGCGCATCGGCAGCATGACGTTCTGCGCCACTGACAGCGAAGAAAAGAGCGCACCTTGCTGGAACAACACGCCGATGAGCGACGCCCTCTCAGCTGGCCCGATCGCGTCGATCGGCCTGCCAGCGACGCGAACCTCGCCGCTGTGCGGCCGGTGCAAGCCGGTGAGCGTCTTGAGCAAGACCGACTTGCCCGACCCCGACCCCCCGGCGATGCCGAGGATGTCGCCGCGCACGATATCGAGGCTGATCCTGTCGTGCACCTTCTCGGAGCCGAACCGATTCACGATGTCGCGCGCAGAGACGATCGGTGTGGCGCGCGGTCGCGTCTTCGCGTTCATAGACCCAGCCTCTCGAACAAGACGGAGAATAAGGCATCGAGCACGATCACCACGAAGATGGCCTTGACCACCGCGCGGGTGGTCTCGCGGCCGACGCTTTCCGCCGAGCCTCTCACCCTGAGGCCGTGCATGCAGCCGATCACCGCGATCAGGAAGCCAAAAATCGGCGCCTTGAGGAGGCCCACGGCGAGGTCGCTTGCATAGAGGGCGTGATGGACGCGATCCACATATTGCAACAGCGACACCCCGAGCGACACCTGGGAGATCATGGCCCCGCCGACCAATCCCATGACATCGGAGAAGAACGTAAGGAGCGGCAGCGTGATGACCAGACCGATGACGCGCGGAACCACGAGCAGCTCCATCGGGTCCATGCCCATCACGTGAAGCGCGTCGATCTCGTCACGCGCCTTCATGACGCCGATCTCGGCGGCAAACGCGGAACCCGAGCGGCCGGCGACCATGATGGCGGTGATCAATACGCCCATTTCGCGCAGCATCGACACGGCTACCAGATTGATGGTGAAATCTTCGCCGCCATAGGGGCGCAGCTGGGCAACGCCCTGATACCCGATGACAATGCTGATCATGACGGCCATCAGGCCGATGATCGGCAGCGCATTGATGCCGGTCTCGGCGATCTGCCGGGACAGCGAAGGCACCCGGAGACGAAGCGGGTGAATGAGCGCGTGTCCGACCGCGCCGGCCGCGCGACCGATGAACGTGATGACTTCCAGCGTGTCGTGCCCCCCCTCGTCCGCGCCTTTGCCCAGCCCGATGACGAAGTGGCGCCATCGGGGAACGGACTTCGGCTTCGGCAGGGGTGTGAGCTCCAGGCCGCAGATGAGATCGAGCAAGGCCTGGTGCTCGGGGTGGACGCCGGTCAATGCCACTCCCTTGTCACTGAGCCCGCACAAGAACCATGCTCCCGGTGTATCGAGACCGCTGAGTTTGCTGAGATCGAGCGCGCGAGCCTTATGTTGTTTCAGCGCCCGCGCCAGGGAAGTCTTGGCTTCCTGCAGCGTGCGGATATCGAGCACCCCCTTGAGCACCAGCCGATCACCGTCATCGCTGATGCCAAGGGTTGGCGCGGTAGGCCCTAAGGCTGTTCGTGGCATGGCTCGGCCCTGCTCCGTCATACAGAAGTCGCCCGGAAAACGCTGCCCGGCTGTCGCATAGACTCCTCCGCCTAGAACAGCGCAAGGCATGTGCCACGCACAGGCATACGAGCAAAATCCGCAGGTTTCGCGATGACCGATAGGCTGGGAACGGAGCTCATGGGAAGAGAACCCCCACTCCGGTAGGAACTACCCGGGTCTTGCGTTCCTGACCGTAACGAGACCGGTCTGTCGACGAGCTGTCACAGATTGCGGTCGCCGAGGTGATCTCCAGGAGACGGCCTTTCTTCCTGAGACGACGGCCCGCCGGCCAGTCGCCCATGTGGAGTGCTCTCCGTTTGGACTGCTGACTGTGGGGACGTAAGATGCGCCAGTCCAGGAGGCCCCATGCGCGAGCATGGGCGGAAGGCAGACGGCCGGCGGGTATTCAGCACGGACTTCAAGCGGCAGCCGTTCTGCGGGTCGTGACGGGCGAGAAGACAGTGGCCGAGCTGAGTCGTGACCTCGACATCGCGCCGAGGTGTGATCCGCAACTGAAGCGGTACGCGGAGGCGGAATCCGGGTGGTGATCGGCCACGCGATGACGGCCATCTGCGGTGTCCTCGGCATCGCGCGGCACACCGCATATTACGTGGCTCGGGCGCGGCCGGACGGGCGCGATCACCGGGCCGCGGACCCGGCGGTTCTGCGGCAGAGCCGGGCGGTGACGAGCAGCCGGGCGACCTGCGGCTATCGCCGTGTCTGGGCGATAGTGAACCGGACCTTCCGGACGGGCTACAACCGCAAACGCATACGGCGGGTGATGCAGCGGCACGGCTTGATGCTCGCGCCGCGGGTGCACCGCCGGCACGGGCGGCCGCACCTTGGCCAGATCCACCAGCCCGCCTCGAACCAGCACTGGTGTTCGGACGTATTCCTTATCACGTGCTGGAGCGGAGAGGTCATCTCGGTGGCCTTGTCCCGTCCAACCGGCACGGGCCCGAGATGTCGATGCAGGAAAACAGGAGGGGCCCGACGACGTAGGAGGTCGTCGGGCCGCCGTGTCGGGTTCTCAGAGCCTACAGGTCATGGGCAAGCCGCTTGATCTCCCGGCGGAGGGGCTCCCACTGGAGCAGGAGTGCGCGAACCACCTCCGGCGCGCACCCGGAACGCAGGCGCTTGATCTCGTGACCGAGAATGTTCCTGTAGCGAGTGGTCTTGCTCAGCACCGCATAGAGTCGCTTGTCCAGCTCCTCGAGGGTCGTGAGGAAGTCCGTGTCGAGCTCGTCGATGGCGCGGCGACGCAGCGTGGTTCCGGATGAGATGCGCTTCATAGATCGTGCCTCCTCTTTCGGATCTTCCGTAACCTCTTGCTCTATACATCCATGCCGGAACTACGAACGCTGAAACGATCGGTGATTGGGGGCCCCCACCTTCCCGAAGGCTTGCGGATTGTAAAGTTTGCGTACACCTCGGGGGCTTGATCGACCGATTCATGCGCCTTCTGAGCCACGCGCACACCGGGCTTTACATATGACCGAGGGCTTCCTCTCCGACCAGCTCCTGGTTGTCGTCCTCCTCGTCTCAGTCGGGGATGCCGGCGGTGACGGTGATCTCCACGAGGAGATCGGGGGAGTTCAGCATCACCTCCACGGTCGTCCGGGCCGGCTTGTTGTCGGGGAAGTAGCGCCCGTACTCCTCATTGTAGGCGGCGAGGTCCTCGCGCCTGGTCAGGTGCGTGGTCACCGTCAGCACATTGTCGAGCGAGGTACCGGCCGCGGCGAGAATCACCTTGATCCGCTCGAGAGTGTTGCACGTCTGTTCGCGGATATCCTTGCCGAGCTCGCCCGTGACGGGATGCCGCCCGGTCTGGCCGGCCACGAAGACGAGATTGCCGAAGCGAGTGGCCAGGGACAGGTTGGGATTCGATGCGGCCATCTTCTCGACGCGAATGGTTTCCTTCTTCGGCATGGCCTTCCTCCTCGGAGCGATCCTGCCACAGGGCGCCCGAGCGGTCAAAAGGACGCCCAGGAGAGGGCCGGCGATACACTGGGGGCGTGGCGGACCGGCGTATCCTCTCCATCGACGTGTTCCGCGGACTCACCGTGGCGGGCATGGTGCTCGTCAACAATCCCGGAACATGGGGCGCCGTGTACGCGCCGCTTCGTCACGCCGATTGGCACGGCTGGACCCCGACCGATCTGATCTTCCCCTTCTTCCTCTTCATCCTCGGCGTCGCCATACCGCTCGCCCTCGGGCGTCGCCTCCGCGACGAGGGGCGGGCGGGCATCGTCCTGCGCATCCTGCGACGCGCGGCGATCATCTTCGCCCTCGGGCTCGTCCTGCACGCCGTGTCCAACTTCGACGCGGCCACCATCCGCCTGCCCGGCGTCCTGCAACGCATTGCCGCGTGTTATCTGGTGGCCGCCCTGCTCTTCGTGTTCACCACGTGGCGCACGCAGGCCGCGGGGGCCGGGGTGGCGCTCCTCGGCTATTGGGCGCTCCTCACCCTCGTCCCCGTACCCGGCTTCGGCGCGGGCGATCTGGGCAAGGAGGGCAATCTCGCGGCGTGGCTCGACCGCGCCTTGCTCGGCCCGCACATCTGGCGCCTCGGGCCCGTCTACGATCCCGAGGGCATCCTGAGCACGCTTCCCGCCATCGCCACCACGCTCTTCGGTGTTCTCACCGGCCACGTCGTGAAGGCGGCGCCGTCGACGGGGGCAGCGGTGAAGGGACTGGCGTGGAGCGGCGCGGCCGGTTTGGCCATCGGGCTCGCGTGGGCGCAGGTCTTTCCCATCAACAAGGCCCTCTGGACCAGCTCCTACGCGGTGTTCACGGCGGGGGCGGCGCTGCTCGTGCTGGCCGCCTGCGCCTGGATCATCGAGGTCAAGGGATGGACGTGGTGGACACGTCCGTTCGTGGTCTTCGGCGTGAACGCCCTCGCCGTCTTCTTCCTCTCCACGCTCCTCGCCATCGTCCTGACCCGGGTCCACGTGATGGACGGCGCCGGTCACTCGCGCGTGCTCCAGGCTGTGCTGTACGAGCGCTTTTTCTCGCCCTGGCTCTGGCCCGCCGCGGCATCGCTCGCGTGGGCGCTGGGGAACGTGCTGCTGTGGCTTCTCGTGATGTGGGCTCTCTACCGGAAGGGAATCCGGGTCTCCGTCTGAGGGGACGGCGTGAGCGCGGGCTCACGCCGTCCCCTCCCGCGTCCCTCAGACTTTCAGCTGATCGCGGATGGGCAGATTCCGGATACGCTTGCCTGTCGCGGCGAAAATGGCATTGCAGAGCGCGGGGGGCACCGGTGGCACTCCGGGCTCTCCCACGCCGCCCATCGGCTTGCTGTAGTCGCCGGGGAGCACGTACACGCGGATATCCCGGGGCGCGCCGGCCATACGCGTGATCTCATACTTGTGGAAATTGTCCTGCTCCGCCCGGCCCGCCTTGAAGCTCATCTCGCCGAGCGTGGCCACGGAAACGCCCATGACGCAGGCGCCCTGCATCTGGGCCCGCACGCGGTCGGGGTTGACGGTGGCCCCGCAGTCAACCGCGATATCGACGCGCGGTATGCTCACCACGCCCTGCTTGTCGACCGCCACTTCCACCACCGCCGCCACGTAGCTCACGAAGCTGTAGTGCGCGGCGATGCCCAGCCCGCGCCCCTTGGGCAGCTTGCGCCCCCAGCCGGCCTCCTTCGCCGCGGTCTCGACTACCCTACGCAGTCGCCCGGTGTCCACGGGGTACCGCTCGGGCGACTCCCCGTGGTTCCAGCTGTCCTTCAGGGCTTCCGGGCTGACCACGCGCGGTGGGCCGATCACTTCCAGGAGAAATTCCTTCTGGTCCCGCCCGGCCGCCGCCGCCAGCTCGGCCACGAACGACTGCACCGCGAAAGCGTGGGGAATGTTCGAGACAGAGCGGAACCATCCGATGCGCGTGTGCGCCTCGGCCTCGGGATTCTCGATGAGGACATTGGGAATGGCGAACGGCACGTTGATGACGCCCATGCCGAGCTCGAGGGCCGCCTCCTGCTTCGCCCCCGCCACAAAGGTCGAGAAGATGGTCGGCGCCACGCTCCGGTGCAGCCAAGCCACGGGCTTGCCCTGGGCGTCGACCCCCGCCTCCAGATGCTCCACCGACACGGTATGGAAATACGTGTGCTGCAGGTCGTCCTCGCGTGTCCACGTCACCTTGACCGGCTTGCCCTCCATGGCCTTGGACAGGATGGCCGCCTCCACCGCGAAATCGGGCTTGGACTTCCGGCCGAATCCGCCGCCGAGGAGCGTGACGTTCACCGTGACGTCGTCCGCCGACATACCCAGCCGCTTGGCCACCCGGTCCCGCGTGGCCTGGGGCGACTGCACGCACCCCCACACCTCACACTTGCCGCCAGTGATGCGCACGGTGGCCGCGGGCGGCTCCATGGGCGCGTGGGCGAGATGCGGGATGTAATACTCGGCGGTGATGCGCTTGGCGGCGGCCGCGGCGGCCGCGGCGAAGTCGCCGTCGTTGCGCACGACCTTGCCGGGCTTGCGCGCAGCCTCCTCGAGCGTCTTCTTGAAGCTGACGGAGTCGTACGTGGCATTCGGACCGTCGTCCCACGTGAGCTTGAGAGCCTTGCGCCCCTGGATGGCCGCCCACGTATTGTTGGCGATAACCGCCACGCCGCCCAGCGGGTTGAACTCGGGGGGGCCCGCGGTGGGCTCGATCTCCACCACCTTGATCACGCCCGGCACCTTGAGCGTCTCCGCCGAATCCACGTTCTTGAGCTTGCCCCCGTAGACGGGCGGATGGGCCACCACGGCGTAGAGCTGGCCGTCCAGACGCGTATCCATGCCGTACTGGGCTTTGCCCGTCACGACGTCGCGGCCGTCCACGAGCTTGAGCTGTCCCTTGCCGATGTAGCGGAACTGCGACGGGTCCTTGAGGCGCACCTGATCCCGAGAAGGCACGGGCTGGCTCGCCGCGGCCTTGGCCAGCGATCCGTAGCCG
>WNGE01002398.1_pt1 | contig 22996 bp, 15 predicted proteins | sample 5400651 | NCBI WGS metagenome assembly WNGE01 (sample SAMN13153370, study PRJNA577476) | soil metagenome | isolation source: 60 cm soil or saprolite under grassland replicate 2 | place: USA:California | collected 2016-06-15
GAAACGCTGCATGTGGAGCTGCATGAAGTCAATCTATGGGAGTTCTTCTCCGAACTCAGATCAACTTACGATGGCCCCCTGGGGAAAAACGTCAAACTGGTTTGGACTTATCCGTACGACATGCCCTCGGTGCAGGCGGACCGCGGGAAGCTCAAACATATTTTGGAAAATCTAATTAATAATGCGCTTAAGTTCACCGAGCATGGAACGGTGACGGTATCGGCACGTTACCTTGCCTCAAAAAGGCTATTGGAGTTTAAGATTGCTGATACCGGCGTCGGTATTCCGCCAGGGCAATTATCCAGTGTCTTCGAGAAGTTCGGGCAAGTGAAAGGAGCCAATCCTTCGACGCCGCATGGAGGAGTCGGCCTGGGACTTTACATCGTTAAGAAATACATGGACCTTCTAGGCGGGAAAATTTATGTCGAGAGTCGCGCCGGTGAAGGCTCAACTTTTACGCTCCTGATCCCGGCGCCACTGAAGACACTATGGTCAGCGCACGAACAGCTTCTATTGCCGACCGGAAGTGAAAATTTTGGTCTTGGTTGAGATTGCAGCCGGCAGGAAAGCTTCGAGCCGGCCTCGGATTTCCTCGACAGTTTAGTGCGGACCGTCGAAGAACGCGCGGTTGTCTCGCCTCAGATACATTCTGACCCAGAGATCATACAAATTATCCGGCCTGTAGACGTCGATCTCCTTTCGTCCTTGGGGAGTCTCGACAACCACGCCGATTGAAAGTTCCTGCCAGGCAATACCCAACAGTCGTTCGCCCTTCTGACCGACGACGTCTCCAACCGTTCGCAGCAACTGTGATAAACAATGGCCGTCAGCGGTACCGCTTTGCTGACGACGGCGAGCTCGCTGTTCCCGTTCGATCCGGTCTAGCTCCTGGACCGAATAACGCAGCCTCTTACCTGTCTGGGTAGCGGAAAGGGCGAAAGATTCCTCATGACCCAGCGTACGGGGTGGAATTTTGTTTCGCCATAATTTCTGCAGCCGGTTTTTGCTGATGCGAAAGAGCGGGTTATTACTCTCGGCCTGGTCGTCCGCCTTAATCCACACCAAGTAGGCGTCGCCAGTATATTCGAGATTGAAGGTACTAAGATGCAGATTCTCCAAATCTTGGCCAATGGCGCGTAAGTGGCGGGCGTAATCTGCTGGACTGATTCTTGTGTCCATTTCGTTCTTCCGGGGCTGCGCGCCTAATCCAATTGCCGAGCCTGTCGACCCAATTCGCACCAGGCGCAGCGTGGCTCGCCAAGATGACCGGATCGGTCTTCTAGCCCCACGCACAATTGTATGCACAGGCAGCTTATAGTTGCAATTGAGACAGAAATTGGTAACCGAGACTTCGCGGGCCTTTACCAGTTGTTTAGCGATGGCAAACCCAACAAAATAATTACACTTAGGACACTGACGCGCGCGGTACTTCGCCATGATGCTTGACTTGTTCAAGCGTTGGGTTTTATGCGTAACATTCGCGGAAGTCAAGAAATTTGCGGTCCTTTCACAAAATATTCTCGATTTTCGTCCAGCCGCGTTGACTACCGGTGGTTTACATGGCCGGAGTCCTCAGCCGCGCGGTCATGTCGCTCCCTAATAGTAAGTCGCAGTAATTCCTGTCAGGAGGTGTCCATTCATGGTCAAAGTTGGTGCGGAGTCTGCTCGTTGCTGGGGTGTGCTGAGACGTCATCCTAGCGTAACCAATGCTCACCGACCACGGGTCTCGGAGCGGTTTTCTCGCGGCGTCCGACGGGGTTCTAGACCCAACGCGCGCGCTTGACAACTCCATCATCCCATTTTCGGTCCCCAGTGCTTTATGATAAGAATTTTCCCATATCCTAAAATCACAACGATTAGTTGGAGGAGTCGTCGTGTTAGAGAATATCAGAGTATTTGATTGTGACGGTCATATTATTGAATCGATCCCCGAGATGGTGCCGTTCTTGGACCCTGTCGATCGTGAAATTGCGCTCAGGCCCTCCAGAAACCGCCAGGGCGTGTTTGCCGGCCTGGATGCGATTCATTATCCGCGCAATGTGCACAAATCAGGCGAGGTTGAAGCACCGCGTCGCCCGCGTATCGATGCCAGCGATCACCGGAAGGGATCCGGTGAGGACTGGGTTGCTTTCTTGGAGAAGGCAGGAGTTTCCGAAACGGTTCTGTTTCCGTCCGAGGGCCTATCGGTGGGCTTTTTTCAACAGGCCGATTACGCCGTGCGGGTATGCCGAGCCTTCAATGATTATGTTGCGGAACGTTACCGAAAAGTCGATAAACGGCTCTATCCGATGGGTCTCATCGCCATGCAGGATGTGAAAGAAGCGGTGAAGGAGCTTCGTCGGCTGGTCCTGGAGCTCAAGCTCCCGGGTGCGATGCTACCGTCGCGCGGCTTGCCGCTTCATCTCGGCCATGACTATTACTGGCCGGTCTATGAAGAGGCCGCTAAACTCGGCTGTGCGCTGGGGATTCACGGCGGATCGAGCTTAGGACTTGGCGCCGACACGTTCACCGATGCCTGGGCCGCGCGTGTCTTGCGACATCCGGTGCCGCTGGCGCTGGAGTTCGTATCGCTGGTTTCTCACGGTGTTTTTGACCGCTACAAAGATTTGCGGGTCGGTTTCTTTGAAGGTGGTTGCGCCTGGATCTTGCTGCTTAAAGACCGCATGGACCGCGACGACAATGTTTATACCACCAGTACGGGCAAGTCGCGCGGTCTCAACGATTATCTATCGAGCGGTCAGATCTTAGTCGGTTGCGAGGGCAATGAATGGATTCTGCCTTACGTGATCAAACAGGTCGGCGCCGAGGCTTTTGCCTATGCATCCGATTATCCCCACGAAGTCGATCTCGTAGCAGCGAAACAGATGATTCACGATACGATTGAGCGGCCGGACTTAACCCACGCCGAGAAGGCCGCGGTGCTGGGAGAGAACGCGAAGAGATTTTTTAGGGTCTAAAAATACTTCGAGTTCAAATCGTTCAAGACGTTCAAAAGATTCAAACCGTTAAAGGTAAGAAAACCGGGTGAGGAAAGCTCCCCGGCTTTCTTATTGTTGGGGCGAGGTGGGGAAGATGAGGGACTTGATTACGACCGGCACGGCGCCGGATGACTCGATCAGCGCGCCGATGTCGATGTAGTCGAAATCGCTGAGCGCGATGCCGTCGATGGAGATGATCGGGTTTTGCAGCTGCAATTCTTCCTGGAGATGAAGTCCGACAATGCCGCCGATGTCGCCGTCATTTACCAACACCAGCGGGTGACCCTTGGCAAAGATGTCTTTGAGACCCTCGGCAACGCCGCTGCAGAAAGCCTGCAAGCGGAAGAACGTTGCTGAGCCGTCCCAGTGAAAAGCGACGGCCACCGGCTGACGTCCGTGCAGTAGATCGAGGCGCCGCAGCGCATTGAGCAGCGCGTCACGGACGGCCTCTTTGGTGAAATCGTCATCGTTTAAGGGAAACTCCGGCGCGACGACAGCAATGTTGCGCACGGGAACGGCATCCTCGGGTGAAATGAAAACCGTGTTGCCGCTGACTTGAACTGTATACTGCGAGGCACCGATGACCGTGGCGCGGATCCTTGCCGCTGGTTCCATGACGAGAATCTCTAAGTCGGCCATGCGCCGATGGATCTCATCCGCGATCAGCGGCCCCAGGTCGCCGAAGCTCGATTTGGTGCGATTGTAGATAAACTCCGAAACGCCGCCGGAGAACATCACGCAGTCGATCTCGCCCCGATAAGTTAACGGTGATAGGCGAAGGAGCCCTTTGGTCTCCTCGGTTATCGACTCGCGTTTGAGCATCGCAAAGAGTTTGTCTACCATCCCCGCAACCATTTTGCGCGAGTCGTCTTGGGGAATTTTTTGACCCAGTTCCACGGTGAAACCGGCCCAGCCGGCATGTTTTCGCCCAGCGTCCTCGATACGAACCAGCGCGCCATCACGGTCAAACGCGAGTAGGCGCGCGCCTATGTCGATTGCCGAGACTTCTTGAACCTTGCCGTTGTTGCAAATGGCGAACTTGCTGGTGCCGCCGCCGACGTCGATGTTGAGCACGACGCCGCCAGTTTTCGCGGAGTGCGCGACCGCGCCCGAGCCATGCGCCGCCATCGTCGCTTCGAGACCATCCCCGGCGCTCACCGCAACGAATTTTCCCGCTTCTTCGGCGAACAATTCAGCGATCGCGCGGGCATTGCGCCGGCGCACGGCGACACCGGTCAGAATCAGCGCGCCGGTGTCGACCTCGTCGCGATTGATTTTGGCCTTTTTGTATTGCTCGTTGATAAATGCTTCGAGGGCATCAACATCGATCCGGGTGTCATCCTTATACGGGGTTAGAAGAATGTCCGATTCGTTCAGCACTTCACGCCGGGTGACGCGGTAGCGAGATCCTTCGAGGGTGAGCTCAAGGCGAGAAAAGACCAGATGAGATGTCGACGAGCCGATATCTACACCGACGCTGGTGAGCCGAAGGGTCTCCTCTTCCTGCATGTGGCGGTTGGCATTGGAAAACGAACCTCTAGGCGTGGTGGTCATGAAAATCCTTTGGGTGTGGTGAATTCGTTCCGAGTCCAGAGTCAAGAGTCTGGTGTTAAGCCAAACTCTAAACTCGAGACTCTAGACGCGCGACAGATTCTTAGTAGGAGTGCTTGTAGAGATCGGGCTCCATGCGCGATTGCGCGCCGACCCTTGCCAGCGTTTCTTCGAACTCTTTTCGGAGGAACGGATCTTCTTCGTTGTATGGGATCGCCGTGCCGCCGTCTTTCATGTCGATGGCGCCATAGTCGATACCCTTTTCACCGGGCCGGCCACGATCGCGCCCGGGCGCGTTGGGTCCGAACCAGGCAGTGAGCCGCAGAGGCTCCTTGCTGGCGCCAAAGTGAGCATGGAACCAGTTGCCGCTCATCGGCGCCGCGCTGACCATACCCACAGGTTCATAGTCCTGCCGTCGGATTTCTTCCGTCGTGCCTTTTTCCCAGGGATGCGTGCCCAGCTTTGACGGCCAAGTGTAGGTATATCCTTTGCCGCTGAGGCAGATCAGCACAGCCGCCGAGCCGTGCGCATGTGCCTTCGAGTAACGGCCGGTTTCATGCTGGCCGATCCACATGTAGAAATGCTGCCCAGCCATGTGCGGTTCGATGCGCCGGTAACCCGGCGAGCGGCGGTTGTCCATGGGCAACTCGCAGGACATCACGTCGGGAATGATGTTGGTCTGGCGCATGGCGAGACCCCGAAGCGGGTCCGGCGTGACTTCTTCTTTGTACTTGTAGTAGTCGTCGCTGGGATCGAAACGATCTTTGAAATGATATGGGCAATTGAAGATAAAATCTTCGTTGCCAAAGTTATTCATAATGTTTGGCGCCGTGGTGCCGGCCAGTAAAAGCGCCGGGCTCGACGTCGCATTGACGATGCGATGCGTCGCGTTCATCGGAATGGCGAAGATCGAACCTTTCTGCCACTCAAACGTGAGCTTCTTCGGATTGCCGTCGACCCAAACTTCCGTCGTGCCGCGGCCCTCGACGACGAGATACTGCTCTTCGTACAGATGCTTTTCGGGATTGAGCGCGCCGGCGCCGGGGACCTCGACGACATAACAGCCCCACAGACCTTCGGTGCCGAGGAGTTGGATGAAGGTGCCGCTTCCGCCCATGCGCTTCCACGGCTTGCGCGGCAAATCCTGCACGCGGCGTACCCCGATGTCGCGATAGATCGGAACGCCCTGCGCCTCCATGAAGTTGTCATAGGGCGTGTTCGGCCGGAGAAATTTTCCATAGCCGGCTCTAGTCTTTTTGTCTGTCGGTTCCTGAAATGATTGCTCAGCGGGTTGATCCATAATGCCTCCTTGGCGTTGTCAGTTTTGTAAATGCATAAAAGATGACACAAGTTCGGCGGATTGGGTTTCATTAATTTATAGTCTGGCGAAATTGGAGTCAACCGAACTTTAAGACCGAGAGAATCCTCCGCGTAGCGAGGAATTTTAGGTAATATCCTTTACCTACAGGCGCCGTTGGTCATAACGCAGAGAATGTGAGCCGACGATAGACCTGCCGCACCGAATCGACGTCGCACTTGCAGTACTCGCAGATTTCGGCGAGCTTGCCGGCGCGATAGTAGGGGTAAACTTTCGAGCCGTCGAGGTTTTCCTTCGGCGACGGCACGCCAAGCGCTTTTGAAAGCGAATCGAGGCTCACATGTTCCCTTCCCCACTTGCTCCACTCCTGCATGGTGTCGAAAATCGGCGCATTACGAAAACGGGCGAAAGGGATGTCGCGCGAGGGTTTGATCTGATGAATGATCGATCGCTGGTAAATGAACCGGAGATCGAAATCGAGGATGTTATGGCCGACGAAGAGATTGCAGTCCACAACGAGCTTCCAAAAACCCTTGATGATCTCCTGTTCGTCTCCCTGGAGCGTTTCGACGGGGGAACCGGCCGGCGGCTCGATCGCGTAGCACAAACAAAGAATCTTCGCCGTCGCAGCCGAAAGGCTCAATTTTTTTAACAGCTCGGCTTCATCCAATTGAATTTGCGGTTCGAGCAGGCCGGACGCTTGCAACGATTGATCCGTGGGGACCGTTTCGATATCGAGAAAAATAGTTTTCATAGGAATCGGCTAGAACAGCCATAGCTCCTTATTCGTTTCCGGAACGACCTCGACAGCCTCACCGAGGCGCAAAAAGATCAACCTAAACCCTCCGACTTCGCGCCGAAGACTGCGGCGCGCCGCCTCGCAGTAAATTTCGGCTTGTTGGCGATGGAGTATTGCACCTTTGGGCAATTCCTCTCGGTTAAGCGTATCTGTCTTATAGTCGGCCAAGTAAAGCAACCCGTTTTTTTCGTAAATGAGATCGATGACGCCTTCCATGATCTGGCCGTTCCACGGCATCAGGAGCGGCACCTCGCGCCCGAGGATACGCGACTGAGCGAGTTCGGCGTAGGCTTTCGAGCGAAAGAAAACACGGATAATGTCTTGAAGATCCGATTCGATCTCGCGGCGGGAGGATTCGAATTCGCTTGGCAGCGCACGGTCGATCAGATCGCGAAGCGGGCGCTCGAAGTTTTTGACGCCGCCGGCGAAATCCCAGTTCTGCAGAAAGCGGTGTGCTAGATCGCCGACGACGAGCGCCGGGGTTTGCCGATAAATTTGCCCGCTCACGCTGTCGCCGGCCTCGGTTGTCACTTTTTCCTGCCGTTTGAGCAGGGTCGGCGTGAGAAACGGCACTGATCGTTGTAACTTTTCGTATGCCGCAGTGCGCCGCGCCCATGCGTCGGAGAACGATCGCCAATTGAGTTTTTTCGTGGTGCTTGCGGACTTGGCTTTAGTCTGGCTGGGCGCGGTCAAACTCTCGTTCACGACCTCGATTGCGACCATGCCGCGACCGAGGGAAACGGCCTGCGACGATTCGGCGCCGGCAATGGATTCATTGAGCGGGCGGTCGAGCATGGCAACGAAGCTGCCGCCGGAGCGCCGGGCGCTCGGCGCGCAGGAGACGATCAGATTCTCTCGCGCCCTGGTCATGGCGACGTAAAGCAGACGCTTTTGTTCCTCGGCGTTTCTGAGACGAGTTTTCTCCGCGATATAAAGTCCGGCGAGATCCGAGATCGAGCCGATGCGAAGACCGGTTAGGCCCGTCGACCAATCGAACATCGCTTCGGCATCGGCGCTATGTCTGCCTTCGATACCAGTCTGGCAGCCGGCTAAAATTACAATGGGAAACTCCAAGCCTTTGGCTTTGTGGATGCTCATGATGCGCACGGCATCGAGGTTCTCTTCGGCGAGAACGCTCTCGCTTTCGTCCTTGACGTCGAGCACGCGCCGTTCCAGTTGGCGAATCGCTGCTTTGAGTGTGGTCAATCCTTCGCGGCCGAGCAGCTCGGCTTGTTGCGCGAGCTTTTGCAAATTCGCCACCGCCTGTTCGCCGTGAAAATAGCAGGCGGCAAGCAGCTCCACCGGCAAGGTCGCGAATACGTGAGCTACCGCAGCCCCAATCGGCAGGGTGCGGGTCTCTTCGTGCAGACGCGCGAGCGCGTTATAGAGCTGAACGAGCGTCGGTGGAAAATCCTTGCCGCCGAGTTTTACCGCGGCCCGGCAATCGAGCAGGTTTTGCCGGTGCAACTCGTAAATCTGCTGGTCGGTGAGACCGCCCAGAGGCGAGCGCAGCACGCCGACCAAAGCCAGACGGTCATGGGTATTCTCCACGGCGCGGAGTAAATTGACGGCGTCGATGATTTCTTTCGCCGCGTAAAAGTGGCGCTCGCCTTCGACGACATAGCGAATTCCTTGCCTTCGCAAGGGTTCCAGGTAGTCGTGGATGTCGGTGAGCTTGCGGAGTAGAATGGCGACGTCCTTAGGCTGCGCATCGACCCTTTCGCCGCTTGCATTCAGGATCGTGGCTTTGCCTAGCACCTGCTCCTTTAACCAGTGCGCCAAGCTCTCACCTTCGAGATGACGCGCGGTCTCGGCGTTGATCTCCCGGTGCGGCGCGACGATCTTTCGCACGGCGATTTTCGGGATGTGGCTTGGCGCAGCGATTCTTCCCGGCGCGGGATGGATGGCGATGTAGGGCGGCTGCACGCCCTCTTGAGCCTGGATGAGATTTTCGAATGCGCCGTTGACCACGTCAAGGATCGCCGCGTTGCTGCGAAAGTTGGTGGTAAGCCGGCATTCGACGCCGTTTTGCGCCTTGATAATTTTCTCGACGACTTCGAGATAAGCCTCGATGTCGGCGCGGCGAAAAGCATAGATCGATTGCTTTGGATCGCCGACCACGAATATTTTCCCGGGCGTCACTTTTACGTGGCGCCAATCCGTCGCCGCGTTGCCGAGCTCCTCGGCCAAGTAGAGGAGAATCTCATATTGGATTGGATCAGTGTCCTGAAATTCGTCGATGAGAATCGTCCGATAGCGCCGCTTGAGGTCTGCGCGCACACGCACCTGGTCGCGCACCAGATTGCGCGCACGCACGAGCAAGCCGTCAAACGAAAGATGCCCTTCGCGGATGAATCGCTCGCGGAAATCCGTGGCGAAGGGAACCAGTAGGCGCCACAACGTGCGGGTCAATTCGCCGTCGACTTTAATAAGTCCCTTGGCGGCGCGCACGAGCTCTTGAGCTTCGGCGATATCTTCCGGCGACCAACCCTGGACATTTCGACTGATCGACTTGTCGGACAAGAGCAGGTATTCCGTTGACGTGTACGAGCGCTGTCCGGCTTTTGTAAACTCGCCCAGGGCGGCGCGCGCCGCATGAACTAACTTTTCGTTCAGCCGGTCCTCGGGATGACGTTCAATCAAGGCCGCGGCTTTGTCTTCGAGCTTAACCAACCACTCGCGCAGGGTGGCAGGAATGGCTTTGGCTTCGTTGGTGTTCTGCCGAAGATCGACGGTTTCCGCCGCCATCGATTTGGCCAAGGCTTTGATTTGATCGAGCCGGCAGCGAGGGAGAATTTTCTGCCAGTCCCCTGCGTGCGCGCTGCGCAAGGAAAGTTCCTGATCCAACCACAGATCCCAGTGGTCGTCGAAAAGCCGGTCGAACGCTGCGCCATCGTCCTCGCGAAACTGCGGGTCGACGCCGGCTTCGAGGGGATAAAGACGGAGCAAATTGGCGGCAAAGCTGTGGATCGTGCCGATGTCGCTACGTTCCAAGTTTCTGAGCGCGTCACGAATGCGATGGTCCAATTCGTCTTTTGAAAGTTGATAGAGCGCGATCAGCGCTTCAACGTCGCTCTTGGTTTTAGCCTCGGCATCGTTTGCGGCTTCACGGTCGAGCTGGCTATCGAGATAAGCCTGCAAGCGCTGGCGCAGTCTGAGCTTCATTTCATCGGCGGCTTTGTTGGTAAAGGTGAGGGCTACGATCTCGGTGATTTTTAGCGGCTCGGGATTACGCAGCAGCAAATGAACGAGCCGATCGACCAGCAACGTCGTCTTGCCGGTGCCTGCTCCCGCCGTGACCACGAGATTGCGATCAAAGGTGGCCATGGCGGCCTGGCGATCGCAGGCGTCGGCAAGTTCAATCTGGCTCGTGCTCATCGTCATTGGGATCTATTGCGCGCAAAGCGCGATGGGTTTCGGTTACCGGATCGTTCTCCGCGCGCCACAGGCTCGGCGCGTGGTTTTTGCGGCAGATCGGCGCCGCGTCACAGTGGCTGCAGTGGGCGCCACGGTTGATGAAGAAACGGCCTTGACGAATGCCATCAGCAAGATAGGCGATGGTGCGTTTGGTTGCGGCGCCGACTTTGTCGGCAAGTCCTTCGCTGCTATAAGGCGTCGAGATCAGCGGGCCGTCGGACCAACGTGGCGCAATGTAGTAAAAATTCGCTTCGATGGCCGTGGGTGATGGCTTGAGGAGCTGCTCCTCGGCCCAGCGTTGCGCGAGCATGTAATAGAATGGCGGCTGCAAGCGTTCGCCACGTACGGCGGCGCGGATGAGATTCTTGTCCTGGGTTGCCCGGTTTGCGCCGAATTTGAACTTATAATCGATTACCCGCAGAGCGTCGTGCTTTCGATCAATGCGGTCCATGCGGCCGCGGATCGCCAGATTTTTCAGTGGCTCCGGCCAGTCGGCCGGCAAGCGCGCCGTCATGTCGGTTTCCAAGCTCGCAGGCGAAAACCCTGACTGTGACAGCTCGGCGAGATCCTGAGCGACAACCTGGCGGATCAGTTGGACGAGACCGTCTTTGACGCTTTCCCAAGCGAGCGGGTAACCGACTGGACTATTCTCTTCATAATCGGCAAGGGCGCGGGCGGCGACGGCTTGGAGCGTCATTTCCACGTTCACCGTTGCCGCTTTGCCGGCAAAGTAACCGGCGTCGATCAGCGCGCGGTAAAACGAATTCAATATCTCATGGCCGAGCTCGCCGAACTCAGCGGGGCTTGGTCCGAGGACCTCTTCGGGGCGGTCGAGCGGTTCCAAGCCGAGCACGTGGCGCGCGAAAAACTGAAACGGGCAGCGAGCGTAGGTTTCGAGCGCTGTCGGCGAAGGCCCGCGCTCGGAAAAATGTTTCCAGTAGTTATCGAAACTCGCCAGCGCGCCGTCGTAGGGAAGCAGGCGGTCGCTGCTTCGATCAATTGCGGCGACGACCTGGCGTCCTTGTTTGTAAAGGTCCGGCAGCGAAGCCGAGGCTTCGATCAGCGCGGTGGGATCGCGCTCTTCGAGCGTCAGGCGGATCGCCAGCTCCGCCGGCAATAGCGAATCCTCTCGATCAAACGGCGGCGTGGCGACTTTCTCGCTGATGCCGCGCGGGATCGCGATCGTCTCGCATTGGCGGCCGTTGTCTTCAAGCGCGCGCTTGAGCTCGTCGACGTACCAGGACGGCGCCAGCGCCCTGCCGCTCTCGTCCGCTCGTTGAAACGAGCAATAGAGCCGCTCGCGGGCGGCGCCGGCGAGCAAGGTGAACAGGAGTTTCTCTTCGTCGAAAGCGGTGAGTTTCTGGCTCACCTTGTAGCCGAGATCGCGTTCGAGAACTTCGCGGTCGCGATCGCGCAAGAAAGGGTCTTCCCGAATCGTGCGCGGAGAAACGCCTTCGTTCATGCCGAGCACAAAGAGCGCGCGGAATGCCAGGCCGCGCGCCGCGGTGGCATTGAGCACCATGACGCCATCGATATTGCGCCGATCCTCGGTCACGCTGGAGCGTTCGAGCCAGTGCTGCAAGGTATGGGCGAAATCGCCGAGGGTGACGCGATCTTCCACGCTATCGAGATCGGCGAGCTGGTCCAGGATATCGAGAATCGTTTTGCTGGGTTCCGAATTCGCGCCCGGCGCCGTCATTTCGACGTCAGGCACAATGCCAAGATACTTTCTCAGCAACGCTTTCCAGGTTACCGCGTATTCCTGCCACGAAGCTCGGGTCGGCAATCGAAGTAGATCGGCGATTAAGGATTCGACAATATGGGCAAGGGCGGTTAGTTGCGCTGAGCGGATGCGGATTTTGCGCGGTTCATCGTCATCGGATATTTGCCGCAGTTCCAGATCGCGCCGGCTGTAACGGCGCAGCCGGCGCCACTCGGCCGCGCCTTTGCAAATGGCGAGCTCGCGGGTCGCGAGATCCCAGAGATCGGGACGAACCGAAGCCGGATTCCCATCGATATTTTGAAATTGAAAATAGGGTGAAGAGAGCAGATCGATCACCTGGCCGCGCAGGAAGTCTTTCGCTGGTAGGTTCAAAAGCAGGATAACCGCTTTGGTCAGCGGCGATTGCACCAATGGTTCTTCCAGAGTTCCGGCGAGCGGGATGCGGTGCTGATGAAAAATATCTTTCGTGATTGGCCCGTAGGAATCGAGACTGCGCGCAACGACGCCGATCTCGTGAAATTGCAGCGTGCCATCGTCGACGAGCCTAAGAATTTCCTTGGCGGCCGCCGCGACTTCGTCGTTGACGCCGAACGTGCTCGCAATCTGACATTGCCAATGTTTGGGGAAGTCCGAGTAAGTTCTAGCTTCGGCACTGTCGAAGAGGCGCGCCGTCGCTGGCAGAACGGTTTCGGGCGCCAGCGCTTGCGCCGATTCGATGTTGTGTCCTTGGACATAGCGCTCATAAAAGCGTTCGGCGAAAATCCAAGCGTTATGATTTGGCCGGGCGGTCAAAAGAGGAAAGAACAACGTAGTCGGGTAGTGGCGCGCGACGGCATGAAAAAAATCCAACTGGATCTGGGTCAAATCGTAGAAGCCGTAATAAAAAACCTGACTGAACTGGTTCAGGAATGGCGATGACGGTGCTTGCTCGATGGCGTTGCGGTTCAAATCAGACGAATCGGTAATTTGCTGTTGGCGGCAAAACTGTTGAAAGGTTCGCAATAAAACCAAGACCTCTGATGTGCGTTCGCTGGCGCGCCGGCTAAAATGGCCTTCGCCGAGAGCTTCCAGCGCAACGGTTGGATCGACTAGTCCATCGCGGAGGTCGCGGAGCGTCTGCCATAATGCGGCGCAGCCGCCGGCGCGCTCTTCGATGCCGGCGAACGGCTCGGCGCCGGCTTGGCGCGCCCGAATGATTTGGCGCAGCGCTTCTTCGAGAAAAAGGTCGCTCTGAAGCTTGAGCGGCGTGCGGTTGCTCTCTTCCCGGAGTCTCAGAGCCAACTGGTAGAAGGTCAATAGATGAACATTGAGCAGCGACAAAAGGCGCCTGCGGCTTAAGACCGTCTTGAGGTGGCGGCGTAACGAATCTGACGGAAGCAAAATCAGAAGCGGGCAGAATGGATCGGCGGCTTTATATTTCAGGATTTTGTCGACGAGCGCGTTTTCCAGGTCGGGATGGAACGGCCCCAGGATGGTTTGCATGCTTTGATTCGAACGACTAGGAAACAGATGTTGAACCACTATGAAATATGGCGTCGCCAAGCGCAAGTGAAAATCGGCGCTTCGAAACGGTTGATTACTTTGCCGGGTCCCAGAACTTACTTCCTATTTGAAAAATCGCCGACAAAGCGTTAAACGAAAAGCCAACTTTATGCGTCCATTCACTAAGATTCGAATTCTTTTTTGCTTTGTCCTTCTCTTCGTTTCTCTCCAAACCGAAGCGCGCGGGCGCACGTTGCAGTCGGGTTCCGGTCTGGTCGTCGCCGATAGCGAGCAGGCAGGCGAGGCAGGAATGGAAATCCTCAGGCGCGGCGGCAATGCCATCGATGCAGCAATCGCCACGGCTTTTGCACTTTCGGTGGTGGATCAAGCCTCGTCGGGCTTAGGTGGTGGTGGGTTCATGGTGATTTATCGTGCCAAAGATAAAAAAGCATTTGCGCTCGATTTTCGTGAGACTGCGCCCCAAGCTTCCCGCCGCGAGCTGTACATGAAAGATGGCAAACCAGTGCCGTCCTTGAGCCTCACGGGTGCTCTGGCCGTCGCGGTGCCGGGCGAGGTAGCCGGTTTGGTTGAAGCACACAAACGCTTCAGCACATTGCCACTGGCGGTTTTAGCTGCGCCGGCGATCAAGCTCGCCGCTGACGGGTTTTCGGTTGATGGCGCGTTGCGCGTCGCCATCGAGCGCCAGCAATCCAACATGAAGCGTTTTCCCGATCTCGGCCGGGTTTATATGCCAAACGGCGAAGTGCCTAAGAATGGCGAGCTGATCCGACAGCCGCAGCTAGCCGAGACGCTCAAGGTGATCGCTCAGAAAAGCTCGGAAGTTTTTTATCAGGGCTGGATTGGCGAAGCGATCGTCGAGACGATCAAGAAAGAAGGCGGCGTGATGATATTCAACGACCTAAAAGACTATAGGGCGGTATGGCGCGAGCCGCTTGTCGGCTCCTACCGCAATCATACGGTCATCACCATGCCGCCGCCGAGCTCAGGCGGCGTGGCCATTCTCGAAATGCTCAACGTCCTCGAAGGCTATAAACTCGACCGGTTTCAACACAACTCGGCGGACTATCTTCATCTGCTCGCGGAATCCATGAAACACGCCTTCGCCGATCGCGCGCAGTTTCTCGGGGATCCGGATTTCGTTCATGTGCCGGTTGGTAAGCTCACGGCAAAATCTTACGCGGAGTGGATTCGCGCCCGGATCATGCCGGACAAAACCCGTCCGCCGACGTTTTATGGTTATTACAACTACAATGCCGAAAAAGGCGGAACCACGCATTTTAGCGTCGTCGACCGCTTCGGCAACGGAGTGGCTTGTACGCAGTCAGTCAACACGAGATTCGGCTCTAAGTTACTTGTGCCGGGCACGGGAATCGTGCTCAACAACGAAATGGATGATTTTGCCATCCATTCTGACGTCGGAAATGTTTACGGACTGATCGGTAACGAGGCCAACTCGCTCCAGCCGAAGAAACGGCCACTGAGCAGCATGTCGCCGACCATAATTTTGAATGGAAATCGCCCCGAGGTCATTGTCGGCGCCGCCGGCGGTCCGCGCATTATCAATGCCACGTTGCAGACGATTTTGAATATTGTCGATTTTCGTATGCCGGTAAAAGCCGCGGTGGAGGCCGAGCGAGTGCATCATCAGTGGGTGCCGGATCGGCTGTATTTAGAGGCAAAGATTGTCGGCGATCAGAGAAAAGCCCTGGAACAACGTGGCCACACACTACGAGAACAGGGCGCGCTTGGCGTGGTGCAGGCGATTACCGTCAACGGACCGGGAACGAGCGGAGCTGCGGATCCGAGAAAAACTGAACGGGCGCGGACGGAATAGCCACACGAGTCTGCTTTGTATTGTACGGCCGCCTTTTACCAACGCGAACCGGTCGTCGATAGGCACGAAACTGAAGCGGTTCAAATGTCTTGCTAGGAGGGTCGTCGGCGTTTCCGCCACCAGAGCCAGATGGGAAGGACGATGCGCCAAATCTTGACGAGCTCAGTCGCGGGCTTGAGCATGCGACGCGCGTAACCGCTGACAAAAATGCTCGATAAACCGGCGGCGATCATCGGGTGAGTCTTGAGCACGCGGCCGATGCCCCATAGAGTGCCACTCATATCGAAAGGCGACGGCAGGCTATCACACGCCTTGGCCAGTTCGGCGCGCTCACGAGCGGCCCTGTCGATAAGTGCCTGTTTGCGGCGGGCAATTTCTCGAAGACGATTATTCACGGGTTGATGACCTCAAGTGATCGCGATCTTTGCCGAGCTCGGCTAAGGTAGCAGGGAAAAGCCTGGGACGTTGAAGCAACGCGCTGCGAAGCTTAAGGAAGGCAGCGATGCCAATGCCAAGATAAACTGCTGCTAAGCAGCCAATGGCCGCGATCCAGCCTTGCTCCCAAAATATTGCGACTATGAAGATCGTGAGCAGGATCAAACCGAAGCTGAGAGCAAAAAAGAGCAGCAATATCAGCACCAGAGTCTGCTTGAGCCGCTCCCTTTCCTCCTCGAGCTCGGCGACGAACAGCTCCAGGCGCGTGTGGAACGCCGAGCTTAAAATCGCCAGCAATCCTCTCAATGAGTGAAAAAAGCCGGGTGAGCCGCTCGTGCCCGGGGTAGGTCCTCGATCCGCCATCGCTGGACGATCATTTGCCGCGCATCAATAGGCCGAGCACCAACCCGACACCAGCCGCGACGCCGACGGCGGTCCAGGGGTTTTCGCGTACATAGTCGTCGGCCACTGCCGCACACTCTTTGGACTTTGCCAGTACCGTTTCCTCCGCGTCGGCCAGAGCTTTTTTTCCTTCGACCAGGCTCTGGTCGATTTTTTTCCGCGCTTCGGCGATTCTCTCGCCTGCCTGGCTGGCCGTCGCCTTGAGCAACTCTTCGGCGTCGGCGACAAGGTTTTTCAGGTCGTTGACAAGTTTTTCTTTGCTCGTGGCTTCGCCGTTCATAATAACCTCCCCATAATTCAAGCTGCTATCGGTAGACATGATAATCAGCCTCCAGGGGGTATTCAAGGAGGCAATTTGGCGACGAGCCAAGTCTTCTTGCCACGAGTACGGTGAAAGACGCGACGATCGCCAAGTGCGGCAGGCGCATCTGGCCGTAAGCGTGCCTGTTGCCTAATTTTCGAAGGGATTCTTAAGAAGGATTGTTTGCTCTCGACCCGGGCCGACCGAAACTAAAATGATTTTTGTGCCAACGACCTCTTCGATGCGCCGCACGTACTTCTGAGCGGAGGCGGGTAGGTCGGAAAAATTCCGCGCATCGCCCAGGGGCGCTTCCCAGCCAGCCAATTCCTCGTAAACGGGCTGTGCGCCGTGCATGACTTTGGAGCTGGCGGGGAACTCGTGCAAATCTTTGCTCTCATAACGGTAGGCGGTGCAGATGGGGATTTTCTTAAAGCCGGTAAGCACGTCAAGCTTAGTCAATGCGATACCGGTCATGCCGTTCATTCTCACGGCGTGGCGCACGCCCACGGCGTCGAACCAGCCACAGCGGCGCGATCTGCCTGTGGTTGCGCCGAACTCCGCGCCTTCGCGTCTGAGCGTTTCGCCGTCCGGTCCGTTAAGTTCAGTCGGAAACGGGCCGCTGCCGACCCGAGTCGTATACGCTTTGGATATGCCGATGACTTGCTGAATATGCTGCGGGCCGACACCGGACCCCGAACAGGCGCCGCCGGTGACCGTGCTTGAAGACGTCACGTAAGGGTAGGTGCCATGGTCGACATCGAGCAGGGTCCCCTGTGCCCCTTCGAACAGTACGCGTTTGCCGGCGCGCATTTCCTGGTCGAGCAAGAGACCGGTGTTGGTTACGAATTTGCGCAGCTTCTCGCGATAGCGTCCATAACTTACGTGAATCTTGTCGAAGTCGAGGGTTTTCTCTTTAAGAATGGCCTTTAAGTAAATATTCTTTTCTTCGATGTTCCGCTGGAGCTTTTCGCGGAAGGTGTCTTCTTCCAAAAGATCGACGAAACGAATACCGGTGCGTGCGACCTTGTCTTCATAAGCGGGTCCGATGCCGCGGCCTGTGGTGCCGATTTTGCCTTTGCCGCGCAGGCGCTCGCGGGCGAGATCGATGGCCTTGTGATAGGGCATGATCACATGCGCCTGTTCGCTGATGCGCAATTGTTCGTCGTCGACGAGATGCCCTCGCCGCTTTAGTGTTTGAATTTCCTCGATGAGAATTTCCGGATCGACGACGACGCCGTTACCGATCACGCAAAGTTTGTCCGGATGCAAGGCGCCCGAAGGCACTAGGTGAAGGATCGTTTTGTCGCCATTGACGACCAGGGTGTGGCCGGCGTTATTGCCGCCCTGAAACCGAACGACGATGTCGGCTTCATCGGTAAACAGATCGACGACTTTACCCTTCCCTTCATCGCCCCATTGGGCGCCGATGATTGCGACGTTGGACATCTTTTAATTTAGATTTTGGATTTTGGATTCGAATCCAAAATCTAAAATCGAAAATCGGATCACAGTTTTACCAATGTTGCCGAGACGATTTGCGGCAAGGCGCGCAACTCGTCGAGAGCTTTTTTGCTCACCATTTCGTCGACGTGAGTAAACGAGATGGCATTACCGGCTTTTTCGCTCCGCCCGAGCTCCATGCCGGCGATGTTTATGCCGTTATTACCGAGAATCGTGCCGACGGCGCCGACGACGCCTGGAACGTCCTTATTCTGGAGAATGAGTATATACCCTTCAGGCACCGCTTCGAGGTAGAAGTTGTTGACACGCACGATACGCGGATGCTTGGCGCCGAACATCGCGCCTTCGACTTCCAAGTTTTGTTTGCCGTTCTTCGCCTTGACGGTGATCGAGCTGGCGAAATCTCCGGCCTGTTCGCTTTTGGACTCCATGACCTTGATGCCCCGCTCTTTGGCCACCAGCGGCGCATTCACGTAATTAACAACCGATTCCATAACCGGCGACAAGAGTCCCTTGAGGACCGCCAATGTGAGCGCCGCTACGTTGTACTGGGTCACGTCGCCGCGGTATTCCACCTGGACTTCCTTGGGCAGCGCGCCCGCCATTTGTGTATGGAGACTGCCAAGTTTTTCACCCAGAGTTAGATACGGGCGCAAGACTTCCAGAAGCTCGGGACTTACCGATGGGACATTGACCGCGTAGCGGACCACGCCCTTGGCGAGAAAATCGACCATCTGTTCGGCGACAGCGATGGCGACGTTGAGCTGCGCTTCATCAGTGGACGCGCCGAGATGGGGCGTGGTGACGACTTGTTCCAATTGGAGCAGCGGGTGATTCGGCTTCGGCGGTTCGTCGACGTATACATCAAGCGCGGCGCCGGCGACCTTGCCTTTTTTGATCGCATCCGCCAGATCTTGCTCGTCGACGATGCCGCCCCGGGCACAATTGATGATGCGCACGCCTGATTTCATCTTGGCGAAAGCGCCCCTGTTGATAAGCCCCTGGGTTTCCGGCGTTAGCGGGACGTGGACCGTGATAAAATCCGATTTGGTAAAAATATCTTTCAAAGTGCCCGGCTCGACGCCCATCCGCGCGATGTTTTCGGCAGCAATGAACGGATCGTAGCCGATGACCTTCATTCTCAGGCCCGCGGCTCTTTCCGCCACGATACGGCCGACGTTGCCCAGGCCAATGACCCCAATGGTTTTGTTGCAAAGTTCGACGCCGATGAATTTGTTGCGGTCCCACTTGCCGCTTTTGAGCGAAGCGACCGACTGGGGAATATGGCGCGCCAGCGCCATCATTAAAGCGATCGTGTGCTCGCCGGTGGTGACGTTGTTGCCGCCGGGGGTGTTCATGACCACGATCCCTCGCTTGGTCGCGGCATCAGCGTCAATGTTTTCATAGCCCACACCCGCGCGGCCGATGACTTTGAGGTTCTTCGCTGCTTCGATCAATTCAGCGGTAATTTTCGTGCCGCTACGAATAACCCAGCCGTCGTAGTCGCCACAGATTTTTTTGAGCTCGTCGGGCTTTAGCCCGAGTTTGACGTCGACTTCGAAGCCGTCGGCGTTCTTAAATACGGCCAGCCCTTCGGGAGCGAGCGAGTCAGTTACTAAGATCTTCATTCTCTATTTCACCGGGTGGTTTCTACTCTGACGTTCGAAGATCGAAGATTGTCGATAGAAAATCGCGCGATCCTCAATCCTCTTTTCGATACCCGGCCTCTAAACCAGCGCCTCCATTAGGACTTCCTCTGCCGCCGCGACGCCCTTGCCAAAGGGAATCTCGGCGCCGAATTTTCTCAGCGCCATTTCCACGGCCGCAATCGCGGTGATCACGTCGAATGCGCCCATGTAACCGACGTGGGCGATGCGGATCACTTTGCCCTTGAGCTGATCCTGGCCTTCGGCCAGCGTGACGTTCATGTTGTCGCGTAAATAGTCGAGCACCCGATCCGCATCGATGCCGTTCGGCATGTAGATACCGGTCGCAGCCGGGCTCGGGCTTTCGGGCGCCAGCAGTTTAAGTCCGAGTGCCGTCGCAGCCGCGCGAGTTGCCCGGCACATGCGGGAGTGGCGGCCATAGACTTTTTCCAATCCCTCGCGCTCGATCATTTCGAGCGACGCGCGCAGGCCAAAGATCAATGACACTGCGGGAGTGAATGCGCCGGAGCCTTTTTGCTGATTTTTGCGCTCGAGATTCAGATCGAAGTAGAAACGCGGTAGTTTTGCTTTCTTGGTTTTTTCCCACGCGCGGTCGCTGAAGGCGACGAAGCCAAGCCCCGGCGGTAACATCAATGCCTTTTGCGAACCGGTCACCAAAGCGTCAATGCCCCACTCGTCCAGCGGCAGCGAAACCACGCCGACCGCCGTGACACCATCGACGAGGAACAAGGGCCCGTTCTTGGTGAGCTTGGCAATCTCTTTGACCGGATGCAGCACAGTCGTAGAAGTTTCGCTCGCCTGGATCATCACACCTGTGATGTCCGGGTTGGCTTTCAGTTGCTTTTCGACATCGGCGACTTTAACGGCCTGGCCCCATTCGACTTTCAGTTCTATCGGATTCAATCCATATGCGTTGGAGATGTTGAGCCAGCGCTCACCGAACTTGCCGCCGTTGATGACAAGGACTTTATCGCCGGGAGAAAATAGATTGGCGACCGAGGCTTCCATCGCGCCCGTGCCCGATGACGCCAAGATAAGAACGTCATTTTTCGTTCCGAAAAGTTTTTTGAGTCCCGCGCGCGCCTCGTCGAAGATCTTGTTAAATTGCGGCGTGCGATGATGGATCATGGTCTCCGACATCGCCAGTGCGACTACATTGGGTATCGGTGTGGGGCCGGGTGAGAGTAAATACTGCTTGATCATTTTTGTCTCGCTGATGTTTTTGCAATATTAAGGCGATAGGCCGAAGCAAGCAACGCGCATAACGAGGCGCGAGCTCCGAGTCGACTGCGGCGTACTTTTGCTCGTACGCCACATGGAGATCGAGGCGCGATAAACGGAGTTAGGCGCGAATAATTGCTTCGGCATAAACAAAAAAGCCTGGACCTCTATGGTTAAGAGACCCAGGCGGTCGGCCTACTTAATGCTTTGCACTCCCTCGTGGTCAATTCCACGTTCGCCAGTCGCGCAAAACTTACGCAAGACTTCTATCTTGAAAGCCCTGGGTTGTCAATGTAGTTGCGAATCAGAGCCCTAGCCATTTGAATTTGCTAACCTGATTTGGATTGTGCCAATATTCGCGTGCCTATGGAACGGTTGATCCTCTTTGATATTGACGGCACGCTCACGCGCACGCACCACGGCTATATTCCTTTCAACGAAGCGATTGAAAAGACCTTCGGAATTTGCGGCGACATCCGCAGCGTCATACCGGACGGCAATACCGATCCGATGATCGTGAAAGACATTTTCGTAAACGCGAATGTAGCAATCGAAATTTTAGATGCAGAGTGGCAGCGTTTCTCGGCCAATCTCCATGACTGCTACAAGAATGCCGTTGATCGAGGCACGACGACGGTTCGTCCATTGCCGGGGGCAATGGATTTGCTCCAGGCGCTCTCAGGAGATAAGAAATTTCATTCGAGTGTCGTGACGGGCAATTTCGAAGCCACGGCGGCTGTCAAGCTCGAAGCTGCCGGACTGACGCCCTATCTTTGTCGCGGCGCCTACGCCAGCGATTCACAACGCCGTGCCGATTTGCCGCATATTGCCAAGTCGCGGTGCGAGGAGATGAGCGGAAGAACGCTTCTCTCCGAGCAATGTATCGTCATCGGCGACACGCCAAAGGATTTGGAAGCGGCCCGGCATAATCAGATGAAATGCGTGCTTGTCGGCACCGGCCGGTATCCGTTAGAGGAGCTGCGGTATTGCCAACCGGATGACTGCCTACCGGATCTGACTGATACGGAATCAATCGTAGCGTTGCTATCGAAGATTTAGCGAAATCGATCGGGGGAAACATGCAATATCGAACTATCGGGAAAACCGGCGTGCGCGTCTCGGAGATCGGCTTTGGTTGCGGCAACAATGCCGTACTGATGGTCAAGGCGCCGTACGATGATCAAGTGAAAGCGGTGCGCCGCGCTCTGGATCTGGGCATCAACTTTTTCGACACAGCGTTCGCCTATGGCTTGGGCAAGTCTGAAGAAAACTTGGGACGGATTCTAAACGAGCTCGGTGCGAATCCTGTTATCTCGACCAAGATTCGCCTTGAGGCCGACGCCGTCGGCGATGTCAAAGCGGCGACGATTCGCGCAGTAGAAGCCGGATTGGCGAGACTGAAGAGAGATCGTGTCGATTTTGTCCAGCTTCATACACGAGTCACCTTGGAGCACGGCATGGGCAAGCGATTCAGCCTCGCTCCAAAAGACGTACTGGGGCCGAACGGCGTGATGGACGGATTCAAAACGATGCGCGACCGTGGCAAGGTCGGCCACTTCGGCTTCAGCGGCTTGGGCGATCCGAATGCATTGCATGAATTGGCCGACAGTGGCGAGTTTCATGGTTTTCAGTGCTACTACAATCTCCTCAATCCAAGCGCCGGACAACCTGTTCCCGCCGGCTTCAGCGCGCTCGACTACGGTCTAATCCTCGATCACGCCGCGGCCAAAGGAATGGGAGCTTTCGTCATCCGCGTTCTAGCTGCCGGAGCGCTCACTTCGGATCCCAGCACTGGGGGCGGCGGCAGCGGCCAAACGCTGTCTCCGGGTTCAGATTACCCAGTGGACCTTCAGCGAGCGGAAAAAATAAAAGCTGCGCTGAGCGTGGAGGGTAGGGATCTTACTCAAGCGGCAATTCGCTTCGGCCTGATGAATCAGAAAGTCTCCGTGGTGCTGGTTGGCTTTTCAAACACGACGCACATAGACGAAGCGGCCGCGTGCTCGGGAATGCCGGGATTGTCGGATGAGCAGATGGCCAAGGTGAGGAAACTTTGGGAGAGGGATTTTGAGCAGGTTGTGTAGCTAGCGTACGGTTCTCGTGCGATGGCAAATTGGAGGTGGTGATGCTGTGCGGTACGCTTGTACTACTTGCTTCAAAATTAAGACGTTCATCAACGTTTAAATAGCAAGGTGATGTCGGAGGGTAGAGTGATGAATATCGACTTGGCTTGTTCTCGAGCGGTTGTGTTTCTTTTAACTTTTGGAGTTTTTAATCTTCTAAGGGTTAGTTCCGTTCAGGCCCAAGCCGAACCCTTCTACAAAGGAAAACAGATTCGGATTGTCACCGGGGCGACGGCGGGCGGGTTCTACGATCGTTGGGCGCGGCT
>WNGE01007517.1_pt1 | contig 22994 bp, 22 predicted proteins | sample 5400651 | NCBI WGS metagenome assembly WNGE01 (sample SAMN13153370, study PRJNA577476) | soil metagenome | isolation source: 60 cm soil or saprolite under grassland replicate 2 | place: USA:California | collected 2016-06-15
TTTTCAAGACTTTTGTTTGACTTTGCATAATGCGTAGATTTTAGTTTAATAATTGCGGCTGCAGACCGCTTTAAAAAAGTATGATTTTATAGTAATCTACTTTCTAAACTCTACGCATTTCTTTTACATGGAAACTTATACACTTTAAACTTTTATAAGCCTAAAATTCCATAATATAATTTTCGTTGTAATCAATAAAATATTTTTTAAGAACTTACTTGTGAAATAAATTTCTACCGATGCCAATTCCCGCTAGCCAGGAATTATATTCGCTAAACTTTAAATCATAATCCAATCCTGCTGATGCTAAAATCAATAACCATATTTATCTTTCCACAATAAACGAAGAAATTTTCTTAATTCTTCTTCTCTCGCATTATTACCTGGTTCATAAAACTTAGTGCCGGCAAGCTTTTCGGGCAAATACTCCTGTTCTGAAAAATTGCCTTCATAAGCATGTGAATATTTGTAACCCTTGCCATAATCAAGGTCTTTCATTAAGGGGGTAGGGGCATTACGAACGTGTAAAGGCACAGGCAAATCACCATGCTGACTTACAGCAGACATTGCACTGCCAATTGCAGCAACAGCACTGTTGCTTTTCGGTGATGCTGCAAGATAGGTGGCGCATTGAGATAAAATGATCATCGCTTCCGGATGACCGATCTTATTCACTGCATCAAATGTTGCATTGGCAAGTAACAGTGCGTTTGGATTTGCGTTGCCAATGTCTTCACTCGCAAGTATCATCATGCGTCGCGCAATAAATTTTACATCTTCACCTCCTTCAATCATCCTCGCAAGCCAGTACACCGCTGCATTAGGATCACTGCCACGCATACTTTTTATAAATGCGGAAATAATATCGTAATGTTGCTCGCCCTGTTTATCATAAATAGCAATTCGCTTTTGCGCAACCTCCATAACATATTCATCGGTGATAGTAACTTCAGCACCAACTTTATTTTTTGAAACAGGATTTGTTGTTACCACCAACTCCAGCAGGTTGAATAATTTTCTTGCATCACCACCTGAAATATTCAGTAGCGCAGATGTTTCTTTAAGATTGATCTTATATTGTTTCAGCACTTCGTCTTTATTAATTGCTTCATGCAATAATTTTATAAGATCTTTTTCCTGCAATGGTTTTAATACATATACCTGGCAACGGCTTAATAAGGCCGAGATTACTTCAAAAGAAGGATTCTCTGTAGTAGCGCCGATTAATGTAATAATCCCTTTTTCAACTGCACCAAGCAACGCATCTTGCTGCGCTTTGTTGAAACGATGAATTTCATCAATGAATAAAATCACGCCCGATTGTTGCTTGGCTGCATCAATTACTTCACGTACATCTTTTACTCCACTGCTGATCGCACTCAGTTGATAAAAGGGAACATTTAATGCATGAGCAATAATATTGGCAATAGTTGTTTTACCCACCCCCGGGGGGCCCCAGAAAATCATTGATGGAACATTTCCACTTTCTATAGCCGTGCGCAAAATACTTCCCTTGCCTGTGAGATGTTCCTGCCCCACCAGTTCATCCAGTTTAGTCGGACGCATACGTTCTGCCAAAGGAGTTGTTGCCATTTGCCGTGCCGGCTGTTTGTGTCTTTACAAACGGCGATAATAATTTTTAAATTTTTAATTATTTTTTTCTGCCTGCAACATAAACTTTCTTACTTCATCAATGCTAACAGGTTTCTTTTCATCATTCAATTCGAGTACTACTACATAACCATTGCTGGCATCAAAAGTATCGAGTGCATCATCTATTTGTTGCTGGTTACTTTTTACACGAAATCCTTTTTTGTCCCATTCTTCATAACTGCATAAACATCCAAGCGAGGGAGTTTGCGGATAATATAATTGTCCTTTGTAGTAAGCAGGATCAACTGTTGTGCCATGCATAATAATTGCACTTCTTCCAGTGCTCCCTGCATAAAAGCTTTCATACATTCCTTCATAATTTTTCCATGACGCCGGTAGCATTGATGAATATATTTCTTTTTGCCAGGCCGTATTTACTAAACCACTATCAGCAAAAAATACAGAAGGATTTACTTCATAAGGAAGCACGAGTTGAAGATTGGGTGTAGGACCTATAAAAGCAAGTCCTGATATTCCAAAACCTGTCCATCGAAAAATTCCCTGTGGTGTATTGCCATTGGTGATATAAAAAGGATAATTGGTAACAGCTCTTGCAAGTTGAGATACATGAAAAAAACTGCTATCCTTATTTTTTACAAATGATCCATCCGGTCTGCGAATAATAACAATGCCCGGATAATTTCTATTTTTTCTTTGAAGACTGTAAATGACAGTTTGCTCTGCAAGAAAATTTTTATTGAGAACATCATTAAGTGTTGGCAATGGTTTTGTTTGTCGCCACGATGAAAGCCTGTTTTTTATAATCGTTAAACCAGCGTGATTAGCTCCTGTAAATTTTGTATCAATTAAAGTTTGAATCGCATTTCGTGTGACTAAAGATTGATCAGCCTCTAACAAATATTCTGCACAACGTATAAAAACTGGTATTGATGTAGTTTTATTCAACAGATCATTTACCTGTTTTTTAAATTCAGTTGGATAAACAGCGTAACAAACTTCAAGTAAATTATTTTGAAAATATTCTGACAAGCCATCTGCTTTTTTCCATGCTTCCGTTAATTTCTTTTTTATAAAGTCATTTTTATAAACCAATAATTCAATTGACCAGAAGGCTTCGTTCCATTCGCCTTCGGTGCTGTCTGCAATAGGATCTGACAAGTATTGACGGATAGAAGTATCAACAAGCTGTTTATATAATCTTATCCTGTTCTGCTGAGTAGTAGATTCAAAATAAACAGGATCAGTGCTTTGACCTTGTGCAAATAATTGTGTAGCGAAAATTAAGCTATAGAACAGGCATAAATATTTTTTCATAAATCAACCCTATCCGTAAAGAGAGTAAAAAAGATATTTAATATTCACAAAAAAGATGCGTAAAGATATACTGCATAAGTGAGTGACGCAACAAAAGCTTTATAGAAATCTTGCAGCTAAGTATAAAATAAAAATTTAAATTTAAACTTCTTTGTTTATAATTATTACGGCACTGTTATCTTGTTGTTTACGCGATTTACATCGGCCATGCGTTTACTGGGATCAATTTCTATTTCTTTTATGTCAGCAACGCTTCTTAAAATGGTCATTGTATATTCCGGATCAACCCATTTCCATTCATCATGTATGATGCGCGGTGTATTATCTTCTGCGGGTTTTGCGCCATACATCAGGTTCATAGGCACATAATGCATTTCTTTTGTGCCATCTTTATAAGTGATTAATACATCCACCGGCATGGGCATAAGACCAATGCGTTTAAGTGTAATCTCAGCCTTTCCATTTTCATCATTTACATCGCCGATTGCATAATCAATTGTTTTGATAGTATACATCCAATATTCTTTGTACCACTGCAATTCAAGTCCGCTAATTTTTTCTGCAACGCGAAAAAAATCATTAGGATTCGGATGTTTGAAATGCCATTCATTGTAATATTCAAGCAAGATTTTATCAAGCACTTTATCACCAACAATATAACCCAACTGTGCAAGAAATACACAGCCTTTAGAGTAAGCCGCAGCCTGGTAAGCAAAGTTGGTATTGAAATCATCGGCATGAGTGCTCATTGGTTCTTCTTTACCGCTTTTTACGAGACGGAAATAAGAATCATAAGCATTTGTAAAAGGAAATGAAGTATCATTTTTCAGCCATGCACTTACCCTTAGTTCTCCATAAGTTGCGAAGCCTTCATCCATCCATGCATACAGACTTTCGTTGTTACCCATCAAGCCATAATACCAGCTATGCATCCATTCATGAATGGCTGTTCCGACGCTTGCATTTTTTACCAACGTTGCCATTGAATATTCCATACCGCCATCACCGCCCTGTATGAATGAGTAATTTTTATAAGGATAAGATCCAAATGTTTTTGCAATAAAAGGATAAGCTTTTACAGCAGTGTCAGCAAGTGCTTTCCATGTTGATTCCAGTGAATCTACTTTTTTATACACTACATAAATCAACGCACCATTTTTGAGTTGCCTTTTCTGCATAGTATAATTTGGGTCAGCAGCCCAAACAAAATCATGAACATTTTGCGCACTAAATTTCCATGTCAATGTATTTCCTTCAGAAGGTTTTATTTTTACACCATCTGCTTCATAGCCGAAACCAATATCATTTGCATTTTGTAATGTGCCTGTTGCAGCAAGCATGTAAGTTTTATCAATCGTAATATTTACATCATAGTCTCCCCACACGCCATAAAACTCACGGGCTATATAAGGATTGGCATTCCATCCCTGGTAATCATACTCGGCCATTTTAGGATACCATTGACTCATGCTGTAACGAATGCCCTCTGCATTATCTCTGCCGCTTCTGCGTATCTGGACGGGAACCTGAGCTTCAAAAGCCATGTCCAGACTGGTTTTGGAGTGTGGTAATATTGGTTTATCCAAATCCACTTCAAGAATAGTTTCATGATAAATGAGCTTTTGATTTGCATTATTTATCTTAATGTACTGCACGCTGTCGTAACCAATTTCGTTGGGTTGTAATTTGCTGATGCGGTCTCTTACCCTTTCATCCCAGTCATAAACAGGATTGCCGTTTTTATCAGTGCCCAGCAAGAGCTTACCCAGTTCACGGCTGCGTATGTCCATCATACTGTTTGGCTGAAATGCATTCCAGTACAAATGAAAATATAAGCGTTTAAGTGTATCGGGTGAGTTATTCCAATAATCAATTTTTTCGGTTCCTTTAAATTGATTGGTTGTTACATTCATGTCAACATTTATCACATATTTTATATGTTGCTGCCAGCGATCGGGCTGAGCTTTTGTTGCTGTAATAATCAAAGGCAGAAAACCAAAAACAATCAATTGATTCATTATTCTTTTCATTTATGATCGCGATGAAGATATAAAAAGTTAAGCCTGGTACAGACGTATCCTTCGTGAACCAGGCTTAATGTATAATTAATGGCTTTATATTGTAATCGCATCGCGAATTAATCTGCCATTTGTATTGAAGAAGAGATATTTTTTTTGCACTGCACTTTTCTTAACCTCTATGCGGTATTGAAGTGATTCACTGTTCTTATCAATTTCAACTATATTAGTCGTTTCCCAATCTGCATACTTACTTTTTTTAAATCCATCATTTACTGCAGCAGGTAAATCTGTAAACTTTATTTTCTTTTCACTGTTTTGCCATTCACCCTTGCTGTTGAAATCTGCAGTCATTGCAAAACCATTCAATGTAAATTGTGCTTCAAAAGAAGTTATTTCATCTTTCCATACAACTTTTTCCGCATGTGGATAGCGGGCTTTAAATGCCTCCGTAACTGCAGCAGGAATTTTACGAATTTGCGCCTCTGCAAAACCAGATATCAATAATATTAGTAAGAGTGTCAATTTGAATCTCATAGTGTATATATTTTAGCAGGAATAATTCTTTTAAGGCAAACTTCGTGCAAAATCCTAAACAGTTTTTATAAACTGGTTTGTTTAACGGTGTTCTAACACTAGGGTTTATTTTTACGGGCGCAAACTGCTTGTGGCACTGCCTGTTGCTCATCATACCGCACGGACGGACGTTAAACCGGGAAGTAACTTGTGATGTTCCATATTTAATGTATAGCCTAATGCCTAATATTAATGTTCAATGTTTAATGTTCAATGTTCAATGTTCAATGTTTAATGTTCAATGTTCAATGTTCAATGTTTAATGTTCAATGTTCGATGTTCAATGTTCAATGTTCAATGTTCGATGTTCGATGTTCGATGTTCAATGTTCAATGTTCGATGTTCGATGTTCAATGTTCAATGTTCGATGTTCAATGTTCAATGTTCGATGTTCGATGTTCGATGTTCGATGTTCGATGTTCGATGTTCGATGTTCGATGTTCGATGTGAACCGAATTAATCTTTAAAATTAGTTAAATAGAATTGAAAGTTTATTCCATAAATCTGAAAGTTGAAGTCTTGAGTTTGTATCTCGTATCTTGCGCCTCCGTGTATAATTTCAACTCCAACGTAAGCCTATTTTTTTAATTGATTAAAACTTATTGGATGGCTAACTTTCAACTCATTAATGATTACCCTTTTATCCAATATCAAAGGGAAAACTATGATACAGACGAAATGCTGCAACGCAGTAAACAATTTTATGAATCGTTGAATAAACGGGGAAGCGTAAGAGATTTTAGTAACAAGCCTGTACTAAAAGAAGTAATTGAAAATATAATTAAAACTGCATGCACTGCACCTTCCGGCGCTAACAGGCAACCATGGACATTCTGTGCTGTGAGTGATTTCTCACAAAAAAAATAATAAGAATTGCTGCGGAGCAGGAAGAGTATGAAAGTTATAATGGCCGTATGAGTGAGGAATGGCTAAAAGATCTTGAACCACTGCAAACCACATGGCATAAGCCTTTCCTTGAAACTGCCCCTTATCTTATTGTTGTATTCAAACATAGCTATGAATTAGAAGAAGACAATAAAAAGCATCAGAACTATTATATAATGGAAAGCTGCGGAATTGCGTGTGGATTTTTGCTGGCAGCAATTCACAATGCAGGACTGGCGGCACTTACCCATACGCCTTCTCCAATGAATTTTCTTACCCGAATCTTAAAAAGACCGCAGAATAAAAAACCGTTTTTATTGATTCCTGTCGGCTACCCTGCAGATGAGTGTCTTGTACCGGATATAAAAAAGAAAGAGTATGAAGAAGTTTGTGTATGGTATGAGTGAGATTATTGCTGCATAAAAAAATTATTCCTTCCCTTGCACAACAATTACTATTTCACCCTTAATTGTTTTTTCTGCAAAATAATTATGCACTTCCTGTAATGTGCCGCGAAAATTTTCTTCAAACATTTTTGTTAATTCACGGCTTATAGAAGATTGTCTTTCGGCTCCAAAATACTGAATAAATTCATGCAGCGTTTTTACAAGCCGCATGGGACTTTCATAAAAAACCATTGTTCTTTCTTCCTCCGCCAATTGCTTCAATAAAGTTTGACGACCTTTTTTTAATGGTAAAAAACCTTCAAAAATAAAACGATTAATAGGAAGTCCGCTGTTTACCAACGCAGGCACAAATGCAGTAGCACCGGGCAAGCACTCGGTTTTAATGTTATGGCGTATACATTCACGTACAAGCAAAAAAGCAGGGTCTGAAATGCCCGGCGTACCTGCATCTGTAATAAGCGCTATTGTTTTGCCGGTAGCTAACTGATCAAGTAAATGCGCAAGTATTTTATGTTCGTTGTGCTGATGATAAGGTGAAAGTGGTTTACGAATATTGTAGTGCTGCAATAATTTTGAAGATGTGCGGGTATCCTCACAGAGAATTAAATCTACTTGGTGCAATACTTCTATTGCGCGAAGCGTAATATCTTTTAAATTACCAAGAGGAGTGGGGACGAGGTAAAGCATAATTATGAAGTATGAGGTACGAAGTACGAAGTATGAAGTATGAGGTATAAAATACAAAAATGAGCAAGCTAATGGTTCGTGCTTCTTACTTCGCATTTCGTACTTATCAATTCACCATTTCTATTTCATAAAATTCCATTACCGGATTTGCGAGTAATTTTTTGCAGGCTTCATCGGCTAAGATTTTTGCTTTGTCTTTTGAATCAGCAGTAATTTGCAGTGTTATATGTTTACCAATACGAACATCTTCGACAGATTCAATTCCTAAATTTTTTAATCCGCCCAATACGGCTTTTCCCTGCGGATCTAATAAATCTTTTAAAGGCATTATTCTAATCTGAACATTATACGTCATAACTGCTTTGATTTAAAGGTTAAAGATAGCGTAACATACACAACAAATATCACCGGCACTGCCATCCATTGAAGCACGGCGGCCAGTGCAATTGAAACGAGAAGAAGACAATATTTAAGCAGATTACTTTTAATAGAATAGTCTTTAAATTTTAGTGTCATCATAGGCAGTGTAGAAATCATGAGCCAGCTAATAATAACGATCAATATATACCAAAACCATTTATTCAGCATAAGCTGCAAAAGCCATGCATCACTGCTGTACCAGTAAATTAAAGGGAAGGAAGCAATTAATAAACCTGCCGCTGGAATTGGAACACCTTTAAAGCGATCACTTTGTTCTGTATCAATATTGAATCTTGCCAAACGATAAGCCCCTGCTGCTGGAATAAGCAATGCAGGCAATAACCATATCATACTAACATCAAGTCCATCTTCCTGTTGTGCATAAGAAAGCCTTAAGAACTGGTAAACAATCAAACCCGGTGCAACACCAAAGGTTACTACATCAGCTAAAGAATCTAATTGCTTTCCAATTTCTGATGAAGCTTTTAATAATCTTGCAACAAAGCCATCGAGAAAATCTATTACTGCTGCGCAACCAATAAACACAGATGCTAAAAAAATTTTCTCAGGGATGTTGATGAAGGGAATACCATTTTGATTTAAGATAACATCACCATATTGATCAAACGAAACATAAAGATTTGTTTGCAGACAAAATATAATTGCGAGACAGCCAAAAATTAAATTGAGTAAAGTAAAAATGTTTGGAATTTGTTTCATGCCCCCTAACCCCCTAAAGGGGGAATTTTATTTTAGCGTGTATAATATAAATTACGTATTTAAAAACTCTACGAAATTAAAGTCTTCCCTTTAGGGAGCCTGCCCGACTAACAATTTAAAAATCAATTGTAGTCAGGCGGGGATTTAGGAGGGCTTCATCAACTTTTCAATCTCTTCTGCAGTGATTGGAATATCTTTCATTAAATCAATATTACCACCTCTTGTTATCCATATATTGTTTTCAATGCGAATACCCATTTGTTCTTCTTCTATATAAATACCAGGCTCTACGGTAAGTAACATGCCTGGTTTTAAAGGTTCAACTTTTGTTCCAAGATCATGCACATCCAGGCCAAGATGATGTGATATGCCGTGATACAAATATTTTCTATATGCGGGGTTCTCTTTGTCTTCATTCTTTACATCTTCTTTTTTGAGAAGACCGATTTTTAAAAATATTTTTGTAGCTTCTTCACCGACTTTTTCATGATAGGCAACAATTGTGATTCCCGGTTTTAAAAGTCCTTTGGCATAATTATGCAAATGCAAACATGCGTCGTACACTTCTTTCTGATGTTTAGAGAATTTGCCATTTACAGGAACTGTTCTTGTAAGATCTGCTGCATAGCCTCCATAGTTAGCGCCAAAATCCATTAAGAGCATTTCGCCATCTTTGCATTCTCCGTTATTAAATGCATAATGTAATGTTCTCGCTCTGTCACCACTTGCGATGATGCTTCCATAAGCTTCGCCCTTTGCACGGTTGCGCAGAAACTCATGAAAAATCTCTGCTTCTATTTCGTATTCCATTACGCCGGGTTTTATAAATTGTAATAAACGGCGAAACGTTTTATCTGTTATGTCAATCGCTTTTTTTATTACTTCAACTTCATATTGCGTCTTTATGGCGCGAAGATTCTGCATAATTTTCGCAGACCTTTCATAATAATGTAATGGAAAGCGTTGCTTCATTTGTTGCACATAGCGATAATCCCGTGTTTCAATTAAACTTGCTTTGCGATCATTTTCATTTGTGTTGAGATAAATATTATCTGCAAGATGAATCCATTGTTGCAATAATTGATCAAGAGCATCAAGCCATACAACTGTTTTAATGCCTGATATTTCTTTTCCCTCTTCTGCTCTTAAACGTTTACCATCCCATTTTTCTTTTAGCTCATTAGGACGAACCAGTACAAGTACTTCCTTGTATTTAGGATCAGGAGAATCAGGAAATAAAATAACCATTGTATCCTCCTGCTCTATGCCGCAAAGCCAGTACAGATCACTGTTTTGCTGAAAGCGATATAATGCATCACCATTAGATGGCACTTCATCATTGCTGTTAAAAATTGCGATGCTGTTGGGTTTCATTTCCTTGATAAACCGTTTACGGTTCTCAATAAATATCCTTGGATCGAGTGGCAAGTGTTTCATGGGCAATAATTTTTCAGAGGTCGCAAGATACAAGAAAGAAATATCCTGACTATAATTTTATGATACTTGTAAAAATGATTGTATTGTTTAATGCCGAGTTATTCAATTGTTGAATAGACTTATGAAGTTGAGGTCTGTTGTTGAGAGATATTATATAGCACAAGAGTGCGACGTAACGAATGATGAACAAAGATATCATTACCTGGCTCATAAAAAACTCATTCAACTTTATCAATCATTCTTTCACAAACAATGCCCTTAATTCATTAGCATCAGCAGGTTTCATTTTGCCACCGAGAATTAGTCTTACCTGTCTTCTGCGCAGTGCACCTTCATACAATTTTATTTCTTCCTCAGTTTCAGGAATAAGTTGCGGCACAGGCCGGGGTTTACCATTTGGGTCAAGCGCAACAAATGTGAAGTAAGCCTGGTTGCTTTCATATTTGTATTGATGCAAACTATCTTCGCCCCACACTCTTAGATAAACTTCCATCGAAGTGTTAAATGCACGCGAAACTTTTGCTTCTATATGTACAACGTTGCCAATTTTAATGGGGTTTTGAAAACTTAAATTATCTACACTCGCAGTCATGCAGGGTGCATTGCAATGTTTGGTGGCTGCAATGCTTGCAGCAATATCCATCCAGTACATTAGCCGTCCGCCCATCAGGTTGCCAAATGTGTTGGTATCGTTTGGCAAAACAAGCTCATTCATTATGATAAAACTTTCAATTGCCTTTTTCCCCTCCATGTTGTAAACTTTGCATAAAGATAATTGCAATGGGTTAATGTGTTCATCTGATAAATGCAGAAATCCAAATGTGGAAAATTGAAGATGTGTTATCAATAATTTTTTTGTTGACCGGCTATATTGCATATGGCATCGCCTCTTGTCCACAGGATGCTGTGCATGTCACTCACTTCAAAGTTGTGTTTTCATTCAGCAGATTGTTGCAACATTCATTCTTTTAAATTGCTGTTGAGCTTTTATCACTGTGCTTATAATTTATTTACGCGATTACTCATCAACATTCTTAATTATTTATGTTTGTATATTATTAATGGCAGAACTAACTCAAAACATCCATCAAAATTATTTATGAAATACATCAGCAGGATATTCCTGGTTTATGCAATATCGCTTACTATTATTTCATGCAAGAATGCATCAAAACTTCAACAAAATGATGTTGTAACTTCTGACACAACAAAAACTGATGGTCATCCTTCATGGATTATGCAGGGCAATATTTATGAAGTAAATGTGCGTCAGTATACACCTGAAGGAACGTTTAAGGCTTTTGCATTTCATCTGCAACGCTTAAAAGATATGGATGTGCAAACGTTATGGTTCATGCCAATAAATCCTATTAGCAAAACAGATAGAAAAGGAATGTTGGGAAGTTATTATGCAGTTGCTGATTATACTGCAATCAATCCTGAATTTGGAAATATGGATGATTGGAAAGAACTGGTAAAGAAATGCCATGCTATGGGATTTAAAGTAATTATTGATTGGGTACCTAATCATTCAGGTGCTGACAATCGCTGGTTAACACAACATCCGGATTTTTATGTAAGAGATAGTGTTACCGGCAAAGCAGTTTCCCAATTTGACTGGAGTGATACGCGTAAACTCAATTATAATAATCAGGAACTTGTTGACACAATGATCAACTGTATGAAGTTTTGGATTGAGCAAACTGATATTGATGGTTTTCGTTGTGACTATGCAGTCGGTCCAACAAATTGCAAAGGGAGAACGTCCCGCTTTTGGGATAGATAGCGTGTTAAGAAAAGTAAATAGTGCTTATCCTGCAAATGCAATCAAAATGTATTTCACCAGCAACCACGATGAGAACAGTTGGAATAAAGCAGATTATGCAACTATGCCCGGAGATTCTCATGCGCCATTTGCTGTGTTAACACAAACTATTGGAAGATCTGTACCACTGATCTATAGCGGTCAGGAAGAACCATTTCTCGATAGCATTAGTTTCTTTTATAAAGACACTATAACTTTTGGTAAATACGCGAGGGCTGATTTCTATAAAACATTATTAAAGCTGAGAGAGAATAATAGTGCATTGGCAACAAATGCTTCTTTTATTAAATTAAAGAGCAGCAATGATGCATCAGTATATGCTTATGAAAGAAAGAATGGAAATAAAAAGATACTGGTGATACTTAATTTAAGTAATAAGCCTCAAATTTTTACATTACAGGCAGATGATATTTCAGGTAACCCGGCAAATGTTTTTACAAATAAAAATGAAGAATTAAAAAATGATCAGCAGTTTAACTTGCAGTCATGGGGTTATCTTGTTTACAGTTATTGAATGGAGATACGTGCAAAAACTTTGTCTATTTTTGTAAATTTATTTGATGATTTAAAATACATTGCTTGTCATTATGATTTCTAAAAAAACAAAATATGCTATAAATGCCCTGGTATATCTTGCCCGGGAGAATAAGGGAAATGAACCTATACAAATCAGTAAGATTGCAGAGAGTGAAAATATTCCAAGAAAATTTCTGGAAGCCATATTGCTGGACTTGCGTAATGCCGGTATACTTAACAGCCGCAAAGGAAAAATGGGCGGTTATTATTTACATAAAACTCCCGACGAAATAAATATTGCTGATGTAATGCGTTTGTTTGATGGCCCTATTGCTTTACTTCCCTGTGTTACGTATATGTACTATGAACGGTGTGACGAATGTAAAGATGAAGCTACCTGTGGCATACGTTCCGTTTTTATGGATGTGCGTAACGAAACAGTAAACATGCTTAAGAATGCTACTCTTGCTGAAATAATGGGTAGAGCAGGCAAGCTTGAAAAAGAAAAGAAACTTGAAAAAGAAAAAAAGAGGAAAAAATAATTTTTTTTAAATAAATTCCTACAATTTCGATAGGAATTATATATTTGGAAAAAAAACCTTTAATTATGTCAGTAAAATTAACACGCAAACTAGCTCTTATGATGGCCCTTTTATATGCAGGGCAAACCCTTTTTGCGCAGGATACCACAAAAGCTACAATAAATAAGGTAGGTCAAACGCCTTTTGCGCAGTCGCTCGATTCGACAAAAGTTAAATCTGAAGCCAGTAATTCAAGTAAAGTGGATACCGCTAAAAAACTAAACACCCTTATAATCTCCCTGGAATTCAGACCTCGGACTGAATTTAGGCATGGTTACAGAACCTTGATGCCGTACTCAGATACAGGCGCAGCATTCTTTACGGGTTCGAGAACACGTTTAAATTTTGCCTACTCTACTAAAAACTTTGATTTGTACACATCCCTTACAGACGTATATGTTTGGGGACAGAATGATGCCCGGTCAAACAGTGGCCCGGGAAACAGTTATTTTCAATTATTTGAAATGTATGCTGAGCCACATTTTTCAAATAAATTCTCTGTTCGGTTTGGGAGACAGCGAATCTCATACGATAACCAGCGTCTTTTTTCTGAGAATGACTGGCGTCAACTGGGCCATTCACATGATGCCTTGAAATTAATTTATAATAACAAAATTAATTTCACCAATGAATTTTCTACAGCATTTAATCAAAGTAAGGAAAATGTTTTTTCCACAAAATATATGCCTTTAGGGTTTGTAAATTATAAAGTGCTGTTGGTAGATTATTTAAACTGGAAGCTCAGTAAAAATTTTGTACTCACTACTATTAATGCTGCCGATGGTTATCAAAGTTCTGATCCTGCAAAATATAAAACAACTTACATGAGGTTTACAAATGGCGGTCGCATAGAATACAACTCTTACAACTGGTATCTTACTATGAGCGGTTATTACCAGTACGGAAAAGATTCTTCAGGGAGAAAATTAGATGCTTACTATATACAGCCAGAAATAAAATATTCGGGTATTAAAAACCTTGCCATAAGATTAGGATTTCAGTATATGAGCGGGCAGGATGCGACAAAAGTTTATGATGGTAACGGAAAACCTTATACAACAGACAATTCATTTGTTCCTTTATATACTACCGGGCATGGTTTTAACGGAAGCCTTGACTGGTTTGGCAATTTTCCTGCAGACTTAGGAGGAGCAGGCCTTGTAAACCCATATTTATTTTTTTGGTACACGAACAATAAACTCACTGTTCGTTTTGATAATCATTTGTTTTATTCGCAAAATAATTACGTTTACCAGGGAAGTATACTGAAAAAGTTTCTCGCTTATGAAAATGACTGGAGGGTAATCTATAAAGTAAATAGTTTTATAACTATAGACGGGGGATTTAGCTGGGCTTTACCTACAAGCGCTTTCGGAATTATTAGAAAAGGCGACTACAAGAAAACACAGTATTGGAGTTATGTGATGTTCCGTTTTACACCAACGATTGGCAAGTTTACTTTTTAATGAAAATAAAATAGTGTAATAAACAATTTTCTTTTAATTTAAATTTCTATTAAGTTTATAGATTAAACAGAACTTATAGAATTAACAGAACTAAAAACCTTTATATGAAAAAGAGATTTTTAATTGTATCAATAGCCATTCTTGCTTTCTTCATCAATTTCGGAGGCAAACCCGGAAACCCCGGTCCTGAAAAAAATCCCCCCGGAGTAAAAGCCGTTTCTATTTCGTTTTCAGGAGCATACTCTCTCTATCCATTGACTCAATTGTGGGCAGCCGAGTATAATAAAACACATCCGGATATTCGCTTCGATATACAATCTGGTGGTGCCGGTAAAGGATTAACGGATTGTATTTCGGGTGCTGTTGATGTTGCTATGTTTTCCCGTGAACTTTCACCAACAGAAAAAGCGCAGGTATGGTCGCTCTGGCTTTGTAAAGATGCAATATTGCCTACTGTAAATTCTAAAAACCCGTATATAAATGGATTAAGAATAAGGGGTTTGAAAAAAGCAGAGGCACTTGCTATTTATTCAGACAAAACAATAACTACATGGGAAGATTTATTAGGTACTAATAGCAAAACGCCTCATAAGATCAATGTTTATACAAGAGCTGATGCATCGGGTGCAGCAGATACCTGGGCTTCTTTCTTTGGCAAGAAGCAAGATAATTTAAAAGGTATTGGCGTAAACGGAGATCCGGGATTAGCAGATGCTGTAAAGAAAGATATCAATGGCATTGGCTTCAATAGCTACCCATTTATATATGATCTTAAAACAGGAAAAAAATTTCCTAATATCGAGGTTATACCTATTGACGTTAATGGTAACGGTACGATAGATGCCGAAGAAAATTTTTATGACAACATCAGAATTTTTGAGAAAGCTGTAAATGACGGTAAATATCCTTCTCCTCCTGTTAGAAATTTATACTTCCTTGTGAAGGCCGGTAAGTCCCAGCCAAAAGAAGTTTTAGATTTTTTCCAATGGGTTTTGACTGAAGGACAAAAGTATTTGGCACAAGCAGGCTATGTACCTCTTCCTAAAAGCGATTTGGCAGGTTCCTTGAAAAAACTGGCTGCTGCAAGAGGAAAATAATTATTTCACATTATTTGCCGAAGTGACTGAGATAATTTTTTATAGTTTTTATGAAGCCGGATTTTATCCGTAGTCACTTCGTCTTTGTCCCAAACCCTTTATAATAACTTATAATTTGTAGAATATGACCAAACGCAGAATTATTGATTCTCTTTCATCAAAATGGATGGTGGCAGCTTTAAGTTTTTTTCTGCTCCTGCCACTTGCAATAGGTGCAGGATTAATTGTTAAGTCTTCAGGACTCTTAAAGGATCATTCGATAATCAGTTTGGTTACTTCTTCCGAATGGTCTCCAATGGATGGGCAATTTGGTTTTTGGCCCTTTATTCTAAGCTCATTGTGGGTCACCATAACAGCAATTCTCATTTCAATGCCTTTGTGTTTACTTGCTGCTATTTATCTTTCTCAGTTTGCTCCCAAGTGGATGCTCAGGTTTATGCACCCTGTTATAGATATATTGGCCGGTATACCATCAGTGGTGTATGGTGTTTGGGCGGTATTGGTAATAATACCGTTGGTAAGAGATACGATAGCACCTTTATTCCATGCTGACTCTGTTGGCTATTGCATTTTATCTGGCGCTCTCGTTTTAGCTGTTATGAGTATCCCCTATATTTTGAATTTATTGCTTGAAGTATTCAGGCAAATACCCGTTGAGCTCGGAGAAGCATCTCTTGCCCTGGGAGCCACAAAATGGGAAACCATTAAGAAAGTATTTATCAGGAAAGGAGGTACGGGTATATTGTCAGCCTATGGTCTTGGATTCTCAAAAGCATTAGGTGAAACGCTTGCAGTAATGATGGTTATTGGCAATGTTGTACAGATACCACATTCTGTTTTTGAGGCCGGTTATCCTTTGCCTGCATTGGTTGCAAATAATTATGGCGAAATGATGTCTATACCGTCGTATGATTCAGCATTAATGTTTGGATCACTCCTGTTATTCGCTATCATACTTATTATAAACGTTTTTTTTCGTTACATCATTTATAAATCTGAAGCACTATGACATTAAGAAGAAAATGGGAAGAAAAAATTTTTCATGTACTATCGGGTTTAGTAACGCTGATTATCATTTTTGTATTGGTACACCTGATATGGAGCATTGTAGAGAAAGGTGCTTCATACCTTTCATGGGATATTGTTTCTAAACCTCCTAAAGGAACTTTTTATTTCGGTGGCGAAGGCGGTGGTTTTTTAAATGCTATAGCAGGATCGTTTTACCTCGCCATTGGTGCCACACTACTTTCTTTTATTGTTAGCCTCCCTGTTGCATTATTCCTTAATATTTATCTTATAAGATATCCACGAATGCTAATCGGTATTCGTTTCTTCCTTGATGTTTTATGGGGCATTCCTTCAATTGTATATGGCGCTTTTGGTTTTTTAATTTTAATGTATCTGGGCTACAGAAATTCTCTTGGAGCCGGTATATTAACTGTTGCAGCGCTTATTTCTCCCATTATGATTCGTGCCATGGACGAAGTATTAAAAACAATACCTATTGGCTTGCAGGAAGCAGCGTATGCCATGGGTTCTACAAAAACTGAAACAGCATACAAGGTATTTTTTCGACAGGCTTTGCCTGGTCTTGCTACAGCAATACTATTGGCTTTTGGCAGAGGCATTGGTGACGCAGCTTCGGTATTATTTACGGCAGGCTATACTGACAATATTCCTACTAAACTCAGTGACCCTACTGCTACGTTGCCCCTGACGATTTATTACCAGTTGCAATCGCCGAGTGAGGATATGCAAAATCTTGCTTATACTGCTGCTATAATACTAACCTTTATTGTTTTATGTACAAGTGTAACTGCAAGGTTATTGTACAGAGGCAAAAAATAAAATAAAAAAGAAACAAGAGACAAGTAACAAGGAAATAGGAATTTGGAATTAGGAATTTGGAGAACATAACAGTAGATCAGGAATTAGTAATTCGGAATTTAAAAAAATAAATAACAAGAAACAAAAACTCAAACCTGTCTGCCGGTGAGCAACATTCTCTGAACTGGCAGGCTTTAAAACTTAAGTTATGTCAAATGCAATTGCTACGCAGGAAAAATTACAGGCGGAAACTCATGTGCAGTTTGTTCCTGTTGAAGTGCCTGTTTTAAATGTTCGCAACCTGAATGTAAAAAGCAGGAATCAACACATCTTAAAGAACATCAACCTTAAAGTTCCTAAAAATGCAATCACTGTTTTACTTGGTCCCTCAGGATGTGGTAAAACAACTTTATTAAAATGTATGAACAGGTTAACTGATCTGTATAGTGAATTAAAAGTTGATGGTGCAATTGAAATTGACGGGCAGGATATTTTTAGTGAGAAACATGATATAACTCAGTTAAGACAAAAAATGGGTTTGGTAATGCAACGACCCTTTCCATTACCTATGTCAATATATGGCAACATCGCATATGGATTAAAAATAAAGGGCATTCACAATAAAAAAATTATTAATCAAAGAGTGGAGAAGCATTTGCGTGAAGTGGCGTTATGGGATGAAGTGAAAGACAGGTTAAAAACATCCGCACAAAGACTTTCAATTGGTCAGCAGCAGCGTTTATGTTTGGCAAGAGGCTTGGCTGTTGAGCCTGAAATCATTCTTGCAGATGAACCTACTTCAGCACTTGATCCCATATCAAGCAGGGTAATTGAAGAAGAATTTTTAAGACTGAAGAATGATTACACAATTATTCTTGTAACACATATTTTGCGACAGGCAAAACGTTTGGCAGATTACGTTGTATTCATGTATTATGGTGAAATTGTTGAATACGGTACTGCCAAAGAAATTTTTGAAAATCCTAAAACAGATATTTTAAAAGAATACCTAAGGGTTGGACATTAAAAACAGGCGCTTACTTTTCTTAAGTTTGAGTTTTAGTTCTACTAACCGAGCTGCCTTTCCAGGCGGCTCTCATTTTTTATAAACAGGCAAATTTAATTAATCTCAAACTAGGAAACCGATGCCAGTTGCTTCTTACGAGGACAGTCAGGTTTCTTTCAGTACACCTTTTATTGTACTTTGTATGTTGTCATCCCTGAACATAAATAGACCGGATGAGATGAAACATGCAACAATTTTTTTTGTTTATACTCTTGATAAAAAATTGTTTATACTTATTGACATTTTGTTCCTTAGATTTTAAGTTTTTAATATTATTCTTCAACATACTAATTTTACATGAATCCAATATCTGTATGCATACAATAGAAGTCAAATTCCTGTTTGAGGGGATTATTTTTTCAAGCCATGTATTTGTGCGTAATACCTCCAAATCCTTGAATCACTATGAGTTTTCAATCAGATTTTTCACTAACTACCTTATTTCAAAATATTCGAAGGGTTACAATTTTATTTTGGAGAATAATACGTTTATGCTTGTTGATCATGTAAAAAAAGAAGAGATTGAATTAATCAAAACAATACGACAAGCTATCAGCAAAATCCCACCAATGTTAAATAATACATTGTTGGCATAATCAATTTCATATATCTAAAATGATCGAGGCTATAAGATCATTGTTATCAAGCAGCCACACTGATTTTTAATTCAATATTCAATTCAGTTTTTTCTCTGTATGATTTGTCTATGAATAATTCTATAAAACTCTCTCCCGGCAACTTTCATAAAGATGGCTATAGATGAATTAGAAAAGACAAAGACAGCCATTGATACAATTTCATAATTATTCCTTTTTTCTTTTCAATTTTTTTTTAAGTAAATAATCAAATTCTATTTTATTGTTTTTCATTAATCCTGCTACAAAGGAACAGAAACTGGATAAAGAAGACTGGCGACTTTTTCGTGGAAAGTCTATCAACGAAGAACAGTCAGGCAAATATGTACACTCGTCTTGGCTAATGCCCCACGGAAAAATTATGCCGTTATCTCAACATTATTGTACTGATCCTTTGTGTGGGTTCAATTGTATAATGCTAATGTTGCACAATTCACGGTTGGTGTAGCCTGACATTTTGAAGCCATGTCGGTTGCCTGGAAAATTTTTCCCTCAGAATTAATCCAGAGAACTGCTTCATGCAGATTTTATAATGTAAAATGATAGAGCTACAGTTTCTTCTGAAAATTTTTAAAAGAAGTTATTTCCATAATGTCAGTATAAGAGAAATAAATCAACTAAACCTGCAGTAAGTAAAATGAAAAATGAAACATTAATTGTCGGTTGGACGACATTAATTATGTGATTTTTATGTGTCCAACAGTGGCAACTGCAATGAATATTTCGCAAGTAGTGCAAAACAAACAAGATGCAGGACAGTAAAAGCAAAAAGAAAAATTTTCTTTGTGCAAGCATAAGAAGAATGTTTTAAATCGTTAGCTATGGTTTGAAACTCTAATTTAAATTATTTATTTTTCATTCGATTTATTAGAGTATATAGGTTAATTGATGGATTCATCGCTCGTTCAATTAGAATCCTTACATAGAATAGTTAAATATAAACTCGTTCTTTTTGTGAATTTTTAAATTTTGAAATTTAGCAATTATATTTGCAGCCCATTTTGAAACAGCCATGTTTCAGAAACCGTAAATCAGAAATTGTAAAATCTAAAATTTCAATGGCCCCGTAGCTCAATTGAATAGAGCATTTGACTACGGATCAAAAGGTTTCAGGTTTGAATCCTGACGGGGTCACATTTAAAAGATTGATTATCAAGTCAATCTTTTTTTATTCTTATCTGTGGAGTTAGGGTCGTCTGAAAATTTGCAAACAATTTGCAAACAAACAGCCACTAAATCTGATTCGCATAACTACTGCAAACGGCTATTTAATTCATGATGTGAAAGAACTTATCGCTGTAAAATTACAATGACGTCTCGATATTTTTCTGCAAACATTCATAAAAAAAGCCTGAACATTTCAGACTTCTTTGAACTAACCAACCTCACATTTTAGATGATGAAGCTTCGACCCAACTTTAAAGTGTCTTAGCTTTTTTTCCTTGATATAGTCTAACACTTCTTTCTTATCAAAGTAAACTTTTCCTCCTTGGTGATGTGAAGGCAATCCTCGTTTCGTCCAATCAGTTAATGTTACAAGAGATATGCGAAGAAACTTTGCAATCTCTTTTCTGTTCAGCAAACCATCCTCCGTTTCAGTTTTTGAAATTGAATTCTGCAGATGTTCTTGTAAATATTCTTTAACTGCTTCTTTCACCCATCTTTTAAAATCATTCTCAGTAGGAATAAATACCGTTTCCATATATCATATTCTTTATGATGCAATAACATTCACAAACTTTTCAAATCATTCTGCATTATAAGCAGCTCGTAAGTAAATCACGCTTTTAGAAAAGTGATTATAAGATGGCTGATATTTAATATATTCAAAATCATTCAGTTCGCGGATACTTTTATGATAAGTCGCAATTCCAGAAATTTTTGCAAGACGCATCAAGTCCAATTGTATTTAATTCCTTCAGTGTTTCATCGTCAACACCATTGAGGACACTGCTGGATGATGCTTCTTAATCTTTTATCAATAACCCACGCTCTATCACTTTTAATAATAGCAAAACATTTTTACGGGGAATGCGTAAATCAATTTTTACAGTCTCGTTCATACCTGGAATACTTAATACTGTGTCATAAATTTTTGCAATGTCTGTTGTTGAAAACATAATTAAAAGATTTAAAACTTCACAAATCATTTTCACATTTGCAAACCTACTTTAAACTATCCACCACGTTTGGTTTCATCCCCTTCAAAATTTGAAGGGGATGCTTAAAAATGAGGTTTTCATTTTTACAGCATAATGCTTGTTTCTACTTTCGTTATTGTAAATCTGATTGTGTAATTGATAAATGTGATGTATGAAATTCAGAAACACTCTTCCCACCGTGGAGGAAGTAAAAAACACGGACATAGTTGATTATTTGTCAAGCCTCGGTTACAACCCTTCAAAAGTTAGCCGCAACGATTACTGGTATTTGTCTCCCTTCAGGAATGAAAAAGTTCCTTCTTTTAAAGTCAACCGGAACATTAACAGGTGGTACGACTTTGGAGAAGGAAAAGGAGGTAACATTGTTGACTTTGGAATACTATACCACAAATGCAGCGTAAGTGAGCTATTGAAAAAAATGAGTAAATCTTTTTCTTTTCAACAGCAAAATATCCGAGTAAAAAAAGAAGACGACGAAGCAAAAAAAATTAAAGTTATTAATGAGCGGGAAATAACCTCGCTTGTACTAATCAGGTATCTGCATAGAAGAAGAATCCCGATTGATATTGCCACGAAATTTTGCAAGGAAATTGATTACGAATTGTACGGTAAAAATTATTATGCAATCGGCTTCAGAAACAATGCAGGAGGATACGAATTAAGAAATGAAAAATTTAAAGCAAGCAGCTCTCCAAAAGACATTTCTCTGATTGAAAATAATGCTGAAAAATTAACTGTGTTCGAGGGCTTTTTTAATTTCCTTTCTTACCTCGCAATTCACCAAAAACAAGAACAGCCCGCTACCAACTTTTTAGTGCTGAACTCGACATCTTTTTTTGAAAAGAGTTTGCCATTAATGCAATCTCACAAATCAGTCCACCTGTATTTGGATTGTGATACAACAGGACAAAAATGCATACAAAAAGCACTCGCAATTGATAAAGACAAATTCAAAGATGAAAAAGGGCTGTACAAAAGTTATAAAGATCTAAATGACTGGATAGTGCATATAGGTCAATCACCAAAACAAGGGCTTCAGTTAAAGCAATAATCTGTCTTTCATACGCTGCAAGTCTTTATATTTCCTAAAAACTTTTTTGATCACTAATAAAATTGACGCAATGATTTGACTTATCAAAATCTCTGAGATAGCACGCTTTTCCGCTATCTGCCAGAAGTACGGTTGTATCACAACCGGCTTCTGTCCGCTTTTAATCCGAAGTCGTGAGCGGATAAGACGATAATAATTATTGTTTAAAATATGAAAATGATAAAGTGATGAGTGAAATAAAAAATAACCATTCGAAATGGCTTCATATACGCCTTAAAGAAGAAGAATATAATAAGATCAACAAAAAGTTCTCAGCATCTACCTGCAGAAAACTAAGTGAATATGTAAGGCGTGTAATACTTGATAAAGTCATTACAGTTAATCAGCGCAATCAATCTCTTGATGACTTTATGACAGAGATGATGAAGCTCAGAAATGAGTTAAATGCAATAGGAAATAACTTCAATCAAAGCGTAAAAATATTACATACACTGCACCAGTTACCCAAGTTTAAAAGCTAGATCATTTTAAATGAAAACAGTAAAAAAATCCTGTTTGAAAAAGTAGATGAAATCAAATCAAAAATTAATCAAATTTCAGATAAATGGTTGCAATAATTCATAACAGTTCAAGCCTTAGAAATGCTTTGCATTATAACGAAAATAAGTTGAAGCAGGGTGTTGCAAAATT
>WNGE01008538.1_pt2 | contig 22992 bp, 21 predicted proteins | sample 5400651 | NCBI WGS metagenome assembly WNGE01 (sample SAMN13153370, study PRJNA577476) | soil metagenome | isolation source: 60 cm soil or saprolite under grassland replicate 2 | place: USA:California | collected 2016-06-15
GAGTACCGCGAGGCATTTCTGCTCAAGCACGTCGAGGATCTCGAGTACGAGCAGATCGCCGAGCTGACCGGCGCCGGCATTTCGGCGCTCAAGATGCGCGTGAAGCGCGCGCGCGAGCAGCTGCAGAGGTACCTCAGAGAGGCCGAGCATGTTTGAACGAGAAGACGACGTCGTCGAACGCGTAATTCAACAGCTCCGTCGTCCCGTGACGATTGATCCGGGACTCGACGCGCGCGTCATGCGAGAGATCGCCGCCGCACCGCCCGCACAACGGCGCGTCTGGCCATTGTGGTCCCTGCTGGCCGCCGCGGCTGTGCTCGGTGCACTCCTCATCACGCGTCCGTGGACTCGGGATGCCCAGAGCGGCCCCGACGCGTTCCAGTTCGTCCTTGTCGCCCCGCAGGCCGCCTCGGTGTCATTGGTCGGAGACTTCAACGATTGGGACCCCAAGCGCGCGCCGATGCAGACGGCGCAAGGCGTCTGGGCGACTGTCGTCAACCTCGCGCCGGGGCGCTATCGCTACGCGTTTCTCGTAAACGGCGTCGAATGGCGCGCGGACCCCGGGGCCCCGGCGGCGAAGGACGACGAGTTCGGTACGCCGAGCTCGGTGGTGACGGTTGGAGGGAGAGGATCATGATCATCGTCGCATTGCTGCTCTGCGCGCAGGTTGCTGCGCAAGATCCACGACTCGAGCGTCTGGATCCCGACACGCGGTCAGCGGTCGTCGCTCTGATGGACTCGGCTCGTGGCGACGGCCTTCCTGTTGAGCCGCTGATCCAGCGCGCGTTGGAAGGTGCGACAAAGAGCGCCCCCGGAGCCCGGATCATCGCGGCCGTTCGCCGGCTCACGCTGGACCTCGGCACCGCGCGCACAGCCCTCGGAACTGACGCATCATCCCCGGAGCTGGAAGCGGGGGTGGCGGCACTGCGCGCCGGCGCAACGCCCCAGATCCTGACGCAGCTCCGCACCGTGCGCCGCCCGCCGCTTACGATGGCACTGTCGGTGCTCGCGGACCTGGTCGCGAGCGGCGTTCCCGCTGACAGCGCCGCGGCCGCCGTTCTCACGCTGGCGCCGAAAGCCCGCGACGCCGATCTCGTGGAGTTCCGGCGGGCAGTCGAGCACGACATCGCGCTCGGCGCACCACCTGGTGCTGCCACGTCTGTCCGGATCAACCCCGGCGCCCTCAACACCATGAGCGGCGCCGGCGGTTCGACCCCGCCCCCTCCCCGCCGGCCGTAGCCCAGTCGCATCCGTGTGAGGACGCTCGCACTCATCGCATTGGCGTGTGGGGCGGCGGCCAACAGTCGTACCGTAGGCGCGCAAGTCACGGCCAACGTCGAGGCCGGCATCTCTGACGTGCGGTATGATGGATTCCTGCCGTCCGGTGCGGCGTCGATTGCTCCTACGCTGCGGTGGGAGCAGGCGCGGGGCCGCGGCTTCTTCACCGCTCGCGGCACCTACCTGCGGTTCGAAAGCGGGCACCGCAGCCTCGATGCTTCGGCAAATGCCTCGTGGTTCACGCCCCTCGGTCGGCAGTGGCGTGGTGAGCTGGGCGCGACGGCCGGCGCGAGCGACTACGCGAACATCGCCAGCTTCAGCCACGGCCAGGCGGACGCACGCCTCCACTGGATGAACGGGGACCACGGCGGCTGGGTCGCGGCGACGGCGGGAAGCTCCGCGTTCGGAGGCGGACCGCGCCCCGTCTTCGTCGTCGCGCTGGGAACGTGGCTGCTCCGTTCAGACAAGACCGTGTTCATGTCCGTGGATCGTTCCTTCATCGGCGACACCGCGTATACCGATCTCCGGTCCGCAGGGAGGTGGGGCAGCACGGGCATTGTACTCGAGGCCACGGTCGGAGCGCGTTTTTGGAGTCGCGGAGGCGGGCGCGGCGTGTTTGGGGATGGCAGCGCGACCGTGACCATCGCTCCCCATGCCGCCCTGGTCGTGTCCGCCGGTCGCTATCCCACCGACGCGGTGAGCGGAAGCATCGCTGGTCGCTACGTAACGGCCGCACTACGACTGGGAGCGATCGGCGTCCGCACACGTTCCGCACCGGGTCTTCCCGGCAACGCGCACGCCAGTGGAGCGGACGGATCCCTGAGCCTCGGCGAAACGCGGTTGGAGGTGCAGGCCCAACAGGACGAGGACGTGCGGCTCACGCTGTTTGCTCCCGGCGCCACGACCGTCGAAATCACAGGCGATTTCACGGACTGGCAACCCGTGCCGTTGAGCAGGAATCCGGGGAACGGCGACGGATGGCGTGGGACGTTCCGAATTCCGCCGGGCGTGCACCGCATCAACGTCCGGCGCGATGGTGGGCGCTGGCTGGCGCCCGGCGGTACGACGCACAGTGTCGACGACTATGACGGCGAGGTTGGAGTCTTCGTCGTTCCCTAGCGCGCGCCCCCGGCCAACCGCACCGCCTCAGGCCGCCGGCGCAGCGCCAGCATCGCCCACACACCGAGCGCCGGTCCGATCGCCAGAACGCTCATGCTCCAGCGCCAGCCGATGACTGTCGCCACCTTCGGCAGCATGTAGATGGTGACGCACGTGAGCAGAAACCCGAGACTGGTCTGCAGCGTCAACGCGGTGCCGACGTAATCGCGCGGTGCCAGCTCACTCACCGCCGCGGAAAACTGCGCCGAGTCCGCGACGACGCTGACGCCCCACACCAGCAGCAGCGGCATCAACAGGGCGAGCGGTGCGGCAAACAGCAGGCCAACGGCGATTGCACAGCACCCCGATATCACCATCGCCGCGCTCGTCACGAGTGTCCGACCCCAACGATCGGCGTACTTCCCGCCGAGCCAGGATCCGATCGCCCCACTGCCCACGACCGCGAACGTCACGAGCGCCGCGAGTCCCGTTACGTCGGCGAGGGGGCCACGGCGCGCGTGCTCGCTCGCCGCCACAAACACCGCCATCCAGGTCCACATCGCGTACACCTCCCACATGTGGCCCAGGTATCCGAGGTTTGTCAGCAGCACGCCGGGATCCTTCAACATCCGGGGCGCGGCGGCGAGAGAAAACGGCGGCGAGGCGGCGGCGAAGGGTCCATCGTTTGGCACTATGAGCACCAGCAGTCCTCCCACCAGCGCACTGACGGCGGCAATCACGAGGACAATTCGCCACGCCGCCGGCGCAACTGCCCACCGCACCAGATGGGGACTGGCGGAGCCGACCGTGAGCGCGCCGACCACAACGCCGATCGCCAGCCCTCTTCCTTCTTTAAACCATCCCGCCGCGATCTTCATCCCGGGAGGGTAGACGCCGGCCAACGCCGCGCCGGTGAGGAGCCGGCAGGCCACGCCCGTCGCGAAGCCGGTGGAGGCAATGACTCCGACGGTCGCAGCCGCCGCGAGCGCGGCGCAGCCGGCGACCAGGCGCCGCGCCGAGAAGCGATCGGCGAGCGTGAAGATGGCGCTCACGAGCGCTCCAGCCACGAACCCGAGCTGCACCGAAATCGTGAGCCAGGACGTTCCGGCGGGGGAGAGCTGCCAGACGCGGGCGAGCGTCGGGGCCACCGCGGATGCGCTAAACCATGGAGCCATCGCCAGAAGCTCGGCGATGGCCAGTACGGCAAGCACGCGTCGCGGGGTCACAGCCCGGTAGGATGATCCAAGAAAACCCAGGGCAAGTCGAACTTCTTGGAGACGTGCTCCGCCAGTGCTTTGACTCCGACCGTCTCCGTCGCGTAATGGCCGGCGTAGAAAACATTGACGCCCAGCTCCTCGGCGTCGAAGAAGGTCCAGTGCTGTCCTTCTCCAGTCACAAACGTATCGAGCCCCGCCGCGGCAGCCTGTGGGATCAACGACCCTCCGGAGCCGGTCACGATTCCAACCCGGTGCACGCGCTCGGGGCCGAACGGGAACAGTCGAGGGGCGGTGCCGAGCGACTTTGTCAACGCCCAGTTCAGGTCCTCCCGCTTACCACTGAATTCGCCCCAGACCCCGGCCGGGGCTCCGTGATACGATCCGAAGTCGCCGCGCACCTTTATCCCCAGCATGCGGGCGAGCACAGGATTGTTGCCGACGTCGGGGTGACGATCGAGCGGAAGGTGGGCGGCGTACAGCGCGATGTTTGCTTTGATCAATCCAGCGAGCCGGCGGTAAGCGGGACCGACGAGCGGCCTGAGACCACCCCAAAACATTCCGTGATGCACGAGGAGACAATCGGCATGTTGTTCAGCAGCCTGGCGGACCGTTGCCTCGCAGAGGTCCACGGCGGCAGCCAGTCGGTTGACGTCGCCGGAGTTGCTGACCTGGAGGCCGTTCAGCGCCTCAGGCGCGTCGGCGACCTCCGCCGCGATTCGTAGGTAGTCGTCGAGAAACTGGACCAAACTGTCTAGGTGCACTCAAGACACCGTGAGCACAGTATCGAGACATCCAGACGACTTTCCACATGAGCTGATCTGTAAGCGATGATTCTACAACGAGTTGAAGAATCCACACGCTGGGTCGGCGGTCGTGTGGATATCTCTAAGCTCGGGCTAAAGCCTGACCGCTGCGCTCGGTAACCTGAGGCGGTTGGCCGGCGTCCTCTCCCATCCGCAGCACGCCGTTCATCTCGCCGCCTTCCTGTATGAGCAGGCGCTTGGTGTGCACGTCGCCGTGGACGACACTCGTCGCTTGGAGCTCGACACGCTCCTCGGCGTAGATCGCGCCGCGCACATCGCCGCCGATGATGGCTTCGCGACTCACGACATCGCCATCGACTTCCCCGCCCCGCGCGACGAGAACCTGCTTTGCCGCGCGCACGGTCCCGTTCACGGAGCCTTCGATTTTCACGACGCCGTCCGCCGAGATGTCGCCGATCACGCGCATTCCCGCGCCGATGATGGACAGCCCGGGGACGCCTTCACGGCCGGGCGCGGTGGTCCCTGCGCCCTTGTCGGAGAATACCGCCATCAGCTTCCCTCCTTCACGAGATCCAGCGGATCGACCGACTTGTTGTCGCGTCGAATCTCAAAGTGCAAGTGTGGAGCTGTTGATCGCCCTGAGTTGCCGGACAAGCCGATGACCTGTCCCGCCTGAACGTCGTCCCCTTCGGCGGCGACCAGCCGCGACATATGACCATACATCGTCTCATACCCGGACGGATGCCGCAAGAGGACAAAGAGACCATAATCGGCATCGTACCCCGCAGCGGCGACCGAACCACCCCCGGAGGCCCGCACCGGGGTTCCAAGCGGCACCGCGATGTCGATGCCGGGGTGGGATTCGTCGACCACCCCTGGACGCACCTGCCCGCGCGTAACGAAACCCTGAACGTCCAGTGGCCAATGCTTGGGAGTCGACGCGCCTGTCTCAAACCTGGTGACGGCGCCGGGGCGCGCGGCTCGAATCGCCGCCGCACGCATCAAGCCGGTGAAATCCGCATTGCGGGCGACGGTCCCGCCGGCGCCCGACCCGCCCGCGCCGGCACGGGTGACCGGGGGCGCTCTGACGCCCAGCATCTGACGGAGCTCCTGATAGTTCGCTTCCGCGCGATTCAATGCGGACGCGAGCTGCTGGACGCGGCTGTTCTCGACCCGCAGCCGCGAGACCTCGCGCTCGAGCCCTGGCACCCGCGCCGCGTTGCGCGAGATCGGTCCGGCGAAGGCGAAGAACAACACGACCAGGACGGCAATCGCACCGGCTCCCCACTTCCCCGCCATGAGCGCCCAGCGCGGGAGCCGATACTGTTTGGATTCGAGATCGCCGTCGGCGTGGACGACGATCGTCACGCCGCGCGTTGTCATCCGTCGAACGGCGCGCCGAGCATCAGCTCGAGCAGCCGCGCGAGATCGTCGTTCGAATAGAAGGACAGATGGATCTGTCCCTTCCCCTTGGCGCGCAGCGTAACCCGCACGTCGGTGCCGAGCCGGCGGCGCAAGGCGTCTTCGACGCGCCGCACTTCGGGAGCCGCGCCGACGCCGCGTTTCATGCGCGGGCGGCGTTCGGGCGCGCGACCGCCACGCACGCGATCCTCCACCTCGCGAACCGAGAGGCCCTGGGCGACCGCTTCGCGCGCGAGGTTCGTGACGATCCGCAGATCTTCGATCGCCAGCAACGCGCGCGCGTGGCCCACCGACAGCTGCCCCCCGTGCAGCATCTCCAGGACCACTTCCGGCAGTTTCAGCAGCCGGAGCGCATTGGCGACGGTCGAGCGGTCACGACCCACGGCATCAGCGACGTCTTGCTGCGCGAGTTTGAACTCAGCGATGAGCCGCTCGTACCCGCGCGCTTCGTCCACCGGCGACAGATCGTCGCGTTGCAGGTTCTCGATCAGCGCCAGCGTCAGCAGTGTGCGGTCATCGGCGTCGCGTTGCACGGCGGGGATGCGCTCCCAGCCGAGCTGCTGGCAGGCACGGAGCCGGCGCTCGCCGGCGATCAGCTCGAACGCACCATTGCCGCCCGGCGCCTTGCGCACGACGATCGGTTGCAGCAGTCCCGCCTGTTTGATCGACGAGACGAGCTCCTCGAGCGCGGTCGGATCGACGGTCTTGCGCGGCTGGAAGGGGTTCGGCCGAACATCCTTGATGGGCAGCTCCACCAGGCTTCCTTCTCGCTCTGCTTCCTCGCGAGTCGGGCCCAGCAACGCCTCGAGGCCACGGCCTAGGCGGCGTCTTCCTGCGGCGGTTTCCGTCATGCGGGCACCTCCGGGGGAGGCAGCGAGGGCAGCGATGCAATTGCGGGAAGGCTGGGCGACGGTGGAGCACCCTGCTCAACCCGGCGAATCAGCTCCTGCCCGACGGCCAGGTAGCTCTTCGCGCCGATCGATTGTACGTCGTACAGCACGATCGGTTTGCCAAAACTGGGCGCTTCGGCCAGACGCACGTTGCGCGGGATCGTCACAGAAAACATCCGGCCGCCGAAGTACTCCTTCGCTTCCTCGGCGACTTGCTTGCAGAGATTGAGGCGCGCGTCGTACATCGTCAGCAGCACGCCTTCGATCGCGAGCGCCGGATTGAAATTGCGCTGGACGAGCTTGACCGTGTTCAAGAGCTGCGACAGACCTTCGAGTGCGTAGTACTCGCACTGAATCGGAATGATGACGCTGTCGGCCGCGGTGAGCATGTTGAGCGTGAGCAGGCCGAGCGATGGCGGGCAGTCGATGATCACATAGCCGTAGTCGTCGCGCAGGTCCCGCAACGCTTCACGCATCCGGGTCTCGCGCGCAGTTTGATTGACCAGCTCGAGCTCCGCGCCAACCAGGTCCTGCGTCGCCGGGACGACGTCGAGACACGGGAAGTGGACGTGGGGGAATCGCGACTGCGCGAGCGGCGAGCCATCAATCAACGAGTCGTAGAGCGACTTGCGGATGCGATCGCGCTCGATGCCGACGCCGCTGGTCGAGTTGCCTTGCGGATCGGCGTCGATCAGCAGCGTCTTTCGCTCAGCGGTAGCAAGCGAGGCCGCGAGGTTCACGGCGGTCGTCGTTTTTCCGACGCCGCCTTTTTGGTTTGCGATCGCGATTACGCGTGACATTATAAATCGTTACAGAATAATGAGTTATGTAAGTAGTGAATTCAGACGGGTTGAATATACGTCAGTTTCACGTGAAACGAAAGAGCGTAAGTTTCACGTGAAACTGCAACAAACGCGTCTAGGCAACACGCCGACGCCACCGCGTCGCCTCAAGCACCAGGTTGTGGAGGTCGCTCGGAGTCACACCGGGAATCCGCGCGGCCTGCGCGAGCGAGCTGGGTCGGACGCGATCGAGCTTCTGGCGCGCTTCCGTCGCCAGCGTCCGCAGCTCGAGGTAGGGAAGGTCAGCGGGCAGGACAAACGCAGCCAGCTCGGCGAGCCGACTCGCGGCCTCGCGCTCGCGGGCCAGATAGCCGTCGTACTTGATCTCGATTTCCGCGGCCATGATGGCCTCCGCCGGTATGGACCCGCCAACGCCCGCGGCCGCGAACAATGCAGCGAGTGAGACTCCCGGCCGCTTGGCGATGACAGCCACGCGCGTGCTCTCCGCGATTGGCACTGGAGCCTGAGTCGGAGTGACCGTCGTCTCGCGCGCGAGCTCCAACGCCGCCTCCTCGTCACCGAGACGGCGCTCCGCCACGCGCAGCTCAGCATCTGTCAGCAGACCGAGGCGCTCGGCGAGCGGAAGCAGACGGCGCAGTGCGTTGTCCTGACGGAGCAGCAGGCGGAACTCAGACCGCGACGTGAACAGCCGGTAGGGCTCATCCACACCGCGGGTCACCAGGTCATCGACGAGCACACCGATGTACGCGTCGTCCCGGCCGAGGACGACGGGCTCGGCCCCGCGGATTCTGCGCACGGCATTGATGCCCGCGACGACACCCTGGCCCGCGGCCTCCTCGTACCCGGTGGTGCCGTTGATCTGGCCGGCGAAGAAGAGATGCTCGACGGTCTTCACCTCGAGCCACGGTGTGAGCTGAGTCGGCGGATAGTAGTCGTACTCGATCGCGTACCCGGGTCGCGTCATGTGCGCTCGCTCGAGACCGGGGACAGCGTGTAGAAACTCGAGCTGCACGGCGACGGGGAGGGAAGTGGAGAGCCCATTGACGTACAGCTCACTCGTGTCGAGTCCCTCCGGCTCCAGGAAGATCTGGTGGCGCTTAGCGGCCGGGAACTTCACGATCTTGTCTTCGACCGAGGGGCAGTAGCGCGGGCCGCGGCCGCTGATCGCGCCGCCATACAGCGCCGACTCCTTGAGGTGGCGCTGAATGATCTCCTTCAGCTCCTCGCCGGCCCACGTGATCCAGCATGGCACCTGGCGCGGCCGCTCGATTCGCTCGTGGACCGAGAAGCGATATTCGTCGCTGTCGCCGTCCTGCCGCTCGACCTTGCTCCAATTCACCGACCGCCCATCAATGCGTGGGGGAGTGCCTGTCTTGAAGCGCGCTACTGTAAGTCCAATATATTCAATGACTTGTGCCATCTCAACGGATGGCTGATCGCCGGCGCGGCCCGCGGGGATTTGGGTATCGATGCCCAGGTGAATGCGGCCGCGGAGGAAGGTACCGGCCGTGATGATGACGGCACGGGCAGTGAAGCGGCGTCCGTCTCCAGTCTCGACGCCGGTGATCCGCGTTCCGCGCTCGTCGAAGAGCAGATTTGTGACCATGCCCTGCATGAGCTCGAGGGCAGGGAATTGCTCGAGCAACGTGCGCGCGGCGCGGCGGTAGAGGGTCCGATCGCACTGCGCGCGCGGCGCCCAGACTGCGGGGCCCTTGGAGCGATTCAGCATTCGGAACTGGATCGTCGCGCGATCGGCGGCGCGGCCCATGAGACCGCCGAGGGCGTCGACCTCGCGGACGACGGTCCCCTTCGCAATACCGCCGATGGCGGGGTTACAGGACATCTGCCCGATCGTTTCGAGGTTGGAGGTAAGCAGAAGAGTGCGGGCCTGAAGCCGCGCGGACATCGCTGCGGCTTCGGTTCCGGCGTGACCGCCGCCGACAATTATGACGTCATAGTCGAGCATGGGGAGAAACTACAAAGCGAGGACCGGCAAAGGCTAGGCCGCAGACGCAGCAGCGGGCCACAGTCAGGGGGGTTTGGGACGATCCGCCGCCTGACTGATCTTTCGAAGCAGACCAAACAATGTCTTGCTGGTCTCCGTTGCGAGGGCCTCGAGCCGTGCAAACTCGGTCGGTCTTATGTAGCCGATATCTCGGGCCATTGTCAGCGCGGTTTGAACTTCGGCGAGCGATCCCCACGCGGTATCAAGAAACTTTCGATAGTCCCTCGTGCCCTTTCGGGCGGATCCCTCGGCGATGTTGAGCGGAATGCTGTAGGACGCCCTGCGAAGTTGATCTGCCAGTCGCTCTTGCTCGAAATCGGGAAAGCACTGCGCCACCTTCGAGCATTCGACGGCCAGTCTTTCGGCATGCTGCCACGCTTTTAGTGTGTGATGATTCGGCATTTCAGGAGGGTAATCGAAAACAGCACAATCACCGAATCATTTCATCTCATCCCGTACCCCGTTAACTCGAGACCGCGGTGCGTCTGCAGCCTAGCATGAGTATCCCTACTCGATAGATCCTGGCAGCCACCCATGTTACCGCGACGATCGAGACAAACAGGATGCCGAGCGAGAGCGCCACCTCGTGGAACGGCAGGTTGCCGGCGGCCCAGCGAACCGGCATCGCGATCGGCGAGCTGAATGGAATGAGCGACAGCGTCACCGAAAGAGTTGACCCGGGATCATTGAGCATCGCGAACATGCTGATGAACGACGCGATGAGCAGCATGGTGACGGGCTGTTGCGCCTGGCGTGCTTCCTGTTCGTTGGAGGACATGGCACCGACAGCCGCGAACATCGACGAATAGAGCAGGAATCCGCCCAGGAAGTACGCGATGAACACCGCGGCGGTCGATCCGCTGACGTGGGGCAGCTGGAACACCTGGCTGGCTTCGCCCAGACCCCGTTCACCGAGCAGGTGCCTGCGCTGGGAGATCAGGAGCCGCGCCGAGGCGGCCCAGATCAGGAACTGGAAGATCGAGACCGCGCCCACACCGAGCACCTTGCCGAGCATCAACTGGAACGGGCGCAGCGACGAGACCAGCACTTCGACGATCTTCGTGGTTTTCTCTTCCAGCACCGAGCTCATCACATTGATCCCATACAGCAGGATCGCCATGTAGAGGATGATCCCCATGAAGTAGGCGAGCGAGAAGGATTGAGCCGCGCTTTCCCCCGTCGCCTTGCCCCCCGAGATCTTCTTGCTGTCCAGGTCGACCTGGATCCGCGCCTTCGCGACAAGGCCGGGGTTCACGCCTTCGCGCTCGAGCCGGGTCGCGTTGACCATCTCGCTGATGACGCGGTCGAGTGTGCCGATGGTGACGAACGACGAGACGTTCGACGCGCGGTACATCACCTTGCCGGAATCGACGGCAGCGTCGCTGACGATCAGGAATCCGTCGATGGCCTTCGTATCGACGGCGGCCGTCAGGGAGTCGACCGCACCGGGACTGGTGGGAACCCGCACGGCGACGAACAACGACTCCCGATCCAGGCGCTCGGTGAGCTGCGCGCCGAAGCTCGTGGTCGTACCGTCGATCACCACGATGTGCTTCACGCCGCCCTTGCCGGTCAGCAGCGTCGGGAGGATGAAAATCGCTCCGAAGAACAGGGGACCGAGGACGACCATCACCCAGAACCACCGCTGCCGCACGCGCTCCACAAACTCGCGGCGAATCACCGCCAGGATCTTACGCACGCGCCGCCTCCGCGTCCGGGCGCGCCGCGGGGGTGGCGGCGTCGGGACCCACGAGATCGATGAAGACCTTGTTCAGCGAGGGCTCGGCGAGCTCAAAGCGCGACAGCCGGGCGCCTGAGGTCACGAGGGCCCCGAGGATCTCCTGCGCGTCCCCATCGGCCGCAAGCTCCAGCTCGGCGAACTGCCCCGATACGTCTGCCTTGGCCACCAAGCGCCGATCGGCGAAGATCGTATCGGCCCGGCCGCGCGCGCCGTCGAAGTTCACCAGCACATGCCGTCCGCCCCGCGTGCGCTTGATATCGGCGAGCGTGCCGTCCACCAGCTTCTTCCCGCGCGCGATGATACACACGTGGTCGCAGATCTTCTCAGCCTGCTCCATGATGTGCGTCGAGAACAAGATCGTCTTGCCCCGCGCACGTAGGTCGAGCACCGTGTCCTTCAGGACCTGGGAGTTGACGGGATCGAGACCCGAAAACGCCTCGTCCATGACCAGCAGATCCGGCTCGTGCAGTATGGTGGAGATGAACTGCACCTTCTGCTGCATGCCCTTCGACAATTCGTTCACCTTGCGCATGCGCCAATCGGAGAGACCCAGCCGCGCCAACCAGTCGAGCGCTTTCGGCCTCGCCGTGCGTCGATCGACCCCCTTCAGCTCGGCGAGGAACAACAAGACATCGAGCACCCGCATCTTGGGGTAGAGGCCTCGTTCTTCGGGGAGGTAGCCGATCCGCCCTGAGTGATCGCGACCGGTCCCGTGCTCACCGAACAGGCGCACCGTCCCACCGTCGGGGGCATAGATGTTCAGGATCATGCGGATGGTGGTGCTCTTGCCGGCGCCATTCGGACCGAGCAGCCCGTAGATCACGCCCGGCGGTACGGTGAGCGACAGCGCATCCACGGCGGTGTGGCCAGCGAAGCGCTTGGTGACGCGATCTACCAAGACGACAGGATCTGGCATGCGGGGAAACTATGGCGAGCGTGAAGCGACGCTAGGGTGAGACGACGCTACGGAACTACGACGCTAAGACTCCGAACAGCTCGCCGGCTTTCCGAACAGCGGTGACCAACGCATCGATGTCGTCGACGTCGTTACATCAGCGGCTGGGTGCAGTGATGGCCCGCGCGAATACAGACGCCGTCCTTATCCAGGATCGTTGCGAGATCGTGCGGGTGAATGTCGCCGTACGTGAATGGCACGACGCCCGCGCGGTGACCCTGTGGTCCGTAGATTGTGACGCCTTCGATCTGTGACAGCCGCTCGATGGCGACGCGGGCCAGCTCCTGCTCGTGTGCGGATACCTTCTCCATCCCCAGCTGTTCGAGATAGGCGATCGCGGCCGCCAACCCGACTGCGGCCTCCACGTTCGGCGTTCCGCCCTCGAACTTGTGGGGGATCTTGTTCCAGGTCGATCGATCGTCCCACACCCGTTCGATCATTTCGCCGCCGCCGTGGTAGGGTGGCATCGCCTCGAGCAGCGCCGGCTTGGCAATCAAGGCGCCGCTGCCCATGGGGCCGAGCATCTTGTGACCTGAGAGGGCGTAGAAGTCGCAGTCGAGGACCTGGACGTCGACCCGGAGATGCGGGCTGGATTGTGCCCCGTCCACCACCGTCACCGCCCCAGCCGCATGGGCCAGCTTGCTGAGCTGCGCGGCGGGATTCACGGTTCCCAGTGAGTTCGAGACATACGGAAAGGCCACGATCTTGGGGCCTGCCTCGAGCGCCCGCCCGAAGTCTGCCAGGTCGATCCGCCCATCGCTGGTGATCTCCACCATCCGGAGCGTGGCGCCCTTTTCCTGACACAGGATCTGCCACGGGACGATGTTCGAGTGGTGATCCATGGCGGTGACGACCACGGTATCACCGTGTGTGACGTTGGCCCGCCCCCACGACCCGGCGATGAGGTTGATGGACTCGGTCGTACCCCGGGTGAATACCACGGCCTCGGTCGCCCAGGCGTTCACGAACCGGGCGAGCGCGGTCCGCGCCGCCTCGTAGGCTTCGGTTGCGGCGACGGCGAGCGTGTACGCGCCGCGATGCACGTTGGCGTTGTGGAAGTTGTAGTAGTGGACGATCGCGTCGATCACGCGCTGCGGCTTCTGGCTGGTCGCCGCATTGTCGAGATAGACCAGACGTTGCCCGTTCTCCTGCTGGGCGAGAATCGGAAAGTCGGGCCGGATGCGCCGCGTGTCGAGCATCAGAAGTCTTTCGCCGATTCGGTGGTCACCGGCGCAGCGCTGTTCTGCAGCGCGGCGTGCAAGGCGTGCCAGGCGAGATTCGCGCATTTGACGCGGCTCGGAAATGCCCGGACGCCCGAAAATGCCGCGAGCTTGCCCGGCGCATTCGCGCCGCCTGACAGCATGTCGCGAAAGGCCTGGAACATCGCCTCCGCTTCCGCCTTGGGTTTGCCCTTGACCGCTTCGGTCATGAGGGACGCGGACGCCTTGGAGATCGCGCACCCGGAGCCCTGCGGCATATGAAAGCCGATGTCGTGGATCGTATCACCATCGAGCTGGACGTACAGCTGTATACGGTCGCCGCACAGCGGGTTGTTGCCCTCGGCCTTGCGGTTCGCTCCGTCCAGACGCTTGAAGTTCCGCGGATTGCGATTGTGGTCGAGAATGACCTGCTGATAGAGATCGCCGAGGTCGCTCATGACTCCGCCAGGCGACCCCGCACGATGGCGTCGAGTTGCGCACGCAGCGGCGCCACCTCCATCCGGCCGAGGATCTCGGCGGCGAAACCATACGTCAGGAGCCGGCGTGCCTCGTGCTCGCCGACGCCGCGGCTCTGCAGATAGAACAGGGCGCGCGGGTCGAGCGGTCCCACCGTCGAGCCGTGCGTGCACTTCACGTCATCAGCGTAGATCTCGAGCTGCGGCTGGCTGTCGGCGTGCGCCTGGCCCGAGAGCAGGAGGTTGTTGTTCGTCTGCTTTGAATCGGTCTTTTGCGCGCCAGGACGGACGATGATGCGTCCGGTGAACACGCCGCGTGACGTGTCGTCGAGTACGCCGTTGAAGTACTCGTGACTCGAGCAGTGATCGGCGGCGTGGTCGATCGTCGTGTGATGGTCGGCATGCTGCTCGCCCGCAAGCAGGTACAGGCCATTCAGGATCAGCGTCCCGCCGGGACCCGCCAGCACCGCGCCGATGTCGTGGCGGGCGAGCGCCGACCCGAATGCGACAAAATGGAGATTGAGGGTGCTGTCACGTCCCTGATTCGACTGGGTCGCAGCGACGTGAAAGGCGCGATTGCTCTCTCGCTGGACCGAATGGTAGTCGACGCGAGCACCATCACCGACGACGATCTCAGTCACCGCGTTCGTCCAGTACATATTCTCTTCTAGCGCCGCGTACGTCTCGACGATCGATGCGCGCCCCTCACGCTCGACCACGACGAGGTTGCGCGGATGGACGACAACGTGCTGGTCACCCGTCGTCAGGAACAGCAGTTGAACCGGCTCCGCGACGCTGAGCTTCGCCGGCACATGCACGAACGCTCCGTCCGCAACGAAGGCGGTGTTCAGCGCGCAGAACGGTCGCCCTTCCGTCGTCGCGTACTTGCACAGATGCTGGCTGATGAAATCGGGTTGATCCCGGAGAACCTGTGCCAAACTGTCCAGGCGAACACCGTCGGCGAGCGGCGTCGAAAGCGAGCGTTGGAAAAAACCGTTGACAAAGACGAGACGATGGCCCGTCGCACCGAGCAGGAACGGCCGAATGTCCGCCAGCATCGGCACACGAGACGGCGGCTGCGCCAACTCAAACTGCGTTTCGGCGAGCGGCGCGACGCTCGTGAAGCGCCACGCTTCCTGCTTCATGTTGGGGAAGCCGAGATCGATGAAGCGGCGGATCCCGCCCTCGCGCAGAGCCTTCAGCCAGGCCGGTACGCGGGAAGCCCCATTCGCCGCCCATGCCTGGTAGGAGCCGACCAGTCGCTCTACTGAGCCTGTTTTCACTGCCATCGTCATGACACCATTACGCCATCACGCAGCCAGTCGTAGCCACGGGCTTCGAGTTCCAGGGCCAATTCGGGGCCGCCGGACTTGACGATCCGGCCGTCCGCCAGGACGTGCACCACGTCGGGCGTGATGTAGTTCAACAAGCGCTGATAGTGGGTCACGATGAGGAATGCGCGCTCTGGGTTGCGCAGCTGGTTGACCGCCTGCGCGACGGTCTTGAGCGCGTCGATATCGAGCCCCGAGTCGGTCTCGTCGAGGATCGCGAGGCGCGGCTCGAGCACGGCGAGCTGGAGGATCTCGTTGCGCTTCTTTTCTCCGCCCGAGAACCCTTCGTTGACCGGACGGTTCATCATCGCGTCGTCCGAGCCGATGGACTTGAGCTTCTGTTCGAGAAACTGGAGGAAGTCGATCGGATCGAGCTCCGCTTCCCCGCGCTCCCGGCGCAGCGCGTTCAGCGCCGACCGCAGGAAATAGGAGTTCGTGATGCCGCGAATCTCGACGGGATACTGGAACGCGAGGAAGACGCCGGCGCGCGCCCGCTCCTCCGGTTTCATGTCGAGGACATCTTTGCCCTGGTAGGTCACGGTCCCGGCGAGCACGGTATACGCCGGATGACCGGCAAGCACCTGCGCCAGCGTGCTTTTCCCCGAGCCGTTCGGCCCCATGAGGGCGTGGACTTCGCCGTCCCGAATCGTGAGATCGACGCCCTTCAGGATCTCGTTGCCTGCAACGGCGACGCGAAGGCCCTTGACCTCGAGCAATGCCTTTCCCTGCTTCACCCCACGCTCCCTTCCAGGCTGATCCCGAGCAACCGCGTCGCTTCGACGGCGAACTCCATCGGCAGCTCTTTGAACACTTCCTTGCAAAAGCCGTTGACGATCATCGACACCGCGTCCTCAGACGAGAGGCCGCGCTGGCGCAGATAAAAGATCTGGTCTTCGCCGATCTTGGACGTCGACGCTTCGTGTTCCATGATCGCGGTGCTGTTGCGCACGTCGATGTAGGGGAAGGTGTGCGCGCCGCACTTGTCCCCGATCAGCATCGAGTCGCATTGCGAGTAGTTCCGCGCGCCGTCCGCGCCCTTCATGATCTTCACAAGCCCGCGGTAGGTGTTCTGGCCGCGGCCCGCGGAAATGCCTTTCGACACGATGGTCGAGCGCGTGTTCTTACCGAGGTGAATCATCTTGGTGCCGGTGTCGGCCTGTTGCTTGTGACTCGTCACGGCCACCGAGTAGAACTCACCGATCGAGTTGTCGCCCTGCAGAATGCAGCCGGGATACTTCCAGGTGATCGCCGAGCCGGTCTCGACCTGCGTCCACGAGATCTTGGAATTCGCACCGGCGCATTTCCCGCGCTTGGTGACGAAATTGTAGATCCCGCCCTTCCCCTCTTCGTCGCCCGGATACCAGTTCTGAATCGTCGAGTACTTGATCGTCGCCCGCTCGAGCGCGACGAGTTCGACGACCGCCGCGTGCAGCTGGTTCTCGTCGCGCATCGGCGCTGAACACCCCTCGAGGTAGCTGACGTAGCTCCCTTCGTCCGCGATGATGAGCGTGCGCTCGAATTGGCCGGTGGACGACGCGTTGATGCGGAAGTACGTCGAGAGCTCGAGCGGACAGCGCACACCCTTCGGCACATACACGAACGAGCCGTCGGTAAACACGGCCGAGTTGAGCGCTGCGAAGAAGTTGTCGTTATGCGGGACGACGGTGCCGAGGTACTTCTGGACGAGATCGGCATGCTCGCGGATCGCCTGCGAGATCGGACAGAAGATCACGCCGTACTTCGCGAGCTCCGCCTGGAACGTCGTCGCCACCGAGACACTGTCGAACACGGCGTCCACCGCGACACCGCTCAGGCGCTTCTGCTCTTCGATCGGGATGCCGAGCTTCTCAAAGGTCGCGACCAGCTTCGGATCGACCTGGTCGAGGGAGTCGAGCTTGGGGAGCTTTTTGGGTGCCGCGTAGTAGCTGATCGCCTGGTAGTCGATCGGCCCGTACTTCACGTTGGGCCAGTGCGGCTCGTTCATCTTGAGCCAGTTGCGGTAGGCCTTCAGGCGCCACGCCAGCATCCACTCCGGCTCGCCCTTTTTGGCCGAAATCAGCCGGATCACATCCTCGTTCAGGCCGGCCGGCACGACCTCGGATTCGATGTCGGTGACGAAGCCGTACTTGTACGGTTGCTGGACATGGGCTTGAATGCTGGTCATTTTGCCTCGAAGTCGTTCTCTGGCTTACAGTTCCGGTATCCTAATAACTTTGTCGGGATTCCGCAACTGCATGAGGCGTCGAGCAAAATCGTCAAGCAATGGCGTCGAGCGGAAGCGTCTTAAGGCGTCGTTGCTCGACGTCTTTGCTCGACGTCTCTTCTAGACGCCTCTTGCTAGTAGATATCTCGATTCCAGTCGCGGACGAGGCGCTCATAGTCCTCCGGCGTATTGACTTGGTCAATGACGGCCGGATCGTCCACCGGAACGGTCACAACTTCTCCTTGGTGCTTATGCTGGACCGCCCGGGCGCCCTCCTGGGTCGCGTCCGGATCCTCCAGCAGCTCCCCAAATAGCGCCGATCCCCAAACCACGGGATGGCCGCGACGCTCCCCGAACGTCGGCACGACCGTCCGAGCCCCGGTCCGGCGGTGCGCCTCGAGGATTCGCTCGACGGTTGTTACGCGGACGTGCGGGAGATCGACGGGCCAAACGAGGACGGCGCTGGGTTGGAGCGGCTGCAGCGCGCGCAAGGCGGCGCGCATCGAGGCGATGGGACCGGTCTCGGGCTCAGGATTCTCTACGATCATGCAGTCGTGGCCGGCAATCGCGGGCTGGATCCGGGGCGCATCGGGCCCCAGCACAATGAGGCGCGTTTTGATCTCGAGCGCCTCCATCGCCTCGAGGATTCGGACGGCGAAGGGGCGCCCGAGGAAGTCCAGGAGGGCCTTGGGAGAGCCCATCCGGGCCGACCGGCCGGCCGCCAGGACGACGCCCGCTAAAGACATAGGGGTTATGAGACTAAGGCGCTAAGTGGCTCCATGGCTAGAGGCAGTTGCATGAAGGCCCGAAAGGGGCAATTTTGGCGCGCTCCCATGGCAGTCCGACGCATTCGCCAGCTAGGCGACCCGATCCTCAGGGTTCGCTGCGACCCGGTCCACGACCCGAAGTCGCCGGCCGTCAGGCTGCTCGCCGACGACCTGCGCGATACGCTCCGCGCCGCGCGCACGAAGTACGACTTCGGTCGCGCCCTGGCCGCACCGCAGATCGGCGCCCCGGTCCGTGTGATCCTGGTGCAAGTCGGGAAATTCCGGGCCTGCATGGTCAATCCGGAGATTACGGACGTTGGGTCGGAGGACTTTCACGTCTGGGACGACTGTTTTTCATTTCCCAGCCTGCTGGTCCGGGTCAACCGAGCGTATCGGGCGACGCTCCGCTACACCGACATAAAAGGCAAGACCGTGACGATGGACCTCGAGGGACCGATGGCGGAGCTGCTGCAGCACGAGCTCGACCATCTCGACGGCATTCTCGCCCTCGACCAGCCGGCCGGTCTCGATCCCTTCGCGTACAAAGCGGAATGGGAAAAGCTTCACAAGCCTGCGGAGCGTTACGGACCGCCACGCCCGCGCGAGGTTTAGCCCAGGTTACATTCAATCATCGACAGGGGTGCCCCGGCACGACGCCGTGGGCTGAGATCACACCCTCATCACCTGATCCGGTTCGTACCGGCGAAGGGAGTTCCGCATGACCTGCCGCACCCAGATGTTCTTCGCCCGTCAGGGCACGATCACTCCCGAGATGCAACGCGTCGCCGAGCGGGAAGGGCTGGCGCCGGAGACCATCCGCGACGAGGTCGCGATAGGCCGGCTCATCATTCCGGCGAACGTCAATCACCTGAAGCAACGCCTCGACCCCATGGCCATCGGCAAGGTGGCCAGCGTCAAGATCAACGCCAATATCGGCAACTCGGCCGTCGAGTCGGATATCGACGGCGAGCTCGAGAAGCTGCATCACGCCGTCCATTATGGCGCTGACACGGTGATGGATCTCTCGACCGGCGGAAACATCGATGCGATTCGCGAAGCGATCATCGCGGCGTCGCCCGTGCCGATCGGCACGGTTCCCGTCTACCAGGCGATCGAGACCGCCGGCGACGTCATCAAGCTCACCGCCGACGATCTCCTCGATAACATCGAGCATCAAGCGAAACAGGGTGTGGACTACGTCACGGTGCACGCCGGCATTTTGCGCGAGCACGTCGGTCTCGCCCTGGGCCGCGTCACGGGGATCGTGAGCCGCGGCGGATCGTTGATGGCGTACTGGATGACGCAGCACGGCAAGCAGAATCCGCTCTACGAGCACTACGACCGGCTGCTCGACATCGCGCGCGAGTACGACGTCACGCTGTCGCTGGGCGATGGGCTGCGGCCAGGTTCGATCGCCGACGCGACCGACAAGGCACAGCTCGCGGAGCTGACGGTCCTCGGCGAGCTGACGGAGCGCGCGTGGAAGCAAGACGTGCAGGTGATGATCGAGGGACCGGGCCACATCCCGATGCATCAGATCGAAGTGAACGTGCGGCTCGAGAAGGAGCTGTGCCACGAGGCGCCGTTCTACACGCTGGGTCCGCTCGTCACCGACGTGGCGCCGGGATACGACCATATCACGTCAGCGATCGGCGCGGCGATGATCGGCTGGTTCGGGGCCGACATGCTCTGCTACGTCACGCGCAAGGAGCACCTCGGCCTGCCGAACGCGGAGGAGGTGCGCGAGGGCGTGATCGCGTACAAGATCGCGGCCCACGCGGCGAACATCGCGCGGCGGCGTCCCGGCGCGACCGAGCGGGACGACGCGCTGTCACGCGCGCGCTATGCGTTCGACTGGAACGAGCAGTTCCGACTCGCGCTCGATCCCGCCCGGGCGCGCGAGCTGCACGACGAGGCGTTGCCGGCCGAGTACTTCAAGAGCGCGGAGTTCTGCGCGATGTGTGGGCCGAAGTTCTGCTCGATGCACATCACGCGCGAGATCGAGCGCTCGCTGGGGCTGCGCGAGCCGGAGACGAAACGGGAGGTAGTTGGGACGGGCCGATGAAAAAGTAGGGGCGCAGCATGCTGCGCCCCTACATGACACCGCCGGGTGCGGGATTCGCGCAATCACCAGGCGATGCCGTAATCCTCACCGTGATTGGATGACCCACCCCAGAACGACCCGTGCTTCCAGTCGAAGAAGATCGCGTTGATGGGGCCTGAGGTTCGATCGTCGAACTCCAACCGGTAGCCCATCGCGCGTAACTCGTGACGCACCCACGACGGCGTGTCGTCGCGCAGCGTGAGGCGGCCAGGTTCGGTCTTGTGGTCGCCGAACGAGTTGCGCATTTGATAGCTCGTGATGTTCGCCGCCTCGACCGCCTGCTGCACGTCCATCCCGAATTCCACCACGTTCAGGAAGAACTGCAGCAGGTTCTGATCCTGCGTGTCGCCGCCTTGCACCGCGAACGCCAGGAACGGCTTTCCATTCTTCATTGCAAGACTCGGTGTCAACGTCACACGCGGCCGCTTGCCCGGGACGATCACGTTGAAGGGATTGTCCGCGCTATCGACGACGAATTGCTGCCCGCGCTGGCTCACCCCGATGCCGGTATGTCCCGCGATCACGGCCGGAATCCAACCGCCGGACGGTGTCACCGAAACCACCCAACCCGATGTATCCGCCGCTTCGATCGATGTGGTCCCGCGGCGGAACGCCTCATCGAACGCCGCGAGCGCGGCGGCGTCTTCGCCACCTTCGGAGGTGGTCACCGGCCGAGGAGACCAACGCTGGAGCAGCGGCAAATACGGGTTGGTGCCGCCCTGGAACGGATACGGATCGCCCGGTTTGATGTCCGGATCGTTGCGGTCGGGATTGATCAGCTTGGCGCGCTCGCGCGCGTATTCCTTCGACAGCAGTCCGCGAATCGGCTCCTCCGGCGGAAATGCGGGATCGCCGTAGTAGAAGTCACGATCGGCGAACGCCAAGCTCATCGTCTGGTACAGCGTGTGGATGTAGCGCGTGCTGTTGTAGCCCATCGCCTGGAGATCGAAGCCTTCGAGGATGTTCAGCGCCTGCAACATGGCGGGTCCCTGCGACCATGGCGGCAGCTTGTAGACCTCGATGCCGCGATACTGTGTCATTACTGGCTCTTCTATTTTGACGCGCCAATTGGCCAGGTCGGGCAACGTGATGAGGCCGCCTTCTTCCTGCACTCCGCGCACGAACTCCTGCGCGATATCGCCGCGATAAAACCGCTCGTAGCCGGCCATGATCGCGTCGTGCCGGTTCTTGCCGCGGCGCAGCGCGTCCTGCTCGGCCTCTACCAGCTTGCGGAGCGTCGCCGCGAGCTCGGGTTGCCGGAAGATCTCGCCGGCCTCGGGCGCTTCGCGCGCCTCGCCGGCGTGAGGCAACATGACGGCGCGGGAGTAGCGCCATTGCTTGAGCCAGCCTTTGTTGCGCTCGATCGAATTTGCCGTCTCCTCCTCGATGGGATAGCCGTCCGCCATGCGGATCGCCGGCTCCAGCACCTCCCGCAGACTCAGCTTTCCATACTCCGCCAGCATTACCATCAGCCCACCAGGCGTACCGGGTGTGATCGCCGCGAGCGGACCGGACTCAGGCGGGAACCGCATGCCTTTGGAGCGATAGAAATCAGCCGTTGCTCCGGTTGGTGCCACGCCGAGGGCGTTAACCGCGATAACCTTCTTTGTTTTCGGATTGTAGATCAGGGCCTGCGTTTCTCCGCCCCATGACAGCACGTCCCACATCGTCGTCACGGCCGCGAGCATCGCGCAGGTGGCGTCGACGGCGTTGCCCCCCTTTTGAAACATCATGGCGCCCGCTTCCGCGCCGAGCGGTTTGCCCGTGATCGCGACCCAATGTCGGCCGTGCAGGGCCGGTTTCTGGGTACGCTGTGCCGAAAGCGTTGTCGGAAGAACGAGGAGGACGAGCAATAGGCAGCGACGGACAGCCATCTGTGCTCCCAGGAGGATCCGAGTGGAAGCTACCGAAGTGGGGCCGCCTGCTCAATCCAACCGCCGCTCGGCCGAGCGCGCGTGGGCTTCGAGCCCCTCCACCCGGCCGAACCACGCGGCGTCCTCGACGAGCGGCCGTGCCGCGGCGACGTCGTCGATCCGCAGCCACGTGCGTACCCGCAGAAACGTGTAGACGGATAGACCGCCCTTTGACCGCGCGGTCCCCGCGGTGGGAAGGACGTGGTTGGGGCCCGCGCCGTAGTCCCCCAACACCTCGGCCGACCCGCCCCCGATAAAGAGCGCGCCGTAGTGCGCGAGTCGGGGCGCCAGGTCGGTCGCACCATCGAGGAGGAGCTCCACGTGCTCGGGAGCGATTGCGTCACACGCGGCAACTCCCTCCTCCACACCTCCCACCAGCACCACGCCGCCGTTGCGCAGCGCCGCCCGCGCGACTCCCGCACTGGGGAGGTCCCCGAGCTGGCGCGTGAGCTCGGCATCGACGCGATCGAGATGCGTGGGATCGGTGGTGACGAGCATCGGCAATGCGTCGGGGTCATGCTCCGCCTGCGCGAGGAGATCGGCCGCGATCACCGCGGGAGACGCCGACGAGTCGGCGAAGACCAGCAGCTCAGAAGGTCCGGCGAGCATGTCGATCGCGGCGCGTCCGCCCACGAGCTGTTTGGCCGCCGTGACGTACCGGTTCCCGGGGCCGACGATCACGTCACAGGGAGCGATTGGCCCGGCACCGAACGCAAGCGTGGCAATCGCGTGAGCGCCGCCCGCCGCGAGCACACCATCGGCACCGGCGACGGCCGCAGCGGCGAGAGTCATCAAGCCGGGTTTCGGGCTTGCAACCCAGATCTCG
>WNGE01002953.1_pt1 | contig 22991 bp, 20 predicted proteins | sample 5400651 | NCBI WGS metagenome assembly WNGE01 (sample SAMN13153370, study PRJNA577476) | soil metagenome | isolation source: 60 cm soil or saprolite under grassland replicate 2 | place: USA:California | collected 2016-06-15
GCCATGTGAGGTTCCTTTCAGCTTGGCCGTTGAGGGGGATCATCACTGGGGGCTCCGGTGTGCGCCGGAGCCCTTCTTCATTCGGCGGCGTCGACGCTTGAGTTCGGTGCCGCGCTGGAGGTTCGCTTCCTGCGGGACCGAGCCGGACGGGCAGGACTCCACGATCTCCTGCATGGAGCGCTCGCCGACCTGCTTCACGATGACCTTCTTGCCGAGCCGGCGAGTGTCGACCCGGTCGCGGTACTTGTTGAGGAAGGTGTTCCGGTGGATGCCGCCCCAGCGCTTGCAGGTGTTGCGGATCGAATCCCAAACCGGGACGACTTCGTCGCTCATCTTCTCCTCCCAAAAAAAGGCGGCGCCGGGGTCTCCCCGACGTTGCCCATATTATACGGCTATGGACGGTAAAGTTGCAAACTTAAATAATTTCTATATAAAAAATACGCGGGGTATCGATTTCACGCGCGCTTCATCGGCACGACTTCGCCGGTGACCGCTGGCGTCGCGCAGAACGTGGCCCACTGATCCATGAGCCGGCGCCGTTTCTCGAACAGATCGCCGCGCCGGTATGTGGCCTCGACGCCGCTCGGGATCGCGTGCGCCAGCGCCATCTCGGCGACGAAGTTCTGGGTGTTGGTCCGCTCGGCGGCCCAGTCGCGAAAGCTCGACCGGAAGCCGTGCGGGGTGATGCCGCTGTATCCTGCCCGCTTGATCGTGCGCCGCATCTCGGCCGCGCCGAACGGGAAGATCGTGTCGCCGGTGCGCAGCTCCCGCATCCGTTCGAGGATTGCCACCGCGGCGTCACTCAGCGGCACCTTGTGCTCCTTGCCGGTCTTCATCCGCTTCGGCGGGATCGTCCACGTGCGGGTCTGGAGGTTGATCTCGCTCCACACTGCGCCGCGGATTTCACCGGTCCTGGCGGCGGTCAGGATCGCGAACTGCAGCGCGTAGGAGGCGACCGAGTCGATCTTGCGCAGCTCGGCCGTGAAGTCGGCGACCTGCGCGTAGGGCAGGGCCTCGAAATGCTTCTTGCCGTTCTTGATCGAGGCCGGGAGCAGGTGCTTCAAAACGGTCCAGCTCGCCGGGTTCGGCCCCGGGTGCAGGTTGCGCGCTATTGCCGAGCCCATGATCGACTCGATGCGGCCCCTGAGCCGGGACATCGTCTGGTGCTTCTCCAGCCACTGCGGTTTGAGCACGCCGAGCACCGCCTCGACGTCGATCCTGTCGACCGGCAGCTTGCCGAGCGCCGGGAACGCGAACCGCTCCAGCGTGTCGAGCCAGTCGCGCGCGTGCCGCGGCGACCACTTCACGTCGTGGGTCTTGACGTACTCGATCGCGGCCTCGCGGAAGAGCACCGGCGGCCGGCTGGCGATCAGCTGCTCGGCCCGCTGGCGCTGGCGCTCGATGACCGGGTCGACCTTGTCGAGCAGGAGCTTCCGCAGCTCGGCGGCCTTGTCCCTGGCTTCGGCCAAGGTCCGGTCCCTGGCGCTGCCGAGGCCGATGCGGTGGCCCTTATGGTTCAATCCGTACCGGAAGAACCACGACTTCGAGACGCCTCCGCCTGCGGCCGGCTTGACCCGCAGGTAGAGCCCGCCGCCGTCGCTGTGCATGCCGGGCTTCGTCGTCCGCGCCACCTTGGCGGCGCTCAATTTGTGGATTCCCCTTGCCATGTGTCCCTCTCATCGTTTTCGGGGTGCCATCCGGGGTGACACTCCGCTGAGGGATTATATTGTACGAAAGTAGGCGAAGCGCAATGGCGTTTTTCGAGGAAGTGCCGATTCCATGCGGGTTTCTTGTGCGAGATTAGGCGGCCGCGGACCGCTTTATCGCGGCCTCCGCCTCGGCAATCGCATCGGGAGCGCCGACGTGGATCCATATGCCTTCGAGCCGCAGTCCGTGCAGGCGGCCGGCCGCGGCGGCGCGGTTGAACAGCAGGCTCAACGGGAAAGGCCCGTCCGGAGCCGCCGCGAACAGGGCGGGCGCGAGGATGGCAACGCCGGCGTATACGAAGGGCACGATCTCCCGCTCCGCGCGCGGAGCGAGGCGTCCATCCGGCCCGAGCGAAAAATCGCCGCGGCCGTCGTAGCCGATGCTCGTCGCGATCGGCGCCAGCAGCAGCAGCGCGTCCATGATCGCTGGATCGAACGCCGCCGCGAGCCGGTCGAGATTGGGCGTCACGCCCTCGATCCAGACCGTGTCGGAATTGAGATGGTAGAACGGCGCCGCGCCGAGGCTTGCAAGCGCGTTCACGGCGCCGCCGCCGGTGCCGAGCAGCCGATCGCGTTCGTCCGACACGACGATTTTCGGTTTTTGCCACGCCGCCAGATGCCGTCGCATCTGATCGGCGAAATGATGAATGTTGACGACCGCGAGCTCGACCTCGGCCGCCGCCAGCCGGTCGAGCGCGTGATCGATCAGGGCCTTGCCGCCGACCTCGATCAGCGGCTTGGGAATGCGCTCGGTGATCGGCCGCATGCGGTTGCCGAGACCGGCGGCCAAGACCATGGCGCGGCGCGGCCTGAACGGAGAATGCGGTTTCGCCATGCAGCGGTCTCCGAAGCCCTTGGCGGGAAGGACGGAACGAGGGACGCGATTCGCGCCCCGGAAGCTAGCAAATCGGGCGCGGCCAAGGCACGCACGTGAGAATTGAAATAGTACAACATGTCACAAGCCAAGGATGCATTTTGGCAAAATGAAATGCTCTAAGACCTTGTCCCAACTTGCGATTTTTCTCAAACCCGACGCGAAATTTTCCCCAGTTTCAGCACAAACATCGCGGCGAGCCCCGCACGGTCCCGGCCCATGGCCTCTTCACGCCGGTGCCGGGATATTGCCGTCGTACCAGGCCTTGAGCGCGGCCAAGCCGGCTTGCCGTCGCGGCGGTCGAGCCGCGCGAAGATGCCCAGGATCTTGGTGGCGCGTTGCGCGCCCAGCATCGCGTAGAGCTCGAGGAACTCGGCAGCCTCGAAGCTCGGATCGGAGGCCTGGCGGGCGCGGACATAGCCGCCAAGCAGTGCCATCTCCAGCGGCTCGGGAACGTCGATCCTGGCATCCTGGAGGAGCGACACCACGTCGTACGCCGGCGGGCCGAGCAGCGCGTCCTGGAAATCGAGCAGACCCACGCGCGCCATGCCTTGGCGCTTCGGCAGCCAAAGCAGATTGGGCGAATGATAGTCGCGCAGCACCCAGGTCGGCGGCGCCTCGACCGCGCGCTCGAGCGCCGCGCGCCACAGCGCCTGGAACTCGGATCTCGCCGGCGGTGCGACGGCGCCGCCCCGCTGCGGAACGTACCAGTCGAGCAGCAATTCGGTTTCGATCAGCAAGGCGTCCAGATCGTACGCCGGCAGCGGATGATCGATGCGCGGCGCGACGGGTAGCACCGGGGGCAGCGCCTGCCGGTGCAAGGCCACCAGCACGTCGACGGCGGTCGCATAGCGATCCTGAACCGGTGCGCCGGTATCGCTCGCCACCACGCCTTCGCGGCCGAGATCCTCGAGCACGAGCAGCCCCTCGGCAAGGTCCGCGGCGTAGATTTCGGGTGCGGAGAAGCCGCGTGCGCGCAGCGCCCGCGCCATCGCCACGAACGGCTTCACGTCCTCGGCAAGATGCGCGATCGCGCTATAGGGCTTGCCGTCCCGCAGCGGCGGCCCGTCCGGTCGGCGTGGCGCGTTCATCAGGACGGCCGTGCTGCCGTCCTTGACCAGACGTTCGTAGATGCGGGTCGAGGCGTCGCCCTGCAGGAATTGGCGTTCGGCATCCGCGAGCCCCGCTTGCTCGAGGAAGCGCCAGATGGTGAAGAGCCGTTCGGTACGCTCCGCAAACGAGCCGAAGGCGGTGACGCTCGCCTCGCGATAGCTCGGGCCCCGCGTCGGGACGAGATGAAAGGCGATGTCGAGCCGATCGGGCGCCAGCAGTCCGTTCGCGCGATCGGGCCATTCGAGCAGGGCGGCGGCGCCCTCGATCGCTTCTTCGAAGCCGAGTTCGACGAGCTCGCGCGGCTCGGAAATCCGATAGAGATCGGCGTGGACCAGCGGAAAGCGCGGCAGCGCGTAGCTTTGGATGAGCGTGAACGTCGGGCTCGGCACTTCGAGCCGCTCGTCCTCGGCGAGAGTGCGAATCAGCGCGCGCGCGAACGTGGTCTTGCCGGCGCCGAGATCGCCGGAGAGCGTAACGAGATCGCCGGGGGCGAGGACGGCGGCGACATCCGCGGCCAGCCGGCGCGTAGCCTGCTCGTTCGGAAGCATCAGCTGATGGGTGGCCGCGGTCAAATTGGTCCGAACGTTCAACGCGCTCCGCCCCGCTACTCGGCCGCGGCGGCCCGCTCGGCCACGTGCTCGAGCGGAAAGGCACAAACGACTGTGGTGCCGCGCCCGACCGCGGAATCCAGCTTTACCGTACCACCATGCAGCTCGACGAACGAGCGCACGATCGAGAGGCCGAGCCCGGTACCGCGATGCCGCGAGCCCAGCGCATGGGTCTCGAAGCGATCGAATACCCGGTCCTGGATCTCGGTGGGAATGCCCGGGCCGCGGTCGCTGACGCGGAACACCACGGCGTCGCTGCGCCGTTCGGCGGCGAGCGTGACGACTTCGCCGGGGGGCGAGAAGCCGATGGCGTTGACCACCAGATTATACAGGATTTGGCGCAGCCGCCGCTCGTCGGCGGTGAAGCTGCCGATTCCGCCGTCGGCACGGATCTCGAGCTTGAGGCCCTGCTCGGCAAGTCGATCCCGCACGGCTTCGGCGACGGCGTCCACGACGGTGCGAATGTCCACGCTGCCGAGATCGAGCGTCATCACGCCGGCGTCGATGGTGGCGAGATCCAGGATGTCGTTGATGATGGCAAGCAGGGAGGCGCTCGAGGAGTTGATATAGCCGAGATACTCGCGTTGCTTCTCTCCGAGCGAGCCGGTCGTCGGGTCTTCGAGCAACTGGGCGAAGCCGATGATGTTGGTCAGCGGCGAGCGCAATTCGTAGGAGACCAGATGGACGAAGTCGTTCTTGAGATCGTAGGCGGTCTGCAGAGCCTCGTTGCGCTCGCGCAGCGCGCGCTCGACGTTGACCGAATCGGTGACGTCCTGGAACGTGACCAGGGTGGCGCCGTCGGGCAGCGGCATCGTCGCGCAATCGATCACGCTGCCGTCCTTGCGCTCCAGCCGCTTCGAGATCGGCTGGCGGTGCTCCAGCCCGGTGACGGCGCCGCGCAGCGATTGCCAGGTCAAATTGTCCTCGTGCAGCGCCTGGCAGGCGGCGATGATCGCCTCCATGTGGGGGCGCTCGGCGAGCAGCGGGGGCAGCAGCCGCCACATCCGGGCGAACACCGGGTTGAACAGCCGCAGCCGGCCGTCGCTGCCGAACACGGCGACCCCTTCCGAGAGATGATCGAGTGTTTCGCCTTGCACCCGGATCAAAGCGTCGTAGCGGCGCTTGAGCTCCAGGGCTTCGGTGACGTCGTCGAACAAATAGGTGATGCCGCCCTCGGGGTTGGGCGTGGTGACGACCCGTAGCGTGCGTCCGTCGGGCAGATGCCATAGATGCTCGGTCGCCCCGACGGCGCGGTAGGCCTCGTGGAGCTCACTCTTCCAGGAGCGGAAATCCGCCTGCTCGGGGAGCTTGCGCGCCGCGCGCAGCTGATCGAGCACGGCGCTGTCGCTCGGCTGCTGATCCAGGAACTCGCTGGTCAGGCCCCACAGCGCCCGATACGCGGCATTGTGGAACGTGAGCCGTTGGTTGGCGCCGAAGATGGCGACCGCGGTCGGTAGCTGGTCCAAGGTCCGCCGATGCGCCTGCATGGTGCGGGCGAGTTCGCTGCGCGTGGTCTCGACCTCGGTCACATCGATGCCGATGCCGGCGCGGCCGTTGCGCGTGGCGAGATCGAATACATCGAAGATCCTTCGGGTCCCCGCGACGATGACGGCCAGCCGGGCGGCATAGGGTTCGCCCGACGCACGGGCCGCCGCCAGCTCGGCGCGCGTGGCGGGATCGAGCAACTCCAGGCCGCCCGCGACCGCTTCGCCGCTGTCGCGGGCGTCGACGGCATGCGCATAAGCCGGGTTGACCCAGCTCTGCCGGCCCGCGGCGTCGCTCGCCCAGATCGGCGAGGGCAGTGCTTCGATCAAGGTCCGGATCGCGTCGACGTCGCGCAGCAATTTGCCATGGCGGGCAGCGAGCTCGGTCAGCTCGCGCCTGACGCCCCCGACCTCCTTGAGGCGGAGCACGGCTCGTCCGCCGATGGCGCGCCCTTCGGCCTCGATGTGGCGCCCGGCAAGCGTCGTCGCCGCGACGGCAAAGCCCTGGCCGCGCGAGCGAAGCGCCTCGACCGCGCGCTCCATGATGCTCGCCTGGTCGGCGTCGAGCCAGGTCGAGAACGCCAGGATGCGGCGCGCGACCGGAACCGAATTGACGATGCCGGGATCGCCGAGAACCTCCGGCTCCTCGAAGCGCGCGTCCCAGGCGATCACGACCTGCGGCTCGGCGAACAGCAGCGCATGCGCGCGGTCGACCTCTTCCCGAAGCCGGACGATTTCGGCGCGGTCGGCGGCGGCGGCACGCTGCGCGCGGCTGCGGGTGCGGACGAGACCGATGGCGGTGACGACCGCGAAGGAGACCACGCCGACGATCAGCGCGAACGCAGCGAGCTCATGACGATGCAGCTGGGCGAGGCCGGTCACATACCGATCGAGGTCGGCAAAGAGCCTTGGCTCGGCAGCGGCGGGACGCGATGGCGCCCAGGCGGCGGCGACGGTCAGGGATTTCGCAAGAAAGCTTGCGCACCGATTAGCACGAAAGCGTCCGGCTTCGGCCCGGATCGTGTCCGGCATCCCCACTGCCCCTGCTCGGCCTGCGATCGCGCCGCCGAGCGAGGACGCCACTTGGGCCCGGCGGTGCCGCGGGCACGCTCCGCCGCGCTGCGCCCGCGAATCGCTGCAATGGTACCTCCGATGCCGGCAAACGCTAAGAGCCCAGACCGTGAACGGGGGCAATATCGCGATGGCAATCCGGCGCCGACACTTCGGCGCGCGATGCGGCGCGAAGGATCCGCGCCGTTCACAGGCCTTCAAACAACGCGGTCGACAGATAGCGCTCGGCGAACGAGGGGATTACCACGACGATATTCTTTCCCGTCATGTCTTGCCGCGCGGCGACCTTGAGTGCGGCAGCGACCGCGGCGCCCGACGAAATGCCGCCGGGAATTCCCTCGAGCCGCGCCAGCGCCCGGGTGGTGTCGAGAGCCTCGTCGTTGGTGATCGTGATCACCTCGTCGATGACGGAACGGTCGAGGATTTCCGGGATAAATCCTGCGCCGATCCCCTGGATCTTGTGCGGACCGGGGGCTCCGCCCGAGAGCACCGCGCTGTCCTTGGGCTCGACCGCGACCACGCGGATCGACGGCTTGCGGGCCTTGAGCACCTGTCCGACCCCGGTGGCGGTGCCGCCGGTGCCGATCCCGGATACAATCACGTCAACGGCGCCCTGGGTGTCGTTCCAGATTTCCTCGGCGGTGGTGCGCCGGTGGATTTCGGGGTTGGCCGGATTCTTGAACTGCTGCGGCATCACCGCATTGGGAATTTGGCCGAGCAGCTCCTCGGCTTTGGCGATGGCGCCTTTCATCCCTTTCGCCGCTTCGGTCAGCACGAGCTCGGCGCCGAGCAACGCCAGCATCTTGCGGCGCTCGATCGACATCGAATCCGGCATCACCAGGATCAGGCGATAGCCGCGCGCGGCCGCCACGAACGCCAGCGCGATGCCGGTGTTTCCGGAAGTCGGCTCGATCAGCACGGTCGAAGGCCCGATGCTGCCGTTCGCCTCCATCGCGTCGATCATCGAGACGCCGATGCGGTCCTTGACGCTGCCGATCGGGTTGAAGAACTCGAGCTTGGCGAGCACCTGGGCGTGGGCGCCCCGCATCTGCGGCAGGCGATTGAGCCGTACGATCGGCGTATCGCCGATGGTGTCGGTGATCGAATCGAAAACGCGACCGCGGCCGGGCTGCGGCGCATGGGCTACGGGGGAAGGCTGGGATTTCAGCGCGGCGACAGACATGGCGAACTCCTGTGCTTCAGGGAGGCGCGTTTCTCGAGCGGCCGAAGGGGATGAACGGCGCGCCGGAGAACCGGGCTTGGCGGTCATATAGGACACAATTCTCTTCAATGCCGGTTGATCGAGGTCAAAAAGGATGATTTTGCGAGATACGGCTTTAAACAACAATTTCATACTAGAAATGCGCAGGTCCGGGGCGCCGATGAGCCATCGTCCGATCCCAAAACCGTGCGAATCAGGAACTCCCCGTCGAGCCGAAACCGCCGCCGCTCCGTGCGGTCTCGTCGAGCTCCGCGGTCTCGATCATTCTCGCGCGCAAGCTCGGGGCGATCACGAGCTGCGCGATGCGCATGCCGCGCGTCACCGTGAACGGCTCGCTCCCGAGGTTGACCAGCAGCACCTGGACCTCGCCGCGGTAATCGGCGTCGATGGTGCCGGGCGCATTGAGCACGCTCACGCCGGATCTGGCCGCAAGGCCCGAGCGCGGCCGCACCTGGCCTTCGGTGCCGGGCGGGAGCGCGAGCGCGATCCCGGTCGGGACTGCCGCCCGTGCTCCCGGCGCGATCACGATGGGCGCCTCATGCGGGATCGCGGCGAGAAGATCGCATCCCGAGGCGAGCTTGGATTGATACGCGGGCAGCGGCAGATCGGCGCCGTGGGGCAGCCGCGCGACGCGGATTTCGATTTCGTTCATGACGGCCGGGCAAGCGTCGCCGCGATGCGGCTCACCAGCATCCTGGCGACTTCGTGCTTGGGCTGCATCGGCCAGGTTTCCACGCCGTCCGCGGTGACGAGGTGAATGCGGTTGCTCTCGCCGCCCATGATGCCGGTCCCCTCGGACACGTCGTTGGCGAGGAGCCAGTCGCAATGCTTGCGCGCGAGCTTCCTCTTGGCGTTCTCGACGACGTGTTCGGTCTCGGCGGCGAACCCGATCACCAGTGTCGGCCGGTCGGATTTTCGGCTGCCGATGGTGGCGAGGATGTCCGGGTTCTCGGCCAGCACGAGCTTGGGAACATCGGCATCCTTCTTGATCTTGCGGCGGTTGGGCTCCGCGACCCGCCAATCGGCGACCGCTGCCGCGAAGACCGCAACGTCGGCCGGCAAGGCCTTTTCCACCGCTTCGAGCATATCGCGCGCGCTCTCGACATGAACGATGCGCACTCCGGCCGGATCGAGCAGGCCGACCGGCCCGGATATTAGCGTCACCTCGGCGCCTGCGTCGGCGGCCGCGCGGGCGATGGCGTGGCCTTGCTTGCCGGAGGAGCGATTGGCGATGTAGCGCACCGGATCGATCGGCTCGTGGGTGGGTCCGGACGTGACGAGGACGCGCCGGCCGTGCAGCGGCTTTTGCCGATCGGCGCCGCCCAGCAGCTGCTCGATCTTGGCGAGAATTTCCAGCGGCTCGGCCATGCGGCCGATACCGTGCTCGCTGCGCTCGGCCATCTCGCCCTCGTTCGGCCCTACGCAGGCGATGCCGTCCGCCGCGAGCCGCGCGAGATTGCGCCGGGTCGCCGCGTGCGCCCACATGCGCGGGTTCATCGCCGGGGCGATCAGCACCGGCTGGTCGGTCGCGAGCAGAACCGCGGAGGCGAGATCGTCGGCATGGCCGCCCGCCATCTTGGCCATCAGGTCGGCGGTTGCCGGCGCAACCACGATGAGATCCGTTTCGCGCGCGAGGCGAATGTGGCCGACGTCGAACTCGCTGCGCGGATCGAACAGGTCCGTAAACGCCCGCTCGCCGGCAATCGCTCCGACCGCCAGCGGCGTGATGAACGCCTGGCCGCCTTTGGTGAGGATTGAGCGCACCGCCGCGCCGCGCTCTTGCAAGCGCCGGATCAAGTCGAGCGCTTTGTAGGCGGCAATGCCGCCGCCGATCACCAGCAGGATCCGTTTGCCCTGGAGCATCCCGGCCTCATCCGGCGACCGCGTTCTATCGAACGCGGTCGACTAGGCATCAAATAGGTCATTTGGCGGCTGCCGTCATGGTTAACGTGATGACGTTCGTTCACAGTCCCCAAATCAGCATGGCGGCTAGCAACGCCACGATCAGCCACAGCGCGAAGCCCGTCCATCGGTTGCGGCGCGCATCCGCCGACGCGATGGCCGCGACCGTCTCGGGCGCGAGCACGACGCCGTTGCGGGTGACGGCGTCGATATGGTCGAGCACGACCGCGGCGCGCCCGAGCAGCTCCGGCACGCCGCCGAGAAAGCGGCCGAGTTCCACCGCGCCTTCGGCCGCCTGCTCGATCCTGCCTGCGGGCCCGAGATGTCGCTCGACCCATTGCCGCACCACCGGGTCGGAAGTCGACCACATGTCGAGCCCGGGATCGAGCGAGCGCGCCACCCCTTCCACGACCACCATGGTCTTTTGCAGCAGCAGCAATTCCGGCCGGGTCCGCATGTCGAACAGGCTCGTTACTTCGAACAAGAGATTGAGCAGCTTGGCCATCGAGATTTCGGCGGCGGTGCGGCTATGGATCGGTTCGCCGATCGCCCGGATCGCCTGCGCAAAGCTCTCCACCGAGTGCTGCGGCGGCACGTAGCCGGCTTCGAAATGCACTTCGGCCGTGCGCAGATAATCGCGGGTGATGAAGCCGTGCAGGATCTCGGCGAGGAACCGGCGCTCCTTGGCACCGAGCCGGCCCATGATGCCGAAGTCGACGGCGATGAACCGGCCGTTGGCGTCGACGAACAGATTGCCCGGGTGCATGTCGGCGTGAAAGAAGCCGTCGCGCAACGCGTGGCGCAGGAACGATTGCATCAGCGCGCGGGCGAGCTCTTTGAGGTCGAAGCCCTTGGCGAGGAGCGTCGCGCGGTCGGACAACGGCGTGGCATCGATCCATTCGAGCGTGAGCACGTCTTTGGCGGTCCGCACCCAGTCGATTGCCGGCACGCGAAAATCCGGATCTTCCTTGGTGTTCTCGTCCATTTCCGAGATCGCCGCGGCCTCGAGGCGCAGATCCATCTCGACCGCCACGCTGCGCGCCAGCGTCTCCACCACTTCGACGACACGCAGCCGCCGCGCCTCCGCAGACATCCGCTCGGCGTGGAAGGCGACGAATGCGAACGCTTCGAGGTCGATCTTAAAGCGGCGCTCGATGCCGGGACGCAGCACTTTGACGGCGACCGGCCGGCGCGCGCCCAGCTCGATCACCTCGGCGCGATGCACCTGGGCGATCGAGGCCGCCGCAACGGGCGGGCCGAAGCTGACGAAGACGTTCGCGATCGGCGCGCCGAGCGCGCTCGCGACCGCCGCCTCGGCCTCGGCTTGCGCAAACGGCGCCATTTTGTCCTGCAGGCTTTCGAGATCGCGCGAGAGCGCCGCGCCGACGATATCCGGCCGAGTCGCCAGGAACTGGCCGAGCTTGACGTAGCTCGGGCCGAGCCGGGTCAGCGCGGCGGCGAGCCGCACCGCGCCTGCGGCACCGGCCCCGGTCCGGCGTTCGATCAGCCTGCCGAGACTCAGCAAGAGACCGATCGGCCACGGGAAGAACACCGGATCGAGCAGCCCGAAGACCCCCTCGCGCGCAAACACGAAGCCGGCGCGGGTAAGCCGCGCAAGATGTGCGGGGGCGAACACGATGGGCGGACGCCGCCCGGGCGATTCCGGCGCGCCGCTGCGGAGCAGGAGGTTCATGTGCGGGCGCGCCGGGATCACAGCCTCCAGCCGGAGTGGAGCGCGACGATGCCGCCCGACATGCGCCGATGCGACACCCGGCGGAAGCCGGCGCTGCGCAGCATCGACGCCAGAGCCTCCGGCCGCGGGAACCGACGGATCGATTCCACCAAATAGCGATAGGGCTCGGCATCGCCGACCACCATCCGGCCCAGGGCCGGGATCACCTGAAACGAATACAGCTCGTACAGGCGATCGAGCCCCGGGACATCGACCGCGGAGAATTCCAGGCACAGAAAATGCCCGAGCGGCTTGAGCACGCGAAACGCCTCCGCCAGCGCCCGCTCGATGCGTGGAACGTTGCGCATGCCGAAGGCGATCGAGACGGCGTCGTAGCTCGAATCCGCGAACGGCAGATGCTCGGCATTGCCCTCGACGAAGCGCACCACGTCCTCGAGCCCGCGCTGCTGCGCCCGCTCGCGGCCGACCTGCAGCATGTCCGCGCTCGCATCGAGCACCGCGGCGCGCGTTCCCGAGCCGCCGGTTTCGACGAGCCGGAACGCGACGTCCCCGGTGCCGCCGGCCACATCGAGCAGCCGGAACGCCTCGGCTTGCCGCGGCGGGTTTATCGCGGTGACGAGCGCATCCTTCCAGGCCCGATGCAGCCCGCCCGACATCAGGTCGTTCATGAGATCGTAGCGCCGCGCCACCTTGCGGAACACGTCGTCGACGAGCTCCTGCTTGTCCGCGAGCGGCACCTTTTGGAAACCGAAATCGGCCTCGCGATTTGCGGGATTTTCGCCCATGCCATGGCTCCAATCGATTTTCGACCATAGCGCGGGGGGCGCCATGGCGCTATCACATCCCCGGAAATCGCCCGATGGAGTAAATGTGCCGGAACTGCCCGAGGTCGAAACGGTCCGGCGGGGCCTTGCCCCGGCGATGGAGCGCGCCGTGTTCCTCGCCGTTCAGGCCCACCGCGAAGACCTGCGCTGGCCGCTGCCGGAGAATTTCGCGCGGCGCCTGGTCGGCGCGAGCGTCGAAGCGCTTCGCCGGCGCGCCAAATATTTGCTCGCCGATCTCTCCTCCGGCGAGGTGCTGATCATGCATCTCGGCATGTCGGGGTCGTTCCGGGTGCTCAACGGCGTTGCGGAAAATACGCCGGGCGAGTTCCATCTCGCGCGCTCGCGGGCGTTCGCCCACGATCACGTGGTGTTCCGCATGTCGTCCGGCGCGACCGTCACCTTCAACGACCCGCGCCGGTTCGGCTTCATGCTGCTTGTCCCGGGCGCCGAGCTCGCAACACATCCGCTGATGCGGATCGGCCCCGAGCCGCTCGACCGCGCCTTCACGGCGGCGCGGCTCGCGAAAGCCTGCGCCGGGAAATCGACCAGCCTGAAAGCCGCGTTGCTCGACCAGAAGATTGTGGCCGGGCTCGGCAATATCTACGTTTGCGAGGCGCTCAATCGCGCGCGTCTCTCGCCGCGACGCAAGGCCGCAACGCTGGCGACGCGCGCAGGCGCGCCGACCCCGCACGCGGAGCGGCTCGTCGCGGCGATCAAGATCGTGCTCGAGGGTGCCATCGCGGCCGGCGGCTCCTCGCTGCGCGATCATCGCCGCACCGACGGCGAACTCGGCAGCTTTCAGCACAAGTTCCGCGTCTACGATCGCGAGGGCGGCCGCTGCCCGACCCGCGGCTGCCCCGGCATCGTGCGGCGCTTCACGCAGAACGGCCGCTCCACGTTCTTTTGTCCCGTGTGCCAGAACTGAGAAATTTCGCCGCGCGGCCTGCCTGATGCATTCGATCGATCGCCAACCAAACAATTCAAGAGGGCGCCATGAGCTATGAGAACGTCGAGATCGAGACCCGCGGCAATGTCGGGATCGTCCGCCTCAACCGCCCCCACGCGCTCAATGCGCTCAACTCGGCGCTGATCGCGGATTTGAGCCACGCAGTGGACGCCTTCGAAGCCGCGACGGCGATCGGCTGCATCGTCATCACCGGCTCCGAGAACGCATTTGCGGCGGGCGCCGACATCAAGGAGATGTCCGGCAAATCCTATATGGACGCATTCATGGGCGATTTCGCCGCGCATTGGGATCGCGTCGCGCGCGCGCGAAAACCGGTGATCGCCGCGGTCGCAGGCTTCGCGCTGGGCGGCGGCTGCGAGCTCGCCATGATGTGCGATCTCATCATCGCCGCGGACAACGCCAAATTCGGCCAACCCGAGATCAAGCTCGGCGTCATTCCGGGCATCGGCGGCACGCAACGCCTCACGCGCGCGGTCGGCAAGGCCAAGGCCATGGACCTTTGCCTCACCGGCCGCATGATGGATGCGCAGGAAGCCGAGCGCGCCGGTCTCGTGGCCCGCATCGTGCCGCTGGCAAATCTGTTGGAGGAAGCGGTGAAGACGGCCGAGACCATCGCGTCGATGTCGCTGCCGGCCGTCATGGTCGCCAAGGAGAGCATCAGCCGCGCCTTCGAAGTTTCGCTCGCCGAAGGCGTGCGCTTCGAACGGCGGGTATTTCATTCCTTGTTCGCGACCGAGGACCAGAAGGAGGGCATGGCGGCCTTCATCGAGAAGCGCGCGCCGAAATTCCGCAATCGATGAGCGGCCTTCGCCGGCTGGCGAATGCGATCGACGATCGCGATATAAGGGCTCGAGGCAAGCCGATGCTGACCGACGAAGAGCTCGAGCGTTACGCCCGCCACATCGTGTTGCGCGAGGTCGGCGGCCCGGGGCAGCTCGCGCTGCAGCGCGCCCGGGTGCTGGTGATCGGCGCGGGCGGGCTCGGCGCGCCGGTGCTGCTCTATCTCGCCGCCGCGGGCGTCGGCACGCTGGGCGTCGTCGACGACGACGCCGTCTCGCTTTCCAATCTGCAGCGCCAGGTGATCCACGGCACGCCGGACCTCGGCCGGCCCAAGGTCGACAGCGCGGCGGCGGTGATCGGGCGGCTCAACCCCAACGTCGCGATCGAGCCCCATGGCGTGCGCCTGAGCGCCGCGAACGCGCTCGACCTCATCGGCCGCTACGACGTCGTCGCCGACGGTTCCGACAATTTCGCCACCCGGTATCTCGTTTCCGACGCCTGCTATTTCGCCAAAAAGCCGCTGGTCACCGCGGCGGTCGGCAGCTTCGACGGCACGCTCACCACGATCCGGGCTCATGAGCGCGGCCGCGACGGCCGGCCCAACCCGACCTACCGCTGCCTGTTCCCCGAGCCGCCGCCCGCCGGCACGGTGCCGGCCTGCGCCGAGGCCGGAATCCTCGGGGCGCTCACCGGCATTCTCGGCTCCTTGATGGCGCTCGAAGTGATCCGGGAGATCGTCGGCTTCGGCGAGGGCCTGGTCGGGCGCCTGCTCATGCTCGACGCGCGCTCGCTTCGGTTCGAGACGTTGCAATACGCGTGGCATCCCGCAAATCCGCTCTCGGGCGAGAAATCCGCGATCCGCGATCTCTCCGTCCACGCCGGCTGAGCCGCCGCCTCGGCGGGTCTCACCCGAATATCGCCTCTCCTTCGTCATTGCCGGGCTTGCCCGGCTTGCCCCGGCAATCCATGCACGCTCTGTCGAAGATGAAGAAGCCGCAGGTGCGCGGATCAAGCCTGATCAAGCCTGCGCCTGACGGTCAAGAAATACTGACGTCGGCATCAATCACTTCTCGGCCGGCTTTGCCGACGCAGCGGCTTCCGGGCAGGGACCGAGGCAGAACTCGACGCCGTCGCTGTTGCGGTAGCGGTTGGAGCCCATCCGCTCGTACTCGACGCAGCGGCGGCGGTCGGGCGCGTCATGTGCGTTGCGGCGGCAGATCTTCCCGCCTTCCGGCTCCCAAATGCCGCGCACCAGGATTCCGGAGCCGGACAGGATGGCGGTTCCGTCGGGCAGATGCACCGTGCACAGCGCCTTTCCGGCGAGCGGCCCGACGTTGGGCGTCCCGCACAACGGCATGCCGACGAGTTCGCGGCGAAACTCGTCGACGGTCATGCTCTGCGCCGATGCGGGCACGGCGGCGAGCAGCGTCGCACCGAGCGCGGCCATGCAGCGGAGAGATGCACACATCGGGTTCGAAGGCTCGAGATCACAACATCGAGGGCAGCACGCGATCCGGCGGCCGGTGTCCGTCCATGAAGGTCTTGATATTGATAATGACCTTTTCGCCCATGTCGATGCGACCTTCAATCGTGGCGGAGCCCATGTGCGGCAGCAGCACCACCTTACCGGCGCGCGCGAGCTTGAGCAGTTTGGGATTGATGGCCGGCTCGTGCTCGAACACGTCGAGACCGGCGCCGGCGATCTCGCCGTGCTCGATCATGCGCGCGAGCGCGTTCTCGTCGATCACCTCGCCGCGGGCGGTGTTGACCACATAGGCTTCGGGCCGCATCAGCTTGAGTCGGCGCGCCGACAGCAGATGATAGGTCGCCGGCGTGTGCGGGCAGTTCACCGAGATGATGTCCATCCGGGCGAGCATCTGGTCGAGGCTCTCCCAATACGTGGCCTCGAGCTCCTCCTCGATGTGCGGCGAGGCGCGGCGGCGGTTGTGGTAATGGATCTGCAGACCGAACGCGCGGGCGCGGCGCGCGACCGCCTGCCCGATGCGGCCCATGCCGACGATGCCTAGCCGCTTGCCCCAGATGCGGTGGCCGAGCATCCAGGTCGGCGTCCAGCCGGTCCAATCCTTGTCCGCGGTCAGCACATTGGCGCCTTCGGCGAGCCGCCGCGGCACCGCGAGGATCAGCGCCATGGTCATGTCGGCGGTGTCCTCGGTCAGCACGCCCGGCGTATTGGTGACCGTGATGCCGCGCTGCACCGCCGTGGCGACGTCGATGTTGTCGACGCCGTTGCCGAAATTGGCGATCAGCTTCAGCTTGTCACCGGACTGGCTGAGCACGGACGCGTCGATCCGGTCGGTGACGGTGGGAACCAGCACGTCGGCGATCTTCGCCGCCTCGGCGAGATCGGCATGGCTCATCGGCTTGTCGTCGAGGTTGAGGCGGGCATCGAACAGCTCGCGCATGCGGGTTTCGACGCTGTCCGGCAGCTTGCGGGTGACCACCACCAATGGCTTTTTCCGGTTCGGCATGTCGACGCCCTCGGCATCCGGCGCGGGATCGCGCAGGCGGATGCCGGCCACATTCACCCGTTCAGAGCTCTTTAACCGAGCCGACCGAGACTGTCGCAACCGTTCGGCGGCGGGTCTCTCGGCCGGTTCCTCTCTATCAGATGGCCGGGCCAAGACAAAGCGGGCGGCACGCGCGGTTGCGCGGCGCCGCCGGTTGCTTGCGGAAAGTGCGAACGCCGGCTCGTTGCCGGCTCGGTAGGGCAGAAATCCGGTCGATGCTGTCGCGAAATTGGTTCCCCATCGCGCTGATGCTGCTCATGCCGATCGCGGCTCGATCGGCAAACGCCGATCCGCTTGCGCCCGGTGCGGCGAGCGGCCTGCAGGTTCCTCGCTTCGTCAGCCTCAAGTCCGACCGCGTCAACGTGCGCGGCGGGCCCGACAAGGACCATGAGGTCGTCTGGGTCTACACCAGGGCGGCGCTTCCCGTGGAGATCACCGCCGAGTTCGACAATTGGCGGCGCGTGCGCGACTGGGATGGAGGCGAGGGCTGGGTCTATCATTCGTTGCTGTCCGGGCGGCGCACGATCATGGTGGCGCCGAAGGCGAAGCCCAAGGACGAAGTGGTGCCGCTGTTCGATCGGGCGGACCGGACCGGTAAGCTGATCGCGCGCTTGCAGCCCGGGGTGCTGGGTACGGTCAAGCGCTGCGGCGGAGACTGGTGCAGGATTGTCGGCGAGGGATTCGACGGCTGGATCGAGCAGGACCGCCTGTGGGGGGTCTATCCCAACGAGAAGATCGATTAGCCGTCCCGGTTGGGCTCGTCCTCGCGTTTGAGCCTGACGACGACGTCGACCCGCGCGATCTTGTAGCCCGGCGGCGGCGTCGGCAGCCTGTCCACCATGGTCTCGGTCGCCGGGATGTCGACGAGGGCATTCTCGTCCTCGACGAAGAAATGGTGGTGATCGGACGCGTTGGTGTCGAAATAGGTCTTCGAGCCGTCGACTGGCACCTGGCGCAGCAGCCCGGCTTGCGTGAACTGATGCAGGGTGTTGTAGACCGTGGCCAGCGAGACCGGCACCTTCGCCTTATTCGCCTCTTCGTAGAGCAGCTCGGCGGTCACATGCCGGTCGCCCTTGCCGAACAGGATCCAGCCGAGCGCCATGCGCTGGCGCGTGGGGCGCAACCCGACCTGCCGCAGCATGGCCCGCACGTCGTGCCACGGGCAGCCGGTCAGCGCCGCGCGCTCCGCCAGCCGGCGCTCCGCGTGCTCGTCCAGCGCGCTCGAGAAAACGATCGTATGCGGTTGCGCCATTCGTGCGACCAATCGCTCCACCTTATCGGTTCGAGCAGGAGGTTTTGCGGCCGGGATCATATGCGAGCCCGAGCCCTGGATGCAACTGCGGCGACGATGGCACCCGATGCCGGATTGGAAGCCAACAGAATGTCGCAGGCCTTCGGCTGGTCGCGGCCGGTCGCGCGCGCGGCGCCAAGGCGTGGGCACGTTGCTCGGAGCGCGATTTTGCCCCTCGGCCCGCCGATGTGTTAGGAGAACGGCCCGGACCCATGTTCGAGGAATGAACCGGAATGCAGACCCGGCGCGGCAGCTATGACTTCGAGGATCTGCTCGCGTGTGCCCGCGGTGAATTGTTCGGCGAGGGCAATGCCCAGCTGCCGCTGCCGCCGATGCTGATGTTCGACCGCATCGCCGAAATCGCCGAAGCGGGCGGCGAGCATGGCAAGGGGCTGGTCCGCGCCGAGCTCAACGTCAAGCCCGACATGTGGTTTTTTCCCTGTCATTTCAAAGGCGATCCGGTCATGCCCGGGTGCCTCGGGCTCGACGCGCTGTGGCAATTGCTCGGATTTTTCCTGGGCTGGCTCGGCGCGCCCGGCAAGGGCCGTGCCTTGGGGCTGGGCGAGCTCAAATTCTCGGGCCAGGTGCTGCCGACGATGAAGAAGGTGATCTACGGCATCGACATCAAGCGGGTGATGCGCACGAAGCTCGTGCTCGGCGTCGCCGACGGCTGGCTTTCGGCGGACGGTTCGTTGATCTATCGGGCCAGCGACCTCAAGGTAGGGTTGTTCCGCCAGGATGCCGTGCTGCAGGCGAGCGGGGCCTGAGGACGCGGCGCGGGCGCTCGGGAGACCGCGCCGGATGCGGACAGAATGGCGGACGAGGCAATCATGAAGCGGGTCGTCGTCACCGGGATGGGCGTCGTCTCATCGATCGGGAACAACACCCAGGAAGTGCTGGCGTCGCTGCGCGAGGCCAAGTCCGGCATCGTGCGCGCCGACGAATACGCCAAGCTCGGGTTCCGCTGCCAGGTTCACGGCGCGCCGAGCCTCGACACGGAGCATGCCATCGACCGCCGGGCGCTGCGGTTTCTCGGCGGCGGCGCCGCCTGGAACCACGTCGCCATGGAGCAGGCGATTCGCGATGCGGGCCTCGAATCCGACGAGGTCTCGCACGAGCGGACCGGCATCATCATGGGCTCGGGCGGGCCATCGACGCGCACCATCGTCGAAGCCGCCGATACCGCGCGCACCAAGGGGCCCAAGCGGATCGGTCCGTTCGCGGTGCCCAAAGCCATGTCCTCGACCGCTTCGGCGACGCTCGGCACCTGGTTCAAGATCAAGGGAGTGAACTACAGCATCTCATCGGCCTGCGCGACGTCCAATCATTGCATCGGCAACGCCATGGAGATCATCCAGCTCGGCAAGCAGGACATCGTCTTCGCGGGCGGCTGCGAGGAGCTCGACTGGACGCTTTCGGTGCTGTTCGACGCCATGGGCGCGATGTCCTCGCAATTCAACGCCACTCCGGACAAGGCCTCGCGGGCCTACGACGTCGACCGGGACGGATTCGTGATCGCCGGCGGCGCCGGCGTGCTCGTGCTTGAGGAGCTCGATCACGCCAAGGCACGCGGCGCGAAGATCTATGCGGAGCTCGCCGGCTATGGCGCCACGTCCGACGGCTACGACATGGTGGCTCCCTCCGGCGAGGGCGCGGCGCGCTGCATGCACATGGCGCTTTCCGCCGTGAAATGCCCGGTCGACTACATCAACCCGCATGCGACCTCGACGCCGATCGGAGATCTGCGGGAGATCGAGGCCATTCGCGAAATCTTCGGCGCCAAATGCCCGCCGATTTCGGCCACCAAATCCCTGACCGGCCACTCGCTCGGCGCAGCCGGCGCGCAGGAGGCGATCTACTCGCTGTTGATGATGAACAACGGCTTCATCTGCGAAAGCGCCAATATCGAGAATCTCGATCCCGCTTTCGCCGACGTCCCCATCGTTCGCGAGCGCCGCGACGGTGTGGAGCTTTCCTGCGTGCTGTCGAATTCGTTTGGGTTCGGCGGCACCAACGCGTCCGTAGTATTCAAGCGGCTCGATGCCTGAGCGTTGCGCCCGTGCCTGGCGTGCCAGTGCGCCTGCGGACGCCGATATCAGACCGGACGATACGACGGAGTACGAGACTTCGCCGCCGGGCTCCTTCGGGATCCCGTCCACGACAGGCCAGCGAGTGCGTGCGCCTCGCGCAAGGAGTAGGGTGGGGTATGGGTAACCTGATGGAGGGCAAGCGCGGGCTGGTCATGGGGGTCGCCAACGACCACTCGATCGCGTGGGGGATCTCCAAGGCGCTCGCCCGGGAAGGCGCCATGCTCGCCTTCACCTACCAGGGCGAGGCGCTGGGCAAGCGCGTGCGGCCGCTCGCCGAAACGCTCGGAGCGAGCTTGATCCTGCCCTGCGACGTCGAAGACCTGGCCTCCGTGGATCTGGTTTTTACGAAAATCGCCCGCAGCTGGGGAGCGCTGGATTTCCTGGTGCACGCCATCGCCTTTTCCGATCGCAACGAGCTCAAGGGACGCTATGCCGATACTTCCCGGGAGAATTTCATCCGCACCATGGTGATCTCGTGTTTCTCGTTCACCGAGGTGGCGAAGCGCGCGGCGGCGCTGATGCGTTCCGGCGGGTCGGTGCTCACGCTGACTTATGGCGGCTCGACCCGGGTGATGCCGAACTACAACGTCATGGGCGTTGCCAAGGCGGCGCTCGAAGCCTCGGTGCGCTACCTCGCCGCGGATTTCGGACCCGCCGGCATCCGGGTCAATGCCATTTCGGCCGGACCGGTTCGCACCTTGGCCGGATCGGGCATCGCCGAGGCGCGGCTGATGTTCAATTTCCAGCAGCGCCACTCGCCGTTGCGGCGTACCGTCTCGATCGACGAGATCGGGGGTGCGGCGCTCTACCTGCTCAGCGATCTCTCGACCGGGGTGACCGGCGACATTCATTTCGTCGATTCCGGCTATAACGTCGTCGCGATGCCGCAACCCACCGCGCTGAAGACCGTGGACGAAGCCGAAGCTGCCGCCGAGGAACGCACCAAGGACGCGGCGCAATAGCGCCGGATCGGCCAGCGGTTCGATGCGCGCAAATGCGCAAGAAAAATCGACAAAACGACCCGTGACAACGTTTGCGGAATGATCTCAGTGCGGCGAAGCCGCCCGGCCCATGGGGGGATTAGCATGACCAGTCGTTACGGCGTTGGCGCCCTCACGGCGGCGCTGTGCGGTGCCGTGCTCGCCTCGGTCACGCCGTTCCAGCCGGCCTTTGCCGCCAGCTTCGAGCAGATCGTGCAAACGTGCCGGGAATCCGTGCGTCCGCAAGTCCAGGCTTGCATGCAGGGCAAGCGGGGCAGCGGCGACCGCGAGACGAACCTGGCGGCCTGCCGCGGCGCTGTCACGGCGATCGTACGGGCATGCGTCTTGCACGAGACGCAGCGCGCCGCGGCCGGCAAGCCGGCGCCCGGGGCGCCGAAAGGCGAAACAGCCGAAATGCCGAAAAACGCCGGTCCGGTGCACGCCGGTTTCGTCGCGCCGCCGCGCACGATCGCCGACATCACGGCGATTCTCGACAAGGAACGGCCCGATCCCGCGAAGATCGCCGAACTCAAGGCCGATGCCGACGCCGCGCCGCCGAAGGGCGCGTCAGCTGCCGATCTCGCGCAATTCTATTACGACCGCGGCAATGCCCGCGCGCTGCTCGCCCGCAGCAAGGAGGCGCTCGCCGACGGGCTGAAGGCGCTAGAGGTCGGGAAGGGCGCGATCGAGTTGAGGCAGGTAACGCGCATCCGCCAGTTCGTCGCACTGCAGTACATGGCCATCGGCGATCTGAAACAGGCGATTGCGGTTTTCCAATCGATCGTCCGCGACAGCGACCAGCCCGGCGCCAGGGGCGGCGCGATCAATGCGTCGCGCTTTCTCGCGCAGACGCTGGTCTCCATGGGCGATGTCGCCCAGGCCGACGCCTATGCGCGTCGCGTCGGCGGGCTCGTTCAAGAAGCGCGCGGCAGCCCCCACCCGAATTGGCGAAAGAGTTACGCCGCGTATGGCAATTCCTGGGAAGCCGATGCGGACGCGGTGCGCGCACTGATCTTTGAGGCGCGCGGTCAGTATCGCGACGCCGAGGCGGCGTATCGGCGTGGCGAGGCATTTCGGCGCGCCGCACTCAAGGATCTCGACAAATTCGAAGACCCGCCGCCACCCGAGCAGCTCCTTCTCGGAGCGGACGGCGATCTGCTGGCGATCGCCCGCGTGAAGGCCAAGCAAGGACGACTGAGCGAAGCGGAGTTCGATGCCCGGCGCGCGCTGCTCGGCGTCCTGAAGAACCAGAGCAAGTACAATCCGCAATCACCCAGATTCATATTGGGGCTCGCCGGCATTCTATCGGAGCAGGGCCGCTATGAAGAAGCCGAGAAGCTCACGCGCTCGGCACTCGAGATTCAGCGCACGCTCGGGATCCGTGACGAGACGCCGGGCAGCGCCAACATTCTCTCGAACCTCGGCGGCGTTCTCACGCTGCAACGCAAGGGCAAGGAGGCCGCCGCCGTCTACGCCGAGCTCGACAAGGCGATTGCGCAATGGGAGCCGCGGCGGCGCGAGATGTTCCTGCTCAACGGGTCGCGCATTGCCGCGCTCTACGCGTCGGGTCAAATCCAGGCCGGCGTGGCCGCGGCCCAGGAACTCGTGAAACGGGAAAGCGCACGGTTCGGCGAGAACCATTTCGATACCGCGTCGGCGCACGGCACGCTGGCGGTGGGCTATGCCGGTGCCGGACGCGACGCCGAGGCGATCCGCGAGTTCAAGGCGGCGATCCCCATCATGATGGCAGGATCGCGCGAGAATGCCGACGACGACGCCACCATCGTGGCGGCGCGGAGTCAGCGGCTGCAGAACGTCGTCGAAGCCTACATCGGTCTGCTGGCGCGCAGCTCGAGCA
>WNGE01006052.1_pt1 | contig 22991 bp, 21 predicted proteins | sample 5400651 | NCBI WGS metagenome assembly WNGE01 (sample SAMN13153370, study PRJNA577476) | soil metagenome | isolation source: 60 cm soil or saprolite under grassland replicate 2 | place: USA:California | collected 2016-06-15
TTCCAACAAACGGCGACATCCGCACGCTGGATCGAGATCAACCGACGATGGGCTTGGTGTCTCGGCTTAATGTCGGGGGTCGCGCAAGAAGCACAGCTGCGCGGCATCACAACAAATGGGAATCCTCTGACCGCTGGAGACTGCGGTCGCATCGGGCCGGACGGGGTGCCGCAGCCTGTCCGGCCCGACCCTTTTCAGGCGGCGTTCCAGCGGCCGAATCGAGGGATCGGCGGCCAGGCTGCCGTGCTCTCGACGTGCGCGTCGCGGCGATGTTCGCGAGCGGAACGATTGCTACCGAGTGCGTCAACACGTCGTCCCCGGCCTGAGCCCCGATCGGCGTGCCCCGCTACTCAGCGAGATCGAGGGACAGCGAGAGCGGGCGGATTCGCTCGGTCGCCGCGGATCAGCCGCCGCCGCTCCGGAAGAACGAAACGCTGCCAACCGACCGCGAGGAAAGCAAGGACGAGATCTAGGGAATGAGACCGCTCATCACGGGGCTCGCCGGGCCGAACTCCCGCCGCAGGGGCGCGAGAGCACCGCAGCTGCGGATCCGCAGGCTCTTGCCCTGGAGTCCGGTCCGGCGTCGGCACATCGTTGCGTCGCGGGCGCATTTGATCCACGCCGCTTGGTCGAGTCGCTGCTCGACGTTCGACAAGGACGCAGCGGGGGCAGACGGTGTGGGGTGCATAAATACGATCCTGCTGCAGATCGCTGTTTTGGGCGGCCGAGCTGAATTTGTGTACCCACGCGATCCGCGTTGGGGGCTCTACCTCGGTGGCGCCCCGGCTGCCTAGCTCGAGCTGCTGGACAAGCCGCCAAGTTCGGCTACCTTGTGGCCGTGGACGCGCCGCCACGCAAGTTTGGGGGGCGAGCGGGTTCTTTTGTGAGCACAGGCCCGGGTGGGGCCGCCGACGGGAAGGACTTCGATGAGCTTGCGGATCTTCTGTGTGGTCATCGCAGCGCTTGCGCTGACGGTCGGCGTCGGCGTGGCAGTCGCGGACGGCCCCGGGCCGACGCAGAGCCTCGCGGCTGACTGCTCCGCTCAGCAGGCCGGCGACAACGAGCAGGAGGCGGCCGACGAAGTCTCCCAGGCGGCGGGCGACGTCGAGCAGGAGGCCTCGAGCGAGCAGGCCGACGACGAGGCCGGCGATGCGCAGGGTGCGGACGAGCAGCAGGGCGCGCAGGCCGACGACGACCAGTGCGACGACCAGGGCAACGACCAAGGCAGCGACGACGGCGGTCGCTAGAGCCGCGCGCTGCTGCGCCGGCCTCGCGTTGGCGTTGGCGCTCGCGCTCATCGTTCCCGGAACTGCAGACGCGAGTGACGCGTCGCTTCGCAGCGCGTTGGGAACATGGTCGCACCGGATCGGACTCGACGCCCGCGGCATCGGCCTCAGCGCGGCGAACCGGCACCCGCGCCGGCTGACGGCGAGGGCGCTGAACTTCCGCGCCGACGCGCTTCGTGCCGGGCGCGCGCTTTCCTCGACGTCGCCCTCGACCGCGCGCGGCCGCCGTGCGAAGAAGCTCGCGCTGGCGGCCTTCCATGACTACGCGCTCGTCGGACGCGCGTGGGCGCTTGCCGGACGGGCGCGGCTCGCGCACCATCGAGCCGCGGCGGCGAAGGACGCGCGGCTCGCCGCGGGCTATGCGAAGAAGGGCAACGGCCTGCTCATCGCAGCCGACAAGCTCCTGCACTGAACACGCTACGCTGGTCGCGCCGCAAGACGCATGGGTTCGCGAATCGCGTGTGGGGTGCGTTAACTCGGTTTCGGGTCAGGGGCGGGCATGTCGTCGTAGAGTCGTGCGCCCGTCCCGATGATCTGGAGGAGTTGATTCTTGGTCTGGTAGCCGCAGGCCGAGCAGCGATACGCCACTGCGCGCGAGCAACACGACGAGCGCGAGCAACCGGCAGGCGACGACGTAGACGAACGACACGACCACGAGCAACCTCCGAGGACGGAAGCGCCGAGGCTACCCGGCCTGTTGGCCAACCGGCCTCCTGCTCCGCATCGCGCCTCACGATCGACTTTGTGCACCCGACAGGTGCGTACCCCGGTGCTACCTCAGGATGTTGCCGAACGAGGTGACGCTAGCCGCGCCCGCCGGCGTCCCTAATAGGTGGCCTCGTCCGCGACCTCGACGACGGTCGGCTGTGTCTTCACATCAAGGTTGTCCAGTGCTCCCGAGCCCAGCAAGCGCTCCCGGAAAGACTTCGCCTCATCTACCGATGCGAACTCGACCCGTACGAAGACATCGCTCGGGTTATCGACGCTGCGGGAGATGTGTGGCCCTTGGCAGCTTCTTTGCGCCCCGCCGGATCTGAGTCGAACATCTGCTTCCAGGCGTCGTAGTCCCCAACGTCGAAGTGTCCCAGCAAGAACGCCACAGTCACGCACCTCCTGTCGGTTGCTCGCGCCGCGAGGACTGATCCTAACGCGTCCTTCGACCGGGTCAGCCGCGCACGGACTCGTGCCGCTCTCGCCAGGTCCGGTTAGCAGCCGAGCACGGACTTAATCCGTTGAGCGGTCGCGACCAGTGTCATCGCCTGACCAGACGGCATCGATTTGCCAGACAGTGCTTTCAGCTCATTAATCAGCGCTGTTAGCGTCGAACAGGCATCCGTCAAATCATTCGCGCTCACGTCGACCTGCACCTGCGACACCTTGTCGGCGAGGCTCGTGCCGGGTCCGATGCCGGTGACGGCAGTCAGCAAGTCTGCGAGCTGCTCAGCTGCCCCCTTGACATGGACGGTGAAGCTGGCAGTGCTTGCGTTCCCATGCGTGTCGCTGGCGGTGCAGGTAACCGTCGTCGTCCCGATCGGGAACGTGCTACCCGAGGCGGGCACACAGCTCAGCGAGGCAACCGCGTCGTCCGGATCGGTCGCCGAGACGGTGTAATTGACGACGTCTCCGCTTGGCGACGTCGCATTCGCCGTGATCGATCCCGGCACTTTGATCACAGGCGGCGTGGTATCGCTCGCCACGACCGGTTGCCAAGTCGGTTCGAGGTCGGTCGCCGTATCGTTGGTGAGACGCGTTAGGCTGCTTCCGTCAGTGTTGATCGCATAGATCTGATAGTGGCCGTCGAGGTTGCTCGTGAAGGCAATCTTCGTTCCGTCCGGAGACCATGCGGGCCCCCAGTCGGTTGCCGAGTCGTTCGTCACGCGTGTAACGCCGTTGCCATCCGCGTTCATGACGTAGATCTGATAGTTGCCGCTGCGGCGACTGTCGAACGCGATCTTCGTTCCGTCCGGGGACCAGCTCGGCAGCTCATCGCTGAAGGAGTCGGTAAGTTCCGTTTGCCCACTGCCATCAGCGTTCATGATGAAGATGTTGCCGAAGACTCCCCGCTGAAAGGCGATCTTCGTGCCGTCCGGCGACCAAGCGGGATGAATGTCGGCGTCCCCGTACGTCAGCTGCTGCACCGAGCTGCCGTCAACGTTCATCGTGTAAACGTCGAGGAAGCCGTTGAGGTTGCTATCAAAAGCGAGCTTTTTCCCGTCGGGCGCCCAGCTCGGGAACTCGTGCACGATTGAGGCGTCATTCGTGAGAGCGGTGAGCCCGCTGCCGTCGCCGTTGACCGCGTAGAGCGTGCGGCTGTTCACGTCGAAGGCAATCTGTTTCCCATCCGCCGACCAATTTGGGAACTCCGCGTAGTAGAAGGACGGATTGAGATTGTTCGTTAGCTGCGTTACGCCACTCCCATCTGCATTCATCACGTAGATGTCCCGACTGCCGTTTCGATCGCTCACGAACGCGATCTGGCCATTCGCACCGGGAAAGGCTGCTCTCGCGTAACCCGGCAATAGAAGGCCAACCGCAGCGACCATCGCCAATAGGAGCCAGCGCATCCGGCGAGCCCCGGTTGGATCTAGTCCGCTGAATCCCCACGATCGATGTGACGTGCCCCGTAACGTCTCGCTCGGCATGGCAACTCCCTTCGTCGGTGGGTCGATCAGTCGACACTGACGCGACCCCCTAATCCGGCGCTAACCGGCTGTAGCTGCGCATCTGCCGGGCTCACGCCGCTCGGAGGTGATTACTCCCTTGTGACGAAAGAGTCAAGGAACCGCCCGAGTTGTCTGGCGTGAACCAGTTCTTCAAGCTCACAAACGCCGCCGTTACGTCGAGCTTGCTGCAGAGAAGCGACACACGCACCGAGGCTGACCCCCGAAAACGGCATGAAAGGACGGCCAGGAAGAAGCCGATGCCCGGACTCGAACCGGGGACCCTTACGGAGAAGTGGTCATTGCGACATCTTTGACGCGTTTCGGGGTGACAGCTGCCGTGGCACGCACAAAGCCAAAGCGGCCGTTTTTGGGCCTATTGGCATGGAACAGTTCTGGAACAGAGGGGACGCAACGGGTGGCAAACGTTCGGCCCGCCTGGGGCGCAAAAATGGCTTGAGCTGGCAAAATGGTAAGGAGGGGGTCGACGGTTCGAGTCCGTCAGAGGGCTTCCGGTTTTCGCTTGCTTAGCCGGTGTTCTTGTTGTCGCTGCTGACGGCGGATGGTTGCTTCGACGTCCACGCAGCGTCCACCAGCGTCCACGGCCTGGATTCGGGCGGGTTGAGTGCGTCGAGGAGTTGGATTGCGTGTTCGCGTCCGTCGCGGGCGAGATGGCCGTAGTGGCGGTCGATCATCGTCAGGCTGGCGTGTGGGGTGCCAAAATTCGGTGCGCACTCCGAGAAATCAGCGATTTGCAGGCAGGACGCTAATTTTGGCACCCCGCAACCCACAGGGACGCATTTGCGGTCTGGAAGGTGCGTGTAACAGTTGAGGCATGAGCGACCGCGTCGTCGGACGTGAGGAGGAGCTTCGGGTCGCGTCGGAGTTCGTCGAGGAGATTGAGCGCGGGGCGGCGGCGCTGGCGTTCGAGGGTGAGCCGGGAATTGGCAAGACGACGCTGTGGCGAGCGGCAGCCGTTCTTGCTGAAGAGCGGGGCTGCCGTGTCATGGTGTCGCGTCCTGCGGCGCCGGAGCGACGCCTCTCGTTCGCCGCACTCGCTGATCTAGTTGGCGCCGTCGAGGCCGAGGTCTTCGCTCGACTGCCGTCGCCGCAGCGGCTGGCTCTCGACGTCGCGTTGCTGCGCGCGGAGAGTGAGAGAGGCATCGTTGATCCCCGCGCCGTGTCCGCGGCAGTACTGTCGCTCGTCACCGCACTCGCTCTGGACGCGCGCGTCGTGCTCGCGATCGACGACGTCCAGTGGCTCGATCCACCGTCGGCGCGTGCGCTGCAATTCGTCGTGCGCCGGCTGGATCGCCGCCGCGTCGGCGTGCTCGTATCCGCGCGGGTTGGCGAGTCCGGCCGCGCGGTCGATCTGATCTCGGCGCTCGACCGCGGGTGGACGAAGCGGATCCAGATAGGCCCGCTGACGCTCGCGGCTACGCAGCAAATGCTCAGGCAGCGGCTCGGCTGCGCGTTCCGTCGCCCGACGCTCCTCAGGATCCACCAGGCATCGCGGGGCAATCCGTTCTTCGCGCTCGAGATCGCGCGGGAGCTCGGCTCGGCCGAAGTGCGTCCGGAGGAGCCGTTGCCGGTGCCGGCGGACGTTCGGATGCTCGTCCGGCGCCGGATCGAGAGACTTCCGAAGGACACGCGGGATGCGCTGCTCCGCCTCGCCGTTCTTTCGGAGCCGCGCGCTGAGATGCTCGGTGGCTCGCTCGAGGCGGCCCTCGCGTGCGGGATGGTGGCCGAGCGAACGGATGGTCGGATCGCTTTCACGCATCCGCTGTACGGGAGCGCCGTCTACGAGTTGGCCGCGCCGGACGAACGGCGGCGAGTGCATCGCGCGCTCGCCGCGCAGGTGGAAGACGTCGAGGAGCGTGCCCGCCACCTCGGATTCGCAACGACGGAGACCGACGCCCAGGTGGCGTCGCAGCTCGAGCGCGCGGCCGAGCGCGCGCGCTCGCGCGGAGCGCCGGAGGCTGCGGCCGAGCTGCAGGAGCTGGCGCTCGAGTTGACGCCCCTCGACGAGTCACGCGCGGCCGAGCGGCGTGCCCTCGCCGCGGCGGAGGACCACTTTCACGCCGGCGCGCTTGGGCGGTCGCGCGCGCTGCTGACGGCAACGCTGGAGCGACTACAGACTCCGACGGCACGCGTGCGCGCGCTGCGGTTGCTCGCGAAAGTACGCTTCCGCGACGAGAGCATCCCGAACGCGATCGAGCTTCTGCGTGGTGCGGCTCTGGAGGCGGGCGCGGATCCGGAGCTGCGGACGTCGGTCGAGCTCGACCTCTGCTACGCGCTGAACTCTCTCTCCGTTCATCCAGACCCGATCCGAACGCACACAGACGCGCTGCTCAGGTATGCCGAGCGCCAGCCCGACAGCGCGCTTCTCGCCGAGGCGCTTGCATTGGCTGAAATTAACCACCTCCTTCTCGGGGACGGCGTTGATGAGGCGAGGCTCGCACGTGCGCTGGCGCTTGAGGACCCAGAGCGCAGCGTTCCCGTCGAGCGCAGGCCGACGCTTATCGCCGGCGTCGTCGCTTTCTATATCGGTGACTTCGCGTACGCACGGTCACTGCTGTACCCGCTCCGTGCCAGGCTTCGGGAGCGCGGCGAAGAGGGTGAACTGGCGGACTTGCTCGGGAACATGGCGTGGCTCGAGTGCTGGGCGGGCGATCTCGCGGCAGCGACCATCCTCGCCGAGGAGGCGCTGGAGAGCGGGCTGGTGACGGAGGGCGAGACGGTCGAGGCGGCGGCGCTCGCGTTCGCGGCGCTGGTGGACGCGCACGCCGGCCGCATCGAGAGCTGCCGCACGCGCGTCGCCGCCGCAGGGCCGGTGCTCGATCGCATTGGCTACGGCCTTGCCGCGATGTTCATCCCTGCGGCGCTCGGGCTCCTCGAGCTCGCGCTCGGCAACGCCCGTGCGGCGGCGCGCGTGTTCGAGCCGCTCACGCGCTTTGTCGAAGCGAACGGATTACTTGAGCCGGTACGCCACTTCTATCTTCCCGACGCGATCGAGGCGCTGGTTGCGGTCGGCCAGCTCGAGCGCGCAGAGCGGCTCACAGGCATGCTCGCTGCCCGCGGCCGCGAGCTCGATCGGCCATGGGCGATCGCGACCGGCGCTCGTTGTCGCGCGCTTGCGCTCGGTGCACGACAGGACATCGCGTCGGCTCTCGCGGCGCTCGAGGAGGCCCTAGCCGCGCACAGGCGTCTGTCGATGCCGCTTGAGCTCGCGCGCACGCTGCTCGTTAAAGGTCAGGTCGAGCGGAGAGCAAAACGAAAGGCAGCGGCAAAAAAGTCATTCCAGGACGCCCTTTCGATTTTCGACGACCGCGGCTCGCAGTTGTGGGCTGAGAGGGCGCGGGCCGAGCTTGCGCGGGTCAGCCGACGGCGTGCGTCGGCGGGCGACCTGACCGAATCGGAGCAGAGAGTCGCCGAGCTCGCCGCCACGGGCTTGACAAACCGGGAGGTGGCGGCGCAGCTCTTCATGAGCCCGAAGACGGTCGAGGTCAACCTTGCCCGCGCCTACCGGAAGCTGGGGATCCGGTCGCGCGCGGAGCTCGGCGCCCGCCTTACACCGCCGGGGCAAGTGCCGGCGTAGATATAGGGAAACACCTTATTTCCTTCCGGGTCGCGCGCCCGTAGCGTCGCTTCCGTGGGCGAAACCGCGGATCGGAGGACCTACCTTGTCGAGTGCTATTGGCCGGGAGTCGACCAGCAAAAGCACGCGGCCGCCAGTGGACGGGCGAGCGAGGTCGCTCGTGAGCTCCGACGGCAAGGTCATGACCTCCACTTCCGGGGTTCGATTCTGATCAGCGACGACGAGACCGTCTTATGGCTCTACGACGGCGTCGCGGCCGACGTGCGCGCTGCGACTGACCGGGCCGGCGTCGAGTGCGAGCGCGTGCTCGAGTCGCACTGGCTCGACGGCGATCGACACCGGAGCGGCGAGCGGGCGGCGTTAGCACCAGAAGACGCCGATGACGCGATCAGCGGCCGAGTCGCGTTTTTCCACGGCGCAGCCCGAAGCGGCCACACGAGAGAGGAAGGGAGGAGAGGATGTTGAGGACCATCAAGAGACCGGGAATCGCGGCGGCGTCCAAGAAGTCGCGACACCTTCTGCTAGCACTCTTACTACTTGCACCTGCGGCGCTTGCGCTTGTCGCGAGCGGTTCGGTAGCGCAGGCCGACTCGCTTCCAACCGGCCAGCGCAGCTTCCACGAGAGCAGGCTTGAGCCCGCCTACAACGCGGCGAACGCCGGTCAGATCGGCTTCCTGCTGACGCCCGATAACGCGCCGGTGACGCAGCAGCCGGCGGCTTGGGCGCCGCTCTACATCGTCGTCTACCCGGTCGGAACGACCGCCGCCACGACGTTCAACTGCATGCACCTGCCGGTCGAGAACTGTCCGACCCACGGCGACAATGTCGCCTCCTTCGCGCAGGCGACGATGCCGAACATCTACAGCGGCGGGGTGCTCGGACACGACCACGTGCTCGACTTCCCGAGCGGCGATGACTTCAACGTCGCCTGGGAGCCGGTGCGCGTGCTGTTCACGAGCAAGGCCGCGGCGAACGAGCACCTGATCACCGACGACGCGATCCTGGCTGCGAAGGCCCGCGGTGACGTGAAATTGTTCCCGGCGCCGCTGAGGACGTTCAACTGCGCCGTCGTTCCGGAGACAATCTGGGAAATGGCGACGCCAATGACTTAAATCCGCGAGGAGAAAAGGGCGGGGCGGCTGCCTGGTTTCGCAAAGGGCGTCGCTTGCTCGCAGCCGGACGTGCCGGCTTCCCGTTCGCGTGGGCTGGAGTTGAGCGCAGTCGGAGCGACATGATTCCGGCGAAAGGGCGGACGCCTGGTGCGACCGTGAAGGGCGCCAATATTGGTGTCACCTCTCCGTCAGGCGAGGGGCTGGGAGGATCGACAGTATGGTCTTCTCCTTCGTGTATCTCGCTCTTCGGGCTCTGCTGGGTGCGCTGGTTCGTAGCCGCCGCGGGCTGCATGTGAAAGACATCGAGCTGCTGGTGTTGCGGCACGAGCTCGAGATTCTCCGCCGCCAAGTGGCGCGGCCGAAGCTCGGCCCCGCTGATCGAGCCCTGCTGGCGGCCTTCGCCTGTCACCTGCCGCGGTCGTCGTTCGGCGTGCTTTTGGTGACGCCGCGGACGCTGTTTCGCTGGCATCGGGCGCTTGTGCGCCGGAAGTGGCGGCAACCGGCCGGTCGGCGTGGTCGGCCGCCACTGTCGGCTGAGGTGCGGGAGCTGGTGTTGCGGCTCGCACGCGAGAATCCGCGCTGGGGCCATCGGCGGATCTGCGGCGAGCTTGCGAAACTCGGCTTCCGAGTGTCGCCGACCAGCATCCGCCGGCTGCTCGCCCAAGCGAAGCTTGAGCCGGCGCCGCGGCGCAGCGGCCCGACTTGGCGCGAGTTCCTGCGAACGCAGGCGGCGAGCATCGTCGCCTGCGATTTCTTCACCGTGGAGACGGCGTTTCTGCGCCGCTACTACGTGTTGTTCTTCATCGCACACGCGAGCCGGCGCGTCTGGCTTGCCGGCTGCACGAAGAATCCGAGCGGTGACTGGGTCACCCAGCAGGCGCGCAACCTCGGCCTCGACTTCGCCGAGCAGCGCCTCCGGTTCCTGATCCGAGCCGCCGCCTGAGGGGTGACGCGAATAATGGCGCCCTTCACGCCCGTCTCCGGAAGCGACCCAGCGGATCGTCGTTCCGTCAGGGGACTCGACCTCGCCACACACCGCCGGATCGTAGAGACGGCCGATCGGGTACGTCCCGACGGAGGGAGTGACGGGACTCGAACCCGAGCTTTACACCTCAGCAGATTGAGATCCGGTGACGCCCCGGGGGGTCGGCGGGCGCCGTTCTCAGGCGAGCGCGGCGCGCAATCGCTCGCCCAGCAGTGCGAGCGCTCCACGGGCTCGTTGCTGAAGACAAGCCGGACGTACCTGGTTGCGACGGCTCCGCCCCAAGCGTCTGTCATCGGGGTCGCGGCGACCTTTGCTCGAGCAACCCCCGCGAGAGCTCGGACGCATCGAGCCCGCATGCTTCGGCGTCGAACAGCGCGGACCATCCGCCGTGCGCGGAACCTCGGCACCGCGCCCACGAGGCGCACGCGCTGGAGCATCCCGGCATAGGTCGGGTCGGTGAGGATCACTTCGTCTTCCGGATCCGTCAGGACGAGAAGGGCGTTGAGCACCGCGGAGCCGTCGCCGTCGGTGATGACGATCTCGGTGTAGGGGTCGTACTTCGGGCCGCCGCACCGTGCGATCAGCTCGGCGACCGCCTCCTTCATCTCGTCGAGCCCCGAGAAGGGCAAGTAGGAGTTGGCCTCGTCGCGGCCGATCGCAGCGCGCGTCGCCTCGACCGCGTCCGGATGCGGCGGAATGTCAGTGTCGTAGTTCTCGAGTCGGAGCATCTCCGGATCCGACCCAGCCGCCTCCGCCACGCGGTCGATGCCGAAGCCCGGTCTCCCCTCCAGCCGCTGCCCCACCCCCGATTATCCACGGGGGCCTCGCACGTACAAGTCCAGCCAAGCCACCCGGCCAACATGAGCCGCGTCCGGCTCGGCGACGCGCGTATCGCAAAGACCGAGGTGTAAAGAGCGGGAGCGACGGGACTCGACCCCGCGAAGGACACCGCATCGAAAGTCGCCCATAGCGCCGAGGGTTGTCGAGCGGCGCAGGTGCGCCCGCAGGTAGGGCGTCTGCCGTGCCGGCTTACGATCATCCTGTGCGACACGCGATTCTCGGTGCGGGCGGCGTCGGCGGTCTTGTCGGCGGCGCGCTCGCTCGCGCCGGCGCCGATGTCGTGCTCGTCCTCCGGCCTTCGACGCTTGCGCGACATCCGCGCCGGCTCCGCGTCGAGAGCGTTGCGCTCGGTGATTTCGAGGTGGACGTTGCGACTGCGTCAGTGCTCGACCGAGACGTCGACGTCCTTTGGGTGACGCCGGAGGCAACGCAACTGGAGGCGGCGCTCGAGTTGGCGCCGCGCGCGCTGGTCGGCGATGCGGTTGTGGTTCCGCTCCTGAACGGCGTCGATCACGTCGCGCTGCTGAGGGCGCGGTACGAGCATGTGCTCGCGGCGGCGATCTACGTGGAGTCGGAGCGCCACGAACCCGGTCTCGTGCGCCAGCCGACGCCGTGTGCGCGCGTCGTTGTCGGGCTCGGTCCGCGGCAGGACGAGATCGCGGATGAATTGCGCGCCGCCGGGTTCGACGTTGCGCTCGCTTCCGACGCGATGACGCTGCTATGGGAGAAGCTCGCGCTCCTCGCGCCGCTCGCGCTGACGACAACTGCCTTCGGCGTGCCCGTTGGCGTTGTCCAGGCCGAGCCAGCCTGGAACGCGCGGCTCGTCCGCTGCCACGACGAAGCGGTCGCCGTCGCTCTCGCCGAGGGCGCGAAGGTCGCTGCGTCAAGGCTCCGCGGCGCGTTGCTCGGGTTCTCCGGCGGTGAGATGCGCACGTCGATGCAGAAAGACTTCGCCGCAGGTCGTCCGCTCGAACTGGACGCGATCGCCGGACCGGTCGTACTCGGCGGGTGGCGACACCGCATCGCAACACCGGCGACGGAAGAGCTGGTGCGGCTCATTGAAGCCCGTCGAGCTTCGATGCTTTGAGGGTCGCGGGCGCGGCGAGGCGTAAGTCCGAGCATCACCGGCCCCGGCTTCAGCGCTGAGCGTCGACTGACCGCCAGCTTGATTCGGGCCGCCGTCTACGGGTTTCGTTCCTGCGATCTCACGCTCCTTGGCGCGATACTCAGCGCCGTGAATGAGAGCATCGGCGAACCGATCACTGACGACGTCGTGCGGCTTCGCGACGCTCGCACCCTCGCGTAAGCCGAATGGGGAGACCCTCATCGTCGAGTGGTCTTCTTCTTCCACGGGACACCGCACTCGCGGCTGTGGTGCCCAGAACCCCAGATCGCCGCTCAGCGAGGCGTGCGACTGATCAGCGTCGACCGACCGGGCTTCGGTCGCTCCGACCCTCAGCCTGGACACCGAATCACGAGCTGGTCCGACGACGTCGCCGAGCTTGCCGACGGGCTCGGCGCCGAACGGTTCGGCGTGGTCGGATGGTCGGCTGGGGCCAAGTACGCTGTCGCCTGCGCCGCAGCGATACCGGAGCGATTGACCGGAGTCGCAGCCGTCAGCGGCTTCCGCGGCGATCCCTGCGCGAACTGCCGGGCGGCTACGACGCACTCGCGCCCGAGGACCGGCAGACTGCCCACCTGGCCGAGGGAGACCCTGCGGCGGCGGTCGAGACGGTCGCCGCGAGAAAGGCCGAGTGGGGACACCTCCTGCGCGAGCTCCCGGAGTCGTTCATGGACGGTCGCACGCCTCCGGAGGGCGACCGCTGGTTCTTCGCCGACCCGACCCGGACGAGGCCCTGGTTCGCCGCGATCGCCGAGTCCTTCCGGCAAGGCACGATCGGCTACGCGCTCGAGGGACGTCGCCGCGCTCCTCCCGTGGGGTTTCAGCCTCGCCGACATCGAGATTCCCGTCCTGCTCTTCCATGGCGAGCAGGATGCAGGCCAGCCGCGCGAGCACCTCGACTTCTGGATCCGCACAATTCGCTGCGCCGAGGTCAGGGTCTGGCCAGATGCCGGACACCAGGGCATCTCGAGGCACTGGCGGGAGGTTCTCGAATCTGTTGCGCCGAAAGGGCCCTGTCGCCGCCTCGACGGGCGCGCTTCGCGCGCACTGCCAAGTTCAGTGGTTGGAACCAGACATTCCGCAAACCAAACGCCTGTCCGGGCGCCGGCGTTCGGCCTGTAAGAGCGAGCCGTGCTCTTCTTCATGGTCACGATGGGCTCGGGTCGGAGGGGATCGCGCCTCGGCTGTCTTCGGTGCGCACGCACGCCAGCTGCCGCGCGGCGGCGAGCTCGCCGCGCGCTATGCCTGGCTCGTTCCTAAGAGATGCGCGGCCTTCGGTCGGCCCAGGGGCGCGCTTGCTCGAGTTGAGCTGCCAGCGAGAGCAAGGTTCGTCTCCGCGCCTGCCAGGCCGGCGAGCTGAACGGCGGTCGGCATTCCGTCGTCGTCGAAGCCGGCCGGCACCGCGGCGGCGGCTGACCGAGGTAATTCCAGACCGCCGCCGACCCGCCGCCGCCATCCGGCGTGAGCGCGGCTCCAGCCGCTCCGGGTGCTTGGCCTCGTCGTCGGCGACGCCAGCGAGGTAGAGCGGCATGATGTCGGAGAGCAGCTGTCCGTACTCCGGCGCGGCCGCGGCGGGCACGCGTCATGCTTCCGTCAGAGCGAGTGAGCATATACCGGCTCGTGTACCCCGACGGAAACGCCCTGCGCGACGAGGGCGTCTTCGCCAACGCGCCGGAGCTCGTTTACGACGAGGACGGCTCGGTCAGCTACGCCCGCTGGCCGCAAGGGCGGTTCCTGACTCGCATCGCGCCCGAGGCGCCGGCGGCGGTGATCGATATTGGCCTCGCACTCGAGACTGATAACCCGGAGGCGCACGAATCGCTCCTCGACGCCGCGCTGGCGGTCGACGCCGCCGAGGCCGCGCGCCTCGTCCCGCGGGTCGAGCAGTGGCTCGAGACGCCGGCGCAGTGGCAGCTGCCGCTCAAGACGCAAGAGCTACCTCGGCGCCGAGCTGGTCCGCGGCGCGACGGCGGCGATGTTCCCCGCCGCTGGTCCGGCCGGCCTTGAGGTGCTCGCCGACCTGCTGGCGCAGGCGATAGAAGGCGACCACGAAGGTCGCAACGACTTTTCCTACATCTGGCGGCCGTACTTGAATGGCGAGCGCCGCCGTGACTTGCGCGACGCGTTGGTGTCGGCGCTGCGTGACGGTGCCGACGAGATCGTCTCCGCCGTTCCCGCCCGCCTCGCTGAGGTTCTTGACCTGCTCGAGGCGCGCGAGCAGGCGATCTTTCATCGGGTGGCGCTCGATCTGCTCGCGCGTCACCCCGACGACGAGCTGATCGCGGCGCACCTGACCAACCGGACCCTGTTCGACGACTTGAATACCGAGCGCGAGTACGACGCGCTCGTCGCCACCCACTACGCGACGCTGCCCGACGAGGCCAAGGAGGAGATCCTCAGCTTCATCGACGCCGGCCCGAGGCGCGGGGCCGACGACGACGACTACGTCGAGCGCTGGCGCCTGCAGATGCTCGCGCGCCTGCCCGAACTGCCGGACGAGTGGCAGCAGCGTCTCGCCGAACTGCACGACCGTTACGGCGAACCCGAGCCCGAGCGACTGCCGGAGGTCGGCTTCGTCGGGCCGTCATCCCCGCGGTCTGGCGAGGAGCTCGCGGCGATGTCCGACGAAGGGCTGGTCGCCTTCCTGCGAGAGTGGGAGCCGCCGGCGGACAACTGGCGCGCGCCGAGCCGCGAGGGGCTGGCGCGGACGCTGCGGCAGCTGGTCGTCGCCGATCCGCAGCGCTTCGCCAACGCCGCACCGCTGTTCGCCGACGTCGACCCCACGTACGCCCACGCGCTCGTCGGCGCCTTGCGCGAGGTGCGCACGAACGGCGGGAACTTCCCGTGGCCGCCGGTGCTCGAGTTCGCCGTCGCGGTACTCGACAAGCCGCGCCATATCTATGCGCGCGACCTGGCCGGCTTGGACGGGAACGACCCCGGCTGGACTTGGACTTGGCAGGACGTGGCGCACCTGATTGGCGCCGGCTTCGGGGACGAAGAACGCATTCCAGATGAGGAGCGCGAGCGTGTCTGGCAGGTGCTGTCGCGCCTGGCCGAGGACGAGCACCCGCGGGCCGAGGACGAGCGCGACGAGGAGGGGCACGAGCGGCCGGCGCTGCTGGCGGTCAACAGCGTTCGCGGCTGTGCGATCGATGCGGTCGTCGGCTATGTCTGGTGGCTGCGCGGCGATCCGGCCGAGGAGCGGAGTATGCCGCCGGAAGCGAAGGAGCTGCTCGACCGTCACCTCGACCCCGCCGTCGAGCCGACGGCGGCAGTGCATTCGCTCTACGGCAAGTGGTTCCCGTACCTGGCTACTGCTGATCCGGCCTGGGCCGCTGACAACGTCGAGCGCATCTTTCCCGCCGAGGACGAACGCCTGTGGCGCGTGGCCTGGCAGTCGTACTTGCGCTTCAACAACGTCTGGGAGAACGCATTCCGCCTGCTCGTCGATCAGCACCGCCGCGGTATCGAAGCGCTCACCGGCGAGGTCGAGGACGAGCCGCTCCTCGGCGACGTCGGCACGGCGCTCGTCAACCACCTGATGACCGCCTATCGCTACGGCATGACGGACTTCGACGACGGCAGCGGCCTGCTCGAGCTCTTCTACGAGCGCGCTTCGCACGTCCGGCGCGCCGAAGCGATTGAATCGGTCGGCTTTGGCCTTAGCGACGGCGACGACCTGACGGCCGAGCAAGAGGGACGTCTCCGCGCCCTGTGGGAGAGGCGGCTCGAAGCGGTCCGCGAGTCAGACGAAGAGAACGCCGGCGAGGAGCTGCGCGGCTTCGCCTGGTGGTTCGCTTCGGGCAAGTTCGACCCCGCCTGGTCGCTCGAGCAGCTGGCGGCGATCGTCGAGGCTGGCGGGCGAATCCACCCCGATCACGCCGTCGCCGATCACCTGGCGGCGCTGCGCGAAGACCACCTGCCCGCGGTGCTGCGCGCGCTCGACCTGCTGATCGATGGCGGGACGCGGCCGTGGTTCGTCCTCGGCGCCCGCGACGAAATCGAGGCCGTCCTCGCTTCGGGCTTGGCCGCGAACGGCGAATCCGGCGACCGTGCCCGCGACATCGTCAACAAGCTAGTCGCCGGGGGCCACGTCGACTACGAGCGGCTTCTCCAGAACTAAGTCTGGGTCCCGCGCGCGTCTACATATGACTGAGAAGAGCAGCCGCCGCGCTGCTACCAGCTGAACTCCTCGCCACGGACGACGTCGATCCCGTAGTCGAGCGGCGGTTTCTCTCGCATGCCGATCTTGGCGAACCTCACCCACCAGACCCGTTCCTGGAACAGCTGCACATGCACGACCACCGGCGCCGTCTCCTTCAGCACCAGGCGGTGCTCCGGCGCGCAACCGCGACGATCGATCCGATGCTCGACGCTCCAGTCCGGCGACGGTGCGGTGTCGTTAGCAAGCAACACGGCGCGGATCGGCTCGAGTTGGTCGGCGTAGGCGGTCTTGCCGAGGATCAAGCACAAGTACAGGAAGGCGATCCCGAGCGGCAGTGTGTCAGCGACGAGGTCCTCGTCAAGCGGCAAGGCGAAGTCGAGTGCGTCGAGGTCGACGCGTGGCCGGACTGTGAAGCCCGGCAGGACCAGGGTCGCGCCCGGCTCGGCGGCATCGACGGCGGCGAGGTGATCGGCGATTTCTTGCTCTGACATTCCGTGGCGTCGCCACTCAGCGAGCATCTCGTCGCGCGCGTTCTCCTCGCGGCGGAACGTCGCTGACTCGAGCGGCATCAGATCGCCGCCAGCCGCGCCGACGGCCTCGACTTCGCCCATATCGGTGTCGACGAACCACCGTTGCCGCTGGCGCATCTTGGTCAAGAGGTCGTCCGGGAGTCGGCCCGCCAGCGCCTCGACGCAGATGCGGACGCCGGGATCAGAAAGCAGTGGCGCCTCGACCTCGGCGCCAAGGCGACCGTTGCAGCCGCGGCAGAGAAAGCGCGCCGACAGACGCCCGCCGACCGACGCCGGGATGACGTGGGCCTCGGTCAGCCACGTCTGCTCGTCGTCGGCGTCCGGCTCACGCATACAGAGCACGCACCGTGCCACCGGCCAGGGGACATTCATTGGCCTTCGCAAGTTGCCAGATCGTGCGCCCGGCCATCGCGACGCGACACGATGCGCGTCGTAGCTTCGCCGCACGGACGCCGGCTACTCCCTCAGCGCGTCGATTGCCGCGTCGTCCGACGGCGACGAAGCGGCCCGCGCTCGGCGCCTCAATTCTGCCCGCGCAGCGCGCACGACCGGGTAGAACGGGTGGGCGGCGTTGCCGGCGGAGTTGAGCGGCGGTGCGAGCTGCCCGATCACCTCACCTTCGATCTCCCAGGGCCGCTGGCGTGCATAAGACGTCAGCAGCAGGTGCTCGCGCTGCCAGGCCGAGAGGCGCCCGTTTTCGTCCGGACTCAGCACGACCTTCGCTCCGCGCAAATACGGGTTCAGGCCGAGCGAGTCGAGGAGCAGTGCGGCCAGGACGAAGCGGAATGTTGACGAGCCGACGTTGCCGTTTAGGTGGTTTCCGATCACGCGTGAGCGGACTGTCTGCCGCGACGTATCGTTCGCGGGGCTGATGCCGACGTAGAGCAGCGATACGTCCCGATTGGCGGGATGGGGGATGTGCGGGAGAGTGGCGAGCGCGCCGCGCAGCGACCACCAGCCGTAGAGGCCCGGCGCGGCGGGAAGGAGTTCGGGCGACGTAAGTACCTCGCGTATGGGCAAGGGTGGACCCTGCAGCGCCTGCACGATCCTCCTGACCTCGGCGTTGGTCGTCACGAAGGCCGATCGTCGCAAAGTTGGAAGCGGCGCGACTGGACCCGAGAGCGGTTGCGAGAGGTCGGCGGACAGGCGACGCGCGCGGCGCACCCGTGTGGCGCGGACGCGGCCTGCGGGCGCGATGCGCGACTGAGTGGCCGGATCGCGGGCTGCCCGCGCACACGTGCGCCCGTGTGGGGCGCTCGTCGCGACCGCGGCCGCCCGCCTGTGGTGAGCGCCGCCAGCTTGGTAAGCGAACCCGGACTCTCTAAGGGTCTCTAAGGCTTGGCTTAGAAAGCATCTGCCCCGCGCTGCCCGGTCGTTAGTGGTCTAGCTGGCTCATGTCTCGTTGAACGACGCGAGCGGATGGTTCTCACGCAGGAACTCGGCGAAGAGAGGGACGGTGAAGTCGACCTGGCCGCGGCGCGGGCTCCAGATCAGCCCCTTCTGGATCAGCGACTCGCGGAAGACGGAGACGCCGCGGGTGTCCTTGGCGCCGTAGCGGATCGCGACCTCGCTCGAGCGGTAGGCCGGGTCGCCGAGGGCGGCCATGGCGGCCAGGTAGCGCTGCTCGGCGTCGCTGGCGAGCTGGAAGCGGGGGCCGAAGAAGCTGCGCTCGAGCGAGTCGGTGACGATCTCGCGCACCGTCTCGACGTCGGCGAGGGTGATCGGCGATCGCTCGGCGTGGTTCCAGAGTTCGAGCCCGTATTCCTGGATGAAGTAGGGGTAGCCGGCCGATTCGCGCACGACCTGCCGTGCCGCCTTCTCCTCGTACTCGATGCCAAGGGTGGCGGCCGGGCCGACGAGGGCGGCGCGGGCCGCGGGGTCGGGGAGGCGGCCGAGCTCGCGGTACTGTAAGAGCCGGTCGGCGTACGGCTTGGCGGCGATCAGCCGGACCTGTAGGTCGGGCAGGCCGGCGCTGACGAGCGCGACGGGGAGGCCGCGCCGGCTGATCGCCTGGAAGGCGATGCAGATAGCGGCGAGCGCGGGCGTGTCGAGGTTGTGCATCTCGTCGATTAGGAAGAGCGCGCCCGACTGGCTTGTCTGCGCGACTTCGCCGATCTCGAGCAGCAGCTCGCTCAGGTCCTGCTCGGGGTCGCCGGAGTCGGCGATCCCGGAGGCGGCCTCGACGTCGAGCTTGAGCTGGATCGCTCCGGGGACGGCGATGCTGAACGCTTTGACGACGGCGAGGGCGCGCTCGACGCGGTCCTTGAGCCGGTGCTTGCGGCTCATCTCGCGCAGCAGCCGGGTGGCCATGCGCGCAAAGGTGAGCCGGAAGTCGGGTTGGGAGCCGACCTCTTGCACGTCGGTGGTTGCCCAGCCGGCCTCGGTCGCGAGCACGTCGAACTCCATCAGCAGCACGGTCTTGCCGACGCCGCGCAGGCCGGAGTAGACGAGGCTGCGCTCGTAGCCGCCGCTGCTGAGGCGCTCGATCAGCGCGTGCACGTTCTCGAGGTCGGGGTCGCGGCCGGCGAGGATGGGCGGCTTGCGGCCGGCTCCTGGCGTGTAGGGGTTCTCGCGCTTGTTCACTGAACGGCCCGGTGGTTTCTAACAGACGGGTTAGAAAAGCTTAGAAGGGCTCAACGAGCGAGAGCCGCCTCAGCGGCCCTCGCCGGCCTGGCCGGAGCGGCTCAGGCGGTCGGCGCTTGCTTCTGGCGCCTGCGCGGGCGCGGCTTCGCCTCCGTCTTCTCGGCCCGGCCTTCCTCGGCCGGGCCGGTCGCCGCCTCGGCGAGCGCGTAGGTGGCCTTGTCGACTCGGGTGAAGGGGCCGCCGGGCTTGGAGCCGACGGCGAGCATGGCGGTGATTCCTTCGTCTCCTCGTTCGGGGTGCGAACCGGCGGCGGGGCGAGGAGTGTCCGCCGCCGCCAGAGTTCTGTCTTGCGGGCCGCCTTTGCGCTGGCGCGGTGGACGCGCGCGTGGCGGCGCCGTTTGCGCTCGGGCCAGGGCCAGATCGGTCCGCCTGTCTCGCAGTCGATGCAGCGGATGCTGTCGCCGAGCAGGTTGAAGCCGTGCTGGTCAGGCATCGGCCTCACCGTGCGACCCGAAGTGGCGCTGGTCGGCGTAGCAGGCCTGCCGGCCCTCGACGAGCAGCACTCGCGGGATGGGCGTCTCGCGGTAGCCGCTCAGGTCGGGCGGCCGGTCGCTCGCTTCGACGACGGCCGCGATCGTGTACTCGAACGGCCACGCGGGCTGGGCGAGGAAGCGGACCTCGGCCTCGGGGTCGAAGCCTTTGAGTTCGTCGATCAGTTCCTGGACCGTCATCGCGCCTCCCGTCGTTGGTCGTGGCTCGGGTGGGCTGGCGGAAGCGCGAGCCGTGCCTCTCGGCTCGGTACGGGGGCTGGGAGCAGCGTGCGCTCGTCGAAGAGCTGGCCTAGCTGCCGCCCGACCTGGCTGCGGCGGGCCTCGCGCTCCTTCCATTGGTGCGCGTAGAGGCGCAGGGTGGTGTCGGGCTTGCGGTGACCGAGCCGGCGCTGAACGTCGACGAGGGAGACGTCGAGCGCGATCAGCATGCTGGCGTGGCTGTGCCGGAGGTCGTGCAGGGTCGGCGCTGGGAGTGGAAGCTTTGCCGCCTTGACCGCTCTCTTGAGCGCCTCGCGTGCCACCTTGCGCACGAGACCCGTCTCGTTGCGGCTCGCGAACACGAGCGCGCCCGGGTTAAAGAGCTGCCCGCGCTCCTCGACGAGGGCGAGCAGCCTGTGCATCAGCTGCGGCGGGATGTCGATCGTGCGCTGTGCCTCCTCGGTCTTAAGCGGCGTGCGCTTCCCGTCGCGGCCGAGCTGGCACTCGACGCGGACGAGCGAGTGCGCGCGGTCGAGGTCGCAGACGGCGAGCCCGAGCGCCTCGCCGATCCGAAGCCCGCCCGCAAGCACGAGTTCGAGGAGGCAGCGGTACTGCTCGCTGTCGGCGCTCTCGAGCAGCGCCTGCATCTCCTCGAGGGTGAGGATCCGCTTCGGCCGCTGGTCGTCGTGGCGGGGCCGTTCCCCTCGCTCGAGCTGGCTGCAAGGGTTGACTGCGATCGCGCCGCGGCGGGCGGCCTGGGCGAGGATGATCGAGAGCGGCCGCAGCGCGCTCGTGATCGTCCACCCCTTCAGCCCCTGGCGGCGCATGGCGGCGATCAGGGCGGCGACGTCCTCGCAGCTGATCTGGTCGAGCCGGCGGCGTCCGAGCCGGGGGATCAGGTGCTGCTCGAGCGCCCAGCTGTAGATCTCGCGGGTGCGCGGGCGGACGTCCTGCCGCTCGAGCCAGTCGCGGGCGTACTCGGCGAACGTCTGCCGGATCGGTTCGATCCGCTCGCCGCGGCGGCGGCGCAGGCGCAGCTCGGCGCGCCTCGCCTCGGCGTCGTCGAGCGATCCGTGTACGACCGCCCAGCGGCGCTTGCCGCTGGAGTCGAGGTAGGGAACCTCGTAGGGCGGCACGACCTTGCCGCCCGGGCGCGGCCGGAAGTAGATGCCTGAATGGCGGGGTACCGGCCGGCGCCGGGGGAGGGCGTTACGCTTGGCTTGCATCGGAGATATCACCTCCGTTGCCGGCCCCGGGGCGTGCTCGCGCCGCCGGGGCATCTGTCAGGTGGTGCTCGACCATAGCTCCACCTGGCCGGCGCATCCAGTCGGTTCGTACTCGGCTTCTACCCAGCGCTCGAGCTCGTCGCGGTGGAAGAGCAGCCCCTGGCCGTCGCGCTTCTTGCGGAAGGGGATCGCCCGGGCGGCGGTCAGCTTGTAGAGCCGGTCGCGGGAGAAGCCGAGGTAGGTCATCGCCCCCTCGAAGTCGAGCCAGGGTGAGTCGACGCGCGTAGTCGAGGGGAGCTGCGCGACGACCAGTTCGGCCGTCCGCTCGGCGAGGTCCTGCAGCAGCTCGTCCGGTACGACGATCGCGAGGCGATGGCCGTGAGACGGCGGCACCGTCACGGCCGCGGCTCGTCCGGTTGCTGCCGCGCGAAGACGAGCACGTCCTCGTGGGCGATCAGGAGCATGCGCTCGAATGTCCGCCGCTGGTGGTTGATCTGGAAGAAACTCGCCCGCGGCACGAACTGCCCGTCGCGCAGCCCACAGAGGAGCGCGACTCGCCGCTCGACCAACGCAAGCCCGGTGCTCACGGCGAGCCCGGTCACGTCGCCGGGGAGGTCGACGAGCTGGCCGTGGGAGCGGTACGGGCGCACGGTCAGGACGAGCCGCCCGCCAGGGGCGAGCATACGCGCGCAGCCGGCGAGGATCTCGGCGAGCGCCGCGACGAAGGAGGGACGGCCGCTGCGGCGGCGCTGAGGCGGCAGATGGGCGAGGTTGCGCGGGTTGCGCGAGTAGCGGTCGTCCCACTTCTCGACCGGGCGGCCGTGTCCGGCCTTCACCTGCCCGTGCAGCGAAGGGCCGTAGGGCGGCGAGGTGAGGATCAACGGCACCTCGCGGACGAGCTCGTCGAGCAGGCCGCGGCCGAGCCGGCGCGCGTCCCCTCGCAGGCAGAGCGCGTGCGCGGGCGCACCCTGCTCGCGCGCGAGCACCGCGTTGCCGGCGGCGATCGCCGCCCAGCGCGGCTCCAGCTCGACCCCGATCGCGTCCCGGTCGAGGTGGATCGCCTCGACCAGGGTGGTGCCGATCCCGCACATCGGGTCGAGCACCAGCTCGCCCGGCTGGCTGTAGGCGCGGATGACGGTGCGCGCCAGCTCGGGCAGCATCTTCCCGGGGTGCGCCGTCGAGGCAGGCAGGTAGCGACGCCGCCGCTGTTCCCGCGCCGTCTGCTGCGCGACCGGCCAGACCGACAGCGACGCGGCGTCCGCGAGGTCGGGGCTGAGCGGGCGGCCGCTCACGCCGCCCTCGCTTGCGCGGCGGACGGCTGGCGTCGCGCCTGCTCGGCAGGTTCGGGCTTACGGAAGACGAGCACGTCCTCGTGGCAGACGAGGTGGATGCGCTCGCCGCGAGCGAGCGCCTTGCGGAGCGTGCTCAGCTGCCAGAAGGAGGGGCGCGGCACGAGCCGGTCGTCGCGGATGGCGGCGTGGAGGGCGATCACGTGCTGCCAGTAGCGAAGGCCTGACGCCTGGCAGAGCTCGACGGTGGCGCCGGCGAGGTCGAGCAGCGCGCGGCCGGCTCGCAGGTTCTTGGTGACGACGACGAGGAAGCCGCCCGGCTTGAGCGCGGCGGCGCCGCGGGCGTGGCCGAGGTTGCCGGGGTCGGCCGAGTAGTTGCGCGTTTCCTTGTCGGCGAGGCTGCCGCCGGCGATCCAGGCGGGCTTGTCGATCAGCTCGATGTCGCGCGCGTACGGGGGCGAGGTGACGATCAGGTCGGCGCTGCCGGCGCCGAGCCGGGCGACCGCGCCCGCAGCTTGTTCGGTGCTCGTGCGCCAGGTGCGGCGGGCGCGGGTGAGCAGCCGCGGCAGCTGGCGGGCGTCGCCTTCGAGGACGGCGGCGCGGCCTGTGGCGCCCCGCTGGCGGGCGTGGGCGAGGTTAGCGGTCGCGAGGCTGGCCCAGCGGCGCTCGAGCTCGACACCGAGGGCGTCGCGGCCGAGGTGGATCGCCTCGACCACGGTGGTGCCGATCCCGCACATGGGATCGACGACGAGGTCGCCCGGCTCGCTGTAGGTGCTGATCGCGCGGCGGGCGAGCTCGGGCAGCATCTTGCCCGGGTGGCGGATCGACTCGGCGAGGTAGCGATC
>WNGE01004371.1_pt1 | contig 22966 bp, 18 predicted proteins | sample 5400651 | NCBI WGS metagenome assembly WNGE01 (sample SAMN13153370, study PRJNA577476) | soil metagenome | isolation source: 60 cm soil or saprolite under grassland replicate 2 | place: USA:California | collected 2016-06-15
AGGCATTCCGTCTCGGCGACAGCGCCTGGGGCGTGCAGTTCCATCCCGAGGTGACGTTGCAGCAGATCGAGGGCTGGCTCGAGGACGAGGAACCGCAGCCGGTCGACTCCGCGATGCTGCTCGCCCAGACGCGCGAGCGGATCGACGCGTGGAACGAGCTCGGACGCACTCTCTGCGACGCGTTCGTCGACGTCGCGGAGCGCGTCGCGACGCCTGCCTAGCCTCCTAGCCCTTTTCGAGCGGCAGCTCTTCGTGGCGCGACCACTCGTGCCACGAGCCCGCGTAGTTGCGAGCGCGATAGCCGGCCGCGCGCAGGGCGAGTGTTGCGAGCGCCGACCGCGAGCCGGAATGACAGTACGTGACGATCTCCTCGGCGTCGCCGACGAGCGCGCGAAGCAGGTCCGGAGGAAGCGGTTGGCCAGGGCCTGCGAAGAGATTTTGCACATGAAGGTGCCGCGCGCCTGGAATCCGCCCCTGCCGCGGATCACACGGATAGCCCTGTTTGCCCGAGAACTCCGCGTCCGTGCGGACGTCGAGGATCGTGAGCCCTGGGTCGTCCAGCCTCCCGGCGAGCTCCTCGCGGGTCGGAACCGCGTCGAGCTCGGGCTCGAAAGTCGTCTTCACGGGATGGAGCTCCACCTGTCCCACCTCTGTGTCACCCCGCCACCCTGCCAGACCACCGATCAGCACGGCGACGCGCGGATGCCCGGCCAGCTCCGCCATCTGCGCCGCGGGCATCGCGCCCACGCCGTCGCCGCGGTCGTACAACACGAGCCGCTCGTTGCCCGTCACGCCGTGACGGCGCAGCCGGAGTCCCACCTCCGTCGCAAGCGGCTCGAGCACGTCGCGGTCGCTCATCGGCGGCGGCGATCCGAGCACGAGCGGTTTCGATCCCGGTATGTGACCGCGCGCGTGCGCGTTCGGTCCGCGCACGTCACCGAGGAACAGATCGTCGGCGCCGAGTTCGTGCTCCAGCCACTCGACGTCGACGACTGTCGGTAGGTCAGACACGAACAAGGAAGTCGCGCAGGATCTCGTTGAATTCGTCCGGACGTTCGAGGTTGGCAAGGTGTCCGGCGCCTGCGATCTCACGCGCGTCGTGGTCGGCCAGCTCGTCGGCGGAGACGAATGGATCGGACTCGCCGACCACGAATTGGAGCGGGCCTCCGAACGATCGCACGACCGCGGTCGAGTCTTTGCGGTCCCTGATCGCCTCGACCGCACCGATCGGGCCGTCCGGGTCGCGATGGAGCAGGGACCCCTCTGCGTGCCTCTCGTCCGCGAACAGCTTCGGAACCATCGAGCGCCAGAGACCCTCTGGGCCCTCGCTTCGGATCAGCTCGATCGTGTCGGCTCGGCCCGCGCGGCGCTCCTCGGAGTCGGCGTCCGGCCGGGCTCCGAGGAGCAGAAGGGCGCGTACACGCTCCGGCGCTCGCGCCGCCAGCGCGAGCGCGCAGTAGCCACCCATCGACGCTCCCACGACTGTGTGCTCACCCTCGTGTTCGCCGGCGATGGAGTCTGCCCACGCCTCCATCGTCGAACCGCGGCCGTACAGCCTTGGCGCCGCGACCTCGTGCCCCGTCAGAACTGCGCGCTGCGGCTCCCACATCCGCTCGTCGACTGGAAACGCGTGCAGCAACAGCACCTTCATGACGCGGCGACGAGCTCGAGCTCGGCCACGATTGCGGGACGCGCCGACAGGCGCTCTACCCACCCGGCGAGAGCCGGGAGGCTGTCGATCCGCACTCCCAGCCGATCACGAGCACGCAGGATCCACGGCACGTATGCAACATCCGCGAGTCCGTACTCGCGGCCGCTCAGGAACGCCTGCGCTTCGAGAATCGCATTGAGCTTCGCCAGCTGCGGGTCGAGCCGCTCGCGGGCGTCGTCGTCTCCTCGTCGCAGTGCGTAGTACGGCTTCGACAACTCGTCGAACCGAAAGACCAGCAGCCGTCCGAACGCGCGCTCAGCCGGATCAGCCGGCCAGAGGGCAGGCTCCGGGTACCGCTCCTCGAGGTACTCGTTGATCACCGCGGACTCCGGCAGCACGAACGCATCCTCCTCCACCACCGGCACCCTTCCGAGCGGGTTCTTCTCGTAGATCCACGCGGGCCGATCGTCGAGATCGATTTCGACAGTCTCGTACTCGATTCCCTTCTCCGCGAGCACGATGCGGACCCGCGCGCAGTACGGGCAGCGAGCGGCGTCGTAGAGGGTGATCACCGTTCGATCCTAGCCTCGAGGTGCATCAGGTCGGCGATCTGCTCGATCAGCTCGCGCGCAGGAGGAAGTTCGGACGGCACGGACGCGGTCCGCGCGACGGCGCGCACACGCGCGGGATCGGCGCCCGTCAGCCGAGCGACAAGCGTGGCGTTCGCCGCGAGCGAGAGCTCGTCTGCCTTGTTCAGCTCGCCGTAGTAGGTCGGGACCGAGAGATACTCGTCGACCATCCGGCCGCGCTCGAAGAGCAGGAACCGCGCGACCGCCTCCTCCTCCACCGCGAACGCGACGACAGGGACGCCCATCCGCTCCGACAGCTCCGTCCCGAGCCGGCGTTGCGCGCTGCGGTCGTGGTCGCAGAGGTCGTCCGTGACGGTGACCCAGCCGTTCCGGTCGCTCGTCACCGTCGTCCACTCCGTCCGGCCGAGCCGTGGCATGAATTGGGTCACCGCGCGCTCGACACCCGCTTCGTCGTCCGTCTGCACGTGCAACGAGCCGACCGACCGAGATCGCTCCTCGCTGCCGACACGCTCCGAGAACGTGCCGAGCGGCGCGACCATGAACATGTCGACGGCTGCGAATCCGAGGCGTTCGTAGAGTCGCCGCGCTTCTGCATTGCGTACCAGGACCTCGAGGCTGACGTGCTCGAGCCCCGCCTTCCGCGCCGGTTCGACGACCTCCGCCAGCAGCGCCCGCCCGATCCCGCGGCGGCGCGCCTCGGGCCTGACGTACACGTCCGTCACGTGAGCCGTGCGCCGGCCGCGATCGCCGAGGACGCAGAACAGAAAGCCGAGCGCGCGTCCGTCCTCCTCCGCGATCAGCGCAACGCCGTCGTGCACTGTGCCCGAGAGGTCGTCCCACGCCTCTGCCCAGGTCTCGCGCAGGTGTGGCTCGTGGTCCAGCTCGGCCTCGAACTCCTCCCACAGCTCGTGGATGAGCTCTCGGTCGGCCGTGGTCGCGGTACGGATCGTCATTGGTAGCGCAGCGCGGCGAGGAGGTAGTGGGCGCTCAGGTTCTGGAAGGGATGAAATCGTTCGGCAGCGGCACGGACATCGGTCGTCGAAGTCGAGTTCGGCGCGCGCAAGACCCAGCACGTACTCGGCCTTCCGCCGCGAGAAGCCAAGCGCAGTCAGCTCCTCTTCGCTCGCGCCCGCGATGCGCTCACGGGTGGGGAACGCGACGGCATGGTCGGCCGGCTCGCCGAAGCGATCGATCAGCCGGCTTCGCACAGCGAACGCCGAGTGCAGCGAGACTTGCTGCGCGGTGATCGAGGACACGAGCGCCTCGAACGGATCCGGGGCAAGCGGCGGACGGAAGCCCGGCAGCAGCCGCACTGCCCCGGCAAGCACCGGGTCGCCCTGGGCGAAGGCCTCGAATCCGCGCAGGTCCAGCTCCAGGCCCAAGAGCTTGCGGACGACCTGCTCGATCGCCGCATCGCACGGCTCGACCTGCACGCCGCCGTTCGCCCGCGTGATGCGCACCTCGCGCCCCCCAACGACGCGGTGCAGGCCGCCGTCCCGCCACACGTTGGCTCGGTCCACACCCCAAAACGTGAACCGGTCGAGCGAGCGTTCGAAGTCGTACGGCTGCGGAACCGCGATCAGGCCCACGCCGCTGAGGCTAGCGACGTCGGTGACTGCAACAGCGCGAGCTCGGGACGCGCGGCAAGCAGCAGCATCGCGTGACTCCACGCGAGCGGCACGACCCAGGCAGGCTCGCCGTCCTCCGTCACCTGCTCCGGAAGCAATCCGAGCTTCGTCTGTGCCCCGAGCGCATAGGTCAGCGAGCGTTCGAGGCCGGTGAGGTCGCCGACCTGCCGGTGCCAGAGCCCGAGCCAGAGCGCGGCGAGCACCCACCTGTTGCCGCCCGCGTACGTGTCGCCCGCATAGCGCCGCAGGCTGCCGGCGGGACAGCCGAGCTCCCCTTCCAGCGCGGCGACGGTCGCACGCATCCGCTCCCCTCCCGGATCGACCGCGGCGAACGGCCAGGCCAGACCGAGCAACGAGACATCGAGGGTGGGATCGCCGATCGAGCGGAGGTAGCGTCCGTGGAAGTCGCTCCAGAGCTCTCGTTCGATCGCCTCGCGGACGACCTCGGCAGCTGCCTCGTAGCCTTCGACCAGCTGAGGTTCGTGGCGGCGCGCGAGCGAGGCGGCCGCGCGGAGGCCGCCGTGGATCGCTGCGGCGGTGAACGCATGACGTCCCTCGCGTTCCTCCCAGAGATCCGCGGTCGCCGTGGGGATGCCGTCCTCCTCGATCGTCCCGAGCAGAAACTCGGCTGCGCGAAAGGCGGAGGGCCAGAGGTCGGCATCGAGCGTCTCGTCACCGAACTGGCGCCAGGCGGCCTCGTACGCGAACAGGATTGCGCCGGTCTCGTCGAGCTGGTGCCGGCACCAGGACGGCGCGAGGGACCCGTCCGTCCAGTGGCGTTGCAGCCACAGACCTTCCGGCTCCTGCGCGCGTGGCAGCCAGCGCAGCGCCCGTTTCGCGAGGTCGTCGCGGCCCGCCGCCAGGAAGCCCAGCACGACGAACGCCAGGTCTCGTCCCCAGACGAAGCCGTAGCCGCCGGAGCGCTCGAACTCCGGGTCCAGCTCCGGAGCTGCGATCACCGCTCCGCTGTCGCGATCCGACAGGAGCTCGAGCACGAGCAGCGAGCGCTGGTAGAGCGGCACGACCTCGGGGGCCGAGGGCTGTCCGGCGCGGGCAAGGCGGGCCGCGTCGTAGTGCACTCGCGAGGTCGCGAGCGCGTCGAAATCCTGCTGCAAGGCGGCATCGAGCCGGGCGACCGCCTCGCGCGACGAAGCGCCGAACGCGACCGCGACGACGGCATCGCCGCGGAACGGAAGCGAGATGCCTCCTTCCGTCTCGCCGAGGCCTGTCGCGAAGGCCTCTGCATTCGTGGCGCCGAGCGCGAGTGCGACGTTGCGGCGATAGAAGACGACGCGGTTTCCGTCGACGCTCGCCGCGAGGCCGCCCTTCACTCCGTCAAGCTCGGGCCGACAATCCACGACCAGGCGGCCGTTGCCACCCTTCCTCTTCGACGTCAGGCGCCGGAGGAGGACAGGCTCGAGCTCGTGCACGAAATCGACCAGCTCGACGTCGCCCGCGCGGGTGAGAAGGACGTTGGCGCCGTGCAGATAGGACTGCTCGACGGCGCCTTCGAGCTCGATGCCGAACCGAAGGTCGCCCAGGTGCGAGCCGGAGTCCAGGTTCGGCCAGAAGAGCCGCTCCACCAGACCACGTGCGGACAGGGTCGCCAGAAGCGACCCGTTGCCGAGGATCGCGGCAGGCCCGGGGTTCACGCGCTAGACGGCGGACTCGTGAATTGCATGCCCGGTGTCGAGATCGAAGAACTGGAGCTTGGTCGCATCGACGACGAGCTCGACGTCGCTGTCCGGCCTGACACGAGAGGCCGGGTCGAACCGGCCGACGAGCGTCGTCCGCTGCCCGTTCCCGCTGTCGCTCATCAGGTCCGCAGCGACGACCTGTTCCGACGCGTCCACAACCGCGCCCTCGAGGACGTCCTCGGTCACGACGGCCGTTGCGTGGATCTCGACGTGCGCGAGAATCTCGCTGCCCAGCGATTCCGTCACCAGCACGCGGCCGCGCAGCCTCGCACCGCCGTTGTGCGACACGGATGCGTCTTCCAGATGCTCGGGGCGCATCCCGACCGCGAGCTTGCGGCCCGCGTACCCGGCGAGCGCCGGACGGCGGCGTGCGACCTCGTCGGGAACCGGCAGCTCCTGGTCGCCGAGGCTCACGGCGAGCGAACCTCCGCGCCGGTCGACCCTCGCCTCGACGATGTTCATGGACGGACTGCCGATGAAGCTCGCGACGAAAAGGTTCTTCGGCCAGTCATAAAGCTTCTGCGGCTCCCCCATCTGCTGCAGCTCGCCCTTGCGCATGACCGCGACGCGGTCGCCCATGGTCATCGCCTCGACCTGGTCGTGCGTGACGTAGATCGTCGTGACGCCGACGTCGTGCTGGATCCGGGCGATCTCGGCGCGCATCTGCACGCGCAGCTTCGCGTCGAGGTTCGAGAGCGGCTCGTCCATCAGGAACACCTGCGGCTGCCGGACGATCGCGCGCCCCATCGCGACGCGCTGACGCTGGCCGCCGGAGAGCTCCTTGGGCCGCCGGTGCAGATAGGGCGTCAGGCCGAGGAGCTTCGCCGCCCAGTCGACGCGCTCGTCGACGACGCCCTTCGGTGTCTTGCGCAGGCGCAGCCCGAAGCCGATGTTGTCCGCGACCGACAGGTGCGGATAGAGCGCGTAGTTCTGGAACACCATCGCGATGTCGCGCTCCTTCGGCGTCAGGTCGTTCACGACTCGGCCGCCGATCGAGACCTTGCCGCCCGTGATGTCCTCGAGGCCGGCGACCATCCGCAGAGCCGTCGTCTTCCCGCAGCCGGAAGGACCGACGAGGACGACGAACTCGCCGTCGCCGATCTCGAGCGAGAGGTCGTGCACGGCATGCACGTCGTTGTCGTAGATCTTCTCGACCTTGTCGAAGATCACCTCAGCCATTCGTGAGCCTCCAGACGTGGAATGAAGGGCCCTGGGCGGGAAGGACGACCTCATCGGCGTCGACCTCGGCCTCCGCGCCGTAGAGCGACCACCGCGAGCGAGCGCATCGTGCGTTCGTCGCAGCGCGATCAGCCGGCGATACTCCTGCAGAAGACTCTGCGGTTCCGAGCCACTGAGTCCGTTCCACGGCATCGTCCTGCGCGCGTCCTCGCCCCACTCGCCCTCGAGTCCCAGCTCGTCGCCTGCGAACACCATCGGCACGCCGGGCGTCGTCATCTGCAGGCCGACGCCGACCAGTTGGCGTGCCTGCGAGCCCGCCATCGTGCGGAATCGCGGGGTGTCGTGGCTGTCGAGGATCGACCAGGAGTGCAGGACGAACTCCCACGGAACTCCCGCGCGGAACGCACGCATCGTCGCCACAGCGGCCTCGCCGCCGAGACGCGGCATCGTCACCGGCAGGCCGAAGTACGGGATCTCGAGGTCACCGCGCAGCCACGTCCAGACGGGGCGCGAGAAGCCCGCATAGTTCATCGCCCCATGCCAGCCGCGGAAATCCGGTCGGAAGTCGTGGAAGTGCTCCGCAACGAGCAGCGAGTCGTCGTTCAGCGCTTCGCGGAGCGTCGGCGCGACATCGGCATTCACGTCGGTCTCGCCCGTGCGCCCGCTCATGTTGGCGACGTCGACGCGCCAGCCGTCGAGGGAGTACGGCGGCTGCAGCCACTTGCGCACGACGTCCTGCATGCGCCGTCGAAGCTCGGGGGAGAGCCAGTTCAGCTTCGGCAGGGACTTGATCCCCCACCAGGCCTCGTAATCGCCACTGTCGTCGAAGAGGTAGAGCTCACGCTCGCCCGCCTCGAACCACTCGTGCTTGTCGCCGGTGTGGTTCGTCGTCAGGTCAGAGATGACGCGCATGCCGCGCGCGTGTGCCGCGTGCGAAAGGGACGCCAGTGCCTCGTCGCCGCCGAGCAGGGGATCGACGCGATCGAAGGTGGTGGCGTCGTAGCGGTGCGTGCTGCCGGCGGGGAAAATCGGCGTCAGGTAGATGACGTTCGCGCCGAGCGACTCGATGTGGTCGAGGTGGGCCTCGATACCCGGCAGGTCGCCCCCGAACCACTCGTACGGCGTCTCCGGGCCGCGACCGGTTGGCAGCTCGTCCCAGGTCCGCGGGATCGCCCACTCGGGAGCCTCGCCGCCGGCTCCGGTCGTCGCGAAACGGTCGGGAAAGATCTGGTACACGACCGAGCCGAGATGCCAGTCCGGGCCCGAACGATCGGTCGTCCGGACAAAGTCGTCGGCATCGGGGACGTCGTGATCGACGACGCCGAGGCCGTTCAGCCACGCGTAGCCGACGTCGCCGCCGGAGAGCAGCCAGCGGTAGCGAGTGACCGGGTTCTTCAGCGGCGCTTGAGCGGCCCACCAGCCGTCGCCTTCCTCCTTTGCCTCGACCGCGCGCGCCTCGCCATCCTCGACGTAACGGAGAGCGACGGTGTCGACCGCTCGCGGCACATGCACGCGGAGCGTGCCCGCGTGCGTGTACAGATCGGACCCGTCGTGGTGCGGTGCGCTGAGGAGCGTCGTCTCCTCCACGACGCTCATCCCTTGACCGCGCCCGAGGTCAAGCCCTCGACGATGTAGCGCTGCAGGAACGCGAACAGCAGCGCGGCCGGGATCGCGGCGATCAAGACGCCGGCGGCGAACGGCCCCCAGTGCTCCGAGTATTTCTGGTCGATGTACTGCCAGAGGCCGACCGGCAGCGTGAACTTGTGCTGGGTTTCCAGGATCGCGCTCGCAATCACGAACTCGTTCAGCGTTGCGATGAAGGAGATCAGGGCGATCACAGCGAGCACCGGGGCGGCGAGTGGAAGCACAACCCCCCAGAAGACCTGCGCCGGAGTCGCTCCGTCGACGCGCGCCGACTCGTCGAGCTCGGCCGGAATCGTGTCGAAAAAGCCTTTCATCAGCCATGTGTTCACGCCGAGCGCACCGCCGAGGTACACGATGATCAGCGCCCACAGCGTGTTGAGCCCGACGAAGTGGAAGACGTCGCCGACGCTGAGCACGATCAGATAGATCGCGACGATCGCCAGGAGCTGCGGGAACATCTGGATCAGCAGCAGCGACAGCATCCCGATCCGGCGGCCCTTAAAGCGAAAGCGGCTGAAGGCGTAGGCGGCTAGCGCGCTCAGCAGAACGGTGAGGACGGCCGTCGCGGCTGCGACGATCATCGAGTTCGCGAACCAGGCGAGATAGTGGGCGTTCTGGAAGGTCGCATGGCCCGTGGTGTTGCGTTGCGTCCCGAACAGCGAGCGGAAGTTGTCGAGCGTCACGTGGTGCGGGATCAACGAGGAGCCGCTGAGCGAGTTGTCCCCGTTGAAGGCTGCCGACACGATGTACGCCACGGGGAACAGCGCGGCCACGACGGCGGTCAGCGCGATCGCATGGCGCCACCACGTGTCCGCAAGACTCGGGCCCTTCTTGCGACGGCGCTCGGCCGTGGCGGAGAGGGGAAGCTCGGCCTGACGTTCGACAGTGCTCATGCGAGATTCTCCAATGCCTTTGTCCGTGAGAACGAGATTGCGGAGATCGTGCCGACGATGAAGAAGATCAGAATGGCGATCGCGCTCGCAAGACCGTAGTCCTGCCCTTTGCCCGCGGCGAACGCGATCTTGTACGTGTAGCTGATCAGGATGTCCGTCGCACCCGCGATCGGGCTGTTCGCCATCGATGGCCCCCCGCCGGTGAGCAGGTAGATGTTGTTGAAGTTGTTGAAGTTGAACGCGAACGACGCGATCATCAGCGGCGCGACCGAGATCAGCAGGAGCGGAAAGGTCACCTTGCGAAAGACCTGCCAGGCCCCGCCGCCGTCCACGTGGGCCGCCTCGACGAGCTCGGAGGGGATCGACTGCAGTGCGCCGAGGCAGACCAGGAAGAAGTACGGGACGGTCAGCCAGACGCTGACAAGAATGACCGAAACGCGCGCCCACCACGGGTTGAAGAGCCACGGGATGCTCGTGTGAAAGACGTGGTTGACCACGCCGAAGTCGTCGTTCAGCAATCCCTGCCAGACCAACAGGGCGAGAAACGCGGGCACGGCGAAGGGAATCACGAGGATCGCGCGATACGTGCGCTGGAACTTGAGGCCCGGCTTGTTCAGCGTGACGGCGAGCAGTAGGCCGAGGGCGAACGAGAGAAAGACGACCGCCGTCGCGAAGAACATCGTCCAGAGGAAGACCTTCAGAAACGGATCGCGGATCAACGGGCTGTGGACGATACGGCTGAAGTTCCTCAGGCCGACATACGTCTTCCAGCCGGGCTCGATCTCCTCTCCGCCCGATGTCACGTACGACCCAAGACCGTTGTCCTTGAATACAGCTCCGTCCCTGATCCGCACGAAGGTGTTGGCTTTCTCGTCGTAGCGGTAGGTCGGCTGCAGCACGACAGCTGTGTCGAAGCCCTGAGGCTGGATCGCCCGGCCGCCGCCGACGGGGACCTTGTAGGCGGAAAGCTCCGTGTCGAGACCGCCCAGCTCCGCCTCCGGCAGCTTCGAGTACCCCTGTGCCGCCGTGATCGTGCCTTCGGAGATCGTGACCCGGTCGCGGGGAATCGGCTTCAGTCCGTCCTGCGTGCCGATGAACGTCTTGCCCGAGTCTTCGTCGAGCAGTGCGAGCACGAGCCGGTGCCTGTCGTCTCGCATCAGCGTCATCGAATAGGAGGCACCGTTGCTCGCCTCGGTCAGCGAGTTCTCCTGGATGCTCGAGATGGCCTCGCTCCGCGAGAGGATGTGGCCGGTCGAGTAGTTCGAGAACGCGACGTCGATCGTGTATCCGACCGGGACGACGTGGAACGCGAGCAAGAAGATCGTCCCCGGGATCAGGAACTTCAACGGCAGCGTCCAGCGCTTGACCAGGTAGATCGCGTCGAGCAGCAACGTCGCGACGATCAGCACGGCGAGCGGCCGCCACTTGTGATGGTCGATCAGCACGACCGCGGCCCAGATCGTGACCGCGTTCACGATGCAGAGGAAGACGATCTTCAGCGCGAGACCGACCGTCCCGGAGAAGGTCGTGATCAGGCGGGTCGGCAGCGAACGCGCCCGCGCACCTGCGCTCTCACGATTAGGCGGCTCAGTTCGAACGGCCGGCGTGCTCAGCGGTCCCTCCTCCCACCGGAGTCAGAGGCCGGGCGCCCGCGAGATCCGCGGGCGCCCGTCATGAACTCAGCTGTCTAGCCGCCAGCGATCTTGTCGCGGATGTTGTTGGCGGCGGTTGCGAACGCAGAGCGTGCGGGCGTTGCGCCCGGGCCTTTGGTCGCTTTGACCCAGGCACCTCCGAGCTCGGCCCAGACGCTCCCCATCTGCGGGATGTTCGGCAGAGGCACACCGGCGGCGCCGGCCGCGCCGAACTGCTTCAGGACCGGATCGTTGACGCGCTTCCCAGCCAGCTTGTTGGCGGGGTAGCGCAGGTTCGCCTGCTCGAGATCGAGCTGGAAGCTCGCCTTCATCATCTCGCTCGCGACCAGATCCTTCGCCAGGCTGAGCACGCCGTGCGTCTGCGCGAACTTCGTCACCATCGTGCCCTGCACCCCGAGGAACGGCACCGAGCGGTACTTGATCTTCGGCAGCTGAATGATGCGGAAGGGATTACCGCTCGCCTTCAGCCCATCGACCTCCCACGGACCGGTGATCCAGAACGCGGCCCTCTGCTGCAGCCAGGCGTTCTTGGCCGTGCCGTAGTCGACCTTCGAGTTGATCAGCCCCTCACGATTCCACTTGTCGACCAGCGTCGCGTTCTTCAGGAAGACCTTGTTCGCAATGCCGAGCTTGGTGGCCTGCAGCGCGCCGTTCTTCGTGTGCCCGAAGACGTAGCCGCCGAGACCCGAGAAGAACGGATACATGTGGTACGCGTCTCCTGCGGAGCCCTGCGGGACCGCGATCGCGAGGTTGTCGGCCGACTTGCGCTTGAACGCAAGTGCCTCCTTCTCCAGCTGCGCCCAGGTCTTCGGGACTTTGACGAGCCGTGTGTTGACGACGAGCCCGACATTTTCCAGCGCATACGGAGCACCGAAGAGCCGGCCGCCGTACGAGAACGCGTCGAGCGCGTACTTCGGAAACTGCTTCTTGGTCGCCTTCGTCGGGAACAGCGGCAAAACGAGGCCGTTCGCCGCGAGGTCGCCGGTCCAGTCGTTCGCCGCGACGATGACGTCAGGCGCGTTTTCGGCCTTGACCGTCTTCAGGTCATCGCGGATGTTGCCGAACGAGTGAAAGACGACGTTGACGTCGACACCACGTCGCGTGCCCCACGCAGACGTGATCCTGTCGATCGCCGGCTTCTGGACGTTGTCGACCCAGATCGTCAACTTCGACACCTTTGGGCCCGCATGCGCCGCCGGCGTTGCCCTTGCCCCGAGCAGCGACAACGCTGCGGCGAGCACGACGGCGAGCAGGATGGCGTAGCGCCTCCCTACCTTCATTGATCCTCCTCCTCCAGTCGGCGACCCCGTGGGGTGACGCCGACCGCCGATGAAACATGTCCAAGTCCCATGAAACACGGACGACCCTAACAGGGCCGACAAGAATGTCAAGCGGCTAATCTCCTAGCAAAAGGTGTGAGAATCTGTTACATAGCTCTGCAACGATGGCAAGCCTCAGAGACGTCGCCGAGCAAGCAGGTGTGAGCTTGGCCACTGCGTCCCGTGTGGTCAGCGGCCTGGACAACGTCCGCTCCGAGACGCGGGAGCGCGTCGAGCGGGCGATGCGGGAGCTGCTCTACGTGCCGCCGGGGCGCCGCCCGGCAACGGGGGTAATCGGGTTGCTGATTCCGAATCTCGAAAATCCGATCTTTCCTGCGCTGGCCCAGGCGATGGAAGAGCGGGCGACGAAGGCGGGCTTCGCCTCGATCCTCTGCAACACGACCGCCGCTGCATTCCGAGAGGTCGACTACGTGCACATGCTGCTCGACCGTGGCGCCGACGGGATGATCTTCATCAATTGCGAGATGACGAACCTGAGTGGGGAACACGATCACTATGCGCGGCTGGTCGAGGAGGGCGCGCGGATCGTGTTCGTAAACGGCGCGCTGACCTCGCTGCGCGTCCCAGCCGTCGCTGTGGACGAGCGTGGCGCCGGCGAGCTCGCAACGCAGCATCTCCTCGACCTCGGTCACGAGCGGATCGGCTATGTCGCAGGGCCGAACTACTACCTCCCGACACGGCAGAAGGCGGCAGGACGCGAGGCGGCCTTGCGGGCAGCCGGCGTCGAGCCCGAGGGGCTGGTCGCCTACGCGGAGGAGTTCAGCGTGGAGAAGGGCCGCGAGACGCTGCGCGAGCTACTCCAGTGCGATCCGCGGCCGACTGGTGTGATCTGCTCGAGCGACCTGATGGCGATCGGCGTCCTGCAGGAAGCGGCGTCGCAGGGGCTGCGCGTGCCGGAGGACCTGTCGGTGGTCGGCTTCGACGGCATCGAGGCGGCCGCGTGGACGTCACCGCCGCTCACGACGGTGGAGCAGCCGATCGAGGAGATCGCCGAAACCGCGGTCAACGCACTTCACACGCTGATCACGGATCCGGAGAAGCCGCTGCCGGATTACTCGTTCCGGCCGCGCCTGCGGGTGCGCGGCTCCACCGCCGCGCCGAGCTAGTGACAGGCCTCGCGCGGATGAAATGCGTCGCGTGTAGGCGCGACGCGCCGACCGTCACCGAGTCCGAGATCGCCGAGTTTCTCCCGCAGGTTCCGGACTGGGTGATCGTCGAACGCGCCGGAATCAAACGCTTGGAACGAGTCTTCTCATTCGACGACTTTGCAAGCGCAATGAAGTTCACCGACGCCGTCGCAGAGCTCGCCGAGGAAGAGGGACATCATCCCGCGCTGCTGACCGAATGGGGCCGCACGACCGTCACGTGGTGGACGCACAAGATCAAGGGCCTGCACCGGAACGACTTCATCATGGCCGCGAAGACCGACGAGCTTTCGAACCAGGCGACGCCCTAGATCCCGAAATCAGGGCCGATCCCTCGTTCGGCGAATTGACGGCGCTCCGTTATCGCCGACACTGAGAGGCAGGAGGTAGCCAGCGGCGGCGCCTCCACGAGACGGAGGCCTGCGGCGCTTGCGGATTCAACTCGGCGACGTCACGTTGATCGACGAACTGGCGGACTTCTTGCGACGGCGCGAGTGTCGGGTCGAGCAGGTGGATCGCGACATGATCGAGGTCGAAGCACACGCGACGCTGGCCCCCGAGCGCGCGTCGCTCGAGTTGGATCTCCTGCTGCGCGTCTGGCAGTCCCTCCATCCTGGAGTCGAGCTTCGCGCTCCCGACCCGCGGAGACAGGGCCGGAGCAGGGGGGAATAGGTAGGCGCACCGCCGGGACGAGGTCGGGGGCTGCGGCTCCCCGCGAACCTGCGCCCCATGCGGTACGCCACTTTCACTTTCGGCAGCAGGGACCTACCCCTAAAGGGGGACCTGCCTCATCGGAGCCATGGGACCGCCCGGACTACCCTCTTGTCATGGAGCGCGATCAGCCCGATTCGCCTGGGCGTTTTGCTGAATATGTGCAGAAGGCACTCGACTCGCTGCCACCGGATCTGCGTGCGCGCATGTCGAACGTGGAGATCGTCGTCGAGGACGAGCCGCCTCGGGGCCAGCCGCTCCTCGGCCTCTATCAGGGCGTGCCGCTGACGAAACGCGACAGCCACTACGGCGGGGCACTGCCGGACAAGATCACGGTCTTCCGCGGCCCGCTCGTGCGGATCTCTGCGGGCGACCCGGAGAGCCTCCGCCGCGAGGTGAGTCGCGTTGTCCTGCATGAGATCGCCCACCACTTCGGGATCAGCGACGAGCGCCTGATCGAAATCGACCGTTACTGAGACTGACGAGGAAGCTCGGAACCCACTTCTGCGCGTCGGCTAGAGATCGCTGCTGCGGCAGCAAGGGTGGGCGACTGAGCAGCGCCGCGCCGAGAAGGGCCCGGAGCGTCGTCTCGGCCGTCGCGAAGCGTCCTTGATCTCGTCGCGCATTGGTTGTAAACAGGAACCAGCACAGCTCTCAGGACCTTGTCGTCCTGGTCGCGGGCATGACGCCCGCGGATGTCAAATGGGAGAGGAGGGAGCAGTGCAAATACTGCGGTCGAAAAGGTGGATCGTTGTCGCTGCGTTCGTGCTCGGAGGCGCAATTGGCGCGGGCATCGCGATCGCCGCAACGACGAGCACGGTGGTGGCCGATACGAACGTCGTCCGCGAGCGCATCGTGACAACCGCAACCGATGGCGACTTCAGCTCCAGCTGGCACATCCATCCGGGGCCGGTGATCGTTCAAGTCCAGGAGGGCTACCTGAAGATCACCCAGACCACATGTAACCCGAATGTCATCGGACCGGGCGAGACGTACGTCGAGACCCCGGGAGTTCCGGTCATTGCCGAGGCGAACAAGGCGGCCAAGTGGACCTCGACGCTAATCCTTCCGAATAGCGCGCCCGGGAACCCGGACCGCGTCGCAGCAACCAGCCCTTGCTCGTAAGGGGAGGCTTCGTCCGACCCGCCGGGTGCCCCTGCTCGTAGCCGGGCACCCGGGCGCAGCTCCTTCGAACCTGCGGCGGGCCCCTAGAGTCTGCGAGCCCTAGGGGCCGCCGCGCATGGCTTCACGGGTTGCGGGAGATCTGCCTCGCGCGTGGGGGAGTGGGCGCGCCGCCGCTCAGCGGGCTAGCGATCCTTGAAGCGTGCTGCTTCGCCGGAGCCGCCGGTGGCGTCGCCGGTGCTGTAGGAATGAGCACCGGCGCCCGCGAGCATGCCGTGATCGACGATCAGGTACTCCTCCCGGATCGGACGGCCATCGAACCAGCACTCGAGGACCTCACGCGTTCCGGCCGCATAGCGTGCTTGCGCGGACAGTGACGAGCCCGACATGTGTGGCGTCATCCCGTGGTGGGGCATCGAGCGCCAGGGATGGTCCCTGGGAGCCGGCTGCGGGAACCAGACGTCGCCGGCATAGCCGGCGAGCTGGCCGCTTTCCAGCGCCCGGGCGATCGCATCACGGTCGCAGATCTTGCCGCGGGCGGTGTTGACGATGTACGCGCCGCGCTTCATCTTGGCGATGAGGGCGTCGTCGAACAGGTGCTCGGTCTCAGGATGGAGTGGCGCGTTGATCGTGACTACGTCGCAGACACGCACCATCGACTCGGCGTCCGGGTGGTAGGTCACGCCGAGCTCGCGCTCGACCTCCTGCGGCAGCCGGTGCCGATCGGTGTAGTGCAGTCCCACCTCAAACGGCTTCAGCCGCCTGAGGACCGCGGAGCCGATCCGGCCGGCAGCGAAGGTCCCGACCTGCATTCCTTCGACGTCGTATGACCTGGCGACGCAGTCGGCGATGTTCCATCCGCCCTTGATGACCCACTCATAGGAGGGGATGTAGTTGCGCACCAGCGACAGGATCATCATCACCACATGCTCCGACACGCTGATGCTGTTCGAATAGCTGATCTCGACTACGGTGATCCCGCGCTCGATCGCCGCGTCCAGATCAACGTGGTCCGAGCCGATCCCCGCGGTGACAGCCAGGCTCAGCCCCGGCGCTTTCGCGATCCTCTCAGCCGTCAGGTAGGCGGGCCAGAACGGTTGCGAGATGACGATCTCAGCCTCCGGGAGCTCTCGCTCGAAGACCGAGTCGGGCCCGTCCTTGTCCGACGTGACGACGAACGTGTGGCCGCGTTCCTCGAGAAACCGCCGCAGCCCGAGCTCCCCGGAAACGCTGCCCAGAAGCTCACCAGGCTCGAAGTCGATCCGCTCGGGGCTCGGCGTGGACGTGCCGTCGTAGTAGCCCTCGATCGTGGGAATCGCATCTCGAGCGTACGTCGTCGGATACCCGTCAACAGGATCTTCGTACAGGACACAGAGAACCTTTGCCACCTCTGTCCTACCTTCCCCGAGCTAGAAGTGGGAGGTCAGGCCCGCGCCGGACGCGTCGCCCTCGCCGTCGGCGGCGGCTACTTCGGCCAATGCTCCCTCCTGGGCGTTCTCATACCACGAGTAAGCCTACTTGCCGTCGTCCAGATCCTTGGCGAACTTCGTCAGCTGCAGCGGATAGAAGGTGTCGCACATCACGGCAGCTCGTGCGTCTCGTGCGTGCCGATCGACTTCTCCACTCGACCTGGCTGCGGGCCGTGTGGCAGCTCGGACGAGTGGAGCGTGAGCCAGGCCCGCTAGCTGAGACGGTAGATGTCGAGGACCCCACTCAAAGCGTGCTCGTTTGCGTCTCCTTCGGGAAGCGCAATGCGGCCGTCGGCGACGATGGCGCTGTTCCAGTGTCCGCCGGCGGCAGCGAGCGTTCTGAGTTTCTTGCCGCTGCGCGGCAGGTAGATACCGAGGCCGCCGTTCGGGTCGTAGACATACAGCAGGCCGCCGGCGACAACCGGGCTCGTTCCGGGAGTATTCGTCGACCACGCGGCCCGGAGGCGGCCACCGCCGAGCGTCCAAGCCGCAAGACCGGCGTTGTCCGCGACGAAGAGCCACGTCCGGCCGTCGGCGTGCCAGACGGCCGGGGCAGTGAACAGATCCGTCGCCCCGGGTGTCGAGATCGTCTGTAGCTCGCCGCCCTTACGCCCGGCCGGTGAGAGCTTCCTCAGACTGAGCAGCCGGATCTTGCCGTCCTTGCCGCCCTGTGCGATGTAGCCGCTGCCGAGGAGAACGGGAGAGGTCGAACCTAGATCGAGGTCGTTCGACTCGAGCGCCGCCTCATCCGTCGGCGTCCAGCTGCCAAGAACGCGCGAAGCATCCGCGGACAGAAGCACGGTCGAATCTCCCCAGTTGGTTCGGCCATTCCAGTCTCCGTTGCCGGTCGCGACCAGAAGCCCTCCGGTGGCGCTGTCGACGACGGCGCCCGCCCGTCCCCAGATCGCGGAGTCACTGGAGGCGCAACTGCTCGGCGAGATCAGCCGATGCCGGTTCGAGCAGAGCGAATTCCAGACGCTCAACAGCCTTCCGTTGCTCGCGGCGAGCAACGCCACGTGACCCTGGTAGGGCGGCGCGTCGCCGACGTATCCCCCGGTAGCTGCGATCACGCGCCCATGCGAGTAGTTGAGCGCAGAGGCGATCTTTTCCTTCGACGGGAGCAGAGTGATTCGAGTCCGCCAGGCGAGGTGACCGTCAGCCACCGAAAGCTTCTGGATCCGTCCGTCGGGCGACGCCGCGTAAATCCACTTGCGGCCGTGGTCAGCGGCGGGTGTCGCCGTCGTAATCTGTGCCGTCCCGGCCCAGGAGGAATAGCCCGCCGGCGTGTAGCGCCAGAGCACGCGGCCGCTGGAAGCGTCGATCGCTTCCGTACGGCCATATGTCGTCGTGATGAAGAAGACGTCGTGGACGGCGCCGCGAACTCGAACGGCGTGCAAGTAGATCGGCGCCGAATCCACTGTTCCGTCAAGCAGCACGCGCTGCCGCCGCAAACGGCCGACGTCGGTCGCCGTTATCCCGGTCGCCGAGGGCCCGCTGTTCGCGCGTGCTGCCGTGTACCCGAACAGCGGCCAGTCGCTTGCGGAACTGGCAGAGACCGCGGCCGACGTCGTTGAAGCTGGCGTCTTGGCCGTTGTCAACGTGGGCGCAGGAGCGGTTTGAGCCGGCGAGGCCGATTTCCCTCCACTGCAAGCCGTGGCCGCGAGCCCTACAGAACCGATCATGACCGTGCGTCTCACCAGCCCAAGAGCGCGCCGCGATCGCATCTCGTTCAGGCCGCGTCGGCCAATGGCTGCCGGCGCAACCTGAGAGCGCGCTCCCAGCGTGCGTGTTCGACGCGAAGCGGCGCGTTCAGCTCCCTGCAATCGTGGCATCGAAGCGAAGCCGTCCGTCGCAGGGTTCGGGCAACTCGCTGCGTTTCCGTCATGGAGTGGCGTCGGAGCTACGGGGCCGAAACGGCCGCGGTATACACGTCGAGCTGGTGGAGCGTGCCGTCCGGGTTGTTTCCGGTGCTGTTCGAGTTGTCCGCCCACGCCGGGTGCGCAGTCCCGCCATAGAACGACAGGCCGCTGTAGTCGCCGTAGTCGATGCCGTTATGCGCGTCGTGCGAGTTCGAGGTGCCCGCACTGATCTGGATGTTGCTGGTGAACGTCTGCCCGTCGTTGCTGAACGCGCCCCAGTACTGAGCATCGTCGTTCGGTAGACGGTCGGTGTCACCCGCGCCTCCTATTCCGAGGTCGTTCCGAGAGTCGTACCAGCCAACCGCGATGTGCCCGGTAGCCGGATCGAGCGAGATCTTCGGGAGGAACTGACTGTTCACGGTGCTGTCGTCGTTCACCCGTACCGGTGCGCTCCACGTAGCGCCCGCGTCGTCGGAGTGGCGGACGAAGATGTCTGTGTTGTCGCTCTCATTCTTCTGCTCGAGTGTGTAGACGAGGTAGACGCGACCATTGTGTGGACCGCCGGTGCGGTCCCACGCAAGGCCCGGTTCCGCGTCGACCGAGCGATCCGGCTGGGGAGGGATGAAGTCGAACCCGCCGACGTGCGTATCCGTGACGAAGACCCGATCGCCGAACCCGGCCGTGCCGAGTCCGTCCGGATCGACGTTCACGAACAGCTTGCCGCCACCCTGTCCGGACTCGGTGAGGGTGCAGACGTTCATGACCTCGCCGTCTGGGCCGATGGCGACGTCCCCGTAGGTGCAGTTGTTTGTGCCGGGAATGACCTCCGCGGTGGAGAACGCTCCCACCTGTCCCAACCCGGTTACCGGGGCGCCAAACGCGCCCATCGGGCCGCCGACGTTGACAATCGCCCAGACCTCCCCTTCTGCCGCAGTAATCGTCGGCTGGTCAACGAAGTGGAACAGTCCCTTCTCCTCGGCGCCCTTGCCGTTGCGTTTTGCGATGCCGGGAATGTTCGCGATTACGTTGAACGACAGGCCCCCGTCGGTCGACAGAGCAATCGGCAACGTGTCCTCCACGTTGAAGAGGTAGGCGAGGAAGAGATTCCCGTAGTTGTCGAACGACAGGCTCGGGTCGCAACATGCGTCGCCGAGGTTGTCGTTGTTCCCGATCAGCTTCGTCGTCCACGTCTGCCCGCCGTCGAAACTCACGCCCTCCAACATCCCGGCGGCCGGAAAGTCGACGTTCGAGACCATGACGATGTTCTGGGGATTGGTCGGGTTGACCGCGATGGCTTCTTCGGACTCGTTCGTATGCCGCTGGCTGATGTCGATATTCGGCGGCGTCGCGGGCTGCGCCGGCTTGCCAGCGCCTGCCGGCACGACGACGAGCGAGGCGATCAGAACAGTCGAAAGGACCGCAGTTGCAGAGAGACCTGGGCGCATTACTCTCCCCTTCCTAGAGCGAACCAGACGGCGAGGCTACATCCGTCCCTGCCCGCCCGGCAACTTTGTGTAACTGCAGGTATGAGGTGAGACCGGCGCCGCTCGCGTCGCCGTCGACGGACGCCTCTTCGGCGTCCGCACCGTGTCTGATGTGACAGCGGGGGCTGGTGGATCCGTCCGGTGATCGGCTCGAAGTCGTGTAGGAAACCGTCCCACCACCCCACGAGTCCCCGCGACGGTACCGACCGCGGTTGCTTCGCTCAGGCGCGCACGGCGAGCTCGCGCGTCTTCGCCGCGTGCCAATCGAGCCCGAGCGACTCGAAACGATCGATGGAGCCCTCCACGAGCGCGGGGTCGCCTCGAACGAATCCGAGCGTGCGTAACGCGAACGGCTCGAGGTGGGTACCGGGTGCCGCGAGACGCGTCGCTTCTGCCTCGGCCTCCTCGTTTCGACCCAGTGCGACGAGTGCGTCGAGACGGGTCGCGCCTCCATACAGGCTCGAGTCCATGGTCTGGAGCCAGGTCTCCCCGGACTCTTCGAGGAGTTGCTGAGCCTGCGCTAGATCCCCTCGAAGCAGCGCGAGGTGAGCTACCGGCGGATGGAGCCAGAAGCCGTACCCCTCGAAACCGAGAGCCGCAACACTCGCTTCGAGCCGGCTGGTTTCCGCTTCCAGCGCGAGCTCGGCGCACGCAACAGCACACGAAAGCAATGACCGCGGGTTGAGCACGCAGGGCGTTCCCTCGTTCTCGGCGACTGCACGCTCGGTTCGAGCCTGGAGCTGATGGATCTCGTCCCAGTGTCCGAGAGCCTCTTCGATCATGAGCAGGACGCCGAGCGCGTGTACCTCGTGGTGTGGGCTCAGGCGGGAGGCAATTGCATCGTGTTTCCGGACCAGCGTGTCGGCCTCTTCGAGCCTGCCGGCCGCAAGCGCCGCAGTCGCCCCGTAGTAGTGGATGTGGGCGATCTTGTCCGGGTCGGTGAGGCGATCCGTCAAGGTGAAGCGTCGTTTCGCCCACTCATACGCCGTCACGTAGTCGCAGGTCATGAACGCGGCACCCGACCGCGCCCAGTACGCGTACGAGATGACCTCGGCATCTTGGAGCCGCTCGGCAATCGCGATGGCCAGGTCGGCGATTTCGGTGTCGTCTGTGAAAAGCGCCTTGGTGACGAGTCCTTGTGCGTGGGCACGGCTGCCGGGAGCCGCGAACCCGAGCGCGCGGTCGAGCCAGTTCTCGACCAGCGTGTGATCGGGATGCTTTCTCCACATGGCTCCGCGCATGTTCGATTCGAATGCGAGCTCCGCGTAGAGCTCGCCGAGGACGATCGGCTCCGCGGTCAGGTCGATCGCTTTCAGCATCGCCGCCCAGAAGGCCTCCCCGTCGAACTTGAGAGCGCTTGCCTGTCCGATCTGCCGCCAGAGCTCCATCTCATCCGGCGCGAGCTCGACCGCGCGGTGAAGAAGTGCCACCGCGTCCTCGAGGTCAAAACGTCCGACGGCGAGCTCGGCGGCGCGTCGCAGCCAGTGGAGCGCCTTCAACCTGAGCCGCTGGGCCTGCTCCTCCTCACCACGCCAGGCGAGTTCTGCAATCGCTGGATTGACGGCCTCCGAGAAGTGGTACGCGAGCGCACCCGCACGGGCGTCCCGTGTTCCGTCTTGCTCGAGCCAGTCCGCGTAAGAGGCATGGAGCCGCGCACGCCTCGCCTTCGGCAGGCTGTCGTACGCGACGTCGCGCGTAAGGGCGTGCTTGAAGACCAGCTCGGGCTCGGTCGGGCGGACGAAGCCGCGTTCGACGAGCGTCCGCAGCTCCGCGGCCGTTCCGACGAGGCTGGCAAGGCCCGCCGGGCTGCACGAGCGTCCGATCACCGCGGCCGCGCCCAGCGCCTCCTTTGCGGATGAGGAAAGCAGGTCGATCCGGGCGGCAAGCAGTGCGTGAACGGTGTCGGGGACACCGAGGTCGCGCGTGCCTCGGCCGAGAGCCCAGCCCCCGTTCCGGCGTCGGAGGAGCTGACGTTCGATCAGCCCTGCGAGCAGCTCCTCGAGGAAAAACGGGTTGCCCCCGGCCTGCCGGAGCACGAGCTCCCGGGCGGCGTCTTCGAGCGGGGCTCCGAGCACCCGTTCGACGAGCTCCCCCGACTCCTCGTCGCCGAGCGGCCCCAACATCACGGGCGCAGCTCCGCTTAGCAGCCCAGTGCAGGTCCTCGACGACCATGACCAAAGGGCTTTTAGTAGTGAGCTGTGAAAGAAGGCTCACCCACTCGTCCCGCAGGCGCTGACCCGCCGCGCGAGGATCGAGTGCGCCACTGACGTCGAGCCCGAGTGTGAGGCCGAGGATCTCCCGGTCGCCCAACCTCGCGAGGACGGCCTCAGGCGAATCTTCCTGACGCAGGCCGAGCTCGGCTCGGAGCACATCGGCAAGCGGGCTATAGGTCACACCGCGCCCGTACGAAAGGCACCGACCGAGACGGAACTGCGTCGAGGCCGGGAGCCGCCCGTGGAACTCCCTGACAAGGCTCGTCTTCCCAATGCCGGGCTCGCCGACAAGCGTGAGCAGCCGAGGCCGCCTGCCTTCGATCGCGCGGCTCAACTCCTCCTCAATCCGGGCGAGCTCTCGCTCACGGCCGACGAACGCCAGCTCGAGCCCTCGAGCGCCGCGAGAGCGTCTGTCGGCGACTATCCGCACGAGCTCGCGACACACGACCCCACCTTCCTTGCCCTTGGCCTCGACTGTCGTCGGCTGCGCGAACTCAAATGCGTCTCCGACGAGCGCGACTGTCCGCTCCCCGACGAGCACCTGACCCGGCCCGGCGGCTTGCTCGAGCCGGGCCGACACGTTGACCGCGTCGCCGGTCACGAACGAGCTCCCCTCGCGAGGCCGCCCGACGACGACCTCGCCAGTGTTCACCCCAATCCGCAGCCTCAGCCGCTCGCCGAACAGCTCT
>WNGE01003163.1_pt1 | contig 22962 bp, 31 predicted proteins | sample 5400651 | NCBI WGS metagenome assembly WNGE01 (sample SAMN13153370, study PRJNA577476) | soil metagenome | isolation source: 60 cm soil or saprolite under grassland replicate 2 | place: USA:California | collected 2016-06-15
GGACATAGCGGTAGACGGGCCGCTCGGTGTCCTCGTTCAGGCGCCAGTGATAGGCATGGCGGAGCATGTCGCGCAGGAACCGCACGTCGTGGATCCCGACGGGGCGCAGCATCGATAAGAGTGTAGGAGTGAGCCTCGATGTTCGCGGCTAGAGCTCCTGCGCCAGCTGGACCCGGTTTCCGTCCGGGTCGTAGACGTCCAGCAGGCGCATCTCGCCCTGGAGCTCGAAGACGATGCCGACCTCGACGCCGGCCGCGCGGAGCCGCTCGGCCTCCGCCTTCACGTCGTCGACGTCGACGGCGGCGACCGCCCCGTCGTCCTGCGGCTCTCCCTCGGCGAGGCCGATCTCCATCTCACCGTGCCGGAGCTGCGACCAGCGCTCGGAGAAGTCGACCGACGTCTCCTCGAACCCGAGCACCTCCCGGTAGAAGCGCCGGCCCGCGTCGAGATCGCGGACGTGGTACCAGACGGGGGGCGCCATCTCCGCGAGTGTTACAGCGCGAGACCGGGATCTTCAAGAAAGGTCTTGACCGTCTTCAGGAACTCTGCACCGGTCGCCCCGTCGACCGCGCGGTGGTCGCACGTCAGCGTCAGGATCATGAGCGGCACCACGTGCAGCTCGCCGTCGCGCGGCACGACCTGGTCGCGCGTCGAGCCGACGGCGAGGATCGACGCCTGCGGCGGGTTCAGCACGGCGATGAACTGGTCGACGTCGTACATGCCGAGGTTCGAGATCGTGAAGGTGCCGCCTTCGAGATCGTCGGTGCGCAGCTTCCCGTCGCGCGCCCGCGAGACGAGATCGGCCCGCACGGCTGCGATCTGCGCGATCGTCAGCCGCTCCGCACCGCGCACGACCGGGACGACAAGCCCCTGCGGCGCCGCGACCGCGATACCGACGTCGGCGCTCGGGAAGACGAGCAGCTTGTCGTCGGCGAACTGGACGTTCACGTCGCGGTGGCGCATCAGCCCCTGCGCGCAGACCTTCGTGAGAAGGTCGGTGACGGTGATGCGCACGTCCGGATTGAGCTCCCGCTGCCTCGCGACGAGCTCGTTCGCGCGCGTCATGTCGACGCTCACGGTGAGCTGGAAGGCGGGCACCGTCCACGCCTGCGTGAGCCGGCGCGCGATCGTCTTGCGCACGTTCGAGAGCGGCCGCGACTCGACTGCCCCGACTGCGACAGGTTCCTCCGGGGCCGCGGCCTCCGCGGCAGGCCGAGCCTCCGCGCGCTCCACGTCCTCGGCGACGATCCGCCCCTCGGGCCCGGTCCCACGAAGCTGCACGAGGTCCACCCCGCGCTCGCGGGCGAGCCGCCGCGCCAGGGGAGAAGCCTTGATCCTGCCTGCGCGCGCTCCAGACTGCGCCCCGTTGACGGAGCTGCCCCGCTCGTCCCCCGCAGTGTCGTCGGCCCGTGGTGCCTGCCTAGTGGAATCGGCGCGAGGTCCCTCGCCGTCGCCGGCCGCCGATTCCACATGTTCACCGGCGGCACCGATGAAGCCGATCGTCCTCCCGACCTCTACCTCCCCCTCGGACACGGCGATCTTCAGCAGAACCCCACTCGCCTCCGCCTCAACCTCCTGGGTGACTTTGTCGGTGTCCAACTCGTAAAGGCCCTCCCCCTTCTCCACTGGGTCGCCCTCCGATTTGAGCCACTTGACGATCGTGCCGGACTCCATGCCCTGCCCGAGCCGCGGGAGCTTGACCTCGGTCGCCATCAGGCCTTCTTGTTGACGGTGCGGTAGATCGCCTCGAGCACGGTCTCGGCGTGCGGGACGACGAACGCCTCCATCGCCGGCGCGAACGGCAGCGGCGCGAAGCGCGCGCCGACGCGCTCCACCGGCGCGTCGAGCCAGTCGAACGCCTGGTACTGGAGCACGGCGGCCACCTCCGCTCCGAAGCCCATGCGTGTCACCGCCTCGTGCGCGACGACGGCGCGGTTCGTCTTCCGTACGGAGGCCACGAGCGTCTCCTCGTCGAGCGGCTGGAGCGTGCGTGGGTCGACCACCTCGACCGAGACGCCCTCCTTCTCCGCCTCGGCTGCCGCCTTCAGCGACTCGTGCACGAGTCGTCCGGTGGCGATCACCGTCACGTCCTCGCCTTCGCGGTGCACGCGCGCCTTCCCGATCGGGATCGGCTCGATCTTCTCGGGCACCTCGCCCTTGATCCCGTACAGCGTCCGGTGCTCGAAGAAGACGACCGGGTTGTCGTCGTAGATCGACGACCAGAGCAGGCCGCGCACGTCTTCCGGCGTCGACGCGAAGACGACCTTCAGCCCGGGGATGTGAACGAACCAGGCCTCGAGCTGCTGTGCGTGCTGCGCGCCTGGCGACCAGCCGGCGCCGCCCTGCGTGCGGAAGACGACGGGAACGGTGACCTGCCCGCCCGACATGTAGCGGTGCTTCGCGGCCTGGTTGACGACCTGCTCGGCTGCGAGCGTCAGGAAGTCCTCGTACATGATCTCGGCGACCGGGCGCATGCCCTGGAGCGCGGCGCCGATCGCCGCGCCGGCCAGCGCCATCTCCGAGATCGGCGTGTTGCGGACGCGCTCCCGCCCGAACTCCTCGAGCATTCCGTGCGTGACGCCCATCGAGCCGCCCATCTCCGCGATGTCCTCGCCCATGACGAAGACGTCCTCGTCCTGTCGCATGGCCTGCACGAGCGCGTCGCGCACGGCCTCGCGATACGAGTGCTCAGGCATAGATGTTCTTCAGGGCGTCCTCGGGCGCGGGATCGGTGCCGTTCTTCGCGAACTCGACCGCAGCCTCGACGATCTCCGTCACCTCGGCGTCGAGCTCGTCGAACTCCTCGTCCGCGACGCCGAGCTTCTCCCGCAGCAGCGTGATCGGATCGCGGGTCGCGCGGAGCCGGCGGGGCTCCTCCTTGTCGCGGTACACCTGCGGGTCGCCGATGTAGTGGCCGGAGAAGCGCTCGGTGTCGAGGTGGACGAAGACGGGCCCCTTGCCGGAGCGCGCGTGCTCGAGCGCCTGCCGCGTGGCCTTGTAGACCGCCTCGACGTCTTGGCCGTCGGCCTTCAGCGACTTCATGCCGAACGCCTCGGCGCGCTTCGAGAGATCGCGCAGCGGTGTGTGCTGCGACTCCGGCGTCGACTCGGCCCACTTGTTGTCCTCGAGCACGAAGACGGCGGGAACGCGCCAGAGCTGCGCGAGGTTGAGCGCCTCGTGGAAGGTGCCGATGTTCGTCGCGCCGTCGCCGAAGAAGGCGAGCGCGACGCGCGGCTCGCCGCGCATCTGGAAGGCGAGCGCGGCGCCGGTCACCTGCGGCAGGCCGCCGCCGATCACGGCGTTCGCGCCCATGTTCCCGCGCTCGACGTCGTAGAGATGCATCGAGCCGCCGTAGCCGTGCGAGCACCCCTCCTGCTTGCCGTAGAGCTCGGCCATCACCTCGTTCGGGTGCGTCCCCTTCGCGAGCGTGTGCCCGTGTGCGCGATGAGTCGAGGAGATCACGTCGCCCTCCTCGAGCGCGCGGCAGACACCGACGGCGCAGGCTTCCTGGCCGATGGCCACGTGCAGGAAGCCGGGCAGCTCGCCGGCGCGGAAGCGCTCCTCGACCTTCTCCTCGAAGCGGCGGATGAGCAGCATCTCGCGCAGCGTGTCGAGGAGGTCGCTCTTCGCGAGTGTCGTCTTCGCTTCCACCTTCGCCACGGCGCGCAGTCTATGGTTCGCGCGATGGCCCTCGTCGACCAGTGGAACAGCATCGAGAGCGGCCTGGATCCGAGGTGGAGCGACGCCCGCCTGATGCTGACGGTGGGCGACGACGCCGCTCGCGACCGTGCCGCTGCGCTGCTCGCACCGGCGGGGCCGGGCAGGTCCGGGAGGACGCTGCGCTTCTACACGGCACGCGGCGGCGCCGGTGTGGGACCCGAAGCGATCCGGACGATGTTGCGGCGAATCGACGCGGAGCGGATCGACGGCACCCTGGAGCTCGTCTCGTCCGACGAGGCGCCGCCGGTGGCGGCGATCGCGCGGCCGTCGCTCGCGGCCGAATGGGACGCCGCCCGCGCCGCGCTCCCCACGGACTGGAGCGAAGTGCTGTGCGAGCTCGAGCTGACGTCGACCGACCACCTCGAGCGGGCGGCGCTGCTGCTTGCGCCGCTCAACCCTGTCCAGGGCACGGGCCGTCCCGGCTTCCGCTTCCGCTGCGCGTCCGTGCAGGGCTATGGCGCGTCGGCGGGGATGGTCCGTCGCTGCCTCGCGCGGCTCGACGAGGCGGGGATCCCCGGCGAGGTGCGGGTCGTACGGGCGCTCTCGGACACGCACCCGGCCGCGACCCAGGGGCCGGTCTGGTACGTCGGCGGCAAGACCGTCTGACACGCGATGGCCGATCCCGTCTCCTGGATCGTGATCGAACGCGGCTGGCAGGTGCGCGACCGGGACGGCAACGCCATCGGCAAGGTGGACGAGGTGACCGGAGACGAGAACGCCGACATCTTCGACGGTGTGACCGTGACCGGTGGGATGCGCGGCCGGCCGCGGTACGTGCCGTCGGAGCGCGTCGCCGAGATCCGCGCCGGGGTGGTGATCCTCGACGTCGGCGGCGACGAGGTCGAGAAGCTGACGCGCCCGAAGGAGCCCGCGTCCGGGGAGCACGTTCGCCCGGAGAGCTCGACCTGGTACCGGCGCCTCGTCTCGCGGACGGTCGGCAGACGCAGGTAGCGGTGCCCAGGTTCTCGGTCTGGATCCGCTCGCTGCTGCGCGGCGAGGTCTCGACGGCAGGGATCGAGGCGCGCCGGCGTGCAGGCATGGCGGCGTACTCGCTCGCCGAGGAGGCCGAGGCGGTCGAGGGCGACGAGCGCGGCACGTGCCTCTTCCGGCTCTGCGCGTGGAACGCGTTCGCGCTGCAGACGATCGCGGAGACGCTGCTCGACGTCGACGCCGCCGACCATCCCGCGACGGCCGGCTACGTGCCGGCCTCGACGTTCCGGTTCGTCGACGCCTGCCTCGACGAGGTACCCGACTGGATCCGGCGCGCCCGCGTGGTCGAGGGCGACCCCGACGCCCGTGTCGGCGCCGCGCTGCCCGCACGGTTGCCGCGCTGGCGTCACGACGAGCCGACGACTCCGGGTGAGCTGCACGGCCTGCGGCGCGCGTACGAGTCGCTCGAGCCGCGGGTCGAGAGCAGCCTGCAGGAGGCGGTCGCAACCGCACCGGCGTCGCGTTCGCGCGAGACCGGCGAGCTGCGGCGCGTGCGTGCCGAGATGGCGAGCGCCGCGGAGTACGCAGAGACGATCCGGCGTCGGAACGCCGGCCCGGTCGACCGCGGCGAGGCACGGTGGCGTCTGCTCGACGCGCTCGAGCACGCGTACCTGCTCGGCCAGCTGCTCGCCGTCCCGACGCTCGTGGAGGTCGAACGCGTGCGCGAGGACCGCGACGAGGAGCTTCCGCTCGCGCAGGAAGCGTCGTGGCTGCAGATCGGCCCGGGCTGGCCCGTGGTGGACAGCGACGACGTACACCTGGGCGTCGTGCAGCGCGTCCGCGGCGACCGCGCGACGGGCGCATTCGAGGGGCTCGACGTCGACTCCAGCATCGCAAGCGGTCTGCTGCATGTCCCGGCCGGCGCGGTCGCGGGGATCGGGGCCGGCGAGATCAGGCTCTCGGTGCGCAGGGCCGAGTTGCGGGACTGAATGGACGAGCTCGCGTTCGCGCCCGCGCTCGAGCTCGCGGCACGCCTCCGCGCGCGCGAGCTTTCGCCGGTCGAGCTGGTCGAGCTGTATCTCGACCGCATCGGCCGGCTCGACCCGCAGCTCAACGCATACGTCACGGTCGACGCCGAGGGCGCGCTGGCGGCGGCGCGGGCAGCGGAGACGAGCTCGTCGGAGGCCCCCTTCCACGGCGTGCCGATCCCGATCAAGGACCTGAACGAGACGGCCGGGCTGCGCACGACCTACTCCACGAAGGCGCGAAGAGACAACGTGCCGGCGTTCGACGCCGCCGCGGTGCGCCGTATCCGCGAGGCCGGCTTCGTCGTGATCGGCAAGACGAACACGCCGGAGTTCGGGACGATCGGCGTCACCGAGTCCGAGCTGAACGGCGCCTGCCGCAACCCGTGGGACGTCTCGCGGACGCCCGGCGGCTCGAGCGGCGGCGCGGCGGCGGCGACGGCGGCCGGACTCTGCCCCCTGGCGCACGGCAGCGACGGCGGCGGCTCGATTCGCAACCCGTCGTCGTGCTGTGGCCTCGTCGGCATCAAGCCGTCGCGCGGGCGCGTCTCGCCCGCGCCGTACGGATCGGGCTCGCTCGGGCTCGGCACGTCGGGCCCGATCGCACGCACGGTGCGCGACGCCGCCGCGCTGCTCGACGTGCTCGCCGGCTACGAGCCGGGAGACTTCTTCGTCGCCCCGGAGCCGGAGCGTCCGTTCCTCGCCGAGGCGGACCTCGAGCCGGGCCGTTTTCGGATCGCCGTGACGACCGAGCCGCCGACGCAGGTGCCCGTCGACCCGGCGTGCGCGGCCGCCGCGCGGGGCGCCGCCGAGCTGCTCGCCGAGCTCGGCCACGACGTGCGCGACGCGACGCCGCCGTGGCGGAGCGACGAGATGATCGACCACTTCACCCGGGTCTGGCAGGTCGGGCCGGCAACGTCCGGGATCGACGACCTCTCCTTGCTCGAGCCGATCAACCGCGCGCTCGCCGAGAGGGCGCGCGCAACGCCGAGCCCGGAGCAGGTGCTCTCGATCATGCAGCTGCAGCAGCTCGCGCGTCGCGTCGTCGCCTTCTGGGACGACGTCGACGTGGTGGTGACGCCGACGCTGGCGCTGCCGCCGGTTCCGATCGGCTGGACGTTCCAGGAGACGGACGGCGACCCGTATCTCGCGTTCATGCGCCAGATCCTGTTCACGCCGTTCACGCCGCTCGTGAACGTGACGGGTCAGCCGGCGATGTCGCTGCCCCTGCATTGGAGCGACGACGGCCTGCCGATCGGCGTCCAGCTCATCGGCCGTCCGTTCGCCGAGGCGACGCTCGTCCGACTCGGGGCGCAGCTCGAGCAGGCGCGGCCGTGGGCGGACCGCCGGCCGCCCGTCTCGTAGTCGGCGTACTCAGGGCGAGTATGCCCCGATGCCTGTGCGGCCCCGTCGCACAGAAACCAGGGGCCTGGCCCCCACACGAATGTGTTACGACTTTTGCGCGATCCTCGAAGCCGCCTGCCCACCCGGGGCCAGGCCCCGGCGCCACGTTTGCCGGCCCGCGCGGGCGGCAAAGCGGAGGACATGGTGCTGCGGAAGATCCTCTGGAGCGGGCTCTACGCCGGTCTCGGCGCCGCGGCGACGATCGCGGCCCGACGGGCGGCCTCGTCCCTCTGGCGGATCGCCACCGGCGAGGAGCCCCCGGCGAAGAGATGAGCGTCCAACCGAAGGTTGGCCTATGAGCGCAATCGACACGCTCGCCGACAAGGCCGAAGCGGCGTCGGAACGGCTCGCCGGCTCGAACGGGCTGAAGGGGAAGCTCGCCCACGAGCTCGCCGAGGACGCGGCGTTCCTGCGCAAGCTGAAGCCCCGCCTGATGGTGAAGCGCGTCCGCGGCGAGGCGCCGACAGACGAGAAGCCGAGCGAGCCGAGGCGGGCGCCCTCGGGGCCGCAGCTGGGCGAGCGGCCTTCCGGAGGCGGCGGGGGCCCGAGCCCGTTCGTCGTCGTCGGCGCAGCGCTGGCCGCCGGGATCCTGCTCGCCAAGTGGATCGACTGGAGAGGCCATGCCCACCCGCGCTGGTGAGCGGCCCGGTCTCGGCGGCGCGGCGAAGCTCGTCGCCGACCACGCCCGCTCGCTCGTCAAGCTCGAGCTCGCGCTCGCCGCAACCGAGCTCAAGAAGAAGGTCGCCGCGCTGGGGATCGGAATCGGCCTGCTCGTCGGGGCCGCGGTCTTCGGCCTCTTTGCGCTCGCGTTCGCGTTCGCGGCGGCCGCGGCGGCGATCGCCACGACTCTCTCGACCTGGCTCGCCCTGCTGATCGTGACCGGCGGGCTGCTGCTGCTCGCGGGCCTGCTCGGCGTCTTCGGCCTCGGCGCGGTGCGGAAAGGCACCCCGCCGGTGCCGGAGCAGGCGCTCGAGGAGGCCAGGCTGACGACGGAGGCGCTGAAGAATGGCAGGCACTGAGCAAGAGCTGCGCAGCGAGCTGCGCGAGGAGCGCGAGCGGCTGGCCGCGGCCGTGGAGACGCTGCGCGACGAGCTCGGCGAGGCGACGAACGTCGGCGCCAAGCTGCGGTCGAACCTGCCGCTCGCAGCGGCGGGAGCGCTCGGTCTCGGGTTCGTCGCCGCCGGCGGGATCGGCGCAACGATGCGGCTGGTGATGCGGCGCGGCCGCGAGGGCAAGCCGGCGGCGAAGGTCGGCCGCCTCCGGATCAGCCGCTGAGCGTGAAGCTGCCGCGCAGCTTCGGGTGACGCACCGAACGGTACGTGTAGCTGCCGGCCTTCAGTGTCACCCGCCAGGTCGCCGTGCCGCGGAACACGATGCCTGTCGCCTTCGCGATTCCGGGCCCGACCAGCCGGAAGCCGTCGGTGGCCGAGCGGTCGGCGACGGCGATCGTGAACGCGCCGGGCGCGAGGCTCGAGAGGCGCGACCCGTTCGCAGCCCTGAGCGAGATCTTCGCCCGCGGCCCGAGCGACCCCACCAGCTTCGTCGGCGGCGGCGGGGCTGCCGGCACGTCCCCGACCGTGAACGATCCGGTCATCGTCGTCGCGTGCGCGTCGCAGACGAATCGATAGGTGCCGACGGAGAGCGTGACTGGGAAGCTGAAGTCGCCGGTGCTCTCGATCGGCGTTGCAACGTTCACGCCGGGCCCCCGGAGATGGAAGTTGTGGAACTCCGAGTGGTCGTGGACGACGAGTGTGTAGCTGCCGGGATCGGTGTGCGTCAGGCGAGAGCCGTCGGGGCCGCTCAGGCTGATGACGAAAGCCTCGCCCGCGCCGACGTCGCCGGTCAGGACGAGGTCGTCGGCGCGCGCCGCCCCGGACGCTCCCGCGAGGACGAGGACGGCGAGGAGGAGCGTGAGGCGGAAGAGCATGTCCCCAATACTCGGCAGAGACGGGACCGGATTTCAAGTCAGGCGCGCAGGACGGCGCTGTAGCGCTCGGCGAGCGCGTCGACGATCCGGCCGCGCAGGACGGCCGCGTCCTCGTCCGTGAGCGTCCGCTCGGGAGAGCCGAAGGCGACCCTGAACGCGAGGGAGCGCTTCCCCGGCCCGATCTGCTCGCCGCGATACTCGTCGAAGACCGCGACGTCGCGTAGCTCCGGCCCCGCCGCGTCGCGGATGGCGGCAACGAGCGCCAAGGCGGGCACCTCCTCGTCGACGACGAACGCGAGGTCCTGCCGCACCTCCGGGAACGGGCTGATCGGCCGAACGGCTATGGCCTCGGGCGCCGCCGCCACGAGCGCGTCGAAGTCGAGCTCGAACGCGCCCCACGTGCGCTCGAGCAACGCCGGGTGCAGCTCGCCGAGCCAGCCCTCCGCGGTGCGCGCCGACTTGCCCGGATGGAGGAACGGCTCCGCGGCGCGCTCGTACGACGGCTCGACCTTCAGCGCCGCGTACAGCTGCTCGACCGCCCACTTGGCCTCTGCGAGGCCACCCTCGACGATTCCGGCAACGTGCCAGCGTTCGTCCGGCAGTCCACCCTGCGGCGCCGGGTAGACGCGCGCGAGCTCGAACAGCGCGATCTCGGAGTTGCCGAGCGCGACGTTGTGCCGCGCCGCCTCGACGAGGCTCGCATAGAGGTGCGTGCGCAAGGCCGCCGCCTCGACCGACAGGGGCTCGGGCAGGCGCAGGTCGCCCTCCGCCGCGAAGCTCGGTGTGTATGCCTCCGTGAAGCCGCAGCCTGCGAGGACGTCCTCGACGAGGCGCCGCAGGCGCTGCCAGCGCGTGAGGCGCCCGAACATCGCCTGCCGGCGCGGCAGCGTGAACGGGATGTTCTCCATCTTGAAGCGCGCGACCTCTTCGACGAGATCGATCGACCGCGTCACGTCTCGCGCGCGCCAGGTCGGGACGACGAAGCCGCTCGACGCGCGCTCGAAGCCGAGCCTCTCCAGGATCCGGGCCTGCTCGTCCGCGGCAACGTCGAGGCCGAGGATCTCGCTGGTGCGCTCCGGCCGCAGCTCGATCACGGCCCGCTCGGGCAGCGTCGCCTGTACGTCGGCCTCCCCGGTCCAGCGGCCTCCCGCCAGCTCGAGGATCAGCTCCGTGGCGAGCGTCGCCGCCGGCCCCGCAAGGTGCGGGTCGACTCCCTTCTCCCAGCGGTTCGAGCCCTCGGTGCGGAGCCCGTGCCGCTCGGAGCTGCGCAGGATCCCGACCGGCTCGAAGTTCGCGGCCTCGAGCAGGAGCGACGTAGTCCGCTCGGAGACCTCGGTCTCCTCGCCGCCCATGATCCCGGCGAGGGCGATCGAGCGGTCGCCGTCGGCGATCATGAGGTCCGCCGGGTCCAGCTTCCGCAGCGTCCCGTCGAGCGTACGCAGCTCCTCGCCCGCGTGTGCGCGACGGACGACGACGCGGCCGCCGTGCAGCGTCTCGAAGTCGAAGGCGTGGAGCGGGTTGCCCAGCGCGAGCATCACGTAGTTCGTCACGTCGACGACGTTCGAGATCGCGCGCACGCCCGCGTCGCGGAGGCGCACCTTCAGCCAGAGCGGCGACTCGGCGACGCGCAGGTCGCGGAACAGGCGCCCGACGTAGCGGGGACACCCGTGCTCGTCCTCGACTCGTACGTCGACCGGCTCGTCGCCGCCGCGCTCGCGCTCGGCCCCCGGAGGCGGCAGGAGCTCGCCGTCGAGGAGCGCGGCCACCTCTCGCGCGATGCCGTAGACGGAGAGCAGATCCGGCCGGTTGCCCGTCGGCTCGACGTCGAGCACCTCGTCGAGGAGCGGCAGGACGTCGGCGAGCGGCGTGCCCGGCTCGAGCGCGTCGTCGAGCACCATGATCCCGGCGTGGTCGCTGCCGAGGTCGACCTCGTCCTCGGCGAGGATCATTCCCTCCGACAGCTCGCCGCGCAGCTCGCGCCGTTCGAGCGTGACGCCGCCGGCGATCGTCGCGCCCGGCAGGGCGACGGCGACCTTGGCGCCGGGCCCGAAGTTCCAGGCGCCGCAGACGATCTGATACGGCTTCTCCTCCCCCACGTCGACGCGACAGAGCTGGAGCCGGTCGGCGTTGGGGTGCTTCGCAGCCTCGAGCACGTGACCGACGCGGAAGCGCGCGAGGTCGCCCGGGACGCCGCGGCGGGCGACGCCGTTGACCTCGGCGGCGGAGATCGAAAGCGCGTGCTCGATCTGCGCCGCGGTCGCGTCGACGCGGACGTACTCGCGCAGCCAGGAAAGCGGGACCTTCACGAGTGGCCTCCTCGCTCGCGGATCGTGCGAGGTGCGGGGGAGGCGGCCACCTAAAACTGCCTCAGGAAGCGGAGGTCGTTCTCCCAGAAGGGGCGGATGCCGTCGATCGCGTGCCGCAGCTGCGCCGTCCGCTCGATGCCCATGCCGAACGCGAACCCCGTGAACTCCTTGGGATCCCAGCCCACGAACTCGTAGAGATACGGGTCGACCATGCCGGAGCCGCCCATCTCGATCCAGCCCGAGTGCTTGCAGATGCGGCAGCCGGCGCCGCCGCACGCGAAGCAGGACACGTCCGGCTCCATCGACGGCTCCGTGAACGGGAAGTAGTGCGTGCGGAAGCGGACCTCCCGGTCCGGCCCGTAGAGGTGGCGCATCACGTAGAGCAGCGTCCCCTTGAGGTCGGCCATCGTGATGCCCTTGTCGATTGCGAGACCCTCGAACTGGTGGAAGATCGGGAAGTGCGTCGCGTCGATCGTGTCGCGCCGGTAGACGCGGCCGATCGAGACCATGTAGATCGGCGGCCGCTGCGCCTCCATCTTGTGGATCTGCGCCGGCGACGTCTCCGTGCGCAGCACCCGCTCGTCGTCGAGGTAGAGCGAGGCGCGAGGCGAGCGCGACGCATGCCACGAGGGGAAGCCGAGCGCGTCGAAGTTGTAGCGGGTCGTCTCGACCTCGCGATCGTCGACGACCTCGTAGCCGAGGCCGAGAAAGATGTCCTCGACGTCGCGGCGCACCTGCGTCGAAGGGTGGAGCGAGCCGCGGCGCCGCGACCGAAGCGGCCCGAGCAGCCCCGCGGGCAGCGTCACGTCCAGGCGCTCGGTCGAGAGCCGCTCGTCGAGCTCCGCCCTCTCGAGCTCGGCCTGCCTCGCCTCGACCGCCTGCTCGATCGCCTCGCGCGCCGCGTTCAGGGTCATGCCAGACTCGCGGTCGCGCACCTCGCGCAGCGCGAGCTTCAGTGGGCTCTTCCGGCCGAGGAAGCGGACGCGCGCCTCGTCGAGCTCGGGGAGCGTCGCGGCGGCGGCGACCGCGGCGAGCGCCTCCCGCTGCAGGGCCTCCGCATCCACGGCGGCGACTGTATCGAGTCTCCTCTCCATCGATTCCTCCCATTGAAATTGGTGCGCGACGGGCACGGTACGAGGGCGTTGGGACGCCCCGGCTCGAGCTCGGCTGAGGAACCGGTCTGCTAGCGCGCCGGCGCCCCGGCCTCGAGCCGGGGCTGCATAAAGGCGAACGCGTGCAGCTGCATGCACGCGCACTATACCCGGGTGACCGAATACGACGCCTGGGCGCCGATCTACGACTCGTGGGCGGCCGACATGACGGAGGACGTCCCGTTCTACGTCGACCTGGCGCGCGACGCCGCGGAGCCGATCGTCGAGCTCGCGGTCGGCAGCGGCAGGGTCGCGATCCCGATCGCCCGCGAGACCGGGAAGCGGATCATCGGCATCGACTCCTCGCCGGCGATGCTCGCCGTCGCGCGCGAGCGCGCGGGCGATCTCCCCGTCGAGCTCCGCGAGGGCGACATGCGCGACTTCGAGGTCGACGAGCCGGTCGAGCTCGTCATCTGCCCGTTCCGCGCGCTGCTGCACATGCCCACCTGGCGCGACAAGCGGCGCGTGTTCGAGCGTGTCGCGGCGTCGCTTCGCCCCGGCGGCCGCTTCGCGTTCAATGCGTTCGTGTTTCACCACGCGATCGCGGCCCAGCTGGACGGGACCACGCGCGAGCAGAACGGAGTCGTCCACACCCTCCGCTACGTCCCCGCCGACAACCGCATCGAGATCGCGCGCGACGACGGCGCGACGATCCGTGTCTGGTGGGCGACGAAGTCGGAATGGGAAGGACTGCTGGACGTCGCCGGGCTCGAGACGGAAGCGCTCTACGGCTGGTTCGACCGGCGCCCGTTCGACGACGAGGCGAGCGAGTTCGTCTGGGTCGCCCGCAGGCCCAGATGAGCTCGCTCACGCCTCCGGGGCGTCGTCAGCCTTGCGCGGAGCCCGGCTTGCCCGGGCGGAGCCCGGCTTGCCCGGGCGGGAGCGCAAGGCGGCCGGTGGCGTGAGCTCGCTCACGCCTCCGGGGCGGCGCTGGCGTCGCGATCCATCGTCCGGCGGCCCGTGGACAGTACTTTTTGGTACGGACTCGGGCCGCCGGACCTCGGAGCGTGGCGCCAGCGTCGTCAGCCTTGCGCGGAGCCCGGCTTGCCCGGGCGGGAGCGCAAGGCGGCCGGTGGCGTGAGCGTCTACGACCCGATTGCGCGGCTGTATGACCCGTGGAGCGCGGGCGTGACCGAGGACATCTCGTTCTACGTCGAGGAGGCGCTCGCGTCGGGCGGGCCGGTGGTCGAGCTCGGCGTGGGCACGGGCAGGATCGCGATCCCCACGGCGATGGCCGGCGTGGACGTGATCGGCGTCGACTCCTCGGCGGGGATGCTCGCGGTCTGCGCGGAGCGCGGCCGCGAGGCCGGCGTCGAGTCGCGGCTCGACCTCCGGCTCGGCGACCTGCGCCGTCCGCCCGTGCGCGAGCGCGTGCCGCTCGTGACGTGCCCGTTCCGGGCGTACCTGCACCTCTCGACCGACGAGGAGCGGCTGGAGGCGCTGCGCGCGGCGCGGGCGCTGCTCGCTCGAGCGGGACGGCTCGTGTTCGACGTGTTCGCCCCCTCGCAGGCCGACATCGACGAGACGCACGGGATCTGGCTCGAGCGCGAGCCCGACATCTACGAGCGCGCGGACTGGGACGTCGAGGCACAGACGCTGACGCTGTCCGTGCGCGGCGCGCAGGGCGAGTCGTCGATGACGCTGTGGTGGCTCGAGCCGGCGCGATGGCACTCCCTGCTCGCGGAGGCCGGCTTCGCCGTCGACGCGTGCTACGGGTGGTTCGACCGGCGACCGTACAACGGCGGCGAGGACAGCGTCTGGATCGCGACCCGTGCGTGATGTCTGCAAATTGCGGTGAAATTCATCGCGCCTCCCTCTTGCACAACGCGCAGAAAACGCGTAGCTTGTCGTTTGCGCCGAGCACGGAGCGCGACTAGGTCGAGACCTCGACCGAGCGGTTCAACGAGGAGGGGGCAACCCCGAGGCGGAAGGCCGGTTGGGCGAGGAAGACGAAAGCGACACCGGCTCGGCGAATCTCTGGTCCGGCCCCGGGAAACCGGGGCCGGCCGCTTTTCTGGACATCTTGCGCAGCGTTGGAGTTGCAGCCACGCTCCCGGTTATGGACGCGCGGGACGAGCAGATACTCTTCGAAGCGCTGTTTGAGATCCGGGCCGACGTCAAGGACGTCCTCCGGCTACTCGAATGGGAGGACGAGGATGAAGAAGAGGAACCGTGACGAGACAATTGAGCATCTGCGCAAGACTGATGAGAACTTCCGCCAGCTCTACGACAAGGTCGTCACCCTGAACGGCGGCAGGGTTCCATCGTCGGAAGAGATCGGAAGGCGCCTCGAAGAGCGGATCGCTCAGGGGCGTCGCGAGAGCTCGTAGAGCGCGACCGTCCCGGCCATTGCCACGTTGAGCGACTCGGCGCCGCCGCGCTGCGGGATCGTCGCCAGCACGTCGCACCGCGCGAGCACGGGCTCCGGCAGGCCCTCGCGCTCGGCTCCGAGCACGAGCACGACCTCACCCGAGAGGTCGAGCTCGGGAAGCGGCGTGCCGCCGTGCGGCACGAGCGCGACCCGCCGCCCCGGCGCCTCGTCGAAGCCGGCCAGAGGAACGCGGAAGAGCGCGCCCATCGAGGCCCGCATCGCCTTCGGCCCGGTCGGGTCGGCACAGCCGGGCGAGAGCGCGACGCCGGCGCCGAAGGCGTCTGCCGAGCGGAGCAGCGTGCCGACGTTGCCCGGATCCGCCACGCGCCAGAGCGCCAGCGTCGCAGGCCGCGTCCCACGCGGCAGGCCGTCGCGCCGGAAGACGCCGACGACGCGGGCCGGATGCGCGAGCGTCGAGGCCTCGGCGAGCAGGCTCGCCTCGACGCTCTCCCCCGCCACGAGCAGCTCGACGGGCTCGATGCCGGCCGCGCGCGACGCGTCCACCAGGTCCTCGCCCTCCGCGACGAAGAGCCCGAGCTTGTCGCGCCAGCGCCGGTCGCGGAGCTTGCGCACGAGCTTCAGCCTCTCGTTGTCGCGCGAGGTGATCACGCCGCGAGCCAGTCGAGCCAGGCGCCGTGCCAATCGGCGTGGGCGAGCTCGACGCCTTCGCCGCCCGGCCAGATCTGGACGCGTAGGCCGTAGTCGTCCGACCCGCCGGCGGGTCGTGCTCCCTCGACGAGCGCCAGCGGCCCTTCGTCGCCGGCGCATGCAATCGTCTCGCGCGCGGCCCGCCGCTCGTCGTCGCTGAGGTAGCCGAAGACCGCCGTCTGCCAGAGCAGCATGAGCGCGCCATCGTCCCGCTGAGAGAGCAGGCTCGGCAGCTCGTCGACGAGGTTGCCACGGACGATCGTCGGCGGCTCGGCACGGAACGCCGCGACGGCGCGGTCGAGCAGGTCGAGCCGCCACGTCTGGTCGGCCCAGACGAACGACTTCACCAGCGCGACCCCTTCCTCGGTCGTCAGGTCGACGGGATCGAGGTCGATGCCGACGCGCGAGCGGACGGCCGGTTCGAGCGCGAGCAGCTCGCCGGGGACGGATCCGCGCTCCGTGCCCTCGAGCTCCAGGCAGGCGTCGCGACGACCCCAGGTCCCCTCCGCATAGCGATAGCGGAAGCGGTCCCACAGCAGGTTGAACCCGCCGCTCGTTCCCAGCTCGACGAGGTCGAGCTCCCGCGCCCCCGTACGCGCCGCGACCTCCAGGAAGCAGGGCAGGAGCGTCCACGACCGTTGCACCTCGTTCGTCTGGACGCCCTTGCCGGCGACACGCTCCCGCAGGAAGTCGCCGTGCTCGGCGAGCGCCACCCCGACGTCGTCCCAGGAGGCGCGTCCGCGGAGCACGAGGTAGTGCAGGCCCGCGAAGAGCTGAAGCGGCGCGCGCCAGTCGGGATTCTCGCCGAAGATCGCGTCGACGCGCGGGTCGCCTGCGAGCTCGCGCGCGACGCCGGCGTAGAGCGGCGAGCGGAGCTCGAGCCCGTCCGCCCAGCCCAGCAGAAGCGCGGTGCTGCCCGTCGGGCCTTACGCCTCGAGCGCGGCCTTGGCCCGCTCGGCGATCGTGCCGAACGCGGCCGGGTCACTGACCGCGAGGTCGGCGAGCACCTTCCGGTCGAGCTCGATGCCTGCCTTCGAGCAGCCGTTCACGAACTGGTTGTACGAGAGGCCGTGCGTGCGGGCCGCGGCGTTGATCCGCGTGATCCAGAGCCGGCGGAAGGTCCGCTTCCGGTTCTTCCGGTCGCGGTACGCGTAGACGAGCGAGTGCTCGACCTGCTCCTTCGCGTAGGTGTAGTGGGAGTGCTTGCGCCCCCAGTACCCCTTGGCCTGCGAGAGGACCTTGCGGCGCTTCTTGTGCCCGGCGACGGCGCGCTTGACTCGCGGCATGGCTAGCGCTTCCCCAGCATCTTCTTCAGCGCGCTCGTGTCGGCCGGCGTGACCTCGCGGTCGAGGCCGAAGTGGCGCTTACGCTTGGACGACTTCTTCTCCAGCTTGTGGCTGCGCATCGTCGGTCGTCTCAGGATCCGACCGCCGGCCGTCACCTTGAACCGCTTCTTGGCGGCGCTCCGTGTCTTGATCTTCGGCATCTCTCTTCACTCCTGCGTTTTTCGTCGGGCCCAGCAGCATCACCATGTTCCGGCCGTCGAGGAGCGGCTGGGATTCGATCGTCCCGAGCTCCTTGACGTCCTCGGCGAGGCGCAACAGTAGGTCGCGCCCCCGCTCCGGATGGGTCGTCTCGCGCCCCCGGAACATGATCGTGACCTTGACCTTCGCGCGCTGGTTGAGGAACCGCTCTACGTGACCTTTCTTCGTGTTGTAGTCATGGATGCCGATCTTCGGCCGGAGCTTGATCTCCTTGACGTGGATCTGGCTCTGGTGCTTGCGAGCCTGCTTCGCCTTCTGCTCCTGCTCGTACTTGTACTTGCCGTAGTCCATGACCTTGGCGACCGGCGGGTCGGCCTGCGCCGCCACCTCGACCAGGTCGAGATTCTTGCCGTACGCGTGCTCGCGGGCCTCGTCGGTGGTCTTGATCCCGAGCTGGGCGCCGTCGTCGTCGATCAGGCGGACACGGGGTACGCGGATGGCGTCGTTGATGCGCGTCGTGTCCCGGTTCTGCGGACGGACGTGCTCGATCGGCCGGCGCCTCGGCCTCAAAGGCAAATCACCAAGTTGGGCTTACTCCTCCTCGTTTCGTGGTTGCAACAGAAAAGCCGCTGCACGCAGCGGCCCGATCCTCGTCCCCAAAAGTCAGACACTGCCGACTCGGTTGAACCCCACGCGGGCACGCCGTCGGCCCGGGAGGTGAGGAACGGGTCCGCTCCTGCTTTTCAGACTTCACAGGGTAGCAAGCTTCGCGAGGAGGTCTACGAGGCTCAGGGTCTCCTGCTCCCCGCCGCGGCTGCGCACCGCGAGGCTGTCGTCCGACTCGCGGTCGCCGTAGACGATCGCGAACGGGATCTTCTCCACCTCGGCGGTGCGGATCCGCTTGCCGATCGTCTCCGTCGGCTCGCCGATCTCGACCCGGTAGCCGTCGGCGCGGAGCCGCTCGCCGAGTGCGCTCGCCTGCTCGAGATGCGCCTCGCCCACCGGGAGGATCCGGATCTGCACCGGTGCGAGCCAGAATGGGAACGCGCCGGCGTACTGCTCCGTGAGGATGCCGATGAACCGCTCGAACGAGCCGTAGAGCGCACGGTGGATGACGAACACCGGATGCTCCACGTTGTCCGGCCCCATGTAGGTGAGCCCGAAACGCTGCGGCATCTGCCGGTCGAGCTGAATCGTCCCGAGCTGCCAGGCGCGGCCCAGCGCGTCGGTGACGTGCAGGTCGATCTTCGGCCCGTAGAACGAGCCCTCGCCCGCGCCGACGACATACTCGATCTCCTGGCGCTCGAGCGCGGCCTGGATCTCGCCCTCGGCGAAGTCCCACTCGGCGTCGCTGCCGAGCTTGTCGTCCGGCCGCGTCGAGAACTCCGCCCGCGGCTCGAGCCCGAAGCGGCGGTAGAGCGCGCGGAGGTAGTCGACGCAGCCGTCGAGCTCCGACGGCACCTGCTCCTGCGTGCAGAAGATGTGCGCGTCGTCCTGCGTCACGTACCGGACGCGCGTGAGCCCGTGCAGCGCACCCGCCAGCTCGTTGCGGTGCAGCGGCGCCGCCTCGGCGTAGCGGAGCGGCAGGTCGCGATAGCTGCGCAGGGCGCTTCCGAAGAGGAGCATGTGCCCCGGGCAGTTCATCGGCTTGATCCCGTAGACCTGGTCGTCGTCGAGCGGGATCTGGAACATGTTCTGCCGGAACTTCTCCCAGTGCCCCGAGGTCACCCAGAGCGCCTTGTCGTAGATGAGCGGCGTCTTCACCTCGACGTAGCCGCGCCGCGCGTTCTCGCTCCGGCGCAGGTCCTCGAGCTCGTTCCAGATCGCCATCCCTTTCGGGTGCCAGAACGCGGAGCCCGGCGAGTGCTCGTCGAAGTGGAAGAGGTCGAGCTGAACGCCGAGCCGGCGATGGTCGCGCTTCTGTGCTTCCTCGAGCCGCGCCAGGTGCGCGTCGAGATCCTCCTGCTTGTAGAAGGCGGTGCCGTAGATGCGCGTCAGCTGCGGCCGGCTCGAGTCGCCGCGCCAGTACGCACCCGCGAGACCCGTCAGCTTCAGCGCCTTGATCGGCTTCGAGTTCTGCAGGTGTGGCCCGCGGCAGAGGTCGGTGAAGTCTCCCTGCGTGTACAGGGAGATGTCGCCCTCGGCGGTATCGACGAGCTCGACCTTGTACGGCTCACCCTCCGCCTCGAAGCGCGCCTTCGCCTCGTCGCGCGAGATCTCCTCGCGCGACCACTCGCGTCCCTCCTCGAGCTCCCTCTGGATCTCGGCCTCGATCCGCTCGAGGTCTTCCTCGCGGATCGGGTCAGGGAACTGGAAGTCGTAGTAGAAGCCGTTGTCTATCGGCGGCCCGATCGCGATCTTCACGCCCGGATAGAGGCGGCGCACCGCCTCGGCGAGCAGGTGCGCCGACGAGTGGCGCAGCACGGAGAGCGCGTCCGGGTCGCCGGAGTCGCGCGTGGTGAGAATCTGGATGGGCTGCCCGTCCTCGAGCGACAGGCGGAGATCCTGGACGCGGCCGTCCGCGCGGACGAGCACCGCCTGCTCGGCGAGCTTCGGGCCGATCGCCCGCGCGGCGTCGAGGCCGGTGGCGCCGTCGGGAAGTTCCAGCTGCGAGTTGTCGGGAAGGACGACTTTCATAATGCGCAGTCCGGATCGAGTGCACGGTCGCAGCGTACCTGCGCGCGCGCCGAATCGAAAGGCATCGCTTGCGCGTTCTCCTCGCAGGCCAAGGTCCCAGCGAGGAGGAAGACATGCCGAACAAGAGGCCCAGCGTCAAGAACGAGAAGCAGTACGAATCGTTGAAGGACAAGGGGATGTCGAAATCGCGCGCCGCGCGGATCGCGAACTCCCCGGGCGCTTCGAGCCGCGGCGGCAAGAGCTCGGGCTCGTCGAGCTCGCGTAGCAGCTCGTCGCAGGGCGGCACGACCGCGCAGAAGAAGGCTGCCGGCCGCAAGGGCGGCCGTGCGTCGTCGCGTTCCTGACGCGTCCACTTCGACGCCGGACGCGCGCACACACATGCACGCGCGTCCGGCGCGCTTCGAGCTTGCACATCGAACTCGCGTCGACGTCGATTGCGAACGGTGCAATTCGTCGTTTGCATCGCAGCGCAGTGGGAAGTTATCCACGCTGAGAACACACGCAAGAAAGGGGCTGCGATGGGCGAAAGCATCCGCGACTTGATGACGTCGAACCCGCGCTCACTCGAGAGTGGCGGCTCGGTGATCGACGCCGCGCGGATCATGCGCGACGAAGACGCCGGCATCGTCCCGATCGTCGAGGGCGACCGTCTCGTCGGCACCGTGACCGACAGGGACATCGCGATCCGCGTCGTCGCGGAGGGCAAGGATCCGAAATCGACGACCATCGGCGAGATCTCCTCGCGCGAGCTCGTCACGATCGACCCGCAGCAGAGCCTCGACGAGGCACTTCACCTGATGGCGCGCCACCAGGTGCGCAGGCTGCCGGTCGTCGAGGAGGACGGCAAGCTCGTGGGCATCGTCGCCCAGGCGGATGTCGCAAGGCACGCGTCGAAGGCCAAGGTCGGTGGCGTCGTCGAGGACATCTCCAAGTAGGAACAACGTCGATGAGGAGGAATGACAGCCGAGGCAACGCGCATACTGCGCGCGGTCGCTTGTCATACCTCTCTCACCCTCTCTAAGGAGGAGCAGATGGCGACACCTCAGAGAAAGACCCGTACCGGTGGCACGCGGCGGACGGCCGCGAGCCGGACGGGCCGTACCGGCGCGACGACGCGCAAGAAGGCGACGACAACCGCTCGCCGCACGGGCACGACGGCGCGCAAGGCCGGGACCACCACGGCACGCCGCACCGGCACCGCGGCCCGCAAGACGACAACCGCGGCACGCCGCACCGGCACGACCGCGCGTCGTTCGACGGCGTCGCGCACCACGGGCACACGCCGGACCGCCGCAAGCAGGTCCACCGGCACGCGCCGGACGGCGTCGCGCACCGGCACGTCGGCGCGCAAGACAGGCACCACCGCTGCGCGCCGGACCGGCGCGACCACGCGTCGCTCTACCGCATCTCGCTCCAGCGGGACGCGGCGCACCTCCCGCGGCAGCTCGTCAGGCCGTACCGGCGCCCGCGCGACGACACGCAGGACCAGCACGACGAGTCGCACGGGCGCGACCGGGCGTAAGACGCGCACGACGGCCCGCACAGGCGGGGCGTCGCAGAGCAGGGCAAGCACCTCGAGCACAGCGCGCGCGCGCACCGGCACGAGGCGCACCGGCACGACCACCCCCGCCGAGGCCGGCCTCGTGCAGCGGCCGTTCGGCTTCGAGACGCCGGCGCTCGCCGGCACCGTCGGCGGTCTCGGCAGCGCGAGCGACGTGCCGCAGCAGGGCGAGACCTGGCCGTTCGCCCGCGACGACGACGAGTAACACGCGCGAGACGGCGAGGGCCCCGCAAGGGGCCCTCCTCGTCGTCACTCGTCGCAGAGCGCGCGCAGCCGGGCGAGCGACGAGCCGCCGGAGCGGACGACCGGCTCAGCCGCGCGGATCGCCGCCCGCAACGCGTCGAGCTCCGCGTCGCTCGGCAGCAAGTGGATGCGGACGCCCGCGACACGAAGTGCCGCGATCTCGTCGGCAACGGAGGCGGCGTCGGGCGACCGCAGCTCGCCGAGCGCGCGCAGCAGCCGGTCGAGCTCGTCCCGGCGAAGCGCGACCGTGCCACGGCCGATGGTGATCTCGGTGCGCGGAGCGACCGGTGCGCGCATCATCTGACCCGATACGTGATGCGCCCGCGCTTGAGGTCGTACGGCGAAAGCTCGACCTTGACCCTGTCGCCCGGCGCGATCCGGATGCGGTAGCGGCGCATCTTCCCGCACGTGTAGGCGAGCGTCTCGTGCCCGTTCTCGAGCCCAATCCGGTACATCCCGGCACGGAACGACTCGAGCACCTCGCCCTCGACCTCGATCTTCTCTTCCTTCTCGGCCATCTCGCCTCGGGTCGTGGATTGATCGGGGGCGCCGCGGGGGCGCCACCGCTGCTAGGCGACGAGCTGGACGTTCTTGGCCTCGGGCCCCTTCGTCCCCTCGGCCTCGTCGAACTCGACCTTCGCGCCCTCGGCGAGCGACTTGTGGCCGTCGCCGGCGATGGAGCTGAAATGGACGAACACGTCCTTGCCGCCGGACTCTGGGGTGATGAAGCCGTACCCCTTCGCGTCGTTGAACCACTTCACGGTTCCGGTTGCCATGGTGAGAAACACCTCCTCCACCAACTCGAGAACGGGCAGGGGGAGGCGCTGAGATCGCGCAACCGTTACTCGCTCGTGTGCGTTCACCGTACCACCCCCGGCTGCTCAGCGACCGGTCCGAGCCGGGCGCCGGGGAGCCGGATCCGCGCAGTCGTCCCCGCACCTTCCTGCGAGTCGATCTCGATCGAGCCGCCGACCACGTCGACCGCAGCCTTCGCGATCGGCAGGCCGAGACCGACTCCGCCGTCTCCCGTCCCGCGCCGGAAGCGCTCGAAGATCCTCGGCAGCTCGTCCGAGGCGATCCCGGAGCCCGTGTCGGCGATCTCGATCACGATCTCCCCGTCGCTCTCGCTCGCCGAGATGCGAACCGTGCCGGCCGTCGTGTGCTCCAGGGCGTTCGCGAGCACGTTCGCGACCGCCTCCGACAGCAGCGGCCCGTCGGCGTGCGCGGCGATGTCCGCCGGGCACCCGAGCTCGACCGCGACGCTCGGCGCGCCGCCGGCCTCTGCGACGAGTCCTGCGAGCAGCGGCTGCAACCGCACGACGCCGAGCGCCGGGCCGGCGTCGCCGCGCTCGGCGCGTGCCAGCACGAGCATGGCGCGCGCGAGCCTCACCAGGCGCTCGGTCTGGAGCTCGATGTGACCGAGGAAGCGGTCACGCGCGTCCGGAATCTCCTTGGCACCGCTCTGGAGCACCTCGATTGCGGTCGCAATCGCGGCGATCGGCGTGCGCAGCTGGTGGGCCGCGTTCGTGATGAACTCGCGGTCGGCCCGCTCGCG
>WNGE01002404.1_pt1 | contig 22960 bp, 19 predicted proteins | sample 5400651 | NCBI WGS metagenome assembly WNGE01 (sample SAMN13153370, study PRJNA577476) | soil metagenome | isolation source: 60 cm soil or saprolite under grassland replicate 2 | place: USA:California | collected 2016-06-15
CGACAACCCTCGCCGAGACCGCATCTCGAACACCACCCCCAACCGACGCCCGGCCAGCGGGTGGAAGGGATGAGTGACCACCAATGAGTCAACGGGAGAGCCGGACCGATGTGCCGTATAGCGTTCGGATCCCCGCCGACGTCGACACCCCAGACAAGATCGTCTACGGGTTGACGGCGCGGCAGCTGGCCATCCTCGCCGTCGCCGGGGTGGCCGTCTACGGCCTGGTCCGCACGGTCGGGCCGGTGCTGCCGCAACCGGTGCTGATCGCCGTGCTCACCCCGATCGTGGGGACGGCGGTGGTGCTGGCGTTGGGACGCCGCGACGGCCTGTCGATGGACCGGTGGCTGCTCTCGGCGGTCCGCCACACCCGCGACCCGAAACGGCTCGTGCCCGCGCCGCCCGGCCCGGCGCAACCTCTGCCGGCGTGGGCTCCGGCGGTCGCCGCGCCGGTCGCGCCGGCGGCGCCGCTGCGGCTGCCGCCGCGGGCGGTCGCCGAGTCCGGCGTCATCGACACCGGCAACCGGGCGGTCGCCCTGGTCGCGGCCACCACCGTCAACATCGGTCTGCGCACCGGCGACGAGCAGAACGCGCTCATCGGCGGCTACGGCCGGTGGCTGAACAGCCTGGCCGGGCCGGTGCAGCTCGTCATCTCCGCGCAGCGGGTGGACCTGTCCAGCCACGCCCAACGCATCGCCGAACGCGCCGAGGCCATCGGCAACCCGGCCCTGGCGGAAGCGGCGCACGACTACGCCGCGTTCCTCGACGACGTGGCCGCCCGGCGGGACCCGTTGTGGCGCACCGTCACCGTCGCGGTCACCGCCACCGGCGCCAACGGCCGCGACACCGAAGTCCTGCGCCGCGCCGACCACGCCGCCTCGGCCCTGTCCGCGCTCGGCGCGCAGACCGCCGTGCTGGACGGCGCCCGGGCCACCGCGGTGTTGTGCTGCGCGGTCGACCCGTACACGCCGGCCGACGTCACCTGGCCCCGGGCCAGGCCCGACGCGGTCATCACCGGACCAGGAGCCCTGTCATGAAACTGCGCAAGACCAGACGGGAACCGGCCAGCGCCACCGCCCCGGCCGGGGAGGCCGGGTCCGCCTGGCAGGTGGGCCCGGCCGCGGTCGAGCACACGCCCCGCCACATCAAGGTCGGCGACGGCTACGCCGCCACCCTCATCGTCACCGGCTACCCGGCCGAGGTCGGCGGCGCGTGGCTGGACCCGCTGCTGGCCTGGCCCGGCCGCCTCGACGTCGTCATGTACATCGACCCCCTCCCCCCGCAGGTCGCGGCGGCGAGGCTGCGTAGGCAGCGGGCCCCGGCTGGAGTCCAACCGGCGCACCGACACGGAGAAGGGCCGGCTGTCCGACCCGATCACCGAGGCCGCCGCCGACGACGCCGCCGAGCTAGCCGACCGCATCGCCCGCGGCCAGTCCAAGCTGTTCCGCGTCGGGCTGTACCTGTGCGTGCACGCGCCCACCCTGGCCGAGCTGGACGAGGCGGTCGCGCACGTGCGGGCGACCGCCGCCTCCGTGCTGCTCGACACCCAACCGGCCACCTGGCGGCAACTGGCCGGCTGGATCGCCACCCTGCCCCTCGCCTCGGACGGGTTGGGGATGCGGCGGGTCATGGACACCGACGCCGTCGCCACCGCGTTCCCCCTCGCCTCCGCCGACCTACCCGCCCCGCTGCCCGGCGAGCCGGGGCCGGCCGGCGGGATGCTGTACGGGCTCAACCCCGACTCCAACGGCGTCGTGTGGTGGGACCGCTGGTCCCAGCACAACGCCAACAGCGTCGTGCTGGCCCGCTCCGGAGCCGGCAAGTCGTACTTCGTCAAGCTGGAGGTGCTGCGCTCGCTCGCCGACGGGGTGCACGTCGCGGTGGTCGATCCGGACAACGAGTACATCCGCCTCGCCGAAGCCGTCGGCGGGGTCAGCATCGCCCTCGGCGTCGGCGGGGTCCGCGTCAACCCCCTCGACATCCCGCCCGGCGACCGCCGCCCGCAGGCCCGCACCTACCGGGCCCTGTTCGTCCACACGTTGATTTCGGTGCTGTTGGGGCAGCAGCCGCCGCCGTCGGAGCGGGCCGCGTTGGACAAGGCGATCAACGCCAGCTACGACCGGGCGGGCATCTCCAACGATCCGGCCACCTGGCGCCGGCCGGCGCCGCTGCTGCGCGATGTCGCCGCATGCCTGACCGGGCAGGCTACGGAGGCGGCGGAAACGTTGGTGGCGCGGCTGACCCCGTGGACGACCGGATCGTTCAAGGACTTGTTCGACGGCGCGACCACCACCGTCCCGGCCGGACATCTCGTCGTGTGGTCCACCCGCCAGTTGCCTGACGAGCTGCGGGCGCCGGGGATGCTGCTCGCCCTGGACTCGATCTGGCGTGACGTGGACAGCACCCCGACGGCGGTCCGCGAAGGCTGCCCACCGCAGGTGCGCCGGTTGGTGTTTGTGGATGAGGCGTGGACGCTGTTGCGGGATGGGGAGGGTGGGAGGTTCCTGTCTCGGCTGGCGAAGTCGGCGCGTAAGCGCCGCGCCGGGTTGGCGGTGGTCACGCAGGATGTGGGTGACCTGCTCGGCTCGGACCTCGGCCGGGTTGTGATCGCCAACGCGGCTACCCAGATCCTGCTCCGTCAGGCTCCGCAGGCCGTCGACGTGGTCGCCGACGTGTTCGGGCTGACTGGCGGCGAGGCGAGGCTGCTGCTGGGCGCCCGCCGCGGGGAGGGTCTGCTGCTGTCGGGCACCCACCGGGTGAGCTTCCAGGCGGTGGCGTCGAGGAAGGAGCACCGGCTCTGCGTCGGCGACCTGGAGCTCGCCGACGAGGACTGACCGCAACCCCCGGATGCGGGCCCGGCCCCCATCGGTATCCCATTCACACCATACGAGGGCTGCAGCGCCGATGGCGCGCTGGAGCCCTCTTGACGTCTGCGTAGAAGGGTAACTCTCATGGCCACCACCTCCACTGTCGCGTTCGGACTGTCTTTGGTGTCGGCGCCTCCGGCGGGTACGGGTCTGCCTGGCCCGTCGCGGTGGCTGTTCGACACGGTCGCCGTCGTCGCCGCCTGGTGTGTGCACCGGCCGTGGCTGGCCGGCGTCGTCGCCGCGGCCGGGGTCGCCACCCAGGTCGTGCGGGCCGTGGTGGCTGGCTGGCGGCGGCGGGTGATGGCCCGCCACGCGACCCTGGTGACCATCATCCCGCCGCCGGAGGTGGACCCGGCCGGTGCGGGCGCGTTCTGGGCCACCGTGGCCGAGGTCCTGTCCACCGGCTGGCGGCGCCGGCTGCGGGACGGCCAGTCGCACATCGGGGTGGAGTACCGGTGGAGCGGCCGGCAGCTGTCGATCGCGGTGTGGGTGCCGGGCACCGTGGCGACGGGCCCGATCCAGGCCGCTGTGCGTGGTGCGTGGCCCGGCGCGGCCTGTGCGGTCACCGACGCGACACCGCCGCTGCCGCTGGACGCGGTCGGTGTCGGTGGCGCGTTGGCGCCGACGCTGCCGGCGTGGTTCCCGCTGGAGGCCGGTCATGACAACGACCCGATGCGCACCCTGATCGCCGCTGCGTCGAACCTGCACGCGGCCGAGTCCGCCTGTGTGCAGGTCCTGGCTCGACCCGCGACGGTGCGGCAGGTGCGGCGGCTGCGCCGAGGGGTGCAGGCGCTGCGTACGGGCACGGTACCGGGCGGTGTGCTGGACCCGGCCGGCTGGCTGCGGGTGGCGCTGGACCTGGTGCTGGAGCTGTTCGGCCCGACCCGGCGTCCCGCCGGCTACCAGCATCCGACTCGTGCGCTGCCCAGCGCCGACCCGCAACGCGACCGGGACGGCCGCGCCGGGGTGGACAAGCTCGCCGGCCCGCAGTGGGAGGTCGCGATCCGGTACGCGGTCGCGCACACCAACCCGCGCCGCAGCAGCCTGGCCGACCTGAAACCGCGGCTGGTTACGCTCGCGCACGGGATTGCGTCCGCGTTCGGCGTGTGGACGGGCCGCAACCGGCTGCGGCGTAGGAGGCTGCGCAGGCCGGTGCAGGTCCTGGCCGGGCGGGTGCTGCGGTCGGGGTTTGTGCTCAACACCGGCGAGTTGGCGGCGATCGTGGCGCTGCCGCGGGACATTGCCGTTCCGGGGCTGGACCGGGCCCGGGCGAAGCCGATGCCTGCCCCGGTGGCGGTGCCGTTCGGTGGACGCGGCGCGAAGGTTCTCGGCCGGGCCGAGGTGGGCGCTCATTCGGTGGCGGTGAAGGTGCCCGACGCCCGCCAGCACCTGCACGTGCTCGGCTCCACCGGCTCCGGCAAGTCCACCCTGCTGCTGAACATGATCCTCGACGACGTCCACGCCCGCCGTGGCACCATCGTCATCGACCCCAAGGGCGACCTCGTCGTCGACCTGCTCGACCGCATCCCGGCGAAGCTGGCCAACCGGCTGGTTCTCATCGACCCCGACCAGCCCGACGGGGTCACCCTCAACCCGCTCGCCGGCGACGACCACGACCTGGTCGTCGACAACGTGGTGTCCATCTTCGGGAAGATCTTCGCCAAGCACTGGGGGCCCCGCATGGACGACGTGCTCCGGGTGGCCTGCCTGACCCTGCTGCGCAAGGCCAACGCCACCCTCACGCTGATCCCGTCGCTGCTGCAGGACCGCAAGTTCCGCTACCACTTCACCGCCGACCTCGACGACCCGGAAGGGCTGCGCGGGTTCTGGGAATGGTATGAGACCGCCCCGGTCCCGCTCCGCTCGCAGGTGATCGCGCCGCTGCTGTCGCGGCTGCGGTCGGTGCTGCTGCGCGACTTCCCCCGCCGCACGTTCGGCGCCCCGCACAGCTCGTTCGACATGCGCCGCGTCCTGGACGGGGGCATCCTGCTCGCCCGGCTCCCCAAGGGCCAGATCGGTGAGGAAACCGCCCGGCTGATGGGCTCGTTCGTCCTCGCCTCGGCGTGGCAGGCCGCCACCGGACGCATCCGGTTGGCCGAGCCCGACCGCCGCGACACCTGCGTCTACGTCGATGAGGCGCACAATTTCCTCAACCTGCCCGGTTCGGTGGGGGACATGCTGGCCGAGGCCCGCGGCTACCACTTCGGTATCGCGCTGGCCCATCAGAACCTCGCCCAGATGCCCCGCGACACCCAGCTGGCCATCTCCGCCAACGCCCGCAACAAGATCTTCTTCTCGTGCGCGCCGGAGGACGCCCACCAGCTGGCCCGCCACACCATGCCGGAGCTCGACGAGCACGACCTGTCCCACCTGGACGCCTACCGGGCCGCGTGCCGGCTCGTTGTCGACGGCCGGGAAACCGCCGCGTTCACCCTGCACACCAACCCGCCCCGACCCGTCGTCGGGCAGGCCACCGCGGTCCGGCAGGCCGCCGCTGCCGCCTTCGCCGGCACGAGCGGCAACCGGTCGGCGATCGCGACGATGGCCGGCGTCGACGACCCCGCTACCGCCGACGGCCCGACAGCGTCTGACCAGGCCCAACAGGAACCCCCGGACCACCCAACAGAAGACGATCACGACAGCGGGTAACCCAACAGCCTCACCCGGCGCCGTTCCCGTCGGGTCTGCGGATGGCCGGGCCACCTGGCCAGGCGCAGCCGCCCGGTCTCGTCGACGACGGTGGCGACCCGGTCACCGCGGCATCCCGCCAGCTCCTCCCACCCCCGCACAGGAATTCCGTCAGCGGGCCACGGGGGAAGCCGCTGAGGCACACAGGGCACCCCGACGCCGTCGGCTGGTTACAGGCCGCCGGCCGGACGGCGTCGACCACATCCCCCTGATGTGCGGTGCGGTCCCCAGCCTCAACCCGGTCACCGGATCGAACCTGCCACCGGCCAGCCCCCGGCGCCGTAGTGCCGGGGGCTGGCCGACCCTCACCACCCAACAGCCCAGCCAGGAGGCACCATGTCCGCCGACACCGCCGCCCGACGGTTCCCTGTGGGGGAATCTCCGCAACCGGGGAACCGGCCCTTGGTCGTGCTCGGCACGACCGGCACCGGCCGCGTCAACCCCGCCCACACCCTGATCGACATCTCCCACCGGCTGGGTCCCCGCGACTACACCATCGCCGCCCTGCTCGACGAGCACACCACGCTGACCACCGACCAGCTCACCGCGATCGCGTTCACCAACCCCACCACCTGCCGGCACCGGCTCCACACCCTCCGCAAGATCGGGTTCGTGGATCGGTTCATCCGCAACCGGCCCGGCGCACCCAACCCGATCTGCTGGGTACCCGGGCTGCTGTCAGCCCGCTACACCGCCCTGGCGAACGGGGACAGTCCGCCCACGGTGAAGGCGCTGCGGGAACGCCAGGACCGCATCTACTCCCGCCCCACGCTGGAGCACCTGCTGGCGACCAACCAGTTCTTCATCAACCTGCTGGTGCACGCCCGGCAGCATCCCGACACCGGCCTGGTGCGCTGGTGGTCCGAACGCAGCACCACCGCCGCGTTCGGCAGGCGAATCGCCCCGGACGGGCACGGCGTCTGGCAGCAGGCCGGCCGCAGCGTGGGGTTCCATCTGGAGCTGGACCGCGGTACCGAGCAGCTGTCCCGGCTGATCGACCGGTTGGCCTCGCACCGGCGGCTGCACGCGGAGGGCGGACCGGCCTATCCGGTGCTGTTCGTGCTGCCCAACCGGGCCCGGGAGCAGAACCTGCACCGCAAGCTCGCCGAGCGTCCCGAGCCGACCCTGACGGTCGCCACCACCTCGCCCGAGGCCGGCGACGATCCGGCCGGGCCGGTCTGGCGGCTGGCCGGCAACGGCCGCCACCGCCTGCCCCTGGCCGACCTGCCCAGCGGCCACGGGCAGCCCGGCCCGCTCAACCCCGGACCGCCCGAGCCGGACCAGGATCCGCTGCGGCTGCTCGCCACCGGATAGCCGGCGCCGGTCACGTGACCGATGCAGCGGGCCCGGTCGCGGCACCCAACCGCCTGTCGGCGTACCCAACAGCGGCGCGAACCACCCAACAGGCACCCAACACGGGGCCGGGCCTGTACCGCCCGCCCACCCAACAGTGCAGGTCACACCCGTGATCGTGTCGGCCGCCGGCCGGGACGGGGTGTTGGGTGGCCGGGCTACGGTGAAGGCTCACTATTTGAAACCCCCCACGCACCACCCACTCGGGCGCCGTCGCCCACGACCGCGGTAGCAACCGCCCACCCGCCTGTTCGGCCGGTCGGCCTGCCCCGCCCCTCGGCACCCCGCCCACCCGCACCACGTACCACCCTCACCGGACGCGCTCGGCCCCGTCGGCCCTCGCGCGGTCCCGCGTACCTCGGCCGCATCCGGCCACTCCTGTCCCCGCGCGCCTGCCTTTCGCGGGTCACCTCCGCGCGCCCAGCACCCATCTCCTCAGGAGGATCCCCGTGCCCCACACCGCCGTGGTCATCGTGTGCCTGCCCAAGGCCACCCCCACCGACCAGCTGGCCGCCACCGCGATCACCCGACTCGGGTCGACCACTGCGCTGACCAACGCCCGCCCCGCCGGGCATTTCCCGGTCAACACCCGGCTACGCCGCGGCAGCCTCGTGCAGCCCTGGCACCACACCGCCGCCGGCGGACCGGTCCGGCTGCTCGACCTCGACGCGATGCGCGCTGCCGCGCGTAACGCCTCCTGGTACCGCTGGCACATCTGGCAGCGGGTCGTCGACGGCACCCGCCCGGCCCAGCCGTACTGGAACTTCCTCGACCGGCACCGCGACGACCGGGCCCGCTACAGCCTGACCAAGGCCCAGCGCCACTACCTGGCCCAGCCGAGGGTCGCCGCGATGCGCACCTACAACGCCCTACCCAAGAAGATCATGGTGCTGCCGACCAGCCAGCTGGAAGCCTTCCAGGCCGGCGCCCACGCCTACGCCCACCTCGGGCTGCTGGCCGCGGTCCCCGCCACGGGCATGCTCACCCTCGACGGCCGGTACCTGGCCGCCACCTCCGGCCGGCTCGCCGACCGGCTGTCCTACCTGGACAGCGCCCAGGGCGAGCTGACCAAGCTCCACCCCCGCGACCACCTCGTCGCCCTCGCCACCTCCTGACACGTTCCGAACCACACACACAGCGAAAGGCGAACCGGGCCCCCGGTTCGCCTTTGCGCGTCTTCACCCCGAACCAAGGAGTCCGCCCATGTCCCTGACCTCGCCGTGTCACGCGATCACCCGACGCTGCTGGCTCATCGGCCCGCTCGTCGCCCAAGGCTGGATGATCTTCCTGCTGCTCGCCGACCGCCCCGTCACCGTGGCCGTCGTTGCCGGTAGCGGCATCGCCGGGATGGCTGTCCTGCTCGCCATCGCCGACAACCGGGTCGGCCAGGCCCACGTCGAACGCGACGCCGCCCGCATCCGCGCCGGCGACCTGGAAGCCGAGCTGGCCGAGGCCAACACCGACCCGGTCACCGGGCTGCCGGTGCGCCGCCTCGCCGAGCGGCACCTCACCCACGCGGTCGGCGTCGAGCTGACCGTGGCCGTCGCCGACGTCGACGACATGCACGAGATCAACAACGGCCACGGCCACCAGCTCGGCGACGACTACCTCGCCGGCATCGCGCACCGGCTCGACCAGATCGCCGTCGACGGCGACCTGCTCGCCCGCCTCGGCGGGGACGAGTTCGTGCTCATCACCACCCGCACCCCCAGGGTGGTGGCGCACGCGTTGGCCGCCGCCACCCGCCACTCCCTCGCCATCAACGAAACCCAGGTCCCGGTGCGGCTCAGCACCGGCATCTGCCGGGTTCCCGGGGGCAACGCCCACCTCGGACTCGGCTGCGCCGACCTGGCCATGTTCACCGCCAAACGGCGCGGCAGCGGCATCGAACACTACGACCCACGCCGCGACGGCGTCCCGCAGCCGCGCGGTATCCGACCCGCGGTACGACCCCGCGACCGGCGCCGCACCACCGACACCCCCGGCGGCAACGCCTGACCACCCCGCCGACGGCGCCGGCGCGCCCCCGCAGCCCGCGGGGCCCCGCCGGCGCCACCGCCAACCCACCCAACCCGACTCGACGGAGGCGATAGCCCATGGCCGCCGACATGATGGCCCGCACCATCTACCTGCCCGCCGACACCACCATCGACCTCACCGCCGCGAAGACGCTCGCCAGCAGGCTGTGCCAACAGGCCAGCGTGGACGACCTGCGCACCCTGCTGGAGCACGGCTGGATCGACGACGCCACCCTGCCCGACCCGGACGGCTGCGGCGACGACGAGCTGGCCGCCCGCGCCGCGCAGCTCCGCCCGGCCGCCGAGCGGGAGCTGCGCCAGCTGCTGGAGCGGTTCGCGCGGTCGCTGCACCGCCGTGACGTGTACCGGCACCGGTTCGACCACCACGACCCGGCCGGCGTCGACGCCTACACCACCGGCGGCCTCAGCTACGGCGACGGACCCACCGACGCGTTCGACGACTGGGACATCGTCTTCGACGACGACCGGTTCCCCGACAGCTGGCCCGCGCAGCTCGGCGCCGCCGCCGGGCTGCTGCACCCCTGGGGTGATGGCCCCGCCGTCGCCACGGTCACCTTCCACGCCTGGAACTGACCACCCGCCACCACCGCCACACCGGCGACGAGCCGCCGCCGCCGTCCTCACCATCTCCGGAAGGCCACACCATGAACGGCGCCCACCCCCCAGGCGACCACCATCGGCGAATCCGCCGCCGCGGCAGCACCCCGCGTCGCGCGCCACACAGCGACACCCACCGTCCACACTCGACCGTCAGGACGCCGCCCCGCGGCACGTCGCCAGCTACCAGCCGCAGTCGCGCGTCGTGGCCGTCCACCCACGACGTCGCGCAGGTCACGGGCTGGCGCGACATCCGCCCCGCCTCGACAGGCCGTCGCGGCAGCGAGCCCCGGCCCGTACGACGTGCCGCTCGTGCAGCAGCTCGACCGGCTGTCGCGGCGCATCGAGCCGGTCAAGGCCATCGCCGACGCGCTCGACGCCGCATCCGTGAACGTCCGCAGCATGCGAAAGCTGTCCGACTCCTCGGCCCCACCCGGCCGCCACCTGCCGCGGCTGTGCGCGGCGTTCGCCGACTACGAGCGACCGCACCGCTCGCGTCGCCGACGACACCGACCGCACCGGCCACCCCGACCCGCCTCGCCCCTGACCACCAGCCCCGCACCGGAGGTTCCCATGACCCAGATCATCCGCACCATCGACCGCGGCACCCGCACCGTCGACGGCGTCGAGGTCCAGATCACCGAACTGGTCTGGGACGACGCAGGACGCAGCTTCGAGGTACACCGCACCGACACCGGCGTCGACCTCACCGAGAACGGCTGCCTCGACACCGCGCCCACCGACGACCAGGTCGCCGACCTGCTGCACACCGCGCAGCACCTGTGGTCGTGTCCCGGCTGCGGCACCACCATCGACGCCGGCCAGGCCGACCTGGTCACCGACCACGTCCGCGACTGCGACCGGGTCGACGGCGCCGGCCAGCCCATCCGCGGCGGCCGGCGGTGAGCGGCCGGGTCACCCCACGGGACGTGATCGCCGCCCTGTACCAGGCGGTCGACGTCGACCGCCTGCCGTGGCTGGACGAGCTGTGCATCGCCGCCGGATTCCTGCGCCGCTGCCCGTGCGGGGCGACCGCCCCGGCGGAGGGACGCTGCGACGACTGCGGGCTCAGCGACGACGAGGACGACGTGCCCAGCTTCTTCGCCGTCCACCGCTGCGACCCGGAAGCCACCTACGACATCCCGCCACTGCGCGGCGGCGACCCGCCGTTGCAGATCCGCATCGCCGCCGTCGGCGGCGGCACCGTCGGGGCCGCGTACGCCGACAACGACTGGATCTACGAGGTCCACCTCGCCGGGACGCGGGTGTGCTTCCGCCGCGGACCTGCACTCCGGCGGCATCGGGCACACCCACATCGAGATGGCGGTCGTGCTGGCCGAGCACCTCGCCGACACCCGTGACGACCCGGCGCTGCACCGGCAGCGGGAGCGGCTCAGCGCGTGGGCGTCCGACACCACCCACGACAGGGGCCACGCATGAACCCGGCCGTTCGCATCGGACACGGCTTCCACCTCATCCACACCGACACCTGGGTCGCCCACCGCGTCGGCGAACCCTGCGATCCGCGGCGACCGCCGCAGCCTGACCCTTCCCGACATCCCGACACACCACCAGGGCCCAGGACGACACCGCCACACCGTCCACACAGGAGGGAGAGCTGGTTCGCCGCATGACCGGACCCACCTTCGTGTTCCTCGTCATCGCCGAGGACGGCGTCAGCCACGAACACCGCCACCGCATGACCGACCGCGACACCATCGACGAGATCGTCCGCGCCGCCCTCGGCGGCTGGCTGGAACACATCCCGGTCACCGACCCGACCCTCACCCTGTGGTGCCACGAGGAGGGCCACCTCCGCGGGCGGGCAGTCAACCCGGTCGGCTCGCGCCTGGCGGCGCTGCTCGGCGGCGGTCCGGCCGTATACGCCGGCCCCATCGTCGTCACCGGCAACCACCGCCACACCACGGTCAGCCTCACCGAGCAGCAGATCGAGCACCTGCTCGCCGCGCTGCGCCTGTGCCAGGGCTGACACCCGCCAGCAACCACCGCGCCGGCGGGGAGAACCGGCGCCCCACCCAAGGCCGGGCGCGCACCAGCGCCCGCCGCCCACCCATCCCGTCTCCGTCGTGGCCGCAGCCCGGCCCATCCCGCACGAGAGCGCACCCCGGGCACGGCCAGCCGGCCGTGCAGCGCCGCCGCCTGCCCACGGTGGCCAACACCTGTGGCTCGGCGCCGCCATCGCCGCCCGCCTCGGCCTCGGAACCCAGCCCGCACAGCAGACCGCCCCGACCGCCGCAGCGACGGCCGGCGCCGCACGCACCGACTACGGCCGTGGGCCACCACAGCACACCAGAGGACCGCGCCGGTCACCCCGACGGCGCACCAACCCCGGCACGTCACCAATTTCACCGTAAAGGAAACCCGCAGATGCCGAAGGTCACCGTCTACCACAACACCGAAAGCCGGTTCATGCCCTACGAGGACGGACACCATCTGGTCGCCGTGACCTCCCACTGGCTGCCCGACCGCGCCGACCTCGACCCGCAAGCGATGGCCGACTGGGCATGGCACACCTTCAACGCCGACCTCGACATGCTCGAAGCCGACCGCGCCAACGCCGACGGCGAAACCACCTTCCTCGCCGCCTGCGTGTACCGGCTGCTGCAGAAGCGGTCGCTGTCCGTCGGCGACGTCGTCGAGATCCACGCCGGCAACGTCGGGCAATGGCTGGCCTGCGACTCGTACGGCTGGCGGCACATCACCGAGCCGACCCACCGCTCCGCGGGCAGCCGCTCACCGCGGCCACGGTGTACCAGCACCTCGCCGCCCAGCGCGCCACTCGGTAGACGCCAACCACCGCGCCTTCCGGTCGACCGCCGAGGGGACCTGACCGCCAGCTCGGCCATCCCGGTGAACCACCCCGGGCGGCCTTGCCCGGCCGGTCAGGTCCCGCGGACACAACACCGCGGAGAAACCCATGAAACCCATCACGTTCGACCCGGCAGCCGCCGCGGCGTGGCTGCGCGAACCCTGCCCCGACCTGCCTGACGCCACCCGCGCCGAATGCCTCGGCGTCGACGCCGACCTGTTCGGCCCGGGCCTGGAGGGGTTCCTGTCCACCGTCGACGACGTCCTGTCCGCCGAGCCGGCTGGGCTGTACCGCCGGGCGGACATCAGCGCCGTCACGCTCTGGCGCATCCCCGACGGCGACGTCCTCGACCAGGGCGCCCTGATCACCGTCGACCTGACCAACGATGTCCGCCTCGCCTCGCTTCACCAGGACATCAAGGACTTCGCCGACCGCCCGTTGCGCGGCATCCCCGCCGCCGTCTCGGCACTGGCGCACATCGCCGGTCAGGTGCGCCTGCTGGTCGAGCGGTACCAGGCCACCAACCCGGGCTACCGGCCACACCCGCCGGCGGAGCCGCGCTGATGGCCGACACCGATCCCCACACCGCCCGCTGCCTTCCCGAGCACGGGCAGCTCGCTGAACTCAACCCGGCCTCGACGGCCGGGCAGGCCGAAGCGACCAGCTCGTCGAGCGCCCGCCGACCTGCTCGTCCCGGCACAGCGCCGCCCGCGCGTTCGGGACGCTCGTCGGCGCGCTGGTCGGGCTCGCCGTCGACACCGTCGGCGCCCACGCCGCGCTCATCCTCCCGCCGCCCAGCAGCGAGCAGCCGGCGGCCACGGCGCAGCCGGCTGCCGCCGACCAGGCACCCCGGCCGACGACGCCGTGGTGATCCACGCCATCCACCGGTGACCCGACGCCGGCTCCCCGCACAGCCCGTCACCCCGTCGAGGAGGCACACCCCGTGACCGACAACCTCACCCACCACCAGCCGGCGACCGGCCGCGACCCGGTCCGCGGCCTGTGGCTGGACACCGCCCAGCACGAGCAGCTGCTCGCCGCGCTCACCGTCGCCGCCGACCGCACCAGCGACGACCTCGGCTGCGTCGACTGCGACGAGCGCACGTGCACCAACCCGGGCCACCACGAACCCGCGGCCACGATCCGGCAGTGGCGCGGCCTGGCCCAGCAGCTGACCGCCGTCACCTTCGCCGCCGGCGCCGGCACCGTGCCGCCGGCGGTGGTGTTCGACCCCGACGCCGCCCGGGCGTGGCTGCACGACGGGGCCGCCGAGGAGTTCGGCATCGACGACTCGTTCACCACCACCGAGTTGACCATCGCCGGTGGGCTGGAGGACCTGCTGATCGCGCTGGCGGACAACGCCGAACCCGACGTGTGGACCACCCGAGCGCCGCTGACCGGGGTCCTGCTGTGGCGCACCGCCGACGGCGACGGCGTCGACGGCGGCGCGGTGCTCACCGCCGACCTGCGGTTCGATAACCACCAGGTCCGGCTCGCCACCCACCACCAGGCCCACGACGAGTTCGTCGACGACGAGGCCACCAGCGGCGGCATCGGCGCCGCCGTCGAAGCCCTCGGCACCGTCGCCGACCTGGTCAACCGGGAGGTGGCCGCCCTGCTGGCCGCGACCGCGGCCGATCTGCCGCAGCGGTACACGGTCGTCGGCGTCTGGCACGCCGACGAGCCCATCCCGGTCGGCGTCATCGCCGGCGAGCACCCGGTCGGCGGCGGTGACGCCACCGCGTTCGAGCAGGGGCTGTGGGCCACCAGTGTCGCCGCCCCGGACAGCACCACCGCGCGGCAGCTCGCCGTCGACGAGATGCGCGCCCGCTGACCTGACCCCGGCGCACCGCGCGCCGCCCCAACCGCACCCGTATCCGGCCGTTGCCCGGCCCCAACTCGCGCACCCGCGCACCCCGGGCACGGCCACCAGGCCGTGCCCGGCCCCACCCGAACCGTTTGGGAGGCCAGACATGGCACCAGCACCCATCCCGGCCGTCGGCGCCGACGGCCGCGCCCGCACCACCGCGGACGCGGTCGCGCTGCTCCACCAGGCCCAAGCCGGCAGCACCGACGCGTTCGCCGCCCTCTACCGCGGCTACCGCGACCTGATCGGCCGCTACGTCTCCGTCCGCACCCGCGACCGGGACGCCGCCGACGACCTGATCCACGACACGTTCACCGACGCGCTGGCCGACCTGCACACCGCCGACGACGACGTGGTCGGTTGGCTGCTGCGCCTGGCGTCGCGGGTGTGCACCCGACACCTGCGGGGCGTGCGCCGCCAGCGGCGTGCCGCCCACGAACTGCGCGAGCAACCCCGCCCGCCGGCGGGCACCCCGGACCGGCAGCGCACCGCGCTGGTCGCCGCCCTGGTCGCCGGCACGCCACTGACCGACAGCCAGCGGCAGGCCGTCGCGTTCCGCCTGGCCGGCTACCCGCGCGACCTCACCGCCGCCGAGATGGCCCGCACCCCGCAAGCCGTCCGCCGCCTGGAACGGCGCGCCATCGCGGCACTGCGCACCACGGCGGGTCTGCGATGAACGCCGCCCCCGACGGCGAGACCCCGCCGGCCACCGCCGCAACCAGCGGCCACCAGCCCCGAGCAACGGCCCCCGCCGAGACACCAGCCGAGGCTGGCGAGCTGCACCGGCTGTGCGTGTTCAAACTCGACCTGACCTGCGGGCACCGTGTGACCGTCGCCGTCAACGGCTGGTACCCGGTCTCGGTCGCCTGCTGCGACCGGCTGGGCGGCACCTGGGCGGGCGGCACCTACATTCCATTCTCCTCCACTGTGGACTACGTGCGGATGGTGGCCGAACGCTACGAACACCGCCCGCCCGGCGCCGAGCGGGCACCGATGCAGCTGCTGGCCCGCCGCGGCCGCACCGACGACCCGGTCCTGCCCAGCCATCCATGGCAGCGGGGCAGCGCCGGCCGGTTCCCGGCCCGGGTCGGCGGACCGGCTCCCGACCCGCGACACACGCCACCGGCGCACCCGGCAGACCGGGTGTGAGCGCCCGCCGGCTCCGGCCCCGCTGACCGGGGCGCTCACGGTGCAGTAACTGTCCACGATCCGCGGGCGAGTCTCGCTCCGGGCCCCATTCCTCGTGCCAACGGGCGTGCTGGGGCCGCGGGTCCCAGCCTGTCCGCCGCCACGAGGCGGGGATAGGGAGGATCCAAGCCACATGGCCGAAACGTCCACACAGGACCGTCAGGACCTCGTCGCGGCCCTCAAGGCCGAGTTCGACGAGCGCCTGGCGACGATCGCCGCCGACCCGGTCGAGTGGGTCGAGTTCATCGAACAGGTGGCACTGTTCGGTGCCCGCTACAGCCTGGGCAACCAGATCCTGCTGATGGTGCAGGCCGACCAGCGCGGCATCACACCCCGCTACTTCCTGCCCTACGGCGACAAGGACGCCAGCACCGGGTGGCGCAAGCACAAGCGGCAGGTCCGCAAGGGCGAGACCGCGTTCAAGATCTGGGCGCCGGTCAAGCGCCGGCCGACCGAGGAGGAAGCCCAGCAGTGGGAGACCGCCGGGCGCACCGTCAGACGCGACCGTGACGGCCGACCCGCGATCCAGGTCGTCGGGTTCCGGCTGGCCAGCGCGTTCGAGCTGTCCCAGACCGACGGTGAGCCGTTCGAGCCGCCCACGATCGAGCGCACCCGCCGGCTGAAGGCCTCCGCCGGTCGCACCCCCGAGCTGCTGGTCGGGGACGACCCGACCGGCGGCTACGACGACATCGTCAAACTGATCAAAGACGAGGGCTACGAGTTCGCGGTGGCGGCACCGGGCAGCGCGGACCTCGGCTCGGCCAACGGGCGAACCGTCAAGGCGCCCGGGCGGCAGACCGTGCGGGTCCGCGACGACGTCGACGGCGCCCAGCGGATCAAAACCAGCCTGCACGACCTGTTGACCGCACCGACTCGTCTGGAACGCGGCGTGTCGCGACCCAGGTGCGCATTCGGCGCGCCGGTGCTCGTCTCGATCCCTCGGTCGCGTGCGGCCGCGTGCTCAGGTCGTCCCAGGTACTGGAGACGGAAGGCAGGTTGCCACGTGGACGAGCACGATCAGAGATCAAGACCGAGCCGGGACGTGACCCGGCTGGTCGTCCCAGCAGTAGGGCGAGTCGCGAGCGCCGGGGGCAGCGTGGTGTTGCTGGACGCCTCTGGCGAGCCGGTGGGCGAGGTGAGCGAGTTCTTCGCCTCGATGCTGGCCTCGGGCGCGAGCCGCGGATCGATCCGGTCCTACGCGCTTTCGCTGCTGCGGTGGTGGCGGTTCCTCGGCGCGGTCGACGTGCCGTGGGCGGCGGCAACCCGCTCCGAGGCTCGCGACTTCGTGCTGTGGATGCGCCTGGCCGGGCCGGCGGTGCCGCGTCGCGGGGGACCGGGCGGCTATGCGCCGGCGACGATCAACCACGCGCTGGCGGTGGTGAAGACGTTCTACGTCGACCGGATCAGTGCTGGTAGGGGTCCGCTGCTCAACCCGGTGCCTGGTGCAGCACATCGTGCGGGCCGGCGGATCGAGGCCCATCACAACCCGATGGATGAGTTCAGTGCTGGCCGGCGGGCGCCGCTGCGGCAAAGGGTGCCCGAGCGGGTTCCGCGTAGCCTGCCCGACCACCTCTTCGATGCCTTGTTCGCGGCACTGCGTTCGGATCGGGACCGTGCCCTGTTGGCGTTCTACGTCTCGACTGGGGCGCGGGCGTCGGAGCTGCTCGGCGTGGCGATCGATCGGGTTGATCCTGGTGAGCAGCGCATCGGCGTGCATCGCAAGGGGTCGGGACGGCTGCAATGGCTACCGGCGTCGGCGGACGCGTTTGTGTGGTTGCGGCTCTACGAGCAACACGCTAAACGTCCGGGCGGCGAGACCGCGCTGTGGTTGACCAGGCGCCAGCCGGTGCGACCGCTGACGTATCCGGCCGCGCGGCGGATGCTGCAACGGGCGAACGAGTCGTTGGCGACCGGTTGGACGTTGCACGACCTGCGTCACACCGCGGCCCAACGGATGATCGACGACCCTGGGCTGTCCCTGACCGACGTGCAGTGGGTGCTCGGGCACGCGCACCTGACGACGACGCAGCTGTACCTGCGGCCTCGCCCGGAGGAGGTCGTGGTACGAGTGCTGGAGCATCACCGCGCGCGCAAGCAACGGCCGGCTCTCGCGCCGCCGGCGAGCGGTTACAGCGCCGACGTGCTGGAAACGCTGCTGGGCGGTGGTATCGATGTCTGACCACGTCGATCCGGTCGCGACGCTACAGCGTGGCACGCGTCCGTCCCGCAAGAGCTACGGCGAGCACGACTTCGTCACCCCGTCCCTGCCGACTCCGGCGATCGCCCGGCCGACGATCTGGACCGCTTCGCAGCAGGGCGTTGAGGAAGTCCTGGCCCGGATCGAGTCGCTGGAAGCCGATGTCGGCGGCAAGGAGCTGTCGCGCCGTGTCCTGGGAGTCCGGCAGCTGCTGAGCTGGCTGGCCGGGTTCCCGGGCGAGACCTGGCAGCAGCGCTGGCTCGCCTCGGGTGCCGACACCGCCGGCAAGGCGTGGACTGATCTGCCCGATGCCAGCGGCGCGACGAGCGATCGTCAGGGCTGGCGTGCCCAGATGACCGGGGCGGCCGGCCGGCTGATCCTGCTCGACGTGATCCGCCCGAGCTACACCTGGCTGTACTCGGCACCGTCGAACACGCTCTACCAGCGGTTCGAGCAGCTACGCGACAAGACGGGATTCGTGGCGCTGGCGGCGCGATGCGACGCCAACAGGGCCCTGACCGTGCTGGACCGCAGGTGCGCGTTCATCCAGCTAGCGCGGATCCTGATGCACAACGGCGGGCTGCTCGCCGACGTCAGAGTCGCTGACTGCGTGGAGGCATACCGTGCGCAGACCGGCTACACCAGCCGGCAACACTCGCTTTGGTACACGTTGCTGCGCGAGGAAGACGTTCTTCCCGCTGACTCGCCTCCCACCATCTTCGCCGCCAGCCGCCGCGGGCAGCTGTCGATCGAGGAGATCGTCGACGGCTACAACGTCGGGTGCCGGCCAGTGCGGGACCTGTTCGTCGACTACCTGCGCGAACGCCGACCCGGATTGGACTACAAGACGGTCCGTCAGCTCGCGACCAGGCTGGTTCTGCTGTTCTGGAGGGACCTCGAACTTCATCATCTCGGCATTGACACGCTGCATCTCGGTGACGCGGTGGCGCGGGCCTGGAAGGAACGCCTGCGTCACGTCCGCTACGGCAACCACAAGCTCGGACAGGAACGCGAGGACCCCTACGCCGTTCTCATGGCGGTGCGCGCGTTCTACGCAGATCTGAGCCACTGGGCGCTGGAAGATCCCGGTCGTTGGGCGCCCTGGGCTGCTCCGTCCCCAGTGGACTCACGTGATCTGGCCGGGATGGCCAAGTTCGCCAAGCGTCGCCAGTCGCGGATGCACCAACGCATCCGGGAACTCGCGCCTCTGCTGCCGCGCCTCGTTGACACCGCCGCCGAACGCCGTGCCGCAGCCGCCGCGCTGCTGACCGCTGCGCGACGGGTCGCACCAGGCGAGGTGTTCACCGCTGCGGGGCAGACGCTGCGCCGCAGTGCGCTGGTCACCGATCCGGAACTCGGCGGCGGCGGACGTCCCGGCGTCGTCTACGCCACCGGGCCAGACGGGCAAGGACCCCGCCGAAACCTCGTCCGGGAAGACGACAGGGCGTTCTGGGCCTGGGCATGTGTCGAGGTCTTCCGCCACACGGGGGTGCGGATCGAAGAGATGTTGGAGATCACTCACCGCTCCGTCGTCTCCTACACCCTGCCCACAACCCGTGAGGTCATCCCGATGCTGCAGATCACCCCATCCAAGACCGACAAGGAACGGCTGCTGGTCATCAGCCCTGAACTGGCCAACGCATTCGCCCAGATCATCCACCGGGTCCGTGCAGGCAACGAGCGCATTCCGCTCATCACCCGTTACGACCACGCCGAACGGCTCCACAGCCCACCGCTGCCGTTCCTACTCCAACGCCGGTGGGGGCTGAACAACATCGCGATGACCCACACGCGCGTGAAGGGACTCCTCGACGAGCTCGTCACCGCGGCCGCGATCACCAACCCGGACGGCACATCGGCGCAGTTCAGCCCGCACGACTTCCGACGCATCTTCGCCACCGAAGCCGTGGCGTCGGGCCTGCCAGTGCACATCGCCGCCAAGATTCTCGGCCACGACTCGCTTGCCACGACCCAGACCTACATAGCTGTCTACGACCAGGACGTGATCGACCACCACCGCGCCTTCATCGCGCGACGGCGCAAGCTTCGCCCGAGCGAGGAATACCGCGAGCCCACCGACAGCGAGTGGGACGAGTTCCTCGGCCACTTCGCCAAACGAAAGATCGAACTCGGCACCTGCGGACGCTCCTACGGCACCAACTGCCAACACGAGCACGCCTGCATCCGCTGCCCCATGCTGCGCCCCGACCCAGCCCAGCAGCAGCGGCTCGAAGACATCACCGCCAGTCTCCGCGAACGACTCGCCGAAGCCCACGAACGCGGTTGGTTCGGCGAGGTCGAAGGACTCCAAACCAGCCTCGCCGCGGCCGAACAGAAACTCGTCCAGATGCGACGGACCGCGGTCAACCTCGGCCTGCCGACGCTGCCCGCCAGGACTCCAAGACGGACCCGATGATCACGACGATGACGAATAGGTCACTCCACCCGCTCTGGTGCGGAAAAGACCCGTTGACATCCGCTGCGGACACCTCGACGGCACCCGGCACGGCGAGGACCTGCACCGCGGCCGGACCGAAACCGAGGCCGAGTCGGTGGCGCACATCGTCTGCGAAGCCCTAGGACTGGACACCCGGGCCTACAGCGACGCCTACGTGCTCGGCTGGGCCGACGGGGACCTGGAGCTGATCAAATCCTGTGCCGAGACCGTGCTGCGGGTGTCCCGGCAGATCATCACCGACCTCACCCCCGCCGACGACACCGACCACACCGACGACACCGACGCGGTGTGAGTCCGCCGCGCCGGTAGCACCACCGCCCGGCCCGCGGCCTGCGCCGGCCGACGCAAGTTCCGCGCGGGCTGCCCCGCGCCCCGCTTTCACCAGCCCTCTGTTCGCCACATGTGGTGCGCGCCGGGCAGCCGGGGCGCGGCCACCCGTGGCGGGAAGGACCCCGATCGCATGAACCCAACCACTCTCGCCGGGCCGGTTCCGGTCAGCGTGCCCACCGTCACCTCCGCCGGAGCCATCCCGCACATGGTCGGCATCCGCGCCATCCCCGGCATCGCCGGCGCCGAGGCGGGCGTGCCCGTGCTGTCCGGGCTGCCCGACCCGGCCCGCCGGACCACCCGCGACCGCCTCTACGCCGCCGTCGTCAACGCCGGCCTGCGCTGGCCCGGTCAGCCGATCGAGCTGAGCGTGTTCCCGCACCCCGTGCCGGCCGCCGACAGCGGCCTGGACGCGGCGTTCGCCGTCGCGCTGCTGGCCGCCACCGACCAGGTTCCCCGCCACATGCTGACCGGCCTCGCCGTGATCGGCGAGCTCGGCCTGGACGGCAGCCTGCGCCCCGTCCCGGACGCGGCCCGGCGGCTGGCCGTCGCGGCCCGGGCGGGCATCGGCCACGCCGTCATCCCCGCCGGCAACCACACCGACACGGCAGCCGGCGTGACGGTCCACCCTGCCGGGCACCTTCGTTCCCTGGCCGACCTGCTGCGCGCCTGGCCGCCACCCGCGGCCTGGCCCCACCGCAACGCCTGGCCGGACGCGGACCTGCCCGACCTGCCCGCCACCCACCCTGGGCGGCGCATCCTGGAGATCGCCGCGGCCGGCGGCCACCACCTCGCCTTCATCGGCCCGACCGGGTCCGGGACGGTGATACTCGCCCACCGGCTGCCCGGCCTGCTGCCGGACCTGGACGAGCCCACCGCGGTCGAGGTCGCCCAGCTGCACCGCGCGGCCGGGCTGTCCGACCCGGACGCCCCACCGCCGGCGCGCCCGCTGTGGCAGGCACCGCACCACACCATCAGCCTGCCTGCGCTGGTCGGCGGCCGTAACCGGCCGGGAGCGGTCAGCCTGGCCCACGGCGGCGTGCTCTTCTGCGACGAGGCCGGCGAACTTCCCGCGCCCGCGGTGGACGCGCTGCGCACGGTGCTCGACCACCGCCGTGTCGTCCTCGGCACAGGAGCCAGCCCAGGGCAGGTGGTCTACCCGGCGCGGGTGCACCTCGTGGCGGCGACCACCGGATGCCCCCAACCCGCCTCCGCCGGCTCTGTCGCCGGCTGTGGCTGCCCGCCGGGCGTGCACCGCCGCTATCTGGCGCGCCTGTCGCGGCTGCTCGACCGCGTCGACATCCACGCCACCCTGCCCGCCATCGCGGCCGACCCGACAGCCCCGCCCGGCGAGACCTCGGCCGATGTCGCGCGGCGCGTCGCCCGGGCGCGGGCCGTCGCCGCCGCCCGATGGGCCCGCCGCCGCGGCGGCAGCACCAACGGCGACGCCGGCAGCGACGCGCTCAAGGCCAGCCTGACCGGCGTGCCGGCCGAGCGGTTCGAGCCGCTCGCCGCTCGCGTCGCCGCCGGCAGGCTGTCGACCCGCGGCGCGGCCAGCGTGCTGCGGCTGGCCTGGACGGTCGCCGACCTCGCCGGCCACCCGCACCCCACCGCCGAGGACGTGACCGACGCGATAACGCTGCGCACCGGACCGGACGCCACTCCCGCCTGACCCCGCCCACCACCGTCCCGTATGGACGGTGGCCCGCCGCCGCCCGGTACGCCGGCCCAGCCCGCCGCGTCCCCACGGCGACGGCACCACCACCAGCCACCCTCACGGGCACCGCAGACACTGTGCGGCCCCCTTTGAGGGGCGCACCAACCCGTCCGCGGTGCCCGTCCCTTCTGGACGGAGCATCCATGACCACCACCACCACGACATCCCGTCGGCGGGGCCGGGCCATCGACGAGCGCACCCGCGCGGTCCTGGCCGCCGCCCACATCAACGGCACCCACCTACGGCTGGCCGAACAGCTCACCCCCGACGAGTACGCCCCGGTCAGGCAGATCCTGGAGGCGCTCGGCGGCGTGTGGACCCGCGGCGTCGGCGCGCTGGTGTTCCCCGCCGGCACCGACGTGGCCGCCGTCATCGGCCAGACCCTGGCGACCGGACGGATCCCGCTGCGCGCGCGCACCGCCGACGGGTTCGTCCCCACCCCGGCCGCGCTGGCCGCAGACCTGTGTGCCTACCCGCACCACGATCTGGCCTGGCTGCCGGCCGGGGCGCGGGTCCTGGAGCCATCCGCCGGCACCGGCCGGCTGGTCGACGCGATCCTTTCCACCAACCCGACGGTCGGCGTCACCGCGGTCGAACCCGACCCGCACCGCGCCGGCGGCATCGACCCCGCGACGGGCAGATCACCGTCGTACCCGCCAGCCTGGAGGAGTTCGCCGCCCGAGCGGCCGATGTCGGCGAGCGGTTCGCGGCGGCCGTGATGAACCCGCCGTTCGCCACACCGGGCCAGCCCACCCTGTGGATCGACCACGTCCGCCTGGCCTTCGACCTGCTCGCCCCCGGCGCGCGGCTGGTGGGCATCGTCCCGGCCTCC
>WNGE01002679.1_pt1 | contig 22956 bp, 28 predicted proteins | sample 5400651 | NCBI WGS metagenome assembly WNGE01 (sample SAMN13153370, study PRJNA577476) | soil metagenome | isolation source: 60 cm soil or saprolite under grassland replicate 2 | place: USA:California | collected 2016-06-15
TCCGCCGGGCAGCTCGAAGCGAAGATTTTCCTCACCCTCGACGCCACAACCCCGGACGAGACGCTGACCGTCTCCGCGTTGAACACCGGCGGCAGCCTGGACCGGGTCCGGTACGGGCAGACCGGCACCGCGGTCGCGTTGATCACCTACTACCCGGACGACGTGGCATCCTCGGCGACCGGGTACATCGGCCCGGCCGTGTGGCCACCAGCCGGCGGCGCAGTCTCTGCAACCGCCACCCTGACCGCAACCGCGACCCTGGCCGCAGGCGCCACTCTCGCCGCCGTCTCGGCGGCGTCCCTGACCGCCACGGCAACGCTGACCGCAGCACCAGCGCTGTCCATCCCGGTGGCCGCGTCCTTGACCGGCACGGCCACTCTGGCAGCCGGTGCGGACCGGACCGCGGTTGCGACCGCCTCGCTCACGGCCACCGCAGCGCTGACCGCCGCCGCGGTGGCCGCCTACGCCCCAACAGCTTCCCTGACCGGCACGGCCGCACTGACCGCCGGGCCGGCGCTGGCCGCGCTCGCCGCCGCCACGCTCACCGGCACCGCAGCCCTGACCGCGGCGGCGGTCCGCACCGCGGTCGCGGGCGCGACCTTGACTGGCACGGCGACGTTAACCGTCGGCGCGACGCTCACCGCGGTCGCCGCAGCCACGCTCACGGTGACGGCGACGCTGATTGCGGTCAGCACCCCGCCCGGGTCGAACGCCGACCTGACCGCGACCGCGACCCTCACCGCCGGGGCTGCGCTTGCGGCCATCGCCGGGGCCGCCCTGACAGCCACCGCCAGCTTCACCGCAGCCGCAGCGGTGTCCGCCGTGGCGTCGGCTTCGCTGGCTGTCGCAGCGGCTCTCGCAGCCGCGGCAGTGCGTACCGGGGTGGCCGGGGCGAGCCTGACGGGTACCGCCATGCTCACAGCGGGCGCGGTGCTGGCGGCTGTTGCCGCGGCGACGCTGACGGCAACCGCGACGCTCACCGCGGTCGGTGTGGTCGGGTCGGTCGCGATCCTCACCGTGACCGCAACCCTCACTGCGGGGGCGGTCCGGACCGGGGTCGGCGGGGCGACCCTCACCGCAACGGCGACCCTGACCGCTGCCGCCCAGGTCGTGGTCGTCGCAACAGTGGTGTTGTCCGCGACCGCGTCCCTGGCCGCTGCTGGCCGGCTGGCGTTCGCCCCGGCCGCAGCCCTTGTCCTGGTGGTCGCGTTAGCCGCGCAGGCTGACGTAACACAGGCGTTCACCGTCGGCAGGCTCACCGCGTCGGCCGTGACCTCGGGGCTGACCGCGAGCACGGCTCCGACCGCTGTCCTGACCGCAACATCCGCACGAGGAGGACCCGCGTGACGTCCAAGAACATCGGCGACGGCCGGCTGATCCGGGTCTGCGATGTATGCGGCGGCGTTGACGACCACCCCCGGCATGTGATCGCCGGGGACCCGGGCACCGGCCCGCCGGACCCGGACATCGCCGCGAAGGTGCTCGACGCGGACCTGCCCTCCGACGTGCGTGCGCGGGTGCTGGGCGACCTGTACGACACCACCGTCCGGCTCCGGCACCTGGACTGCTGCCGTGAGGTCGGCTGCCCCGACGGCACCTGCAACACCCAGACCGCCAGCGCTGGAGGGAAGACCGGCAAGGCGATGCTCACCCACCTGATGAGCTTGGCGGAGGTGCCGGAATGACCGTCGGACTCAGCTCGGCCAACTTCGCCGACAAGGTTCTCAACCACATGCTTCGGCAGGTGGCTTCGACTGCGCCAGCGGGTCTGTTCACGAAGCTGCACACTGCTGACCCGGGCGCGGCCGGCGCCACCGCCGCGTCGTCGGTGACCACCCGGATCACGACCACGTTCGCCGCGAGCTCGGCCGGGTCTTGTGCGCTGGCCGCGACCTTCCCGGCGTGGACATCCTGGGCGGGCACCTCCCCGGAGACCGTCACCCACTTCTCGCTGTGGGATGCCTCCACGGCCGGCACGTTCCTCGCCTCGCTGGCGCTGACCGCATCCCGGACGGTCCAGACGGGTGACACGCTCACCTGGTCGTCGGGCAGTGTGGCGCTGACACCGATCGCGGCGTAACGAGCGATGCCGCTCTACGCCACCGCCCAGCCGTTCACCCTGTCAACGGCGGTCACGAACGTCTCGACGGGGCTGCTGGCCGACCCGGGCGCGCTGGTCCTCACCTACGTGAACGTGGCCCCGGGATCAATAGCGGTGGTGAGGAACTGGCCGACCCCAGCGGAGATCGTCAAGGACAACACCGGCCTGTTCCACTACGACGCCGCAGCACTCGGCACCGCCGGGCACTACCGGGTCACCTGGGTCGCGACCGGGCTCAATGCCGGGGAGAAGTACGAGGTCTTCGACGTTTTCGACCCGGCCACCTACCCCCGGCTGGTGTCCCTCGCGGATGCGAAGGCTTATGTCAAGCTCCTCGGCACCGCCGATGATGCGCTGCTGGACCGGATGGTCGGCTGGGCGTCAGCGCGGATCCTGCGCGAGGTCGACGCCTACCAGCAGACCTTCACCGAAACCCGCACCCTGCACGGGGACCGCACCTTCCTGCTCGCGCATACCCCGGTCCAGTCGATCACCTCGCTGACCCCGGTCGGCCCCCATACCTCGGCCGTGGACGTATCCAGCGTGTGGGTGCAGCACCCGGCCGCTGGCATCATCGGCTGCACCTACGGCCTATACGGCACCTACACCGTGGCCTACGTCGCCGGCTACAGCGCGGTTCCCGCCGGGGTCGACGGGGCCACGCTGGCGCTGATCCAGCACTGGTGGAACCAGAGCCAGGCGCACGGCTCGTCCACCTACGGCGAGGCTGGGTTCGTCCCGGACTTCTCCGGCCTGCCGAACACGGTGAAGAACCGACTCGCTGGGCTGGTCATGCCGGGCATCGCATGACCGTCAAAGCCGCCCGCGCGGCGCTGGCCGCGCAGATCACCACCGCCGTCAATGATCCGACCGTGTCCGTGCTGGCCTACGAGCCGCCGTCGCTGTCCGGCGACGTCATCACCGTGGTCACGGCCGGGGTGACGGACACCGAGTACCGGCTGCAGGTGCGGATCTACGTGGATGCGGTCCAGTCCGCTGAAGGCCAGGACCGGCTCGATGACCTGCTGGAGGCGGTGGAGGGCAACGCCCTGTCCGATCTGCCCCGGTCGGCGTGGGAGTGGGTGTACAACCAGGCCGAGAGCACCTTCCAGATGGTCACCACCATCGACTACCCGCGCGAGGACTTCTAGAGCCGCTGCGACAGCGGTCCCGCACCGTAGATGGTCGCTGTCATCCGCATTTCGCCGAAGCCCGACTCGACTGCGGTCTTGACGATGATCCCGAACCCGAACAGAGTCCGGCCGTCCTCTTCGGTGATAACTACCGAGACCCGTTCGCCGACAAGGTGATCGATCATCTCGATGGCTGCGCCATCCACCCGGGCGTTCCAGTCTTTCAGCCCGAGGACTGGCGTGCCGGTCGTCCGAGCTTCCATGTCCGGCACCCAGGCTGGCTCGACTGGCGCTCGGCAGACGAGGCACTCGTGACGGGTGATGGTGTAGCCCTCACCCTCGCATACGCCGCCGCACGATCCGTCGCAATCAACATGCTCCGGGATGGCGTTCAGGGTTGGCAGCTTGCTCTCGTGGTCGAAGGCGTGGAAGTGCCCAGCCGGGTCGGTGTGCTGCCAGGTCCGGTCAGGCTCTACCGCCATCTCGGACCGGACGTACTGAACATCCTGCATCACTTCGTAGGTGGTCCGGAACGGACCCCGGCCGTTCACCATGGCAGTTGTCCCTACCGGCGTGGTGGTCTTCATATCGGCATCGTTGCACGGGGGGTTGGTGCCCATGAGGATCCTCGCCTGCCACCCCGGACCCTCTTTCTCCGTCTCGGATCTCTACGACGGGTACACGGCGGCGCTGCGCGAGTTGGGCCAGGAAGTACACGAGTACAACCTGGACCGGCGGCTGCAGTTCTACTGCTCGGCGCTGCTGGAGTTGGGGGAGCGGGGCGCAGGCGGGGAGGTCACCATCCGCCGAGCGCTCGGCTACGACGACGCCGTCTCCCTGGCGCTGAACGGTCTGCTGGCCGCCTGCTACCGGCTCTGGCCGGATGTGCTGCTGGTCGTGTCCGGGCTGTTCGTGGACGAGCAGATCCTGGACTGCGTCCGCTCCCGCGGCACCCGGGTGGTGATCCTGCACACGGAGGAGCCCTACGAGCACGACCGGCAGCTCGCCCTCGCCGCGCGCGCGGATGTGAACCTGGTCAACGACCCGACCCACCTGGACGCCTTCCGGGCGGTTGCGCCGACCTGGTACCTGCCGCATGCCTACCGCCCGGACCGGCACCATCCGCGGCCGCCGGTGCCGGAGCTGGTGTGCGACTTCGGGTTCGTCGGCACCGGCTACCCGTCCCGGGTGCGGTTCTTCGAGGCCGTGGACTGGTCGGGGCTCAGCGTGCGGCTGGCCGGCAACTGGGTGGCGTTGCCCGAGGCTTCGCCGCTGCGGCGGTGTCTGCTGGACGAGCCGGACATGTGCCTGGACAACGCGCAGGCCGCGGACCTGTACGCGTCGTGCCGAATGTCGGCCAACATCTACCGGCGGGAGGCCAACGACCCCGGCTACGTGGCCGGGTGGGCGATGTCCCCGCGTGAGGTTGAGCTGGCCGCGATGGGCCGGTTCTTCCTGCGGGAGCCGCGCGGCGAGGGCGATGAGTTGCTGCCGATGCTGCCGACGTTCGCCGGCCCGGAGGACTTCGGCGAGCAGCTCCGCTGGTGGCTGGAAAGGCCCGATGATCGGGCGGAGGCTGCCGGGAAGGCGCGGCTAGCGGTCGCCGACCGGACCTTCGCGAACCATGCTGGGATGCTGCTGCGGCTGCTCGGCGGCTAGGCCCGCCGCGCGTAGCGGATGACCAGGCCGACGGCGAGCAGCCCGAGACCGGCCAGCGCGGCGCCGAGGATGAGCACCGACCCGGGTGGGCCGATGTTCCCGGACGCGGTGATGCCTGCGACGACAGCGACGAACAGCAGCAGCATGCCGGCCACTGCGGGGACGACTCCGCGACTGCCTCGAACGATCTGATCTCGACCCATACCCCGGATGGTCCCGTAGCCGCTCTCGGATGTCACGGGCCGAACGTCATCACACGAGGAGGGGCAAGTGCCCGCTACCGGCCGTAAGTCGGGACGCAACGCCGTCATCTACATGGACCCCACCGGGGCGGCAGCCGCGTCCCGGCTCGCCTACCAGGCCACCTGGTCGATGAACTTCACTGTCGACAAGCTGGACGTGACCACCATCGACGACCCGAACAAGGTGTACGTGGCCGGGCTACCGGATGCCACCGGCCAGTTCGCGGGCTTCTACGCCGACGACTCGGTGCAGACCTACACCGCGGCCACCGACGGGCTGCCGCGGAAGATGTACCTGTACCCGGACAAGGGCCTGGCCACCCAGTACTGGTTCGGCACCGTCCTGCCGGACTTCTCCATCGACGGCGGGGTCGGCGACCCGATCAAGGTGTCGTCGTCCTGGTCCGCCTCCAGTCCCATCATCAAGCAGGGCTAGCCGATGGCGTGGGTCTTCACGGTCGACGGGCAGAAGTTCTCCACCGCCGACCTCACCCTCGACGAGGTGGTCGCTGTGGAGCAGGCCACCGGGGTCGGCTGGTACGCGCTGAACCCGGTGGAGTCCGCCGCGCAGGCCCGGGCGCTGCTGGTCGAGATCTACGCCCGCACCCGCTCCCGGGATGAGGCGAAGAAGATCGTCGGCGCGCTGACGGTGCGGGACGCCGCCCGGTCCATCGACTGGGAGAACGACGACGACCGGCCCATCGAGTTCGAGAACGGGATCCCGGTAGTGGACCCAAAAGAGGGCACGGAAGAACCGGCGACGACCTGATCGTGTGGGCGCTGAAACGGTACGGGTGGCCCCCCTGGGTCACCCGCCGTAACAGTCTCCGGGACCTGGAGCTGCTGCTGGACGTGGCCGAGGCGGACGCCGATGAGGGGTGAGCCGATGCCGGACCTGACAATTCGCGGCGGTGACGGCCTGGTGTCGCTGGCCGGGAAGCTGGACACGATCGGCAGGCAGGGGCTCGCCCCGGCGATGGAATCCGGGCTGATGCTGGCCACCACCCCGCTGGTCGCCGCAGCACGCCGGAACGCGGAGGCGGTCCTGCCGAAACGCGGCGGCTACGGCCGCGAGGTCGCCGACAGCCCGATCACCGTCATCCCGCTGCACCGGACTGACACGGCGGCGGTGAAGATCACCGCCCTGGGGCACGACCCGCGGCTGGACACCCAGGGCCGGCTGCGGCATCCGGTCTACGGCAACCGCAATGTGTGGCGGCAGCAGAAGGTCCCGGCCGGCTGGTTCACCGCCGCGATGCTGCGCGGCGCGGACACGGCCCGCCAAGCGGTGCTGCGGGCCGTTGACCGAGTCCTTGATCTGATCTGAGAGGAGCCCGGTGCCTGACCGCATGCTGTCCTGGGTACTGGAGGCCAAAGACAGGTCATCGGCCGTCTTCACCAAGAACGCCCAAGCGGTCGGCTCGCTATCAACGCAGTTGGACAAGGCCCGCGACGCCGAGCTGAAGTCCCGGGCGGCGACGCTGAGCGCTGAGAAGGCGTCGCTGGCGGTCACCGACGCCCGCAAGCGTGCTGCGGTGGTCACCAAGGACGCCAACTCCACCGAAGAGCAGCGGCGGAAGGCGCTGCTGTCGGTGGAGCAGGCCGAGGTCCGCCACGCCCAGGCGATCCGCCGGGTGGATGTGGCGAACCGGGCGCTGATCTCCTCCAGCAGGCAGGCCAGCAGGGAGACCGAGACCGCAGCGAAGCGGTCCGGGTTGTTCGGGGACACCCTGCGTACCGCTGTGGCTGGCGGGGCCATCTACGCCGGGATCAAGGTCGCCAAGTTCGGGCTGGACGCCGCGCACGCCGCCTCCGACATGAACGAGTCGGTGAACAAGTCGGCGGTGGTGTTCGGCGTCGGCCAGGACGCGGTCCTGAAGTTCGCCTCCACGTCGGCGAAGTCGCTGGGCATCAGCCGGCAGGAGGCCATCGAGTCCACCGCGACGTTCGGGAACTTCTTCGAGGCGCTGAAGATCGCTCCGCCGGCTGCGGAGAAGATGTCGATCCGCATCGTGCAGCTCGCCGCGGACATGGCCTCGTTCAACAACGCCGACCCGACCCAGGTGCTGGAGGATCTGCGGTCCGGGCTGGCCGGGCAGATCGAGCCGCTGCGGAAGTACGGTATCGACCTATCCGAGGTTGCGTTGAAGGCCGAGGCGATGCGGCTGGGGCTGGGGAAGATCGGCCCGACGCTGACCGGGTCGCAGAAGGCGCAGGCCGCCTACAGCCTGATCCTGCGCCAGACCACCACCGCGCAGGGCGACTTCGCCCGAACCTCGTCGGGGGTCGCGAACCAGCAGCGGATCCTCAACGCCCAGTTCAAGGACTTCCAGGCTACGGTCGGCAAGACGTTCCTGCCGGTGCTGTCGGGGGCGGTGAAGGGCGCCAATTCGCTGCTCGGCCCGATGAGCGAACTGGTCGTCAAGGTCCAGGACTTGCCGGGGCCGGTGAAGCAGGGCGCGGTCGCGTTCGGGCTCATGTATGGCGCGTCAAAGCTGCTGGGGCCGACGATCGGCCGGGTCGGGTCGGCCATCGGCGACCTGCCGCTGCGGGGCCTGTCGGTGAACCTGGAGGGAACGGTCGGCTCAACTGGCCGGCTGTCCGGGGTCGTGAAGGGTCTCGGCGCCGGGATCAAGGGTGTGACCGCTGCGGTCGGCCCGATGAACATCGCGCTCGGCGCGGTCGCTGTCGCCGGCAGTGTGGTCTTCTCCCGGCTGCAGGACGCGGCGCATGTGGCCCAGCAGTTCGCTGACACGATCACCGCCAAGGGCGGGACGGACCTCAACTCGCAGATCGCGCTCGTGAGCGACGAGTTGGACCGACAGAACCAGCTTGCCGGCAAGGGGATATCTCTGTTCGGCAGGCTGTACCTCAACGAGGACTCTAAGCGGGCGGCGAATAATGCCGACGCGCTGACTACGAAACTCGGCGACCTCCGCACCCAGGTCGACGTCAACGCCGCGTCGGCGAAGGCCCTTGCCGACCAGCAGCAGAAGCAGGCCGACACGGCCAACAGCGCTGTTGCCTCGACCGGGAAGCTCGTGTCGGTCCAGGACCAGTTGAAGAACCCGAAGGTGATCAAGGCGGTTGACGACTTCGGGCAGACGATCAACAGGACCACCGGCCAGGTGCTGGAGCAGAAGACGGCGATCGAACAGCTCACCTACCAGTACGACCGGCTGACCGGGAAGGACATCTCCGCCGCCGAGGCGGCGATCAACTTCGAGGCGGCGGTCGACGGGCTGAGCCAGTCGGTGCATGACAACGGCCGGACCCTGGACATCAACAGCGAGAAGGGCCGGAACAACGAGACGGCGCTGCTGAACGCGGCCAAGGCAGCGCAGGAGTTGTCTGAGAAGGTCGGGGACACGAAGGGCTATGACGCTGGCCGCGCGGCGATGATCGAGTCCCGGAACCGGCTCCTCGACCTTGGCCGGCGGCTGGGGCTGACCAGGGCCCAGGTACAGGCGTACGCCGACACCTATCTGAAGATCCCGGCCGCGAAGCCGACCTACATCTCCACCCCGGGTGCGAAGATCTCCGCGCAGCAGCTCGACGCGGTGCTGAAGAAGACGGGGGAGTTGCCGCTGCGCAAAACCGTCAACGTGCAGGTCAACATCCGCGGCAACGACGTGACCGGTTCCTTCACCTACCTCACCCCCGGCGGCGGCCACGCCAGGGCGTACGGCGGGTGGATCCCCGGCTACTCCGGGGGGGACCGGGCCGACAATATCCCAGCCCGGCTGACCGCCGGCGAGTTCGTGGTGCAGCGGCCGACCGCCCGGAAGATCCAGGCGCAGGCCCCCGGGTTCCTGGACGCGTTGAACGCCGGGCAGGTGGATGTCGGCGGGGACAAGTCGGGGATGCGGCTGCGGTACGGACGAGCGCTGGCCTTCGCCAGCGGCGGCTCGGTGCCCTACGTGCAGTCATGGCTGCGGGCGCAGGACCCGAAGCCCTACATCTGGGGTGGGGTCGGACCGGGCGGTTTCGACTGCTCCGGACTAGTCGGCGCGGCCTACGGGCTGCTGCGCGGCTTGACCCCCTACCGTCGGTACTTCACCACCGCCGGCTTTCCCGGTTTCGACGGCTTCCGGCGCGGTACCACACGCAACGGGTTCAACGTCGGGGTCAACCCGGGCGTGCACATGGCGGGGTCACTCGGCGGGCTGGGCTTCGAGGCGCAAAGCACGGCGACCGGCGTCCACGTCGGCGCGTCCGCGACCCCAACGTCGCGGTTCGCGCAGCAGTGGTATCTGCCCGGGGTGGGCGGACTGACCGCCGCGCAGATCCACCAGACGGTGGCGCTGGTCCGGCCCCGGATCATCGCCGACATCATGCGGGACCTCGGGGTCCGTTCGGCCGACCGCGGGGCAGTGCTCCGACCGGGGTTGAACGTGCTGGACAACCGCACCGGACAACCGGAGCGGCTGGTCCCGGCCGCCCAGCCGGTCACCATCCAACTCGTTGTGGACGGGGACGTCCTCGCGGAAGTCGCCTCGACCCGGATCCTGGCCGCCGCCGACGGCGGGTCGAGGCGGTAGCGGTGCCGATCCTGCAGATCCGGCCGACATCGACCGGCGCGTCGGCCGCGGTCACCTCCTCCTCCGGCACCCCGCACGCGGACCTGTCCGACGACAACGACGCCACCGTGGTCCGCGGCACCGCGGACATCGCCTACGTCTACCTGGGCCTGGCCGATGTGACCCTGTCCGCGGGGCAGCGGGTCAAGCAGGTGCGGGCGATCGTCAAACGGGCCAGGGACACCGCCGATGTCGGCCGGATCGAGCAGTGCCGGGTCCGGCTGGTGTATGCCGGGAAGTTCGGGAAGCCGGACTACTTCGCCGCCTACTACACCACCCAGGGCACCGAGTTCGGGCCCTGGCGTAACGTCGCCCCGGACGGCGGGGCCTGGTCGGAGCCGAAAATCGACGGGCTGACCGCGGAGGTCACCTGGTACGCCAACGACTCCGGGAGCTACTTCCTGCGGGTCTCCGAGCTGTACGTCGATATTGAGACCAACTCGCCGCCGTCGGTGGGTACCCCGACCGTGTCCGGGGTCACCACCACCACCACCCCGGCCTGGGCGTTCTCCTACTCCGACCCGGACGGCGACCCGCAGACCCGGTACCGGGTGAAGGTGTTCTCCGCCGCCCAGTACGGCGCGGCCGGCTTCAACGCGGACACCTCGACGGCGACGTGGGACTCCGCCGAGCAGACCGGCTCCACCACCTCCGGGACGGTCGGGTCGGGGCTGGTCAACGGCACCACGTACAAGCTGTACGCGAAGGCCGCGCAAGCCTGGACGGGGCCGCTGGGGACGCTGTGGTGGTCGCCATGGGGTGTCTCCGCTGCGTTCACCATCGCGCTGACCCCGCCGGCGACCCCGACGGTGACGGTGGCCGGGCAGAACGCCCCGCCGGACTACCGGGTGCTGGCCACCGTGGTCGCACCCGCCTCCCCGGGCGGGCTGTCCACCGCCACCGGGGTGATCCTGCTGGAACGCGGGGAGCGGCTGCCCGCGGACCGCGGCACGTTCGGGAACTGGATGCCCGCGCAGCTCGCGTCCGGCGGCTCCGAGACCCGCTCCACCCAGGGCTTCCAGCTCACCTCCGGGTCGGACTCGATGCTGTGGGAGCCGATCAACATGACCCTCGTGACCGGGGTCGCCGGGATGATCCACTGGGTGGTGCGCTCGGGCACCCAGGGCTTGCTGCGCGCCGGCGCATCCGACGTTGGCCCGGATGTTGATGAGGGATGGCGGTACGCGGTCGTCCCCGGCTCCGCGCACACCGGCGCGGTGTGGGCGTGGTGCGCGTCCGGCACCTTCTCCTCGGTGCTGGCCTGCGCGTGGTTGAAGTCCGATGGCACCACATCCGCGTCGACCACGCAGGCCGTCACCATCACCACCACCCCGACCCGGTACACGGTAGCCGGCACCTGCCCAGCCGACGCGGTATCCGCGCGGCTGTCGCTGCAGAACACGGCGTCATCGGCGTCCGCGGAGGTGTACGCCACCCGCTGGGGGTTCGGGCTCACGAGCCTGCTCGCCGACGGGCAGCCCGGGGTCGGGCAGCCGGTCACCTGGACCACCGTCCGGCAGTTGTCCAGCCTCACCATCGCAAGCCTGACCTCCTCGCAGACGTTCGCGGTGCAGGACCACGAAGTCGTCCCCGGCCGGCCCACCCTGTACCGGGCCACCACCATCGCCACCCTGGCCACCGGGGAGACCGTCGCCTCCGCACCGTCCACCACTGCGGTCGCCTACCTGACGCCGCCGGCCCGGACGCTGCTGACCGACCCGCTGCACCCGGAGCAGGCGATGGTCGCCCGCGTCGACGCCGGCCACTCCGGGCAGCAGGCCGCGGACAGCATCGCCGTGCATCCGCTTGGCCGCGACGGTGACCCGGTGGTGGTGCAGTCCTGGGCGAGCGGGCAGATGGACGGCAGCCTGCACCTGACCGCGCTGTCCGAGGTTGACGCGCACCGCCTCGCCCGCCTGCTCAACGCCGGGAACCGGGTACTGGTGCAGTGGTCGTTGGGTGGCCGGACCTACTATGCGGTGACCGGGCTCGCCACCACCCGGGTCACACCCGGCCTGTACCGCTACGAAGCGTCGGTGCTGCAGACACAGGCCCCCTGACATGGCCTGGCCAATCTCCCCGGACCTGGCCGCGGCCCTGCTGGGCAGCCACACCTCGGTCGCGAAGGCGGACATCCTCTATGACGGGGAGCTCGTCGCCACCGTCGCCGGGGAAGGCAACATCGGCCTGTCCGGCCAGGTGCGGCTGGTCGGCGGCAACGTGCAGGTAGCGCGTGCCACAGTGCGCCGCACCGGCACCGTCACCTTCTACGACCCGGGTCGCGAACTGGACGACCTGATCGTGCCGCTGCGGGCCGAGGTCAGGCTGTGGCGGGGGGCGCTGCTGCCCAACTCCGGGCAGACCGTGGTAACCACCGTAACCGGCGGCCTGGCACCCTCCACCTCGCTGGCACCCTCCACCTCGCTGGCACCGTCGGCGGGGTCGGTGGTCACCACGTTCGTGTCGGGCCCGGACCGTGAGTACGTGCCGGTGCTGACCGGGGTGGTGTTCGCGCCGACCGGCGGCACCTGGCCGCAGCGCGAGGTCGGGCTGAAAGACCGGATGGCGTGGGTGGCCCGGCAGCGGTTCGTCAACCCGTGGAAGACGGCCCCGAACATCCCCGTCGCGCAGGCCATCACCACCCTCATCTCATCCCGGATACCCGCACCGCGGCGGTCGCTGTCGATTCCGGACACCGGCGCATCCACCGGCACGGCCGTGTCGCTGGTGTTCGACGAGCAGGCCGACCCGGCCGAAGCCTTGGCGGATCTGGCGACCGCGGCCGGACAGGTCCTCTATGTGGATCCGATGGGCACGTTCGTCGCGGAGGTGGAGGGGGAGCCGGACCCGGCGGACGCGGTGCTGGTGCTGGCCCCCGGCCCCACGTCGATCATGCTGCGGCCGGTGCGGGAACGGGATGCGGGCGAGGTGGAGAACGCGGTCAAGGTGACCGGGGAGGCCACCGACCTGGCCGCCCCGGTCTCCGGGTACGCCGAAGACTCCGACCCGGACAGCCTCACCTACGTCCGGAAGGTCGGGGTCATCCCACGGTTCTGGTCCTCGCCGCTGATGCGGTCCAACGAGCAGTGCGTGAAGGCGGCGCTGACCATCCTGAGAACCCAACTCGGCCTGTCCGACACGATCGCGCAGGCCATCGTCCCCCGCCCCGACCTGGACGCCGGGGATGTGCTGCGGGTGGTCGACCCGGACCAGGGCATGGACCTCGCTGTTCTGGTCGACTCCTTCCCGGTGGACCTGGTGTCGGACGGGCCGATGAGCCTGTCCTGCCGCACGAGGACGGTCAGCCTGTGACCGGGGATGCGACCCGCCGCCTCGGCCAGCGCCTCGCCGTCCACCCCGACGGCAACCCCGGCCGCGGCGTGGCCGGGCAGGCGGTGCTGCGGCAGGCGGTTGTCGCCACCGCCGGCGCCACCACCGTCGGGGTGCTGCTGGCCGGGGACGACCCGGCCGACCCGGCACAGGTCGGCTGGATCTCCGCCGCCCCACCCGCCGTAGGCGACATCGGCTGGGTCGCGCACCTTGGCACCCACATGATCTGGCTGGGCACCCAGAACCGCTCCGGCCGGCCACCGGCCCGCTGGCTCGGCGAAGAGCACGCCACCACCTCCGCCAACCCCACCGCCAGCGTCACCGTCCTCAGTCTGACCGTTGACGTGCCGACCGGGTTGCCAGCCATCGCCCAGGTCCGGGTCGAGGGCCGTCTCGGGCACGCCATCTCCGCGGCCGGCGTCGGCGTCATCCTGGACATCGACAACACCACCGGCGGGCAGCCGACGATCACCACCGGCTCCGTGTCCGGCGGGCTGACCGTCATCCGGTACGCCGCGCCCACCCCCACCGGCTCCCGCACCTTCAACCTGACATTAGGCCCGACGGTGCCCGGGCAGCAGGTCACCGGCCGGTACCCGTCGCTGGAGGCGTGGATCGTATGACCGCACCCTCGTACACGCCGACCAACTACACCGACAACTCCACCACGGTGCCGGTCTCCGAGGCCAACCTGGAGCATGCGGAGAATCAGATCGGCGCGGTCACCACCGCCTACAACGCGCACGTCACCTCCCATCCCAAACCGACCGCAGCGCTGCTGTCCACCGACATCCCCGGCGTCGTGATCAACAGCCAGTCCGGCACTAGCTACACCCTCGTCCTCGGCGATGCTGGTAAGACGATCCTGTGCACCAACGCCTCTGCGGTCACCCTCACCGTCCCCACCAACGCGTCGGTCGCATTCCCGGTCGGCACGGTGGTGTCCCTCTACCAGATGGGCGCCGGGCAGGTCACCGTCGCCGGAGCCGGCGGGGTCACCCTGAACTCGCGGGGTGGGGCGCTGAAAACAGCCGGGCAGTACGCCCCGGCCGCGCTGCTGAAGACAGCCACAGACGTGTGGGTGCTGTCCGGGGACGTGACCGCCTGACATGGCGCTGCAGACCCTGCTGCCGACGTTGGGGGCCGGCCGGCGCCGCTCCGGCGGCGGGGTGAGCCGCGACCAACTTGTGTACGGCACCTATCTGCCCGATGCCAGCACGACCGGGCTGCTGTCCGACCCGGCCGGCTTCACCGTTATCAACGCCAACACGACCATCACGGTCGCGGGCACGACCTACACGAACACCTGGTTCAAGGGCCGGGTCGACGTGCGCGCCGCGAACGTGAGCCTGTCGAACTGCCGGATCACCGGGGACGCGCTCACCCCGTCCTCGGACACCGGCCTGGTCATGTGCAACCAAGCCTCGTGTGTGAACTTCTCCATCGTGGACTGCGAAATCTACTCGGCGGTCCCCAACCACTGGTGGACCGGCATCACCGGCCATGATTTCACCGCCGAACGCTGCAACATCTACTGGTCGGTCGACGGCTTCCAGTTGTCCAATACGACCACCCCGGCCGGGCCGTACAACGTGGGCATCTACGGCTGCTACGTCCACGACCTGTCCTTCTTCTCCCCGGACAGCACGCACACCGACAACAAATCCCACAACGACTGCCTGCAAATTTTCGGCGGGTCGGGTGGGATCGCGCTCGGCAACCGCTTCGACTCCTACCTCAGCACCACGACGGGGGATCAGTCCTACGCCGGCGACGGCACCAACCCGCCGGATGCGAACTTCGTCGCCAACCACCCGCAGGCGCTGTCCTGCGTGCAGATCAACGTGCTCTCGTCGCAGGGGCCGACGAACTACTCGATCACCGACAACTGGATGCGCGGCGGGGAGATCGGCGTCAACGAAGGCGACGCCGGGATCCCGGCGAACACCAACTTCGGCTCCGTGCTGCGTAACCGCTTCGACCACGAACAGTACCTGCAGGGCGGCGGCACGTTCTGGACCGCCGGCGACCACTCCGGCAACACCAACACGTGGACGATCAACGTCACCACCGACCTGGTCATCAACACCGGGCAGGGCACGCCGGACCGCAACTACTACCAGGACACCCTCGCCAACATCACCGTCCGCGGCGGTGCCTCACCCACCTCCATCCCACCCGTGGTCCGGGCGGCGGCGTCGACCAACACCGGCGCCACCAGCCAGACCGCGGTCGCGGTCACCATCCCCACCACCGGCCCGGGTGGGACGGTGGTGGCGGGGGACCGGGCGCTGGTCGTCGTCGCCGCCGAGCGGTCGTTGATCCCGTCTCTGCCGGCCGGGTGGACCAGCATCGACGGGGCGGCGTCCGGGTCGGCGACGATGGCGTGGCGGTTCGCTTGGAAGAACCTGGTGTCGGGAGACATCGGCGCGTCAGTGTCCTCGACGGTGACCACGGCCCGGCGGATGGCCATGGCCGTGATCGTGTTCGGCAACGCCCTCGACCCGATCGCCACCGCGGCCACTTTCACCCAGAACGGGGCCGGCACCGCAACGGCGACGCTGCCGAACGCGACCCCGGCCGGGGCGGACGCGATGCTGGCCTCCGTCCTGGTGGCGATCTCCTCCCTGAGCCCGTTCGCGCGGACGTTCACCCCGGCCGCGACGTGGACCGAGCAGGCCGAGAACGGCTCCACCGCGACCAGCAGCAGCAACGCGTTCGTGCACGTCGATGTGAAGGCGATCACCGGCTCCGCCGGGGTGCTCCAGACCGGGGACACGGTCACCTGCGCCGAGGGCGGCGCCTACGGCTGGATGGGATGGTCGGTTGTGATCCCGAAGGCGTGAAGGCGGCCGTAGACTAGTTCTTGGTTGAAGGCATGGGGGGAACGCGTGCTCGTCCGTCTGCTGCACGCGGCCAACATCGCCCGGCGTCGATGACCGCAGCCCGGCTCAAAGCGGTCGCCGGCGCAGCCGAATGCGTCGCGGTCGCCACCTCTCTGTACTTCCGGCCACCCGAACCGGCGATCAACTTCCTCCCCGGCACCGCCACCTCCTGGACGGTCATCTTCCTGCTCGGCGCGGCCGGGTTCCTGGTCGCCGCCACCACCGGCTACCCGCAGGCGATCCTGCTCGTGTTCGGGTTCGGCGCCACCATCCACGCCTGCCTAGCGTTCTCCCTGACCGGCACCGCGATCGCCGCCGGCGCCGGCTGGCTCGGCGCCGGCCTGGCCGGGCTGATCGCCGTCTCCTACGCGGTCGAAGCTGCCCGGGTCGCGAGGTGGCTGCCGTGACCCCTGAACTGATCACCAGCCTCGGCACCCTGCTGGTCGGGATCATCGGCGCGGCCACCGCGCTCATCCTCGCCCTCCGCAAACGGATCACCGAGGAGGAGCTGCCCGAGCTGCGCCGCCGCGTCGAGGAGCTGGACGCCGAAGCCCGGACCGACCGCGCCGAACTCGCCGAGGCGCGAGCGGACGTGGTGTTGCTGGACCGGCATATCTTCAGCCTTGAGCGCACGTTCGCGCAGCACGGTCTGGACCCGCCGCCGCGGCCGGAGCCGGTGACTTCGGCGGTCAGCCGGTCCCGGACCGGCAGGAGGCACCGATGAGGACGCTACGGGTCGAGCAGGCCTGGCGGGGCATGTCCAAGGGGCTGCGGCTGACCATCACGCTGGCCGTGGCCTCCATGCTGTTCCTGCTGGCCGGCGTCGGGGAGCTGGTCGCCGGGCAGGTGCAGGTACGGACTCAACAGTCGGCGGACTCGGCGAAGATCGACGCGCTGTACCAGGCGGTCGTGGTCAACCGGCGCAAGCTGGAGCAGCACGGGCTCGCGCCGGTCGGCCCGCCGCCGGAGCAGATCCTCGCGCACCCCACCGCCACCACCGCCATGCCCGGCCTGGACGGCAAACCGGGTCAGCCGGGCGCGTCGGGCCCGGCGGGACCGTCCGGGCCGGCGGGCCGGGCACCGACCGCGACCGAAATCGCCGCCGCGGTCGACGCCTGGCTGGCCGAGCATCCGATCAACCCGCAGACCGGGGCGGTCGGCGCGTCTGGTGCGGTGGGGCCGAGCGGTCCCGCAGGGCCCAGCGGACCCGCCGGGCCGAGCGGCGCAATCGGGGCCACCGGACCCGCAGGGCCAGCCGGATCGCTGCAGCCGTTCACCTTCACGTTCACCGTGCCGCTGGTCAACGGCAAGCTCCGCACCATCACCATCCGGTGTGCTGTCGTCTCCGGCGCCTACACCTGCCAGCAGGTCAGGTGACGGAATGGTGGTCCGAGGCCGTGAACTACCGCAGTAACCAAGGGACTGGAGGCCGTGTGAGGCGACTCGTCCTGGCCGCTGTGCTGCTGGTGGCCGGCTGCGCGAGCACCCCACGAGCACCGGCTGCGCAGCCGGCCACGTCATCAGCGAGTCCCCTGGCGACCTCAGCCTACCCGGCGGGGGCGACGAATCCGGCCGTCACCCAAGCCACCATCGGGCAGACGATCTGCGTCCCTGGGTGGACCGCCACCATCCGGCCGAACCTGCCGACCCGGCCCGGGTACGAATACGACCATCTCATCCCGCTTGAACTCGGCGGGGCGCCGACGGACCGCGCGAACCTGACCTACATACCGCTGTCCCGAGCCCGCCGCGACGATGTGGAGGAGAACCGGCTGCACCGGCTGGTCTGCGCTCACAAGTTCGGCCTCGCCGACGCGCAGGCCCGGATCCTGGCCTGGAAGCGCGCGCCGCTGCCCTCCTCGCCGCCGTCACCCACTGCCCGTCGGACAACGGCTCGGCCTACGACAGCACGGCCCTCGCCGACCGTGGCCAGCGTCTACTACGCCAACTGCGCGGCAGCCCGAGCCGCCGGGGCTGCGCCGCTGAACCGCGGTGAGCCCGGGTACCGGCCGGCATTGGACCGGGACAACGACGGAGTGGCCTGCGAGTGAGGTCGGTGGTCGTGGTCGAGTTGCCGGCCGGGTTCACCCGCATCGACGCTGTCGAGGTGTTGGGGCTGCTGCGGGTGCCGCTGCTGGACCGTTTCGGCCCTGGCTGCACGGTCAGCGTGGTGGTGGGTGCGCAGGCCGACGCGGTGCTGGCCGTGCTCCGGCCGGTGTGACCGGCGCTAGCGGATCCTCCGTCCACGCCCGGGTCGCTGCCATGCCTCGATTGTCGTGGACCACCACCACGGCGCCCGACCGACGTGCCCGTCCGGCGGGGGAAGGCTGCCGCGGGCGACCGCTATGGTCACCGAGTCGGGGCGGATGCCGAACCGGGCGGCCACCGCCGCCCGGTCCAGTTGCACACCCTTTCCGGCGACCATCGGCTCAGAACGGCCATTCGCCGCGGGACCGGCGATCGAGCAGATCCAGCATCCTGAATCCGGCGTCGGTGAGCCCGCCCACGGTGACCCGGTTCGGCCCGGACGCCAGATGCGCGGCCCGGTAGCCGGCCAGGTTGTAGGTGATGATCGGCTTGTCGATACCGGCCAGCACCGTGTCCGGGTCGACGGTGTTGCTGTACCCGTAGCCGTAGGAGGCGCTGAACCCGGGGGTGTGCGCCTGCTCATCGGTCAGGATGACCACCCGGTCGTGGCCGGTGTAGCTGGTGGCCACCGCACCGAAGGTGTCGGTGCCGCCCATATTCGTCAGCCCGGCGATGGTCGGCAGCAGCGAGCCGGCCTTCGGCAGGCTCACCCGCTGGCGGTCGGTGCCGTAGACGTACACGTCGGCGAACTGCGCGCGCAGCCCGAGCGCGAACCCGAACAGCGCCGCGGCCTCCCACCGCTGCAGATCCGAACGGTCGGACAGGGTGGTCCACATCGACCCGGACAGGTCGACCAGGATCAGCGTCCGGCCGGGCAGGACCGGGACATTGGCCAGCGAGTGTTGCACCGCCTGCTCCAGAGCCCATGCCCACCGCAGGCTCGGCGCGGCCCGGTAGGCGGACAGGAACCGCAGCGGAAACTGGCGGGACTTCGCGACCTGCTCCGGGTCGGCCAGCTTCGCCGCAACCGTCTGCGCCACCGCGTCCGTGACGCCAGCCTGGTCGAAGTTGCGCAGGTTCCGCAGCAGCGCCATGTATCCCATGCTCGGGATGACGGCCTCCCACGCCTGCCGGTCCATCGGCCCCTGCAGCCAGCCGGATAGCGACTCCCACGTCATGCCGGCGGTCTGCAGCGGGATCTGCGGGCTTGACATGGACAGCATCGCTCGGCGCTGAGCAACCGGCAGCGCGTCCAGCGAGACTCGCGCCTGGATCATCTCCAGCCGCTCACTCGTGCGTGGCTCGTCCCGGTTGTGCCGGCGGTCCATCAGCCAGCGGAACAGGTCGGACTGCCACGGCGCGCGGGGTACCGGGTGGGTCAGGTCGATGACGTCACCGAGTCGGTAGGCGTGCGAGGCGCCGTCGTACTTCAGCGCCGCCCGTTCGTCGTACAGCCGGACTACCGCATCCGCGACGCCGCGCTGCTTGCCGCCGGCCAGCGTGCGCCCATACTTGGCGTGCCAGTAGGCCAGGAACTCGCCTGGCTCGTCCGGCCGCTGCAGCGCGGAGGCGACCACCGCCCGCGGGTTGGGGCCGCCCGCCTTCGCGTACTCGGCCGCCGCGACGATCGCCGCGGAGCGCATGTTCGCCTCCACCCGCAGCCAGCGGATCAGCCGCGCGGTCCAGTCCGGGTCCTCGGCGGTGGCTTGGTGTACCAGCCGGACGAAACGGTCGTCCCGCTGCCTGCCCGACTCGTAGAACGTCTGCTCGCTGACGAGGTTCGTCACCGCCAGCAGGAACAGCTCGGACCTGGTGTCCCGACCCCAGCCGGCCCCGCCCTCGGCGGTCGGCATCGGCTGGTCAACGGTCTGGACCGGACCGGCCATCGTCGGTGTGCGGGCCAGCCGGTCGAACTTCGCCATGTGCATCCCCTTCACGTCGGGGACGTCAGGCCGTGGACACTGCAGGCGGTGCCGAGAACCGGATGCGGACGGGTCGCCCCGCGCCATTTGGGGCACCGCACCCCGGACCCTTGCGGGAGGGGTGGGATGGATTCGAACCATTTCCCTTGAAGGAACCGGCCACTGCGCATCGGCACCGCTATGCAGTTGTGAGGGGCCGAGAACCAAACGAGGAACGGAACGTGTACGCGCTCTACCGCTGAGCTACAGACCGGCCTAGACCGATCTGACCGGATTCGAACCGGCGACCTCGTCCTCCCAAAGGAAGTACCGCGCCTCTGCGCATCGGCCCCACTATCCACTTGTGACGTCCGAGAACCATGCGACCGAAGGCGTTCCTTTTGCAGAGAAGTAGCCCTCGGCCTTCACATCGGACGTCACGGACGCTACAGACCGGCCGCTAGGTTGTCAAGCTGACTACGACATTCCCGGGAGGCGCTGTGACATTCCCCGTCGCTCGGCAGTTCCTCCCGCCGGTCGACCCGGACGACCTGACCGGCCAGCAGTTCCTCGCCACCCCGATGGGCGCTGCTAGCCCACCCGTCGCCATCGACTACTCCACCTCCCGGCCCACCCGCGCCGCCCTGCAGCAGGTCAGCGCCGTCGCGGTCGGTCGGTACGTCAGCTACCCGGGCGGCGTGAACAAGGATATCACCCGGGCCGAAGCCGACCAGCTCCGCTCCTGGGGCCTCGGCATCTTCGTCTACTGGGAGAACGCAGCCGCCGACGCGCTCGGCGGCCGGGCCGACGGGCAGAACATGGCCGCCGCCGCCCGCAACATGGTCCGCGGCGCCGGAGGACCAGCCGACGGGGGGCTGATCTACTTCTGCGTCGACTTCAACGTCACCCCGGCGCAGATGCCGACGGTGCTGGACTGGTTCCGGGGCATCCGCAGCGTGCTGCCGGTCAGCCAGGTCGGGGTGTACGGCGGCTACTACCCGGTCGCCGCCGTCCTCGACGCCGGCCTCGCCGACCAGGCATGCCAGACCAGGGCCTGGTCCGGTGGGCTGTGGGACGGCCGGGCGGCGCTGCAGCAATACTCCTGGACCACCCTCGCCGACGGCAGCCAGGTGGACCTGCTGCGGATCATGCAACCCGACTTCGGACAGTGGGATGGCCAGACGGGAGACTGGTTCGACGTGGCAACCAAAGACGAGCTCAAGCAGGCGCTCCGCGAGGTGGTCGCGGAGACCGGGCCCAATTCGGTCCAGGACATTCTCGGCCGCCGCGGCGCCCAATTCGCTGTGTCCGCTGGCCTCGCCCGCACCACAGATGTGCAGGCGGCGGTGGCACCGCTCCTCGACGACGAGGCGAAGCTGGCCGCGCTGGTCGAACAGGTCGTCCCCGGCGGCACCGCCGCTGACGTGGCTACGGTGACGGCGGCGGTGCGGGCGGTGCTGTCCGACGTGCGGCTCTCCGCGCCGGAACCCCCGGCATGACCAGCATGACCAGCCGCCGGACCCCGGCCAGCACGCCGAATGTCCACTGGCTCACCGCAGGCGAAGGCACCATCCTGTCAACCACCAGGGTCTGGACTGGCAACCGCGTCTACCTCTGCCCGGACCTGCTGGACCACCGGCGGATCGGTGCCGCCGACAACCTGAGGGGGCATGTCGTGCGGTGCGGGCGTTCTTCTGGCTGATGCGGGCCTGGCCGGTGAAGCCGGCCACCTACCCCACGACGGGGGTCCGCCATGACGACGAGGAGGTCAACGTGGCCGTGATCAAGCCGTGACCCGCTACGCCAAGGCGCTGGTTGCCGTCCTCGGCGCGGCTGCCACCGCGGCGGCCGGGACGCTCCCGCCGGATACCACCGCCTGGAAGGTCATCACAGCGGTACTGGCCATCGCGACCGCCACCGGCGTCTGGGGGGTACCGAACGCGACCCTGCCGAAGCCGCTGACCGGCGAGCACCGCCGAGTCGAACGGGCTTCCGCCCTGCCCCCGCCACGGTCGGAGCAGCCGAAGGACCGCTGAGCCCCTGCCGGCCGGGCCTCCTCGCGGCCGGCAGGCTAGAACAACGTACGGCCACCCGGCCGCTCCCGTGCACTCGACACCGGGAGCGGCCGGGCGTTAGCCGTTTGTGGGCGTCACCGCAGCTCATGGCCGCTGTTCACGCTCGGTGTGCTCCTCCACGTGAATCAGCCGGAGATCATCGAGGTCTGCGGTCTTCACATCGGCCCATCTCCACTGGTGCGGCTCGTCAAAGGAGATCCCGGCCCCGCTCAGGTGCCATCGCAGAGCATCGGGGTGCTCGCCGAGATGCTCATGGTCCACATCGTGGGAATGATGCGTCGCTAGCGGCTCGCTCACGTCCCCGCCTCCTCCGCCGCAGGCGCGCTAAGGGCCTTGAGCACCACGTCGGCGATCTTCAGTGCAAGCGCGGCCGCAACTACTGGCGGCAGCGTCGGGAGAGCGTCGTCCAACTGCTGCCTCACGGCGATCGCCGCGGTCCGTAGCGGCGACATCGCTTCGGTCATGATCCAGCCTCCAGCGCTGGTCGCTGCACCACGCCGGGCAGCAGCGACGGCATCTGCGCGGTCGCGTAGGCGGTGTCGAGTTGCGGGTGAAGCCACTCGCTGACCGTCTGCCCGTCGGGTAGGACGATGTCACTCATAAACGCGTCCTCCAGCGACAGCACGCCGTCCTCGACCGCGACGAACCGGGCCTTCGTCACCAGCAGCAGCGAGCGCCAGCGCCGACGTGTCTCGGCTGAGACCTGCTCGGCTACCTGGTTCGCGGTCCGTCGCCGGCCGGTCGGGGTCAGCCGGAACTCCTCAGCCGTCGGCAGCGGCAGGGTGAAACGGATCATCCGGTCGCCGACCCGGAACATCAGCCGGTGCTCGTTCAAGGTTGCGTCCCAGCCGCTCATGATGCCGGTCGCGCCGTGCGCGAGCAGCAGCCGCTCCAACTCCATCCGGGACCGCTCGGCTGAAACTTCGGTGCCCTGCGCGTAACGGCTCATCCTGCTCCCTCCG
>WNGE01005912.1_pt1 | contig 22953 bp, 18 predicted proteins | sample 5400651 | NCBI WGS metagenome assembly WNGE01 (sample SAMN13153370, study PRJNA577476) | soil metagenome | isolation source: 60 cm soil or saprolite under grassland replicate 2 | place: USA:California | collected 2016-06-15
AAGATTGTGTTCATGAGAAAGGGCTGAAGGCTAAAGCCTTTAGCCCTTCGATTTCCCAGCGATCGCGGCCTGCGCCGCAGCCAGTCGCGCGACAGGAACGCGGAACGGCGACGCGCTGACGTAGTCGAGCCCGACCTTCTCGAAAAACCTGATCGAGTCCGGATCGCCGCCGTGCTCGCCGCAGATCCCGAGCTTGATGTTCGGGCGCGTCTTCCGCCCGCGCTCCACCGCGATGCGCATGAGCTCGCCGACACCGAGCCGGTCGAGGGTCACGAACGGATCGCGGTTCAAGATCTCGTGCTCGAGGTAGGTGGCGAGCAGCGTCGCCACGTCGTCGCGGCTGATGCCGTACGTGGTCTGGGTGAGGTCGTTCGTGCCGAAGGAGAAGAACTCGGCCGACTCGGCGATGGCGTCGGCGCGGAGCGCCCCGCGAGGCACCTCGATCATCGTCCCGACGCTGTACTTCACCTTGCGCCCGCGCTCGGCGAAGACCGCGGCCGCGACGCGTCGCACGAGCTTCACCTGGTGGTCGATCTCCCTCTTCGTCGCGACGAGGGGAATCATGATCTCGGGCTGCACGTCCACGCCCTCGGCCGAGACGTCGCAGGCGGCCTCGAAGATGGCGCGCGCCTGCATCTCGGTGATCTCGGGGTAGGAGATGGCGAGCCGGCAGCCGCGGTGGCCCAGCATGGGGTTCGCCTCGTGCAGCTCGTCGATGCGGGCGCGCACGTGCTCCTCGCTCTTGCCGGTCGCGCGCGCCAGCTCCGCGATGCCCTCCGGATCGTGGCGCAGGAACTCGTGCAGCGGCGGATCGAGCGTGCGGATCGTGACCGGGCGCGGACCCATCACGCGAAGGATCCCGGCGAAGTCCTCGCGCTGGAGCGGCAGGATCTTCGCGAGCGCGGCGCGCCGCTCGGCCTCGTCCTCCGCGACGATCATCTCGCGCATCGGGCCGATCTTCCCCTCGCCGAAGAACATGTGCTCGGTGCGGGTGAGCCCGATGCCCTGCGCGCCGAACGCGATCGCGACCTCGGCCTGATCGGGCTGGTCGGCGTTGGCGCGAATCTTAAGGCGCCGCGCCTTGTCCGCCCAGCCGAGGAGCTTCGCGAACTGCTGGTACACCGGCGCGTCCTGGGGGGCGCGCGTCTTCTCGACGAGCACCTGCACCACCTCCGAGGGTCTCGTCCCGACCTGGCCCTCGATCACGTCCCCGGCCGTCCCGTCGATGGAGATCCAGTCGCCCTCGCTGAACAGGCGGGCGCCGAGCGGCGTCTGCACCGTCATCGTGCGCGCGTCGTAGTCGAACGAGAGCGCCTCGCAGCCGACGATGGCCACCTTCCCCATCTGCCGCGCCACGAGGGCCGCGTGCGAGGTCATGCCGCCGAACGCCGTCAGGAAGCCCTGCGCGGCGGCCATGCCGCGGATGTCCTCGGGGCTCGTCTCGTGCCGGGCCAGGATCACCTGCTCGCCGCGCGACTTCCATGCCTCGGCGTCGCCCGCGAAGAACACGATGCGGCCGGTGGCGGCGCCCGGCCCGGCCGGCAGCCCCTTCGCGAGGAGGCGGCCCTCCTCCTGCGCCTTCTTCTTGGCTTCGTCGTCGAAGATCGGGCGCAAGAGGTGGTTCAGGGCCGCCGGATCGACACGCAGCAGCGCCTCGTCGCGCCCGATGAGCTTCGCCTCCGCCATCTCGACCGCGATGCGCACGGCGGCGAGCCCGGTGCGCTTGCCCGAGCGCGTCTGGAGCAGGTAGAGCCGGCCGCGCTCGATGGTGAACTCGATGTCCTGCATGTCGCGGTAGTGCCGCTCGAGCTTGGCGCGCGCGTCGTCCAGCTGGCGCGCGACGCCGGGGAACCGCGCCGCGAGGTCGGAGATCTTGAGGGGGGTGCGGATGCCGGCGACGACGTCCTCCCCCTGCGCGTTCACCAGGAACTCGCCGTAGAGCTCGTTCGCGCCGGTCGCCGGGTTGCGCGTGAACGCGACGCCCGTGCCGGAGTCCTCGCCCATGTTGCCGAACACCATCGCCTGCACGGTCACGGCGGTGCCCCACTCCGCCGGGATGCCGTTCATGCGCCGGTAGGCGATGGCGCGATCGTTGTCCCACGACCGGAACACCGCCTCGATGGCGGCGACGAGCTGCTGCATCGGGTCGTCCGGGAAGTCGATACCCTTCCGGCGCCTCACCTCGGCCTTGAGCTCGACGACGAGCTCCTTCAGCGCTGACACCGGCAGCTCGGTGTCGAGCTTCACGCCGGCCGCGTGCTTCTTCTTCTCGAGGATGACCTCGAACGGGTCGCGGTCCTGCTTGCGCTCCGGCTTCATGCCGAGCACGACGTCGCCGAACATGGCGCAGAAGCGCCGGTAGCTGTCCCACGCGAACCGCTCGTTCTGGCTCCTCCGGGCGAGCCCTTCGACGGTCGCGTCGTCGAGCCCGAGGTTCAAGACCGTGTCCATCATCCCGGGCATGGAGACGCGCGCGCCGGAGCGGACCGAGACGAGCAGCGGGTTGTCCGGGTCCCCGAAGCTCTTGCCGGCGAGCGACTCCACCCTCCGCAGCGCGGCCTCGACCCCGGGCAGCACGTCCTTCGGGAGCCGCTTGCCGTTCTTGTAGAAGGCGGTGCAGACCTCGGTCGTGATCGTGAAGCCGGGCGGCACCAGCAGCCCGATGTTCGACATCTCGGCGACGCCGGCGCCCTTGCCGCCGAGGAGGTCCTTCATGTCCTTGTTTCCCTCGGCCTTTCCGCCGCCGAAGGAGTAGATGCGCTTCGTGCTCGCCATCGATGCCTCTTCTTGGACTGCGGGCCGGATGCCGAACGAAACGAAACCGTTGTCTGGCAGAACGGCTAGGCCCCGTAGGCGTCCCGATGATGCAGCAGACCACCCGCTCGGTCGAGTGTCCGTGACGTACGTCAGCCGGCGCAGGGGGCGAGCGCGCGCGAGCGCCGAGAGCGACGGCGTCGAGAGGGCCTCGTCAGCGCGACGGCGTCTGCGAGCAGCTGCGCGCGCACAGCGGTTCCAGGCGAAGCTCACGGTCTGGCACGAAGCCTGGCGGCACGGGCAGCGGGCGGGCACAGTCCGAGAGCAGGAACACCGCCTCGTGCCCGGGCCGGACGCGGGTGTCGAACTCGACGATGTGCCCCTGCCGCCGCCCGACGACCATCGCCCACAGCGCGCAACCCTGCCGGTAGAGCATCGGCGCGTCGTTGATGACGACCGACCGTGGAGCCACCGCCTCCGCCATCCGCCGGCACGCGTCGCCGTGCTCCGCCGGGTTGAAGCCCTGCCCCATCGTCGCCGCGAGCGTTTCCGTCCGCCAGCCCGGCGAGGCGGCGGCGGCGAGCGCGATGGTGGCCCCCACCGCGAGGAGGGCGCGCAGCCAGGTCGCTGGCACGGCCACGATCCAGGCTGCGCCGGCGAGCGCGAGGAGCGGCGCCAGGTTGAGCGCGAAGCGCGCCTGGTAGTTGTGACGGCTGACGAGCGAGAGCGCGAGCCACTCCATCGCGGCCAGCGTCGCGATGGGAGCGAGCCAACGCCTCACGGCCGGCACCCGCCAGGCCGCCAGCGCCGACGCGACCAGCATGACGAGCAGCAGCGGACGTGCGCCGGGCGCCACCCACGTCTCCCATGCCGAGCCCGGATAGTAGAGGAGGCGGCGCACCGACCCGACCGGCGTGTCCCCGCTGTCGTAGCCGCCGGCGGTGACCATCAGCGTTCGCAGCCGCCACGTGAACGGCACCAGGATCCACGCCGCCATCGGCGTCGCGAGCCATGTCCAGAGGAAGCGCAGCCGCTGAGGCACCTCGCCGGCGAGGCGCGACCGATCTCGCCACAGGGCGAGCTGCACGAACGTGAAGAGCGCGAGCGCCAGCCACGCGATGGGACCATGGACGTCCCGCAGCGCGACCCGAGCTCCCAGGTAGGTGCCCTCGATCCCGCCCGTGGCGGAGACGGCCAGCGCGATCGTGGCGAGCAGCGCCGCCAGCGCCAGCAGGACCGAGCCGGCCCACGAGCGCGCCCCCAGGAGGAGCGAGCGCAGCACGGCTGCCACCGAGCGCCGCGCCGGCGCGGTCCCTGCCGACATACCCTCGAAGGCGAGGACCGTCCCCGCGAAGAAGATCCCGTGCTGCCACTTCACGTGGAAGAGGAGGTTTCCCAGGAGCGCCAGCGACCACGGCCGCGCCGTGCCCCTCCGCCGCGCGGCGATCCAGGCGCCCGTCGCCGCGAGGGTGAGCAGGGCGGAGAGCGGCTCGAGCATGCCGTCCGCGGCGTAGACGAGGAGCGCGCGGTTTCCGGCCAGGTGCGCGGCACCGACCGCGAAGACGAGGAGCGCGTCCATCGCGGAGGAGGCGACGGCGCGCGCCGCGAGCGCCAGCGCGACCGCGATGGCCGCGGTCGCTGCGATCGAGAGGCCGTGCTCGACGGCGAAGATGCCGCCCGCGCCCGCGAGCACCTGGAGCGGGGCCGCGAGGACGAGCCGGAGCGTGGGCCAGGTCTCGGGACCGCCGACGTACCAGAAGAACGAGCGCAGATCGAGCTGTCGCAGCGCCTCGGCTGCGTCGAGGTCGAGCATGGCGCGGCGCGCGGAGTCCCAGCCGAACGCGTAGCGGTTCGCGACGCGAGGCAACACGAGCGCGAGGCGAACGCCGGCGAGCGCGGCGAGGGAGAGGCCGGCGACGGCACAGATGACGCGCCCCCTGGGGCGGTCGGCGGCCACGTCCATGGCGGGGAGGACACCAGAAAGGCCCCCTGCCCGCAAGCGCCGCCGGGGCGCCCACCGGGCCGAGGTGCCTGCGTCACGGGGAGGCCAGGTCAGGCGTGGCGCGGGTGCGCTTCCAACGTCGGAGACGGCGCCGGTTCCGCCGCGGGAGCAGGGGCGCGGGCGGCGCGAGCGAGCACGGGCCCGAGCCGCGCCGCGACGCGCGCCCAGGTGAACCGTGACAGGACCCGCTCTCGCCCCCACGCGCCCATCGCCCGCGCGCGGTCGCGATCCCCGAGGAGCGCCCGCAGCGCCTCCGCGAGCGCCACCGGGTCACCCGGCGGGACGAGGGTGCCCGTGCGACCGTCCTCGACGATCTCCGGGACCGCCTCGACACGGGTGCCGACGCACGCGACGGCGCAGGCCATCGCGTCGAGGAAGGCGATCCCGAAGGGTTCGTGCAGCGTGGGCAGCGCGAACACGGTCGCCTGCGCGAAGAGCGACGGCACGCGCTCGAGCGGGACGGGGCCGAGCTGGACCGCGCCCTCGGGCAGGCCGAGCGGCCGCGAGGGACCTGCCACGAGGAGCCGGGCCCGCGGCCGCACGCGGCGGAGGCGCGCGAACGCATCGAGGAGGACGGGGCCACCCTTTCGCGCGAAGTCGCGCCCGATGAAGAGGACCGTCTCGCCGTCGTCGGAGTGGACGACCTCGAGCGGGAGCGCGTTGGCTCCGGCGCCGACCACGTGCACCCGCGACGGATCGGCGCCGTAGTCCCGGACCACCGACCTCGCCGCGTGCTCGGAGAAGGTCGCGAGCGCGGCGGCGCCGCGGTAGGTGGCCGCCTCGCGCCGGAGCCACGCCGCGCCCCAGCGCGGCGGCGCCTGCACCCCGGCCGCGGGCCACGGTGGGCTCCGCTCCGCGAGCGCGCGCGTGTGGTCGAGGAGGATCACGTAGCGCTGCCGCGGCGCCCGCCCGGGCGCGAAGAGCGCGCCGTTCTGGAGCACGATGTCGGGTACGACGGGGAGGCCGTCGAGCAGCTCGCCCGCCCACCGGGAGTGGACGTCGAAGGCGAAGGGCGTGTTCCACCGGTAGGCGAGCGCCTGCGAGCCGAAGCGGGCGGCGGCGGCCGCGAGCGCCGCGATGACGAGGGGCGTGACGCGTGGGCGCCGCGTGACGAGGTCGCGGACCTCGAGCGGTCCGCGGCCGAACACGGGGACGACGCGGTGCCCGAGCGCCTCGAGCGCGGCGGTGACGTGAGCGGTGACGCCGCTCTGGTCGCCGTAGTTGAGGTAGGCGATGCAAAGCCCGGTTCGACGATCCACCCACGCCCCCCGATCGAGCCCCTATTTCACGTTGGGGGCTCTCCGGCGCACCGGAAGGCCCGCAGCGGGGGCTGACGGGCGCCGGGCGAGGGCCCGGAGGGGTCAGATTCTCATGGACTCGATGCGCGCCTCGTCCTGCTCCGGCGCCACCGCGTACGTCTCGACGAGGTCGTCCTCGCGCCACTCCACGGCGACCTCGGTGAGGTCCTTGCCCTTGCCGTAGCGCGCGACGATCCGAGCCGCGAGCTGGCGCTCCTCCCAGGTGGGCTCGCCCTCGACGAGCGCGATCGGGCCGAGGAGGTCCTTCGCCTCGAGGCGGGCCCGGCCCGCGACGTGGTGCTCGAGCAGCGCGTTCTCCACCTCGGTGCGGCCGACGACGAGCTTCGCCCGCGGGGAGAGGCGGAAGTGACGGCCGGTCGAGAGCAGCACCACGTCCTCCTGCTCGATGCGCCGCTCCCCTCCGGCCGCCTCGCGCGAGTCGAGCACGTCGAAGAACTTCCGCGCGAAGCTCTCGTCGGTGAGATAGCAGCAGCCGCCGGCCGGCTGCGGCCAGTCGACGACGCCCATCTCGCGCGCGAGCTGCATCTGTCGCTGGCGCGAGCGGCCGCTGATGTCCTCGAGCCGCGCCCGGTCCACGAGCCCCTCCTGCTCCGGGATGGTGGGCGGGAGGAGCTTCGCCGAGAGCGGGCGCAGCAGGCGCCCGTCGAGGCCGCTGTCGCGCTCGATGATCCGAAGCGTGTCACGGCGCTGGCTCTTCGGGCGCTGGCCGAGCACCTCGCCGGTGAAGACGAAGTCGGCGCCGTCGCGCTCCATGATCTCCTTCGCGCGGCGCATCATGAAGACGCGGCAGTCGACGCAGGGGTTCGCGTTCTTGCCGTACCCGTACCTGGGGTGGACGAGCATGTCGAGGTAGCCCGACCCCGAGATGTCGACGTACTCGACGTCCACCTCGAGGTCGGCGGCCGCCCGCAGCGCCTCGTTGCGCGGCACGCTCCCGTCGGCGCGGCCGCCCTTGCGGCGCTGCGTCTCGGTGATGCAGAAGCCCGTGTAGAAGTTCACGGCCTTCACCTCGATGCCCTGCCGCTTCACGAGCGCGAGCGCGAGCGTCGAGTCGAGGCCGCCCGAGATGAGCGCGATCGCCTTCACCGTGCGTGCCATGGTCAGCGGCCTCGCTTCCGGACGTAGCTCTTCCAGGCCGCCCCGTCGCGGAAGGTGGCGAGGTGCTCGTGGCGCGTCGCCTTGCACCACATGGGCATGTCGGTGGCGATGCCCGGGTCGGTGGCGATGACGAGGAGCACCGCCCCGTCCGCGAGGGCGCGCACCGCCCGCGCCGTCTCCACGATCGGGAATGGGCAGAACGTGCCGGACGTGTCGAGGGTCCGGTCGGGCGCGGGCAGCGGCGTCGCGTTCATCGGGTGCCCGTTTAACCGATCGCTCGCGGCCGGCGCAATCGGCGCCCGGCTCCCATCGCTGTCCTTGCCGCCCCGGGGTGCGGGCGCTAGGCTCCCCGCCCGTGAACCGGCCTCTCGCGTCCCTGCTCGCCCTCCTCGCGCTCGCCCTGCCGTGCGCCGCTCTCGCCCAGGCACCGGAGACGCCCTCCGCGGGCGGCGCTCCGCTCGGGCTCGTCGTCACGGCCGACCTCGGCGGCGGCGGCTCCCTCGGCGGCGGCTCCGACTACACGCCGCGCGGCCTGTTCGAGGCCGAGGTGGGCGCCGGGTACGAGCTGCCGCTCGGCTTCCGGCCGGAGCTCGCGCTCGTCCTCGGCCTCGCGCCCGACGTGCACGTCGCGATCCGCCCGGGGCTGCACTACGCCTTCCCCGACCTGCCCTTCTACGGGCGCGCTGCCCTCGACTGGTCCACTGTTCGCGGCACCGGCTCCTGGCGCTGGCTCCTCGTCGGCGGCGGCGCGGAGGTGAGGCTCACCGACGTGCTGGGCGGCTTCGCCGAGGCGGACCTGGGGTTCCCGCTCGCAGGGGGCGTCGGGCTCGGGGTGCTCGTCCGCGCCGGCGTCTCTTTCAGGCTGTGACTCGTGTTTCGCTCCTTTTCTGTTTACCGGGTGGGAGGTCGCTCGGGGCCGTGCTCGGTTGCGCTGGTCCCGTGAACGAGCCCGCGCCCGTGCCCGCGCCCGGCTTCTTTCGGGCTCGGGCTCGGGCTCGGGCTCGGGCTCGGGCTCGGGCTCGGGGCTCACTCCAACTGGGCAGCGCCACATCACACTCGCCTCTGAAGCGCTCGGCGAGCACGAACAACGGCGAAAAGCGAGTCTGAGCTCGGGGGAATAGGTCGCGCCGGGGGGCGTTCTCGGTCGCGGAGAGGCGCGGCTCGTTGAGGCCGCGCCCCGGTTTTGATACCACGGGGCCAGGAACGGCCCTCACGGAGAGAAGGAATCCTCATGAAGCAGGTGAGCTGGTTGGTCGCGCTCGTCGTCGGGATCGTGCTCGGCGTCTCGGCGGATCGCATGATGGGAGGCGCCGGATCGGCGCGGCCCGCCTCCCCCACGCGCCCGGCGCCCGCCGGCGCGGCCGCGCGCCCATCCGCGCCGCCCACGCCCGTCACCACGGCCGCCAAGGTGCCGCTCCGCTCCGACGACCCGGCCCGCGGCCCGGAGGGCGCGAAGGTGACGATCGTCCTCTTCAGCGACTTCCAGTGCCCCTACTGCGCCCGCGTCGAGCCCATCGTCCGCCAGGTCGAGCAGGCGTACCCGGGCGCGGTGCGCATCGTCTGGAAGCACCAGCCGCTGCCCGCGACCATGCACCCGCAGGCGCGCCCCGCCGCCGAGGCGGCCGAGGCGGCGCGCGAGCAGGGGAAGTTCTGGGAGATGCACGACAAGCTGTTCGCGAGCCAGCGGGCGCTGTCGCCCGAGCTCTACGAGTCGGCGGCGCGCGACCTCGGCCTCGACGTCGAGCGCTTCAAGCAGTCGCTCGCCTCGCACTCGGGCGCAGCGCGCATCGACGAGGACCAGAAGCTCGCCGCCTCCGTCGGCGCGAGCGCCACCCCCACGCTGTACGTGAACTGCCGCCGGATCGAGGGCGCGTACCCGTTCGACAGCATCAAGCCCATCCTCGACGACGAGGTCCGCAAGTCCGACGCGCTGGCGCGCGAGGGGAAGGCCGGGGCGGCGCTGTACGACGCCGTCTGCGAGGACAACGTGAAGAAGTACCGGGCGACGCCCGCCGCCGGCGCCGCCGCCGCGGCGGCCCCCGCTCCGGCCGCCATCCCCGGCGGGCGCTCCGCCATCCCGGTCCCTTCCAGTGCCCGTACTGCGCGCGCGCCACGCCGGCGGTGAAGGAGATCGAGAGCGTCTACCCGAACGACGTCCTCATCGTCTGGAAGCACTTCCCGCTCCCCTTCCACCCGAACGCGATGCCGGCCGCGCTCGCGGCCGAGGCGGCGCGCGAGCAGGGCGGCCCCGCGAAGTTCTGGGCCATGCACGACAAGCTCTTCGCGAACCAGGCGGCGCTCTCGGAGGCGACGTACGAGCAGTACGCGCGCGAGCTCGGCCTCGACGTGGCGCGCTTCCGCCGCGATCTCGCGAGCCCGAAGCTCCGGGCGCGCGTCGAGGAGGACGCCCAGCTCGCGCAGCGCGTCGGCGTGAACGGCACGCCGACCTTCGTCGTGAACGGCGAGCGTGTCGTGGGCTCGGGCGCGCTGCGCCCCGCGGTCGATCGGCAGCTCGCGCTGGCGCGCGCCGGGAAGTGACGGTCCGCCGTCCCCCCTGCCGCCAGGGGGGACGGTCCTATCGCGCCGTGCCCGCCTCGAGCCACGCCGGCCCGAGCTGACGGTGGAGCGCCGCCGGCCCGCCCAGGTGCGCCGCGAGCTCCCACACGACGACGCTCCCCAGCCCCTTGAAGCTCGCCCGGCCCGCGCGCCGGAAGAGCTCGGCGGGGCGCCCGTCGGGGAGGAAGGTCGCGACGAGCTCGAGGCGCGCCGTCCCGAAGAACCAGCGCGCGCGCAGCTCGGCCGGGACCTCGGCGGGGTCGAGCGCGACGCGGCGGACCTTCCGCGCGCTCTTCACGGCGGCGAGGAAGCTCTCGAGCGCCTCGTCCGAGAGCGCGGCGCCGCTGTTGTAGATGTCCCCCGGCTCGTCTCCACCCGCGCGCGCCGCACGCTCGATCGCGTCGCGCACCGGCCCCGCCAGCGCGCGGAGCGCGCCCGGCAGGTCGCCCGCCCGCGCCGCCGCCACCGCGGCGCGCTCCAGCTCGGGCGGGATCGCGATCGCGAGCGGCGGCTCGATGAAGACGCTCCAGGCGTGGGCGAGCCGCACGTCGGAGCGCGCCGCGCGCTCCGCGGCGAGCGCCGCGTCCGCCCTGGCGCGCGCGGCCGCGGCGCGCGCCGTGCCGCGCGCCGACTCGTTGATCTTCTCGGCGATGGCGACGCGGTTCTGGCCGAAGACGTCGTCGTCGATGAGCACCGTCACGGGCGCCGCGCCGTAGGAGAGGAAGACGCCCGCCTCGAGCCCTTCGCCGCGGGCGCGCGACAGCGCCCGCTCGCGCTCGTCGCGCAGCCGCGCCTCCTCCTCCTGCAGGCGGGCCAGCTGGGGACGCGGCCCGCCCGCCGCGCGGGCGGCCGCGAGCGCCTGCGCGCCGCGCGAGAGCTCCCCTTCGAAGCGCGCGCGGATGGCGGCGAGCTGCCTCGCCAGCGCCTCGCTCGACACCTCGCGCGCGAGCCGCGCCTCGTACGCCAAGAGGAGGCGCCGGATCTCGGCGGCGAGCGCGACGAGCGCCTCGATGTCGCCCGAGAACGAGATCGCGTCGCCGAGCAGGTTGTTGACGGCGATCCCGCCGCGGTCCGCGAGGTGCGGCATGCCGGCGAAGAAGCCCTTCGCCGCGACGAGGATGGGCCGGTAGAACTCGGTGCGGAGGAACTCCGCCATCGCCGCCGGCCCGAGGAGGCCCGTCCGGCGGGTGAAGTCCTTCACGTCGGCGAACAGGTGCGCGAGCGGGCGCTGCACGGCGGTCCTGAGGATCGCGCCGCCGCGTGCCGTGATGCGGTACAGCCGGCCCGCCTCCCACTCCGCCTCCGCGCCGCCCTCAGCCTCGGCCCCGGTGCGGGCCACCAGCGCGCGGCGCCCGGGGCCGATGAGCCGCTCCAGCGCCGCGTCGCAGGCGACCGCGCCCGCCGCGAGCGCGTACTCCCCGCGGGCGGCCTCGCGCGAGAGGCCGACACAGGCGGCCGGCTCGCGCGCGCGCCAGCCGCGCAGCGCCCCGCGCGCCTGCTCCATGGAGGGGCCCGCCTCTCCGCCGAGCGCGGCGCCGGCGTCGAGCCGGGCCGCGAGCTCCTTCCTCGCGCGATCGTCGGCGCAGGCGGAGGCGAGCGCGCCGGGCGCGGAGTAGAGGTCGCGCAGGTCCGTGACGGCGTCTCCGCGGCCACCCGCCTCCGCCGCCGCGATGGCCGCGAGCAGCATCTGGCGGAGCCGCGCCACCGCCACCGCGCCCTCGGCGCGGCGCGACAGCTCCTCGTCGGCCGCGAGCGCCTGCGCGATGTCGCCCACCGCGGCGTCCGGGTCGCCGCCCTGCGCCAGCCGCGCCACGATCTCGTCGCCGCGCGGCACGGCCGCGGCGAGCTCGCACCCGTACAGCGTCGCGCCACCGAGCGACGTGCTGCGGCCCCCGAGGAGCGGCCCCGGTGAGAGGGCCGCCTCGAGCTTCGCGAGGAGCGGGTCTCCCGGCGCGCGCCCCGCCGCCCGCCACGCGCGGGCAAGCCCGGTGCGGGCCGCGATCCAGAGGCCGGTGAAGGTGCCGGCGCGCAGGTACCTGTCCACCGGCGGCGCGGGCATCACGGCGCGGACGCGCTCCTCGGTCGCGAGCAGCTCGTCGAAGAGCGCCAGCGCCACGATGAGCGGCGTCTCCTCCTCGCCCCGCGACGCCTCCATCTCCGCGAACGCCTGCCGCAGCGACTCGATGAAGAGCGCCGTCAGCGAGCGCCCGCGCCCCCCCGGGCCCATCCAGGCGCACAGGATCCCGCCGGAGAGCGCGGGGTGCGCCGCCGCGCCGAGCTGCGCGGCCGCCCGGAGGTCGGCGCCGCCGCCGGAGGGGCCCAGCGTGGCGGCCGGGGTGGGGAGGCTCGCGTAGCCGTCCGCGAGGAAGACGCGGTCGAGGTCGTCCGCCGGCACGAAGTGGCGGTGGTGCGTGGCGAGGAGCATCGCCAGCTCGGCCGCGGCGGCCCGGACGATCGCGACGGCATCCGGCGCCACCTGCACCGGGATGCGCAGGTCGCTGAGCGACGTCCCGAGCGAGAAGCGCAGCCGCGCCGGGTCGAAGCGGACGAGCTCGCCGCGCGCGGCGCGGGCGGCGGCCATGATCTCGATGCGCCGGGCGGCGACGGGCGAGGGCACGGGCGCCGCTACTTCCGCTCGCCGAGCGTGACCTGGGCGCGCAGCGACTCGCCGCCGCGCGTCCAGACCACCTCGACCACGTCGCCCGCGCGGTGGGCGCGGAGGGCGTAGGTGAGGTCCTGCAGGTTCGCGATGCGCGTCTCGCCCACCCGGACGATGACGTCGCCGCCCTTCATGCCCGCCTGGTCGGCCGGGCTCCCGCCGCGCACCGCGGAGACGAGGACGCCGGGCTCCTTGCGCTCCTCGAAGTCGGGGATGGAGCCGAGGTAGGCGCCGTACCCCGCCGCGCGCTCGCCGGGGGCGCGGTTCGCGCCCGGCGGCGGCGGCGTGCGCACCACCACGTAGCGCTCGGGCGCGCCGGCGGCGGCGGTCGCGGTCCGGTAGGCGAGCCGCGCCACCGCGGCGAGCCCATCGGCGTCGATCTTGTCGGCGGTGTCGCTCGGGCGGTGGTAGTCGGTGTGCGCGCCGGTGAAGAAGAACACCACCGGGACGCCCTTCGCGTAGAAGCTCGTGTGGTCGGAGGGGCCGTACCCGTCGCCGCCGAACGCGAGCTGGAGCGGGATCCGCGGCGGCCCGGCCGCGGCGCGCTCGACGCGCGCGCGCCCGCCCTCGGCGCTCTCGGCCCCCTCGACGTAGAGCCTCCCGTTCCGCGGGCGCCCCACCATGTCGAGGTTCACCATGAGCTGCATCGCCTCGATCGGGCAGGCCGCCGGGGCGGCCTTCACGAAGTGCGCGGAGCCGAGCAGCCCCAGCTCCTCGCCGCTGAACGCGACGAAGGCCACGGTCCGGCGCGGCTGCGGATCCGCCGCGATCGCGCGCGCGACGGCGAGCACCGCCGCGACGCCGCTCGCGTTGTCGTCGGCGCCGGGGTGGACCGCGTGCAGGCCGGGCGCGAGCGACGCCTCGCCGCCCAAGCCGAGGTGGTCGTAATGCGCGCCCATGACGACGCAGCCCGCCTTCGGATCGGTCCCGGGGACGAGGCCCACGACGTTGGCGGTCCGCGCGCTCTCCTGCTCGATGCCGACGGCGAGGCGCACCGGGACGCTCAGCGCCTTCGAGCGCGGCCTCCCGTCCTGCTGGGCGGGCGCGGCCAGCGCGGCCGCGTCCAGGCCGGCGTCGCGCAGCGCGGCCAGCGTGAGCCGCGCCGCCACGATGCCCGCGCGCGACGAGACCTGCCCCTGCCATGGCGCGAGCGCGTCCGGGCCGGGGTGGTTCCAGTCGTCGCGGACGGCGAGGAGGCCGGCGGCGCCGTGGTCGCGGGCGTTCATCGCCTTGTAGCGCCACTCGCCGTACTGGAAGCTCTTCGGGTCGCGGAAGGGAGACGCCGCGTCGCTCTCGCGCGGGAAGTGCGCCGCCACGAGCACGACCTTGCCCTTCACGTCGAGGCCCGCGTAGTCGTCGTAGCCGAGCGCGGGAGCGGTGATCCCGTACCCCGCCCAGACGAGCTCGCCCTGCGCGACGCCGTCGTCACTGAACGTGAAGGGCTGCCAGGAGGAGGAGAGCTCGACGGCGCGCCCTGCCAGCGAGAGCGCGTTGACCTCGCGGCCCGGGCGGAGCTTCGCCCCGACCGGCGCCTCGAAGGGCTGGAGGAACCCGCCGCCCTCCCCGCCGGCCCGGAGCCCGAGCGCCTTCATGCGCTCCTCGACGAAGGCCGCGGCGGCCGCGTTTCCAGGCGTGCCGACGCCGCGCCCCATCCGCGCGGGATCGGCGAGCCAGGCCACGTCGCGGCGGGCGTCGTCCGCACGGATGAGCGCCTCGGCGCCGCGCGGCGGCGCCGGACGCGCCGCGGAGCAGGCTGCGCAGAGGAGGAGCGCCGTCGCGAGGGAGGGAGGGGTCAGGCTCTGACCTCGGAGCGCGCCGACGGAAGAGCGGGGCTCGGCCGCAGCACGGCAAGCCGCCGCTTGCGCCCTGGCCGGCGAGCAGGTAAAGAGGCATTATGCGCCGGACGCTCTTCAAGTCCAAGATCCATCGCGCCACGGTGACGCACGCCGATCTCGACTACGAGGGCTCCGTCACCATCGACGAGGACCTCCTGGAGGCGGCCGGGATCTGGGAGTACGAGGCCATCCACGTGTGGAACATCACGCGCGGCACGCGGCTCCAGACCTACGCCATCAAGGGCCAGCGCGGCTCCGGCGTCATCTGCATCAACGGGGCCGCCGCGCACCTCAACGAGCCGGGCGACAAGGTCATCCTGGCCACGTTCGCGGAGATGGACGAGTCGGAGGCGCGCTCGTTCGCGCCGCAGGTCGTGCTCGTGGACGAGAAGAACGGCATCGTCGCGAAGGACGCCATCGAGGTGGCGGGCCCGGCCCGCCGGGTGACGGCATGACGGTGCTTCTTTGGCGCGGATAGAGTGAGCCCGCAGCCGGACCTCGACACGTTCCTTGGACTCTGCCGGCCCGGGCGGGCGGTCCCGGTGCGCGTCGAGATCGAGGCGGACACCGAGACGCCCGTCTCTGCGTTCCTCAAGCTCTCGGCCGGCGAGCAGCACGCCTTCCTCCTCGAGTCGGTGGAGGGCGGCGAGCGCAGCGCCCGCTTCAGCTTCCTCGGCGCGGGGCCGAAGAGCGTCCAGAGCTGGAAGCTCGGCGACGAGGGCGACCCCATCGAGCGGGTGCGCCGCGATCTCGGGTCGCACCAGGCGGTGCGCGTGCCCGGCACGCCGCGCTTCGCCGGCGGGCTCGTCGGGTTCGTGTCGTACGACGCGGTGAAGCTGTTCGAGCCGCACGTGCCCATCGCGAACGAGGACGAGCTCGACTTCCCCGACGTCTTCTTCATGGACTACGACGGCGTCGTCGCGTTCGACAACGTGCGCCACTCGCTGCACGTCATCGCGGAGGCGCGCTGCGACGCGGGCGACGATCCGCGCGCGCTCTACGCCGACGCGGTGGCCCGCATCGAGCGCACGCTCGCGACCCTCGCCCGGCCGCTCGAGGACGAGCGGCCAGCTCGCGTCGCACGGCCCGCCGCGCTCGTGCCGCGCATGGACAAGGCCGCCTACATGGCCGCGGTGCGGCGCGCGAAGCGGTACATCCGGGAGGGCGACTGCCAGCAGATCGTCTTCTCGCAGCGCTTCGACGCCGAGGTGGACGTCGCGCCCTTCGAGCTCTACCGCGCGCTCCGGCGCGTGAACCCGTCGCCCTATCTCTTCTTCCTCAAGGACGGCGAGCGCGCGCTCGTGGGCAGCTCGCCCGAGACGCTCATCAAGCTCGAGGCGGGCGAGGTGACGCTCCGCCCCATCGCGGGCACGCGCCGCCGCGGGAAGGACGCGGCCGAGGACGCGCGCCTCGAGGCCGACCTGCGCGCCGACCCCAAGGAGAACGCCGAGCACGTCATGCTGGTCGACCTCGGCCGGAACGACGTCGGGCGCGTCTCGCAGGTGGGCACGGTGCGCGTCACCGCGCTGAAGACCGTGGAGCGCTACTCGCACGTCATGCACCTCGTCTCCGAGGTGAAGGGCCGGCTCGCGAAGGGGCTCTCGGCCGTGGACGTGCTGCGGGCCGGGTTCCCGGCCGGCACCGTCTCGGGCTCGCCCAAGGTGCGGGCGATGGAGATCATCGACGAGCTCGAGCCGGCGCGGCGCGGCCCCTACGCCGGCGCGGTCGGCTACTTCGACCGGTCGGGCGACATGGAGATGTGCATCGCCATCCGCACGCTCCTCCAGAAGGGCCGGCGCGTGAGCGTGCAGGCCGGGGGCGGGCTCGTCTACGACTCGAAGCCCGCGGCCGAGTACCAGGAGACGGTGAACAAGGCGCGCGCGGTCCTGACGGCGCTCGCGCAGGCGGAGTCGCGCACGCTGGAGGGCGGGGCGAAGGTCGTGCCCGTGCGCGGCGCGGCCGCCGGCGGGCCGAGGCGGGCCGTGGCGGGGAAGCGGCCATGAGCGCGCGCCTCCTCCTCATCGACAACTACGACAGCTTCACCTGGAACCTCGTCCAGTACCTCGGCGAGCTGGGCGCGAGGGTGGACGTCGTGCGCAACGACGAGATCGACGTCCCGGGCATCCGCGCCCGGCGCCCCGGCGGGCTCGTGCTCTCGCCCGGGCCCTGCACGCCGAACGAGGCCGGCGTGACCCTCGCCGCCATCCGGGCCTTCGCCGGCGAGCTGCCCATCCTCGGCGTCTGCCTCGGGCACCAGGCCATCGGGCACGCGTTCGGGGGCAGGGTCGTGCGGAACGCCCGCATCGTCCACGGCAAGGCGAGCCCGGTCCGGCACCGCGGCAAGGGGCTCTTCGCGGGCCTCCCGTCACCCTTCGCCGCCGGCCGCTACCACTCGCTCGTGGTCGAGCGCGAGACCTTGCCCGCGGCGCTCGCGGTCACCGCCTGGACCGACGAGGGGGAGATCATGGGGCTGCGCCACCGCAGGCTCGACGTCGAGGGCGTGCAGTTCCACCCCGAGTCGATCCTGACCGACGGCGGCAAGACGCTGCTCGGCAACTGGCTCGCGCGCCTGGGAGGCAGGTGATGATCCAGCAGGCGATCGCGCGGCTCGTGGACCGGCACGACCTCTCCCGCGGCGAGACGGTCGAGGTGATGAACGAGATCGCGGACGGCGGCGCCACGCCCGCGCAGGTGGGCGCGTTCCTGGCCGCGCTCCGCATCAAGGGCGAGACGGTGGACGAGATCGCAGGCGCCGCCGAGGTCATGCGCGAGCGCGTCGACAAGGTCCACGTCGGGCGCGACGTCTTCGTCGACACCTGCGGCACCGGCGGCGACGGCCAGAACACGTTCAACATCTCGACCACCGCCGCCTTCGTGGTGGCGGGCGCGGGCGTGTGCGTCGCGAAGCACGGCAACCGCTCGGTCTCCTCGCGCTGCGGCTCCGCCGACGTGCTGGGCGCCCTCGGCGTGGACGTCGACGCGGCGAAGGACATCGTCGAGCGCTGCATCGAGGAGTGCGGGATAGGCTTCCTCTTCGCGCCGCGGCTGCACCCCGCCTTCAAGGCGGTGGCGGGCATCCGGCGCGAGCTCGGCATCCGCTCCGTCTTCAACCTGCTCGGCCCCCTCGCGAACCCGGCCGGCGCGCGGCACCAGGTCATGGGCGTGTACGAGCCGCGCTGGGTCCCCATCATCGGCGGCGTCCTGGCGGCGCTCGGGACGCGCCACGCCTTCGTCGTCCACGGCGAGGGGCTCGACGAGATCGCCGTCACGGGCATGACGCACCTGTGCGAGGTGAAGGACGGCCAGTGCGAGCGGTACGCGATGCTGCCCGAGGACCTCGGGCTGAGCCGCTGGCCGAAGTCGGAGATCGTCGGCGGCGACGCCGCGCGGAACGCGGCCATCCTCACCGACGTCCTCTCGGGCCAGAAGGGCGCGCCCCGCGACGCCGTCCTCGCGAACGCGGCGGCGGCGCTCGTCGCCGGCGGCGCGGCCCGGGACCTCCCGGCCGGCGTCATCATGGCGGCCGAGTCGGTCGACCGCGGCGCCGCGCTCCACAAGCTCGAGCGCCTGCGCGCGCTGTCGCGGGCCCATTCGTGACGTTCCTCTCGGAGATCCTGGCGAGGAAGGCGGACGAGGTGGCGGCGCGCCGCGCCGCGCGCGCCGGCCTCGAGCTCGAGGCCGCCTGCCGCGATCTCCCCCCGCCGCGCGACTTCGCGGGCGCGCTCGCCGCGCGCGGCGCCCCCGCGCGCGTCATCGCAGAGGTGAAGCGCGCGAGCCCCTCCGCGGGCGCCATCGCGCACGGCCTCGACGCCGTCGCCCAGGCGCGCCGCTACGCCATGGCGGGGGCAGCCGCCATCTCGGTCCTCACCGACGGGCCCGGCTTCGGCGGCTCGCTCGAGGACCTCGCGGCGGTGCGCGCCGCGGTGCCGACGCCGCTCCTCCGCAAGGACTTCGTCCTCGACCGCTACCAGCTCCTGGAGGCGCGGCTCCACGGCGCGGACGCGGCGCTCCTCATCGTCGCGGCGCTCTCCGGAGACTCGCTGCGCCGGCTCCTCTCAGAGAGCGAGGCCCTCGGGCTCGCCGCCCTGGTCGAGGTGCACGACGCGGCCGAGCTCGAGGTGGCGCTCGGGGCGGGCGCGCGCCTCGTCGGCGTGAACAACCGGAACCTCTCCACGTTCGAGGTGGACCTCGCGGTGAGCGAGCGGCTCCTCCCGTCGCTCCCGGCTGCCGTGAAGGGCGTCGCGGAGAGCGGGGTGCGGACGCCGGCCGACGCCCGCCGCCTCCGCCGCGCCGGGGCCGCGAACCTGCTCGTCGGCGAGGCGCTCGTGCGCGCCGACGACCCCGGCAAGCTCATCGCGGAGCTGTGCGCGTGAGCCGCGTCCGCGTGAAGATCTGCGGCATCACGCGGCTCGAGGACGCGCTGCTGGCGGCGCGCCTCGGCGCCGACGCGATCGGCTTCAACTTCTGGCCCGGGTCGAAGCGCTTCGTCGATCCCGACGCGGCGCGCGCGATCGTGGATCGGCTGCCGCCGCTCGTGACCACGGTGGGCGTCTTCGTGAACCAGCCGCCCACCGAGGTCCTCTTCACGGCGGCGCGCGCCAACGTGGGGACGGTCCAGCTCCACGGCGACGAGCCGTGGGAGGACGTGAACGGCTACGCGATCCCGGCGATCAAGGCGCTGCGCCTGGCCGGCCCCGAGAGCCTCGCCGACATGCACCGGTACCGGGTGCGCGCCTTCCTCGTGGACGCCCCGTCGGCCTGCTTCGGCGGGAGCGGCGCCACCTGCGACTGGACCCTCGCGCGCGCGGCCGCCGAGCGCGCGCCGGTGATCCTCGCCGGCGGCCTCACCCCGGAGAACGTCCGGCAGGCGATCGCGGCGGTGCGGCCCTACGCCGTCGACGTGGCGAGCGGCATCGAGGCATCGCCCGGCGTGAAGGATCCCGAGAAGGTCCGCCGCTTCATCGAGAACGCGAAGGAGCCGCAGCCGTGACGACGCCCCTCCCCGACGCCAAGGGCCGCTTCGGCGCCTACGGCGGCCGCTTCGTCCCCGAGACGCTCATCCCCGCCCTCGACGAGCTCGAGCAGGCGTGGCGCATCGCGCGCGCGGACGAAGCGTTCCAGCGCGAGCTCGACGGGCTCCTGCGCCGCTTCGCCGGCCGTCCCACGCCGGTCGGTGACGCGCTCAGGATGAGCGCGGAGGTGGGCGGCTGCCGCGTCCTCCTGAAGCGCGAGGACCTGTGCCACACGGGCGCGCACAAGATCAACAACACGCTCGGCCAGGTCCTGCTGGCGCGCCGGATGGGGAAGCGGCGCATCATCGCCGAGACGGGCGCGGGCCAGCACGGCGTCGCGACCGCCACCGCCGCGGCCCTCTTCGGCCTGCCCTGCGACGTCTTCATGGGGGCCCTCGACGTCGAGCGCCAGGCGCTCAACGTCTTCCGCATGCAGCTCCTCGGCGCGCGCGTCGTCCCGGTCACCGCAGGCTCGCGCACGCTCAAGGACGCGATGAACGAGGCCATCCGCGACTGGGTCACGAACGTGCGCGACACGCACTACATCATCGGCTCGGTGGCCGGCCCCCACCCCTACCCGGCGCTCGTGCGCGACTTCCAGGCGATCATCGGGAAGGAGGCGCGCGCGCAGGTGCAGGAGCTCGCGGGCCGCCTGCCCGACGCGGTCGTCGCCTGCGTCGGCGGCGGCTCGAACGCGATGGGCATCTTCAGCGCCTTCCTCTCCGACCCGGGCGTGAAGCTCGTGGGCGTCGAGGCCGCCGGCCACGGGCTCTCGTCCGGGCGGCACGGCGCGTCGCTCGCGAAGGGGACGCCCGGGGTGCTCCACGGCTCGAAGAGCTACGTCCTGCAGACGCGCGACGGGCAGATCGCCGAGGCGCACTCGATCAGCGCCGGCCTCGACTACCCCGGCGTCGGCCCCGAGCTCGCCTATCTCAAGGACGAGGGGCGGCTCACGCTCATGCAGGCGACGGACGCCGAGGCGCTCGAGTCGCTCCAGTACCTCGCGCGGACCGAGGGCATCATCCCCGCGCTCGAGAGCGCGCACGCCGTCGCCGCGGCGCGGAAGCTGGCGCGCCAGCTCGGCGGGGGAGGCCTCGTGCTCGTGAACGTCTCCGGGCGCGGCGACAAGGACGTGGACCAGGTGCGCAAGGCGCTCGGCGCCGCGGCGGAGGCGAAGCAGCCGCGGCGGGCGGCGCGACCGCCGAAGCGCGCGAGGAGATCGAGATGAGCGGGGCGCTGGCGGTGCCGCGGACCGAGGACCGGATCGCGACGATGTTCGACGCCGCGCGGGCCCGCGAGGAGGCGGCGCTCGTGACGTACCTCATGGCGGGCGATCCCGACCTCGCCACGTCCAAGGCGGCGGCCGCCGCCTGCGCCGAGGCCGGCGCCGACCTCATCGAGATCGGGATGCCGTTCTCGGATCCCATCGCCGACGGGCCCACCATCCAGCGCGCCGCCGAGCGCGCCCTGGCGAGCGGGACGACGGTCGCGGACGCGCTCGCCGTGGCGGCTCACGTCCGCGCGCGCTCGAACGTGCGGATCGCGCTCATGGGCTACGTGAACCCGGTGCTCGCCTACGGGCTCGAGCGCTTCTTCACGGACGCGGCCGCGGCCGGGGTGGACGCGATCATCCTGCCGGACGTGCCGCCCGAGGAGGCGGACGAGCTCGGGCGCCTCGCGGAGGCGGCCGGCGTGAAGACCGTCTTCCTGCTCGCGCCGACGTCCACCGAGCCGCGCCGCAGGGCCGCCGCCGCCGCCGCGACCGGCTTCCTCTACTTCGTGTCGGTCACCGGCGTCACCGGCGCCCGCAAGGCGCTCCCCGCCGACCTGGCGGCCCAGGTGGCGGCGGTGCGCGCCGCCTCGCTTGTGCCGGTCGTGGTGGGCTTCGGCGTCTCCACGCCGGCCCAGGCGCACGACGTCGCTCGCCTCGCCGACGGGGTCGTCGTCGGGAGCGCGATCGTCTCTCGGCTCGCCGAGAAGGGGAGCCGGAAGGCGCGCGCCGACCGCGTGAGGCGCTTCGTGAAGGCGCTCAAGCGCGCCATGCGGCGCTGACGCGAGCCCTGAGCGCTGCGGCCTGTCAGGCCAGCGGCCGGCCGACGGCGCCCGCGATGATCCGCACCTGCTCCATGAGCCCGGCGAACTCCGGGATGGAGAGCGACTGGTGCCCGTCCGAGAGCGCCTTCTCCGGGCAGGGGTGGACCTCGATGATGAGGCCGTCCGCGCCCGCGGCGACCCCCGCCCGCGCCATAGCAGGCACGTGGGGGCGGAGCCCGATGCCGTGCGAGGGATCGACGACCACCGGCAGGTGCGTGAGGGACTTCAGCACCGGCACGGCGTTCAGGTCGAGCGTGTTGCGCGTCATGGTCTCGAAGGTGCGGATCCCGCGCTCGCACAGCGCCACCTGGTAGTTGCCGCCCGAGAGGATGTACTCCGCGGCCATGAGGAACTCGCGGATCGTCGCCGAGGGGCCGCGCTTCAGCAGGATGGGCTTCTTCAGCGCGCCCACCTTCCTGAGGAGCGAGAAGTTCTGCATGTTGCGCGCGCCGATCTGCAGGACGTCGGCGTACTCCGCGCACATGGCGAGGTCGTCGGCGTCCATCACCTCGGTCACCACCTTGAGGCCCGTCGCCTCGCGCGCGAGCGCGAGCAGCTTCAGGCCCTCCTCGCCCATGCCCTGGAACTCGTACGGGCTGGTGCGGGGCTTGAACGCGCCGCCGCGCAGGAAGGTCGCGCCCGACCGCTTCACGCCGTGGGCGGCCTCGAGCACCTGCTCCTTCGACTCGACCGAGCACGGGCCGGCGATGACGGTGATGGCCTTGCCGCCCAGCTTCACGCCGCCGACGTCGAGGACGGTGTCCTCCTCCTTCACCTCGCGCGAGACGAGCTTGAAGGGGTTCGAGACGCGGATGGCGTCGGCGACCCCCGGCATCGTGTCGAACAGCCCGGGGTCGAGCGCGCCCCTGTTGCCGGTGATGCCGATCGCGACGCGCTGCGCGCCGGGGATGGCGTGCGAGGCGAGGCCGAGGGACCGGATCTTCTCCACCACGGCGTCGATCTCCGGCTGCGTGGCGTGCGGCTTCATGACGACGAGCATCGAGGCTCCCTTTCGAGGGGTCGCAGTCTACCGCGGGTGCGGCGGACGGGAAACTCATGCGGGGTCGTACGGCGCCGCCTTCGCGGCCGCGTCGGACCCCGGAGATCCCGACGAGGAGGTGATCCTTTCCGAGCGAGGCGAGCAGGGGCCGAGCCCTCCCTCTCCCTATGTCGTCCCCGCATCGGCGGTCGCGCGGGGCGCGCTCGCGCCGGCGGGTGCGTGGGCGAGGAGAAACTCCGAGACGCGCGCCCGGCACGCCTCGCGGTGCGTGAAGATCGCGCCGTGCTCCCCGCCCTCGAGCGTGAGCAGCTCGGCGCCCGGGATGCGCGCCGCGAGCTGCCGTCCGTGGCGCTCGAACGGGAGCAGGGGGTCGGCCGTCCCGTGGAGGACGAGCGTCGGCGCCGCGATCCCCTCAAGCGGGTACGTCGTGGCGCGCGTCACCGCGATGTCGTTCTCCGTCCCTGGCAGGCGGAGCGCCATACGGTCGAGCGTGCTCGCCGAGAGCGCCATGAGGAGGCGCAGCGGCTCGCCGCCCTCCTGCGTCAGGCGGGCGCGCGCGGCCGGATCGGCGACGGAGCGGAGCGCGGTCCGCACCGGGTCCCGCTCCGCGCGCCTGCGCATCGC